>Ga0136632_10000209_pt1 | contig 15419 bp, 13 predicted proteins | sample AntDrymUQ6112106_2_FD_104670 | JGI IMG/M metagenome (GOLD analysis project Ga0136632, IMG submission 104670) | Polar desert sand microbial communities from Dry Valleys, Antarctica - metaG UQ611 (21.06) | ecosystem: Environmental > Terrestrial > Soil > Desert | place: Antarctica: Dry Valley...
CACCCGCGAGAAGCCCCAGGACGAGGCCGAGGACGATGCCGGCGATCAGCATCGGAAGAGCCAGGCGGGGTGACGGTTCACGGTGCGAGTTCCGGGGTCGGATGCATCCGCCGCATCATGCGGTCGCGCGGGTGTCTCCGTTCGCCGGTTCGGGGGTTCCCGCGGCCGGGGTTCGGGCGGCCGCGGGTTCGTGCGTCCGGCGGCGGGACTCGGTCAGGCTCGCTCGGCCCGGGCGCCGGTCGGCGTCGCGGGGACCGCGGCGGATCTGCCGGTCGCGACGGCGTGGTCGGGGTTCGGGCTCAGGTCGGGCCGAGCCGCCGTCATCCGGTTCGCGGCCTGCCCGAGGAGCGGGATCGGTCGAGGCTCCGGCTGGCGCCCCGGATCGGGGACGCCGTCGGCGTGGCGCGTCCGAACGAAGGCATCGACCACCTCCGGGTCGAACTGGATGCCGGCGAACTTGCGGAGCTCGCCAAGCGCCTGTTCCGGGGTCAACGGCGTCATCCGGTACGGTCGGGCGGCAGTCATCGCCTCGAATGCGTCGGCGACGTGAAGGAGCCGGGCGAGGCGCGGGATCTCGTCGCCCATGAGCCGGTCCGGGTAGCCCGAGCCGTTGTACCACTCGTGGTGGTGGCGGATGATCGGGAGCTCCGGCGCAAGCTTCGCGACCTGGGCGATGATCTCGGCCCCGAGCACCGGATGGGCGTTCATGATCATCCGCTCCTCGCGGGTCAGGCGCTCCTGCTTGAGCAGCACCGCGTCTGGCACACCGATCTTGCCCACGTCATGGAGCAGACCGCCCCACTCGAGGGCCTCGAGCTCAGCATCGCTGACCCGCATCACTCGGCCGATGTCGACCGCGATCGTCTTCACGTTCTGACTGTGCCGCGACGTGAACGGATCCCGCTTGTCAACGGCCTCCGCCAAGGCCCCGATAGTCTGCGTGAACATCTCACGCATCTCTACGAGTCGGTTGTAGGACGTACGAGTCGTGTACAGGGGAAGCGCAAATAGGATCGCCGCCCACCATGCAATCCCGAAGGCGAGCGACATGAGCCAAGCAAGCGGCGCTAAAGCGACGTTGTTCATTGCGGTATCGCGCGAATCGCCTACGAATACTGCTCGGACCGTCTGTCCGGAACGAAGAGCGATAAACAGCGCTGCGATGTAGACGTTGCCGAGATAGAAGACAACTGCCGCGAGCATCGCTGTGGCGAAGCTCAGCACGAGGCTGTCCGAGCTACCGAGCAGGAACATCCTCACCACGCCCGCCACGACAGCCGGGATGACCAGGCCCGCATGGTTCGCCAAGGACCCATACCACGGGACGTGACCACGTACCTCGCGTAATTCGGTAGTGCCTATCGCAGCCACCCAGCCGCCAACAGCGGGCCCCCCGAGCATGATCGCCGCAAGAATTGGGGCAATCGACACCGACTGTTGGGTTCCTCGAGGCATCCTGACGGGCAGGGCTGAAGCCAGCAGGGCAAGGACAATCCAGAAGGCCACGCCTGCGAGAATCTCTAAGTCCGATGAGGCCTTCGGGTCCCCATCAAGGCCGATCGCAATCGAGGCTCTCGCCGGAAACACGAAAGTCGCGGCTAGGAGCGCGATAGCGCTCAGAGCCACGACTCCCGAAATAGCAAGCTTCAGGGACCTAGGCATTGAAGCCCCATACGTTTAGAAATCTGACGGAACTCTAATACCACCGAGTCCCGGTCAGGATAGCCCAAACGTACTAGAAGCCCTTCAGGGAGGCCCCTCCTGCGAGTGCGATCATACCGACGCTGCTGAGCGTCAGGAACAAGCGCATAAGGCGAACTCTCATTGGTTTCCCCTTACCAGGGCTTGACGCCGGAGTCCGGATTCATCGTGCGATCCTCCTTGCGGCCCTCGTGCTCCAGAGAACACGAAAACCGACCTGACGGTTACGTCGGTCGGTTGCACTAGTCGCTCAGCTCCGCCCTAAGTGCCCATTTCAGGCGGAGCTTCTGCGCGTCCGTTTGGCGTTGCTTCCTAGTACTGGGGTACTAGCAAGTAGCCCGGACTATAGGGAGCCCGCACTAAACCGGTCAATACGTCACCTTACCTATTCCTACAGCGACTCCAGCGGAGGGGGCTCCATGCCGAGATCCGTCCGAAGCATCGCGGCGTAATGAGCGTATTGCTCGGCCGCGGCGGCGTGGGATCCGCTGAGGCGGTACAAGCGAAGCAGGGACAACTCCAGTTGATCAGCCTCGGGTGCGATCGTCAGCGCCCGCCTTGCGAGCCGAATTCCTCTGTCGAAGTGGCCAGATATAGTGTCCTCGGCCACCGTTTTCTCAATGATCCTCAGGTAGCTTGCCTGAAGTGAGTCTCGGTAGTCCGCTGCCCATTCCTCGTAAGCGAAATCCAGGGCGAACGGCCCCGCGTAAGCGGCTGCCAGCTGATCTATTGCAGACGTTGTCGGTATAGCCGGCATCTTGTGAATCAAGTCGCTGCACAACTTCGAGCGCGACGAGACGAGCTCCGTGTCCAGCCAGACTACGTCGGACTCATGTCGTACATACCCCGCTGACGAATCCTCATGAAAGTCCGGCTCTATGACTCGTCGAAGGAAGTAGACGGTCTGATTGAGGGAATTTAGCGCCACCGTCGGATCGAAGTCAGGCCAAAGCGCCTCCAGAACTTCGTCTCGTGTTGCCGAGAAACCGGGTCGAGTGATGAGAAAACAGAGCAAGGACAAGACCTTGCGCCGGATGAGAGTACCTTCGATTACTGCCGATCCAATCCGAAGGACGACCCGACCCTGGTCCTCGACAAACACTCTAAGCGCGATCCGCCGCGCAAGCCGGCGACCAAGATCACCGTCCGGCCGCCCCTTGTGATGTTTGGCCACGGTCCTGAGCCTCCCGACATCCGAACGATCCCCTACGATGTCCAACAGACGAGCAGCTGGCAGGCGTGCGGGCCCTTCGAGGACATCGATGACTTGGCGCAAACCGGTTCGCCAACGATCGGGGCGCCGCTCTGCCTCGCGTTGCACACACGCGAGTGCCTCCGTATCCACTAAGTGAAGGCGTTTGCACAACTCTTCGGCCAGCATGCTGACCGTGGATATGCCCGCTCTATCACAGGCGACAACGGCCCGCGCCAGCGAGTCGCCGCCGACGGACATCGCCTCCAGTAGAAGGCTGAATTGCGTCCAAATCCCGCTGCCTTGCTTCTCGGCCTGTAGCCGGGCTGCCTTGATCGAATTCAAAGCAGTAGGCCGGCCGATCGCGACGTCCAAGTGTGCCTGAATGGCCAGGAGTCGAGCCTTATGAGCCATCGCCAAGAAGGTGGGTTCGACTTGGAATCTCTGGGACAGGCTCGCGGCGTCGTCATACCGGCCTTGGCGGAGCAGCAACTGGGCACTGGAGGCCAAATACACGGCTGCCACATCACCCACGAGAGATAAGGTGGTTTCGACTTCCGTAAGGAGCGCCGCCGCTCGTCGTTCGTCCCCGAACCAGATTTCGATGTCCGCGGCCTCGGTCGCCGCCTCGGCTCGAGGCACGCCCGTCGCCCGTGCAAGGGCGTTCTCGATGTCGGCCTGACCGTCCTCGTGCGTCCCGAGAACACGGCGAGCCCAAGCCCGAGTAATGAGCGCGGCCGTTACCTCTGGGCCGTCTGAACTTTCCTCCAAAAGTGCTACCGCTTTGTCGGCAGTTACCAAAGCAGCTGGTGCGTCGCCTACCGTCCGCTGAAGGTACGCAAGGTTCAGGAGGGTGATGCCCTGGTAATGAGACTGTCCGCGACTTTGTTGGCGGACAGCAAGTTGCTGTAATGCACGACCTGTCTCAGCCAGATTGCCATCCACCGCGGTCGCTGCCAGCAAACTTACAGCCTTGCCAATATCGGCCAGCTCATCGTCGAGGTCGGTTTCCGACAGTTCTTCTGCGACGATCACCGCCAGCGCCGCGTGGCCCGCAGAGAGCGCGATCGATGCAAGGTTGGCGAGCACGATGGGCGCCTGCGGCTCAAGCGCTCTGGCTAGCTGCGCGCGTTGAAGGGCCCTCGTCCCGTCTCCGCGCGCCATGTCAACACGAGAGAGAATGACTTCGAAGCTGGCTCGCACCGGCGTTGGATCCAATGAGTCGATGTACGACTCAGCCTGAGCGTAGTCACCTTGAGCCATGATTTCTGGCGTAGCATTATCCAGAACTGATGCGAGCTCCGCCCAGTCCCCAACCTCCGCGAAGTGGTGAGCGGCGACGCGCCAGTCCTGATGCTTAGCACCATGGGCAACTCTGAGGTGTCCTTCTCGGTTGGCCGCAGGTCCGAATTCCCGAGCCAAACGGTGTTGCAGAAATCCGCGGACCAGTGGGTGGTATCTCCAGGCCTCTCGGTTCGTTTCGCCACGACGGGTCAACAGGGCCATGCCCTCCGCCGCTCGTATCAGAGCCCGGACAGCGTGAGGCTCCCGCTCCGTGGCCAATTGAGCGAGCGCCGGAGTCACTACCGGCAGGATGGACGTCCGCATTAGGAAATCCTGAAGGTCGTTGGGCAGCTCCCCGACCACCTCCTCTGCGAGATAGTCATTAAGACCGGGGTCCGCACCCGTAAGGTTCCGGACGAAGCGGCGGACTTCGGTGGGGGATCGGTCCCGTAGGGCGGCCTGGACCAATTGGAGCGAGGCTGCCCAGCCTTCGGTGCGGGCGGACAGGTCGGCGATGACGTCGGGTTCGAGGGCGCGGCCGTAGGTCTCGCTGAACAGTCTGGCGGTCTCGTTTTCGTCGAACCGCAGATCGCCGGTACGGAGCTCGGCGACTTCGCCGAGTGCCCGGAGCCTGCCCATCGGGATGTTCGGCATCCGTCGGCTGGCAACTACAAGGGTCAGCCGTTCTGGCGCTCCCGCCACGAGCGCTCGGACGACGTGCCGGATATCGGGGTCGTCGTCGACGAGGTGGAAGTCGTCGAAGATGAGGACGGCCCCGTGTTCTGCGATCGATGGCAGCTCCCGCAGGAACATCTCGACGACGCTGTCACGATTCGGGCCGGGAAGGCTCCCGTCGCCGAGCATCGCGGCCGTCCTCGGGGCGAATCCGGGCTCGTGTTGGCGGCCGGCAGCGACGAGATACCTGACGAACGAGACCCAGTCGCGGTCCTCCTCGTCGAGCCGGAACCAGAGCGTCCGGAGCCGGGTCCGCCGGGAGAAATCGGCCAACAGGGTCGTCTTGCCGTAGCCGGCCTCGGCCAGGACGAGGACGACTCGGTGATGGACCTTTACCTCGAGCCAGTCGAGCAGCCGCTCGCGGGCGAGGGTCTCCTCGCGGAGTGGGGGTCGCTGGACCTTGGTCGCCTGGACCCGATCGCCATCCACGTCGTGCCGCCGTGCTCCCATCCCCGGTATGTGCGCGAAGTCCGGGACGGATCCCGGACCGACCGGCACCGGCGGGCGTTCGCTGACCGGACGAGCCCGATCCGATCGAGATGCGTCGGGTTCGGCGAACGATAGGGACGGTGCGTGCGCGATGTCAACGGGGCGCCGGTGCCAGGCCATGCCTGACATGGTGTCGCTTCTCGCTCACCCGCCGGTTAGCTGCGGCGCCAACGCCCCGCGGGCTCCCTGCAACCCGGTTCAGCCCTCGTATTCGAACCCGATCTTGACCTCGACCCGGTACTCGAGGATCTCGCCGTCCTGCACGACCGCGGTGGACTTCACCACCTCGACCGTTTGGATGTTCCGCACCGTGCGAGACGCCGTCGCGACCGCCTGACGGGCGGCATCGCTCCATGATCGCGGGCTCGTGCCGACCATCTCCCGGATGATGATGACGCCCATCGTCAAACCTCCGCGCTGTCGCCTCAGACGCTGATCGGGACCGAGTCGAGCGTTCCGGCGCGGACCTTGTCGAAGCACGAACTGCAGTAGACCGGTCGATCGCTCCGGGGGGCGAACGGGACGACGGCCTGTCCGCCGCAGGCCCCGCAGATCGCCGCGTGGAACTCTCGAGGTCCGTCGGTAGAGCGTGCCCGCTTGGCCTCGACCCGGCACGATGGGCAGCGCTGCGGATCGTTGATGAGCCCCTTGCTGACGTAGAACGCCTGCTCACCGGCCGAGAACGTGAACTCATCGGAACAGTCGCGGCAGGTCAGCGCGCGGTCCTCGTACACCCTTTGATCCTCCTCGGTCGGACGCCATCCCGGTCGAGTCGCCGGTCCCGGAGTGGTCCTCACGCGACGACGCGCGTCTTGACGGGCCACGCCGGGCTGGGCCCGGAACTCTCATAGCAGCGAAGATACGCGCGACGTCAAGGCCGCCGGGGTCATGGAACCGAGCCCGGACAACGGGCGTCGGGGAGCCATGCCGACGACCCATCGCCTGCTGTCAATGTTTGCCGTGGCCACGCTCGTCGCGGCCTGCGCAGTCGCGCAGGGGCCTGTGACCGATCCACCACAAGGTTCAGGGCCGCCATCCACGCCGCCGAGTCCACAGCCGAGCGTGTCCCCGGTGGGCGCGATCGAGCACGCGACCGGTGCGACCGACGTGCTCCTGCGAGCCGAGGATGGCGGCGGACACATGATGGCGATGTTCACGGCAACCCAGGTGCCGTACTTCACCCTGTACGGCGACGGCACCGTCATCTTCCAGAAGCTATCCCTCGAGGTCCCGCCGGCTGAAGGCTCGCTCATCCGTCAGCATCCCTTGCGCACCACCCGTCTCAGTGAACCGCAGATCCAGGAACTGCTCCAGTTCGCGGGGGTTGACAGCGGTCTCGCGATCGCCCGACCGAACTATCCCAACGACCAGGTCGCCGACGCCTCGACGACGACGTTCACGCTGACCGCCGGCGGGATCGACAAGCGGGTCGACGTCTACGCACTGGGCATGGAGCTCCAGGGTGGTGTCGACGCGATCGCGCGCGCCTCGTTCAGCCGCCTCGCTGAACGCCTCAGGGACTTCGACGAAGGTGGCGCGTTCACGACGGATGTCTACGTGCCCGAGCGCTACCGCGGCGTCCTGCTCGACAACGGCGGGATCGCCCCGCCGGACGTCAAGCCGTGGCCGTGGAAGACGCTCAAGCCGGCCGATTTCGTCAACCCAATCGCCCCTGATGGATTTCCGCTGCCCTCTCACACGATGACCGTGGCGGAGCTCGAGGAGCTTGGGCTGGAGGGCATCGAGGGTGGTATCCAGGGCCTTTCGTTCCACGGGCCCGATGACGCCAAGACGTATTCGTTCGCGCTGCGTCCGCTCCTCCCCGACGAGGTGCGCTGAGCGGGCGGCGGTGGCTGCTAGCCGGCTTCTGCGTACCGCTCGCCGGCATACCCGACGAAACGGGTCTGGTTCTTCTTGAACCAGAGCTGGATCTCGCCGGTCGGGCCGTTGCGGTGCTTCGCGAGCTTCAGGTTGATGACCTCGCCATCGGTCTGCTGATCGTCCCCTCCACGCTCCTTGTCGCGCCACAGGAACATGACGAGGTCCGCATCCTGCTCGATCGCGCCCGATTCCCGCAGGTCAGAGAGGCGGGGCTCCTTCGACTCCCGCATCTCGGGCTGGCGGGACAGCTGCGACAGCGCGATGACCGGGACCGACAGCTCGCGGGCGAGCGCCTTGAGCCCTCGCGAGATCTCCGAGACCTCCTGGACGCGGTTCGAGTCGCGGTTCGAGGTCGTCGCCTGCATGAGCTGGAGGTAGTCGACGATGATGAGATCGAGACCTGCCTCGGCCTGGAGCCGGCGGGCTTTCGTGCGGAGCTCCATCGCCGAGATGTTCGGCGTGTCGTCGATATACATCGGGGCCTCCGACAGGGCGTTCATCGCCGGGGCGATGCGGGCGAAGTCCATCTCCTCGAGGAAACCCGTCCGGAGTCGCTGGGAGTCGATGTTGGCGACGCTCGACAGCATCCGCAGGACGAGCTGCTCCTTGCTCATCTCGAGGCTGAAGACGCCGACGCTCTTGCGCTCCTTGACTGCCGCATGCTCGGCGATATTGAGCGCGAAGCTCGTCTTCCCGATCGACGGGCGGGCCGCGAGGACGACGAGGTCGCTCTTCTGGAGGCCGGTCGTGAGCGAGTCGAGGTCGACGAAGCCGGTCCGGACCCCGCTGATCTCGCCGCGGTGCGCGTGCAGGTAGTCCAGTCGATCGTAGGCATCATGGAGGAGGGTCTTGAGCGGGCTGAAGCCCGTGTCGATCCGCTTCTGGCTGACCGCGAACAGCTCCGCCTCGGCCCGGTCGATCGCCTCCTGGACCTCCGCCGGGTCCTCGTAGCCGATCCCGGCGATCCTGCCGGCCGCACCGATGAGGTTGCGGAGGACCGCCTTGCGTTCGACGATCCGGCCGTACTGAGCCGCATGCACGGCCGTGGGGGTCTGATTCGAGAGGCCCGACAGGTAGGCCCGGCCGCCGATTGCCTCGAGCTCATCGTTGCGCTCGAGCGCGTCCGCCACCGTGACGACGTCGATCGGTTCGCGCTTCTCGGACAGTTCGAGCATCGCGCTGTAGATCCGCCCGTTGGCCTGCCGATAAAAGTCGGCTGGGCGCAGGAACTCGGCGACCTCGATGACCGCGTCACGGTCGATGAGGATGGCGCCGAGGACGGATTGCTCGGCTTCGAGACTCTGAGGCGGCAGGCGGTCGATCACGGTCCGGCAGGACTCCGAGTAGTGGTCTGGGGTGCCCTATTGTCCGGCGACGACCCACCGATCAGGTCAACCAATGTCCACCGATGGAGTCCGCGCATCCACATGATCCGACCCCTGTGGGCCGACGGTGGACGACACTCTGTGGATATCCCGACGATGCTGGACCAGGCGATCGGCGCCCTCAGTCGAGCTTCCGGATGACGCCGATGAGCTTTCCCTGGATGCGCACATCGTCGTAGAACTGCGGCGGATAGGCCATGTTCGCGGGTTGCAGCCGGATCCTGTCCTTCTCCTTGAAGAACCGCTTGAGGGTGACCGCGTTCTCTTCGACCTGGGCGACGACGATGTCTCCGTTGCGCGCCGTGGTCTGCGGGCGGATGAGCACGAAGTCCCCGTCCGCGATGTGGGCATCGATCATCGAATCGCCGCGGACTTTGAGGACGTACGCGTCACCACCGGGTGCGAGGAGGTCCGGGATGGCGATCGACTCCGAGGCATCCTCGTACGCCTCGATCGGTCCGCCGGCGGCGATCTCGCCGATGATCGGGAGGACGTGGGCCTCCGATGCGGTGGCCTGCGGGACGAGCTCGCTCGTCAGGCCGAGTCGCATCGCGGCCGTGGGGGTCAGCCGGATCGCCCGGGACTGGGCCGCGCCCCGCTCCAGGTAGCCCTCGCGCTCGAGGGTCTGGAGGTGGTGGTGAACGGCCGAGGTGGAGGCCAGACCGACCGCGCGAGCGATCTCGCGGACCGACGGCGGGAAACCGCGCGAACGCAGCGTCGCGGCGATGAAGTCGACGATCTTGACCTTGCGTTCGGCGTCGTGTTTCGTCACTCGCGCCTCCTTGTGCGAGCATGATACCGAACGGACGTTCGATGTCAAGGCGTCGCGGAAGACCCTCGAGTGGTGCCCGGAGCGGGTACTGATACACTCGGCCACCCCCGGCGGTCCGTCCCGAGCGACACGCCCGGGACGAGCGAGGCAGCCATGGCGCGCGATCGAAACGACGGGAACCGAAAGCGCCGCGGTCGCGGTCGCGGGGCCGCTGCGATTACTCGCGCGCTCTCGCTCATGGCCTTCCTGCCGGTCGCGAGCCGGGCGCCGCTGTACGGGCGTCTCATCCTCGCCCTCGCTCTCGACGAACGAACGCCTGCCTCGCGCAAGGCGATGCTCCTCGGCGCCGTCGGGTATCTGCTCGTCGGACGGGACATCGTCCCCGACGAGGTGCCGATCATCGGCGGTCTGGACGATCTCGTGGTGGTCGTCGTCGCGGTCGACCTGTTCCTCGAAGGTCTGCCCCGCGAGCTGATCGACGAGAAGCTCGACGAGCTCGGCATCGACCGGCTCGCGTTCGAGCAGGACGTCGCCCAGATCCGGCGCTTGACGCCGGGGCCGGTCCGACGCACCATCCGCCGGGTCCCGCAGCTCATCGGCACAGCGGGCGACTCATTGCACCGATCAGGTCTCGGGCCCCGTGTGCGGGCCTGGATCACCAGGGAGGATCCCATCGCGTGAAGGTCATCCTGACCACCGACGTGGAGAAGCTCGGCAAGAGCGGCGAGATGAAGCAGGTCTCGGACGGCTACGCCACGAACTTCCTCATCCCGCACAAGCTCGCCGTACCCGCCGCCGGTGGTGCCTTCCGCGCGTGGCAGCACGACATCGCGAGCCGCGAGGACAAGCGCAAGCGCGAACGCGACGAAGCCGAGATCGCCGCGACCCGTATCGCGAGCACGACCCTGACGATGGGGGTCAAGGTCGGGGAGGGCGGCAAGCTCTACGGGTCGATCACGTCGAAGGAGATCGCCGACGCGCTCGGTCGTCGCGGCATCACGGTCGACCGGCACAAGATCGACCTCGACGAGCCGCTCAAGACGCTCGGCACCTACAAGGTCGCGATCAAGGTGTTCACCGGCATGACCGCTGAGGTCACGATCATCGTCGAGCCGAAGGGCTGATCGAGGGGCGTTCGGGTGGGCGTTCGGTGGGCGCACCCGCCGCGCCGGCCACCGTCACTGGGGTCGAACGACGGCGGAGGCGTACGTCGGACCGGCCCGGCTAGAGGTCCGAGATGCTCCTGTCCGTGGCGCTCGTGCTCGTCGCCGTCGCCGGCGGCACGGTCGCCAGCTACGCCTACGACGACCGGGCACCGTTGGCCACGCGTCTCGGGTATGGGGCGACGACCGGCCTCGTCAGCCTCGCGCTCATCGGGTTCGCCGCCGCGAACCTCCTCGGGATGCTCGGCGGGACGGCTGTCGGAGGGATCGCGGCCGCGCTACCGCTCCTTGGGCTGGCCCTCCCATCCGTCCGGGTCGGCCTGCGCCGAGACCTCCTCGCAGCCGGTCACGGGATCGCCGACGCGATCCGACGGCCGAGCCTTCCGACGACCGGCCCGCTCGTCTACACGGTCGCCGTCACCGCCCTCCTCGCGGCCGCGTTCGAGCGGCTCATCATCGAGGCCGACGGCGGGCTCTCGACCGGCTTCGTCCACGCGCTCGGCGACCTGCCGTTCCATCTCCAGGTGACGGCGGGCTTCGCGTTCGGCGAGAATTTCCCACCGGAAAGTCCGTTGTACGCAGGGACCGGCTTCGCCTACCCGTACCTGTCGGACACGCTCGCCGCCTCACTGGTCGCCCTCGGGGCGTCGTTCCGCGAGTCGTTCTTCATCCTCAACCTGACCCTCGGGCTTGCCCTCGTCGCGCTGCTCCGGCACCTGACGGTCGTTCTCACCCGCGACCGGCTGGCCGGCTACGTCGCCCCGCTGCTCGTCCTGTTCAGCGGCGGTCTGGGCTGGCTCGTCCTGTTCGAGGATGCCCGGACCGGCGAGCGCGGCCTTCTCGGCGTCCTCGGTCAGCTCAGCCACGATTACACGATCACCGGCGAGGGACCGTACCGCTGGGGAAATGCGATCACGACGCTCATCGTGACCCAGCGCAGCCTCGCGTTCGGGCTGCCGGTCGCGATCCTCATCCTCATCCTGCTCTGGCGCTACATCCATGCCGGGCCGCGTCGGCCGGCGATGCCGGCCGGGCCCACGGTGATCCGGGTCCGGGCCCTCGTCTCGACCTATCGGCTGCCGCTCGTCGCAGGCATCCTGACCGGCTGTCTCCCGCTCATCCACGCTCACACCTACGTCGCCATCCTCGGCACGGGCTTCCTGCTCGGCGTGCTCTTCCGTCAATGGCGCGACCGGCGCTGGGTGGGCTGGTCGATGTTCGTCGTCGCCGCCCTCGTGCTCGGGCTGCCGCAGATCCTCGCATCGACGAGCGGGAGCAGTGCCGCGATCTCGTCGTTCATCGGCGTGGAGCTAGGCTGGGATCGACGCGAGCAGAACGTCGTCTGGTTCTGGTTCCTCAACACTGGTCTGTTCATCCCGATCGCACTGCTCGCGATGCTCTGGCCGGGGCGTCGCCTCGTCTCACGCGGGCTGCTGCTCTTCTCGGTCGCATTCGTCGTCTGGTTCATCGTCCCGAACGTCCTCCGTCTCGCGCCCTGGATCTGGGACAACATCAAGGTCCTGTTCATCTGGTTCGTCGGTTTCGTGCCGCTCGTCGCGCTCGTCCTCTCGCGCGCCCTCAGATCCGGCCCGGTGCTGCGGGCGGCCGGCGCCTTCGCGTTCGTGGCGCTGACGCTCGCCGGCGCGGTCGACGTCTGGCGAGTCGTCTCGCGCCAGGGCGAGTACGGCGAGTTCGACGCGCAGGGAGTCGCGCTGGCCTCGATCATCCGGGCCGAGACCCCGCCGCGAGCGCTCGTGCTCCATGCGCCGACGTACAATCCGCCGGTCTTCCTGACCGGGCGTCGGTCGCTGCTGGGGTACCCCGGACACGTCTGGAGCCATGGTCTGCCGTTCAGCGATCGCGAGGCCGAGATCAAGCGGATCTATGCAGGCGCGGACGACGCCGACGCCCTCCTGGCGCAGTACGGGGTGGAGTACATCGTGGTCAGTCCGATCGAGCGTAACCAGGTGACCGTCAACGACGCGTACTTCGAGCGATTCACGGTGATCGGGGAGGCCGGGGGATACCGGCTCTATGAAGTCGCGCGGCCCTAGGAAGGGGCGCGTCCAGCCGGCCGGCGACCGGGCTGTCCGGCGGCCGGCGACCGTTCCCGCGCAGGTCGCGGACGTGCGGTCCGCTGCCGAGCCACCACCCGGCGAGGGCTGGCTGGGACGGTATTTCGTGCCCGCGGCCGTGCTCATCCTCGTCGCCGCGGCCGCCCTCCGCCTGCCGGAGCTCGCGCTCAACCCGTTCCATCATGACGAGGGGGTGAACGGATTCTTCACGACGAACCTCCTCCGACGCGGGGTCTACACGTACGACTCGGCGAACTACCACGGACCGGCGCTCTACTACTTCGCGCTCGTCTCGGCCATCCTGTTCGGGCTGACGACCGAGGCGATGCGGCTCGTGCCGGTCCTCGCCGGCCTCGCGACCGTGGCCCTCGTCCTCCCATTGCGCCGGTTCCTCGGGCCGATCGCGACGTTGACCGCGGCAGGCCTCCTTGCGGTCTCGCCGGGCGCCGTCTACATGTCGCGCTATTTCATCCACGAGATGCTGCTCGTGTGCTTCTCGCTCGCGGTCGTCGTCGCGGCGCTCCTCTATCTCGATCGGCCGCGGGCAGGCTTCCTCCTGTTCGGGGCGGCCGCGGCCGCGCTCGTCTTCGCGACGAAGGAGACCGGGATCATCACGTTCGCCGTGCTCGCCATCGCGGCAGTCGTGTCCGGCTGGTACGTGCGCTACCGGACCGGGACCCGCCCGTCGACGTCGAGGAGAGCCCGAACCGGCTTGGATCGACGAGCCGGGCCCCCACCGCGCTCGATCGTCATCGACGGGGTCGAGTACCGGGCGACGATGCCGGAGGAAGAGCGGCGACCGGGGCTTCCCTTCGGCATCCAGTCCGACCACGCGATCGCCGGAGCAGTCGTCTTTTTTGTCATCTACGTGCTGCTCTTCTCATCGTTCTTCACGAACTTCCCGGACGGGCTCGTCGACTCGCTCGCGACGTTCACCGTCTGGACCCAGACCGGCGCGGCGACCCAGGTCCAGCCTTTCTGGTCGTACCTCGCCTGGATGGTTCGAGCCGAGGCCGCGATCCTCATCCTCGGCACGGTCGGAGGCCTCCTCGCTGCCTTCCGCGGGCGCGATCGACTGACCGTGTTCATCGGCCTGTGGGCGCTCGGGATCACCCTCGCCTACTCGCTCATCCAGTACAAGACGCCCTGGATCATCCTCAACATGCTCGTGCCGCTCGCGCTTCTCGCCGGCATCGCCATCCGGGAGCTCGCGGCGACCGCGCCCTGGCGAAGGGCCGTTCCGCTCGTCCTCGCCGGAGCCGTCGGCTGGAGCGGCCACCAGGCGATCGACCTGAACTACATCCATTACGACGATGAGACGTATCCGTACGTGTTCGTCCATTCGACCCGCGAGCTGCTCGCCCTCGTCGACGAGATCGAGCGAATCGCCGAGGCAGCGGGGACGGGCAAGGAGACCGGTATCGTCTTCACGACCGTGGAGCACTGGCCGCTGCCGTGGTACATGCGCGACTATCCGCGGGCAGGCTTCTTCGGGAAGACGACGGACCTGCCCCTCGAGGCGATGATCGTGGCGCACGTGAACCAGGAGGCCGAGCTCGCGCCGACGGTCGCTGACGGCTACGAGCGCCGTGCGATGTACCGGCTCCGACCGGGGGTCGATCTCATCCTCTACGTCCGCACCGACATCGACGACGGATAGACGATGGAGAGGCCCGCTTTCCTCCGTCTCGCGCTCGGCGTCGTCATCAGCGTGGTCTTCCTCGGCATCACGCTGTCGCGGGTGGATCTGCCGAAGACGGCCGAGGCGATCGGGCGAGCGGCCCCGCTCGGTCTCGCCATCGGGGTCGGGATCGTCCTCGTGGACGTCAGCCTTCGAGCGCTTCGCTGGCGGGTCCTCCTCGCCGGGGTCGACTCGGCGGCGAGCCCGCCGTCGTACCGGCTCGCGCTCGGCTATCTGACGATCGGCTACGCCGCGAACGCGGTACTGCCGGCGCGCCTCGGCGACGTCGCCCGGGCGATCCTTGCGGGCAGCGCGTTCCGGATGCCGCGGCTGGCGATCTTCGGCACGATCATGGTCGAGCGACTCGCCGACGGGCTGACGATGCTCGGCCTCGCCCTCGTATCGAGCATCCTCGTGGCCGGGATCGCCGAGCTCCGTCAGCTCGCCCTGTTCGGCCTCGTCGCGGCCGTCGTCGGCGGGTTCGTCGTGCTTGTCGGATGGCTCGTGTTGTCGCGTTCCGCCTCGCGCGGTGTGGGCATCCTCGTCCGGATCGCGGCCATCGCCGGGCGGGTCGCGGCCGGAGCCGGCGCGCTCCGGTCGGCCCGGGGTGCGGCCCTCGTCGGGGGGCTCACGGTCGCGGTGACGATGACGGCCATCCTCGTGGCGTGGACGGTCGCTCGCTCGGTCGGGATCCCGCTCCAGCCGCTCGAGGCGGTCCTGTTCATGAGCGGGGTGGCGCTCTCGCTCGCCATCCCGGCCGCCCCGGGCTCGCTCGGGACGTACGAATTCGTCGGCGTCGCGATCGTCACGAGCCTCGGCTACCCGCCCGAGCAGGGACTCGCGACGATGGTCCTCATGCGCGTCGTCACGGCATTCCCGCCGGCGATCGCGGGACTCATCTCGCTCGTCGTTCTCCAGGTTCGGCCTCGGACGCTCCTCGCGGCGAGTGATGACGAGGCGGAGATCGCGGTCCAGTCGAGCGGGCCGGTGGTCCCCGGCCGATGAGCGGCCGCGCGGTCTCGCTCGTCATGCCCGCCTACGACAGCGCGACGTACATCGAC
>Ga0136632_10000210_pt1 | contig 15394 bp, 14 predicted proteins | sample AntDrymUQ6112106_2_FD_104670 | JGI IMG/M metagenome (GOLD analysis project Ga0136632, IMG submission 104670) | Polar desert sand microbial communities from Dry Valleys, Antarctica - metaG UQ611 (21.06) | ecosystem: Environmental > Terrestrial > Soil > Desert | place: Antarctica: Dry Valley...
CCTCTCCCTCGACGCGCACCGGCCCGATCCGCGGCAGCACGAGGAGCTCGCCGCCATCAGCGCTGCGCACCGTCCGCTCGCAGAGGCCGAGCGGGTCGCCGAGCCGAAGCGTGGCGGGCTCGAGCCGCCGCGGGCCGCGGCCGCGAATCTCGACCTCCTCGGCGAGCGAGCCCGTCCAACGCGGGCCGACGGAGATCGGCGCATCGAGCAGCGGGTCGCGAAGCTCGCCGCCGGGCGGAGGCACGAGGCCGCCTCGGGCCTCGATCCGCAGCGGATAGGGCTCCCCTTCGACCATCCTCGCCGGGCCGGGAGCCCGCTCGAGGCGAAGTCGGCGGGCGGCCAGCGAGACCCACGCGCAGGACCCGGCGGCGAGCGCGAGCAGGCCGACGCCCGGAACGAGCAGCGAAGGCGAGGCGAAGCCACCGCCGGCGAGCAGCAGCGCCGCGCCGAGCGCGGCGGCGATCAGGGCGCCACCCACGACCTAGACCGCGGGGGTCTGCTCGAGCGCCTCGCCGACGATGGCGGCCGGATCAGTGTCGGCCGCGCTTGGGGCGAGCAGCAACCGATGCTCCAGCACGGAGCCGGCAAGCTCCTGGACGTCGTCTGGGAGAGCATGATCGCGCCCGTCGAGCGCCGCCAAAGCCTTCGCCGCGCGAAACAGCATCAGCAACGCGCGCGGGCTCGCCCCGAGCTCCACGCGGGGGTCCGAACGAGTCGCCTCGCCGAGCGCGACGACGTAGCGGCGAAGTGGCTCGGAACCATGCACCGCGGCGGCGGCGGCCTGCGCCGCCCGCACCGTCGCCACGTCGCTGACCGGCTCGAGGTCGTGGACCCGATCGCGGGCGCCGTGCTCGTCGAGCATCGCGGCCTCCTCGGTGGGGCTCGGATAGCCGAGCGAAACGCGGATCATGAAACGGTCGAGCTGGGCCTCCGGCAGCGGATAGGTGCCCTCGTACTCGGCCGGGTTCTGGGTCGCGAGCACGACGAAGGGCCGAGCGAGCTCGTGCTGGTGGCCGTCGATCGTCACGTGGCGTTCCTGCATGCACTCGAGCAGGCCCGACTGCGTCTTCGGCGAGGTGCGGTTGATCTCGTCGACGAGCACGACGTTCGCGAACACCGGCCCGGGATGGAACTCGAAGCGCGACTCCCGCTGGTTGAAGACGTTGGTGCCGATGATGTCGGCGGGCAGGAGGTCCGCGGTGCACTGCACGCGCGCGTACTCGGCGTCGACTGAGCGCGCCAGCGAGCGCGCGAGCGCCGTCTTGCCGACGCCCGGGTAGTCCTCGATCAGCACATGGCCCTCGGCGAGCAGCGCGACGAGCATGTCGCGGACCACGCGGTCGGGAACCTTGACGGCACGCCGGACGTTGTCGCGCAGCCTGGCGCCGACCTCCGCGACCGCGAGTGGGTCGAGCTCGGGAACCGTCGCCACGACTCCATGGTACGAGGCGCGCCCCGGCCCGGTTCACGCAGCCTGCCGACAGTGCTAGGCGGGAGCGAACGGGCTAGCCGGCGTGCTTTCCGGGGTTACACCTCGGCGCTCGCTCCCCTGACACGCCCCGGTCGCGCGACTCTCGGGCGGTCAGGCGAACCCTCGAGCCGACGGCGGACGGCCGCGGCGCCCAAGTTAGAGAGCCCCCCGGACGCCCCTGCGGGGTGTGAGCACGAAAACACGGTCCAGGGGTGACCACTCTGCCTGCCCCGCACGTAGCCTTCGCACGACGAAGCTTTGTAGGTCACCTTCGAGAGGCTCGGCCACTTGGCTTTCGTGACCTCCGCCGTCTCTCCTGAACCGCAATCGCGACCCTAGACCCGCTGTCAGGGTCGCGCAAGGGGGGCGGCGAGGCCGTTCCCGCAAACTGCGAGGAAAAGTGCTCGCTCAGCCGCGCGGCGCAGCCGGTTCCTTGCGCGCCAGCTGGCGCAGGTTGCGCGCGGCGCGACCGACCAGCAGCACGATTATCGTCGCCGCGGGCGCAAGCCCGATCACGTCGAAGACCGTGAGCTCGAGCTTGGCGAGCACGAAGTCGAGCTGGTAGGCGACGCAGACCCCGAGCCCGGCGAGCACGTCGAGCGCGGTCATGCCGTCGGGGAGGATCCGGCGTGGCATCCGTGTCGCGATCGCGGTGACCCACGCCACCCACTACCCGAACCGGCGCCCCCGGTTTCGTCACGTTTCAGGCCGGCGTCGATCGGGTTGTGGGCGGGCGCCGGCGCTAGCCTCGCCCGTATGGGCAGGCCCGAGCGCACGGCGCTCGTCACCGGGGCGAGCAGCGGAATCGGCGCGGCGACGGTGCGCGCGCTCGCCGCGCAGGGCTTCGCCACGATCGCCGCGGCGCGGCGACTCGAGCGCTGCGAGGAGCTTGCGCTGGAGGTAGGCGGGCGCGCGATCCGGCTCGACGTCACCGAACCGAGCTCGGTCGAGGCGCTCGTCGCCGAGATCGATGAGCTCGGCCTGATGGTTCACTCCGCCGGAGGGGCGCTCGGCCTCGAGCCGGTGGCCGAGGCCGACGAGGGTCGCTGGCAGGAGATGTACGAGTCGAACGTGCTCGGCGTGATGCGGGTGACGAAGGCCCTGCTGCCGGCGCTGCGTCGCTCGACCGCGCCGCACATCGTGATCATCGGCTCCGTCGCCGGGGTCGAGGCCTACGAGGGCGGCGGCGGCTACACGGCCGCCAAGCATGCCGCCCACGCGCTCGCGAAGACCCTGCGGCTCGAGCTGCTCTCCGAGGGCGTTCGCGTCAGCGAGATCGCCCCGGGCCTGGTCGAGACGGAGTTCTCGCTGGTGCGCTTCGGCGGCGACGCCGAGCGCGCGGCAGAGCCCTACCGGGGCCTCCAGCCGTTGAGCGCCGAGGACGTCGCCGAGGCGATCGCGTTCTGCGCCACCCGGCCGGCCCACGTCGACGTCGACTACCTGGCGATCAAGCCAACCGCCCAGGCGACGGCAAAGATCACCCACCGCCGCGCGTAGTCCCGCTTACCATCCCGCAAGCATGCGAATCGACGAGCTGCTCGCCAGCCAGCGCCCGGTCTTCTCGGTCGAGTTCTTCCCGCCGAAGACGCCGACGGGGTTCGAGCTGCTATTCGAGACGGTCGAGGCGCTGAAGCCGCTCGAGCCCGACTACGTCTCGGTCACCTACGGGGCCGGGGGCGCGACTCGCGACGGCACGGTGGAGATCGTCGAGCGGATCAAGCGTGAGCACGGGATCGAGGCGATGGCGCACCTGAGCTGCGTCGGGGAGACGCGTGAGGGGCTCGCGACGATCCTCGGGCGCTTCGCCGAGATCGGGGTCGAGAACGTGCTCGCGCTGCGCGGCGACCCGCCCCGCGGGGAAGAGAGCTTCACGCCGGCGTCCGACGGACTCTCCAGCGCCGCGGAGCTGACCGGCTACATCACCGAGCGCCACGACTTCGCGATCGGCGGGGCCTGCTTCCCCGAGGTCCACCCCGAGGCCGAGAGCCTCGAGGCCGACCTCGCCTACCTGAGGACGAAGGTCGACGCCGGAGCGAAGTTCCTGATCACCCAGCTCTTCTTCGACAACCGCGCCTACTTCGAGTTCGTCGGCGCTGCGCGTGAGAAGGGAATCGACGTGCCGATCATCCCCGGCGTGATCCCGATCACGAGCTTCGGCCAGGTCGCTCGGATCTGCTCGCTCTGCGACGCCTCGATTCCCACCGAGCTCTCCGCGGCGATGGAAGCGCTCGGCGGGGACGCCGAGGCCGAGGCGCTGCTCGGGGTCGCCTATGCCGCCCGCCAATGCGAGGAACTGCTTTCCGCCGGGGCGCCGGGGATCCACTTCTACGCGCTCAACCGCGCGGCGGGGACTCGGGCCGTGCTCGCGGCGCTGCGGGCCTCGCGCCCCTGGGAGCGAGCCCCTGCCCCCGACGACGCCCTCGCCCGCACCGGTGGCGACGGGCGCTCGATTTAGACTCGCGCGCGATGACTGCGCTCGAGGGATCCTTTCGCCACGGAGGGCGGCGGCTCGTCTACTCGGACTACGGCGAGGACGAGCGGGTGCTCGTGCTCGTCCACGGGCTGCTGATGAACCGCCACATGTACGACCAGCTCGCGCCGGAGATGGCCTCGCGGGGGTTCCGGGTCGTGACCGTCGACCTGCTCGGGCACGGCGCGTCCGACCAGCCGCCCGACATGCGGGTCTACGGGATGGACGCCTTCGCCGACCAGCTCGCCGCGCTCTGCGATCACCTCGAGCTCGACCGCCCCGTCGTCGGGGGCACTTCGCTCGGTGCAAACGTCTCGCTCGAGCTCGCCACACGCCACCCCGACAAGGCACGCGGCCTGTTCATCGAGATGCCGGTGCTCGACAACGCCCTGCTCGCCGCCGGGATCGCCTTCCTGCCGTTGCTGGTCGCGCTCCGCTTCGGTAAACCGGTGATCCGCGCCATGGCCGCGATCACGACGCAGATTCCGCGCAGCCACTACCTGATCGACATCGCGCTCGACTGGACGCGACGGGATCCCGAGGCGTCCGAGGCCGTGCTCCAGGGGGTCCTCTACGGGCGCACCGCGCCGCCGAGCGAGGAGCGCCGGCGGATCGAGGCGCCCGCCCTCGTGATCGGCCACCCCGCCGATCCACTTCACCCGTTCACCGATTCCGACATGCTCGTCGAGGAGCTGCCGAACGCACGGCTGGTCGACGCGGAGTCGATCTTCGAGTGGCGGATCAGCCCGGGACGCCTCGATGACGAGCTCGCGGCGTTCATCGAGCAGGCCTACGCGTCCGAGCCCGCAGTCGCGGCCGCCTAAGAGGCTCGGGGCTTGGCTTGCGCTGAGCGGGCTTAGCTACGCTCCCCCGCCTGATGGCCTCGCGCAGAGAAGAGCAAGCACGCCGTCGCACCGAGCGCCTCGAGGCCGAACGTCGAGCGGCCGAGTCGGACCGGCGCCGGATGATCCTCGGCTACGTCGTCGCCGGCCTGCTGGGCGCTGCGGTGATCGTCGGCCTCGTGATCGCGCTCTCGAGCGGGGGGGACGACAGCGAGGTGCAGGTCGACGGCAAGGAGCTGCCCGTGGAGGCGGCGATCGAGGTCCAAAGCGGCGAAGTGCACGACATCTCCCCAGACGGGCGCGAGGGCACTCCCCCACCCGCGGTGGCTCAGGGCGACATGGAGGCCGCGGCCGAGGAAGCCGGCTGCGAGCTCCAGCTCGACAACGAGGATGAGGGCAGCGACCACCTGACCAAGGACTTCCCTGAGTACGAGACGCAGCCGCCGACCTCCGGCAACCACCACCCGGCCCAGCAGGCCGACGGCGCCTACACCGAGCAGGTCCCGGCCGAGTACGCGATCCACTCGATGGAGCACGGCCGGGTCGCGATCCAGTACTCGCCCGACCTGCCCGAGGCCGACCAGCTCGAGCTCAAGGGGCTGTTCGACGAATCGCCGGGCGGGATGCTGCTGTTCCCGAACCCGGAAATGCCCTACGAGGTCGCCGCCACCGCCTGGACCCAGCTCGTCGGCTGCGAGCGCTACGAGGGCCCCGCGACGATCGACGCGATTCGCGCCTTCCGCGACACCTACCGGGGGCAGGGCCCGGAGCCCGTCCCCCTGCAGTTCCCCGGCTGACCTGCAAAGGGTCGTCCTCGCACCCGGCACTTGGCAGGTCCTCGCTCACGAAACCGAAACAATCCCCGCATGCGGGGTGTTTCCACCGGGATGGCAAGGCGTGTCCGACGCTTGGCGCTATGCGCGGGCCTGATCGCGACCGGCTGGGTCGCGGCTCCAGCGCTTTCTGCGCAGCCGTACGTCCCCGAGGGGGTCGACTTCGAGCAGCGGCTTCCCGAGCTCGCCAGGGTCCAAGCTGTCAGCGCCGGGAGGAGGGCCGAAACGGACTTCCGATCCCCCCTGCTCACGGCCCCCGCACGATTCGACCTGGTCGGGCTCGCCGGTGAGCTTCGCCCGCTCGAGCTGCGCGCGCGCGAGGCCGGCGGCGAGTGGAGCGAGTGGATCGAGACGGCAAACGGCGATCCCGTCTACTTCGGGGGCGCCGAGGAGGTCCAGCTCCGGGCGCGCGGCTGGCGGCCGGAGGGGCGACTTCATTACGTCAACGTCTCCGGCACCACCAGTGACGCCTCCTCCATGCTGACCGGCGCTCGTCAGGCAATCAATTCGGCCGTCGTCTCGGTTGTCGGCGTGCTCGAACCCGCCGCCTCGGCGGCTCCGGAGCGACCGGAGATCGTCAAGCGCAGCGCCTGGGGGGCAAACGGCGAGGGCGGATGCCAGCCTCGGGAGACCCCCGTGGAAGGCAGGGTGAAAGCGGCTGCGATCCACCACACCGTGACCGCTGGCGACTACTCGGAGGCCGAAGCCCCGGGAATCGTGCTCGGGATCTGCCGCTACCACCGAAACGCGAACGGCTGGAACGACATCGGCTACAACGCGCTCGTCGACCGCTTCGGCAACGTCTACGCCGGGCGCGCGGGCGGGCTCCAGAAGGCGATCGTCGGCGCCCATTCCCAGGGCTTCAACTCGCAGACGACCGGCGTCGCCGCGATCGGCACCCATACGAGCGTCCCGATCAGCTCGGAGGCGATGGAGGGGTTCGTCTCCTTTCTCGCCTGGAAGCTGACCAAGCACGCACTGCCCGCGGTCGGCAAGACGACCCTCACCTCCGCGGGCGGCTCGGGGAACCGCTACCCGGCGGGCCGCCGCGTTCAGACCAAGCGCATCTTCGGCCACGGCCGCGTCGGGCTCACCAGTTGCCCGGGCGAGGAGCTCGACCGCCAGCTCGGCGAGCTCCGCCGCGCGGTGCAAGAGCGGATCGACGGGGAGACCACCGTTCCCCTCCCGCCGCCGCCCGACGACGGCACCGGCGGCATCCTGCCACGCTGATTCCCGCTCAGGGCGCGCGGTAGGCCGGAAAGAAGCCGCCCTGCTCGCGGCCGCCCGCGAGCCGCGCGTACTCGCGCGGCGCGCAGACGATCTCATGGGTGCAGAACGGCTTCTCGGAGTTTGCGAAACCGCGCTTGAACGACTCGAGCCCGTCGCCGACGCTCACCCCACCGCCGAGGTTGAGCGGCGCGCCGAGCTCGTCGGCTAGGTCGAGCATCGCGGCTACGACGTTCTTGAACGGCGACTCGCCGAGCGCCGCGTCCGCCGTGCCGCCAAGGTAGTAGTGAAGGACGCCATCGGAGAGCCCTGCGATCGCCCCCGCGCCCGGGACGGTGCCGGCGACGCGCGCGATCAGCAGCCAGCTCCGCTCGAAGGAGAGGATCGAGCGGTAGTAGCCCGGCTCGAAGAAGTAGCGCGCCGCGGCGCGCGCCCGGTGCATGGTCTGCTCGTAGATCGCGGCAAATTGGTCGACATCGCGGTCGGCGACCTCGGGGCCGGCGATCGTCTCGACCCCCCAACCGCGGCGTTCGTTGCTTCGGATCTGCTCGGCGAGCCGCGGGCGTGTCGCGCGTTCCCGCTTCGGATCGTGAACCAGCACGGTTGAGCGCTCGTGAGCGCCACCCAGGGAGGGGGATTCTCCGATCCGCTCACGGACGAAGGCGCAGATCAACCCGCTCGCCGACCAATCGACCTCCGAGGCCTCGGGCGGATCTCCTCCGCCGATCAGCGCCCCCCCCGGATAGCCGTAGGGAGAGATCGCGTCGGTGAGCTCGGAGCCGGGAACCTCGCGAACGATCACCGGCAGGGCGACCGCGACGGCTGCCGCCTCGACTCGCAACGTGTGCGTGACCCTCTCGGCGCGGAGAAAGGGAGCCGAGCGGAAGAAGTCCGCGCTACACGAGGCGGCGCCGCGGTCGGCGATCAGCTCTGCGGTTGCGCCCACGCCTCAGACGTCCGCGGGCTTCTCTCCCCAGCCCGTGAACTCCTCGGGCAACAGACCCCAGACCTCATTGTCGACCGCCCCGTCACCACGGCGGATGGCGCGCCGCATGACGCCCTCGCGACGAAAGCCGAGGAAGGTGACGACCTTCTGCGCCGCCGCGTTCGTGGACGGGATCTCGGCGTGGATCCGGTGCGCCGCATGGGCGCGAAACGCCTCGATGCAGGCCAGGCGCTCCGCCTCGCGCGCCACCCCCTTCCCCCAGGCGGCAGGATCGCCGACGAGCACCGCGAGCTCCGGTCCGAGCTGGCGGTCGAGCCCGAACAGGGCGACGAAACCGACCGCCTGGTCTGGGTGGTCGAGGGTGATCGCCCACTTGCGGTCGCGGCTCGTATCCATCGCCCGCGCGACCCAGCCGCGGGCGTCTTCGAGCGAGAACGAATCTCGGCTTCCCACCAGGTCCGCCGTCACCCGCTCGTCGTTGAACCAGCGGCGTACCGCCTCGGCGTCGGTGGGGCGGAAATCGCGCAGGGTCACGTCGGCCTTCGCCACGGCGCTCAGGGTATCCGCGGGCGCTCCGCTACTGCTGCTCCATGCGCACCGGGATCTCGCCCGCTCATAGGACCATCTCGAAATTGGGATGAATCCACCGGCTCACCGCCCCGATCGCGGCGGGATCGGCGGTCGCTGTGACGAGATCAAGCTCGCCTGGATACAACCTCCGGGCGAGTTCGACGTTCTTTGGCGCCTCGCTACCCGTACAACCCACGCCCGCTGATCAGCAACCGGACGGTGCGGAGCAGGATCTCCACGTCGAGGCGGGGGGAGCGGTGCTCGACGTAGGCGACGTCGAGCTCGATCCGCTCTTCCCAGGGAATCCCGGCGCGGCCGTTGACCTGGGCCCAGCCGGTGAGGCCGGGCTTGACCTCGAGGCGGCGGCGCTGGTGCGGCGTGTAGAGCTCGACCTGCGCGGCGAGGGTCGGGCGCGGGCCGACGATCGCCATCTCGCCGCGGATCACGTTCCAGAGGTTGGGCAACTCGTCGAGTGAGAGTCGGCGAAGCAGGCTGCCGGCGCGGGTGACGCGCGGGTCGCCGGGGTGCACCGGGCTGCCGACGCCGACCGGGTCGTTACCGGCGTGCATCGTGCGGAGCTTGAGCAGGTCGAACTCCGCTCCGTTTCGGCCGACCCGCCGGGAGCGGTAGATCACCGGTCCGCGCGAGTCGAGCCTGATCGCCGTCGCCGCGAGCGCGATCACAGGCGAGGCGAGGGCTAGGGCGAAGGCGGCGATCGCGACGTCGGCCCACCTCGGAAGGCCGGAGCTCACCTCGTGCCCTCGGCCTTCTCCCAGACGAGCGGCACGCCGCCACGCGCGAAGTCCCAGAGGCCGGCTGCGCTCGCGGTCGTGACCGCGACGTAGTAGCGGGCCACCCGCAACGGCCGGGCGCCGGCCTGCGCGCCCAGCGCAGCCGCGACCAGCAGGCCGATCTGAAGGGCCAGCGCCAGCGCGTACACCGGCCCCTCTCCGAGCAGCGCGAGATTGGCCCCGAACAGCGCGAGGTGCAGCAGGGGCGAGGCGTAGCGGAGCAGGCGATGGGAGACGATCTCGAGCGCGTAGAGCGGCCCGTACCCGCTCGGAGAGAGCATTCCGCCACTCAGCATCGTGCCCCAGGCGCCGGCCATCATCCGGCGCTTGCGGGCGAACTCGTCGCCGATCGTCGCTGCCATCCGTTCGCGGGCGCGCGCCGCCGGCTCGTACACCGCCAGCCAGCCGCGCTTCACCATCAAGAACGGAAACGAGATGTCCTGGCCGCGCTCGGGGGGGAGCGGGATAAACGCCTCGCGCGCGACGGCGTTGATCGCTCCGTTTCCCGCTGTCACCCCCGCGAGCCTCGACTCGAGCTCGCGGACCCACATCTCGTAGCGCCAGTAGAGGCCCTCCTGGTTGTCACCCTCGGGCGTCTCGAAGCGGACCTGTCCACAGACGTAGCCGACCCGCGGATCGCGAAGCCGCTCGACGAGCGGCCGCAGGGCGTCGGGCTCCCAGGTCGCGTTCGCATCGGAGAAGGCGAGCACCTCGCCACGCGCACGCTCGACCGCCGTGTTCAGCGCCGCGACCTTTCCGCGCCGGGGAAGGTCGAGGACGAGATCGGCCCCGGCGTGCTCCGCGAGCTCGACCGTGCGGTCGGTCGAGCCATCGGAGGCAACGACCACCTCGAGACGCTCACGCGGGTACTCGAGCTCGAACACGTTGCGGACCCGTCGCTCGATCACTGCCTCCTCGTCGTGGGCCGCGACGATCAGCGAGACGCTCGGGGCATCGCCCTCGACGAGGGGCGGCGCCGGCGCCTCGCGCCGACCCCGCCAGGCCACCAGGCCGCGCAGGAGCAGCGGGTAGCCGACGTGGGTGTAGGCGAGCGCGCTCGCGGAGAGCCAGAAGCAGGACTTGGCGAACGTCATCGATCGACCAGCCTAGGAGGCGAGCAGCTGACGGTAGAGGGCGAGGGTCTGGGCGGCGATCGCATCCCAGGAGTACGGGCCCTCGGCGGCGCGGCGCGCGGCATCGGCGAGACGCCCGCGGGCGGCCTCGTCGGTGAGCAGCTCGGCCAGGGCTGCTCCGAGCGCGTCTCGGTCGCCGGCGCTGACCAGCCGCGCAGCGCCGCGCGCGGCGACCTCGGGAAAGCCTCCGACATCGCTGAGGACGATCGGCTTGCCGAAGGCGAGCGCCGTGTAGAGGACCCCGGACTGCTCGGCGTCGCTGTAGGGAAGGGCGACGACGTCCGCCCGGCGGAAGATCGCGGGGATCTCTCGCTCGGAGACGAAGCGCGACACGAAGCGGGCCCTGACCGAGAGCTCCGAGGCGCGGCGGCGCAAGGCCTCGACGTCAACCCCGAGCGGCCGGCCGACGACCCAGAGCTCCGCCCCGGTGAGCTCGGCCATCGCTTCGATCAGCAGGTCGGTGCGCTTGTATGGACGGATCAGCCCGAAGGCGAGGATCACTGGTCCGGCCGCGCCCTCGAGCTCGGGCGGGAGCGGGGCCTCATCCCGCAACCGGGTCAGGTAATCGAAGGCGCCGTGAGGGATCACCCGCACCCGGTCGGAATCGACCCCCGCGGTTTCCGTCAGGCGTGCGGCGCCGTACTCGGAGAGGGCGATGATCGCGTCCATGCGTGCGAACAGCCTCCGCAGGCCAAGCGACGGACGCTCGTTCCACGCCTCGGCCCGCAGCCAGCCATGAGGGGTGAGTAGGCGCGGCCGGCGGGAGGGCACGAGCGCCCAGTCGAGGGTCGGCGCGCTCAGCCATTGGTAATGGGTCACGTCGGGATCGTCGCTCGCGCGACGAAACCGCGCCATGCCGGCGAGGTGCTCCACCGCCCGAACCGGACGTCGCAGTCGCCCGCGAGCGATTCGCTCTCGTCCGGAGAACCTGTAGAAGCTCTCACGCACCCGGTAGCCCTCAGGCACCGGCACCGCGCCGTGAGCGAAGCGGCTCGTGACCAGCTCGACCTCGGCCCCTGCGCGCGCGAGCGCCGCGCATAGGGAGCGGTCGTACGGAGGCGTGTAGGCCGGCGGGTCGACCACTTGAACGCGCATTCGGCGACGATTCTGCCCGTGGAGCTCTCTTACTGCGTGGTGAACACGAACGGACGCGAGGATCTGCTCGCCTGCCTGGGCGCGATCGAGCGCACGCACCCAGCCGGGATGGAGGCGGAGCTGCTCTTGCTCGACAACGCCTCCGAGGACGGGTCCGCGGCGGCCGCGCGGGCGTGGGCGAGCGGCGTGGACGGCATCGGCGCAAGCCTGCGGCTGCTCGAGCTCGAGCGACGAACGGGCAAGGCCGCGAACGACTCGCTGCTCCTGGGCGAGGCTCGGGGCGAGCTCTGCCTGCTCCTCAACGAGGACTCCGAGCTGCAGGAAGGGGCCACCACGGCTTTGGTCAAGGCGCTTCGCACCGACCCCGAGGCGGCGGCGGCCGGCGCTCGCCTGCTCAGCCCAGACGGCGCGGCGCTTGCCTCAGCCTGGCGGCTGCCAGGGCTCGGGACGGCGCTTGCCTCAGCGCTCTTTCTGCATCGGCGGCTCGTCACCCAGAGCGGCGGGGACGAGACCCGAGAGGTCGGTTGGGTGCAATCCGCGGCGATGCTCGTCCGGCGGAGCGCGGTGGCGGAGGCCGGCTACCTCGACCCCGACTTCTTCGTCTACTCCGACGAGACCGACTTGTGCATACGACTTCACGACGCGGGCTGGCGGATCCTCCACGTGCCGGCGGCGGAGGCGGTTCACCACGAGCAGCTCGCCAGCGACCAGGTCGCCGAGCGCCGTCGGCTGGTCGAGTTCCACCGCGGCCGCGACCTCTACATGCGAAAGCATCACGGCCGGCTCGCAGCCGCGGTCGTACGGGTGCTCAATGCCTGGAGCTACCTCCCCCGAGCGCTCGCCGCACTCCTTCTCCCTCGCCATGACCCACGCCGCTATCTCCTCCAGGCCCGACTGGCAGTGACGGGGGGAAGGGGCGAGGGGCTGCGCGAGGCTGCCGAGGCCTACAACTCCAGTCGCGCGGCCGGCAGATCAGGGTAATTGACGCGTTTTCGGGTCGTATGGACCCGAAAGGCGGCAAATCGCTCAGATCCGGTCCTCGTCGCGCTGAGCCTGCTCGAGGGTCTCCGCCCCCCGGCCGGATTTTTCCCCCTCACCGCCCTGTTCACCCGGAGCATCGCGCAGACGCCGCAGCCGTTCGCGCACCGAGCTCGGCCTGAGCACCTGGCCCAGGCTCGCCCTCTCCTCAGGCCTCAAGAACCCGCAGGCCAGCAGAATCACCGGCAGCGCCAGCCATAGCCCGGTCCGGCTGGCGAAGGCACCGAGCCCCTCGGTGGGCAGCAGCAGCTCCCCACCCGCCACGGTCGCACCCGTGATCAGCACGAGCAAAGCCAATCGCCCCCACTCGTAGCGGACCGGGAAGAGGCGCTGGGTGAAGACGTAGATCAGCGCGAGCACGATCGCGTAGGAGGCGACGAGCGCGATCCCCGCCCCCACGATCCCCAGCGGCGGGATCAGCAGCAGGTTGAGCGCGATATTGGCCGCCGTCCCAGCCGCGGTCGCCGGAAAGCTGAACTCGGTGCGCCCGGTGCGGCCGAGGATCACGACGAGGACGAGGTAAAGGGCGTAGAGCGAGACCCCGGTCGCAAGCAGACCGATCGCCTCGTAGGCCTGGAAGAACTCTGGCGCCGCGAGCAGCTCGACGATCCAGCGCGCGAGCAGCCACAGGCCCGCGACGCCGAAGGCGAGCAGGGCCGCGAACCAGGAGAAGACGAGGCTGTAGGCACGACGGGCCTCGTCGTCGTCGGCGATCGCATAGGCGAGCGGCGGAAAGGCGAGCTGGAGGCCGCGCGCGAGCACGTTGATCCCCTGGGCGAACTTGATCGCGAGCGCGTAGAGGCCGGCCTCGGCGAGGCCCGCGAGCCGGACGATCAGGATCCGGTCGATGAAGCTGAGTGAGTAGAGGGTGAGCTCTGCCGGCATCGTCGGCAGGCCGAAGCGCAGCATGCGGCGAAGCAGCGAGCGATCGACGAGGAAGGAGAGGCGGCGGCGCTCCTCCCAGAGCCGGACCCCGAGGAAGAAGGCGCCGGTCGCGAAGGTGCCGAGCAGGATGCCTTCGGCGCCCATCCGCTCGGCGACCACGAGCCAGACCGTGAACGGGATCGTGACGATCACGTTCACGAGCGTGATCGCGAAGTAGGCTCGCGCGCGCTCGTCGAGGCGCAGCAGGGTGAGCGCGTACTCCCAAAGCGTCAACGTCCACAACCCGAGCACCGCGAGCCGCGCGAGCGCGGGGTCGGAGCGCTCCAGCAGGGCCTCGGAGATCGGCTCGGCGAGCGCGAGGCCGACCAGCGCCCCGGCGGTCGCGGTCCAGAACAACGACGCGAAGCCGGTCGAGACAACATGCTCGCGACGCTCATCGGCCACGTAGTAGAAGCGCAGGATCGCCTCGATCACGCCGAAGCGGATCACGATGCTGGCGGCCACGACCCCGGCGAGCATCACCTCTGCGGCGCCGTAGTCACTCGGCGTCAGGTAGGCCGTGTAGAGCGGCAGCAGGAAGATCGCGACCAGCTTCGAGAGGACGCTGGAGGCCGTGTAGGCCGCGCCGGTCGTCGCGAGGCGGCGCAAGTGCTCGGACATCAGGCCGGCGCGGACGCCGCGCCTCTCGAGGGGGCGGGCCGGTCGACCGCGGCGGCGCGCAACGCGATCCCGAGCCCGAGCAGCACCCAGGTAGCGGGGTCGATCACGAAGCCCGCGTAGCCGAAGCTGTGGACGAGCATCGCGACGAAGCAGGCGGCGATTGCCGTACGCGCCGGGGAGCGCGTCGCGTGCGCGCCGAGCAGCGTGATCAGGGCCGCGATCAGGAGCACGACGTAGACGACAAGGCCGATCGCGCCCTGCTCGGCGGCGACAGTTATCGGCTCGGAGTGCGAGACCACGGTCCGCGCTTCCTCGATCTCGGCGTAGAAGGCGGCGCCGAAGGAGCCCGAGCCCCAGCCCGCCAAGGGCCGGTCGCCGGCGAGCTCGACGCCGCCCGAGATCAGGGACTCGCGGCCACTGCCGAGCACGCGGTCGCTTTGGATGTCGCTGCTCGGCGTGCCGCCGGCGATCAGCAGCGCGATCAGCCCAGCGACACCAAGCGACGCTGTCACGGCGACGCCGCGCCATCCCCAGCGCAGAACGGCGACCATCGCCAGACCGGCGAGCAGGGCGGCGCAGGAGGTGATCGAGAACGAGAACGTCAACCCGGCCAGCGCGACAGCCGCGGCGCCGGCGGCGAGCAGCACCGAACCGCGGGTCTCGTCCCAGGCCAGATACGCAGCGAGGGCGACGATCGCAAGGGCCAGGTAGCGGCCGAAGATGTTCGGGTCGAAGAAGACGGAGTTGACCCGGAAATAGGAATGAAGCTGATTGGCGTCGTAGAGCTCGGGGTTGAGGAAGAGGTCGCGGGCGAGCCACTGCCCGATCCCGACAAGGGCTCCGAGCGCTGAGACCACCGCGATCACGACGAGCACGCGACCGAGGTCCTGCCGGCTCCACTCGACGTCGAACAGGAGCGCGGCGAGGACGGCGAACGGGACGAGGAAGAAGCCGACGTTCTCGATCGCGTTCGAGACGTCCTCCGAGTAGCTCGCCTGCACGGCGTAGAGGACGAGCGTCGCGGCAAGCGCGAAACGCAAGACGGTCGGCGCCCCCCCTTCCCGCCGGCGTCCGGCCCGCGCTCGCGGCGCGAGCAGGAGCCCGCCGACGCCGCCGGCGATCACCGCGTAAAGCGGAACGAGCAGATTCGCGGTTTCCCCGCCGACGTCGACCGGGACCCGCAGCGCCAGGACCGCGATGGCCCCGATCCCGAAGGCTTCGGGAAAGCGCCGAAAGCAAAGCGCCAGTCCGGCGATCGCGCCGGCGCCGATCACCAGCGCCGCCCCGATCTGGGCCGGACTCTCGCGGAAGGCGACGACGCGCGGCTGATCCCATACGTCCCCGAGCACGAGCACCGGCGCGATGGCGAGCGCGAGCGCCATCGCCGCGAGACGCAGCCGGGGATCGGGCGCGACAAGGGCGGCCGCGGCCGC
>Ga0136632_10000212_pt1 | contig 15366 bp, 13 predicted proteins | sample AntDrymUQ6112106_2_FD_104670 | JGI IMG/M metagenome (GOLD analysis project Ga0136632, IMG submission 104670) | Polar desert sand microbial communities from Dry Valleys, Antarctica - metaG UQ611 (21.06) | ecosystem: Environmental > Terrestrial > Soil > Desert | place: Antarctica: Dry Valley...
CGGGAGTCGAACGCCAACATCGGCGCGCCCTACGAGACGAGCAGGCGAACCGACGAGCTCGTCACGCACTCACGCGAACGCGCGGCGTCCTTCCTCGGCTGCTCGTCTGACGAGGTCGCTTTCGGCCCTAGCATGACCGCGCTCAACTTCCTGCTCACGCGCGCGTTCGCCCGGTCGCTGCGAGAAGGAGACGAGGTCGTCGTCACCGCGCTCGACCACGACGCGAACGTCGCTCCCTGGCTCGAGCTCGCCCATGACCTCGGGATCGACGTGCGCGTCGCAGGACTCACCGAGGAGCTCGAAGTCGACTACGACGACCTCGCCCGCCTTCTCTCGGACCGGACGCGCGTCGTCGCCTTTCCCGCGGCGGCGAACTCCGTCGGCACCGCGCCCGATATCAGGCGAATCGTGGGGCTCGCCCACGAGGCGGGCGCCCTCGCATGGGCCGACGCCGTGCACTACGCGCCGCACGGGCCGATCGACGTCACCGCGTGGGACGTCGACGTTCTCATCTGCTCGCCGTACAAGTTCTTCGGGCCTCATCTCGGCCTTGCCTACGGGAAGCGCGAGCTGCTCGAGTCCTGGCGGCCGTACAAGGTCCGACCTGCGGCGGACGAGCCCGTCGGGCACCGGTTCGAGCTCGGAACGTCGCAGCACGAGCTACTCGCGGGTTTTGTCGCCGCAGTGGATCACGTCAACTCGCTCGGCTGGGACGCGATCCAATCGCACGAAACCGCGCTCGGGGAGCGCTTCCTCGCAGGAATCCCCGACGGGGGGGTCGAGCTCTACGGCCTTCGCACGATGAGCGGTCGAGTGCCGACCTTCTGCTTCAACGTTCCCGGCCGCTCGCCCGAGTCGGTGGCGACGTTGCTCGCAGAACGCGATCTCGCCGTCTGGCACGGCAACTACTACGCGCTCGAGACGATGCGGCACCTGGGGCTCGAGGACGGAGCCGTGCGGGCGGGAATCGTCCACTACAACACCGAGGACGAGGTCGATCGGCTGCTCGCCGGTCTCGCAGAGCTCACGTGAGGCTGCTCGTCCTGGGCGGGCCGAAGTTTCTCGGCCGGGCGGTCGCGGACACCGCTCTCGCCCGCAGCCACGAGCTCACGTTCCTCAACAGAGGGCAGACGAACTTCGAGCTGTATCCCGAAGTGGAGAAGCTGCGCGGCGACCGCTCCGGAGATCTCCGGGTACTGGCAGGTCGCGAGTGGGACGCGGTAATCGACACGTCTGGCTATCTCCCGGATCTGGTTCGCAACTCTGCCGTAGCGTTGGCCGGATCAGGCCGCTACTGCTTCGTCTCGACGATCTCGGTCTATGCCGACTTCAGCGAGCCTGTGCGCGAGGAAAGCCCGCTGGCTGCACTCGGGGACATGCCGAGCGACGAAATCGCCAATGAGAGCTATGGTCCGCTGAAGGCTCAGTGCGAGGGGGCCGTGCTCCAGACGTTCGGAGAGCGGGCTCTCGTTGTCAGGCCCGGCTTGATCGTCGGCCCCCACGATCCAACCGGGCGCTTCACGTACTGGCCTCACCGGCTCGTGCGCGGAGGTGAGGTTCTAGCCCCTGCTCCTCACGAAAAGCAAACACAGTTCGTCGACGTCCGTGACCTTGGCGAGTGGATCGTCGACCTCTGCGAGCGCGACGTCGCCGGGATCTTCAACGCGACGCACCCCGGTGTCTCCTGGGCCGAGCTCCTGGAGACCTGTCGCACCGTCGCTGGGACCGACTCCGAGATCACATGGGTGTCGTCCGAGTTCCTGCTCGAGCACGAGGTCGGCGAATGGATGGAGCTGCCGCTCTGGATCGCCGACCCGTCCATGGCCGGCGCCGATCAGGTCGACGTCCGGCGCGCTCTCGAGGCGGGTCTGCGGTTCCAGCCCCTGGTGGACACCGTTCGCGGGGCTCTCGAGCACGCCGCGACAACCGACGCCGCCGGCCCCAGCCCCGAGCGCGAGGCCGAGCTGCTGGCCGCGTGGCATGGCCGATAGGGACTACTCGGAAACCCCGCTCTCGCAAAAGCTCGGCGCGAAGCCAGGCGCCGGGGTCGTGGTGTTCTTCACGACGAGCCGGGAAGATCTCGAACACCGCTTCGAGGGCCTGAAGGCGACCCTCGACCCGGCCGACGGGCTCTGGATCGCGTGGCCGAAGAAGTCGGCGAAGATCGAGGGCGACCTGACCTTCGAAGCCGTCCAGGAGATCGGCCTCGCACACGGCCTCGTCGACAACAAGTCCTGCTCGATCGACGAACGCTGGCAGGCGCTCCGCTTCGTGTACCGCTTGGAGGACCGTTAGTCGTACGACTTACGAGCCCGGTCCCAGGGCTCCTCGTCCCACCTGATCAAGTCCGGATCGATGCCGCGCGCAGCGGCGAGGTCGACCGTCAGCCGTTGGAAGCGGACGATGTCCACGACCGGATGGGTCGTCGGGAGAACCGTAACCTCGCAGCCGACCTCGCCGAGCGCTCGCTCGACGTCGCGTGCTCGCTCGGAACCGCGGCCCCGGCCCTCGAGCACAAAACACCGAACGCTGGAGTCGATCGCAGCGAGATGGCCATGCAGGAGCTGCTCCGTGTGGTGCGCCTCGGCCGCGACATGTGAGCCCTCTCGAAGCTTGAGCACCGCCTCCAGCACGGTGGCGGTGTCGTCTCCCGCCCCCGCGACGAGGAACCGCTGATGCTTGGAGGCGCCGAGCGGATCGGTAGCGAGCTCGCGCTCGACAGCACCCGGCAACTCACTCACGTTCTCCCCTTGCAGCGCGCGACCGGCTGCGATCGCGCACGTGTAGCTCACCGTGTGACAGTAGCTCTGCTCGAGCTCGGGAGTCGCGACGACGACGTGGTCGACGGCACGCGCGAGTGGGCTCTCGGGAGCTCCGGTAACGAGCCACTTCTCACCCTCGAACGCTTCGACCGCCTCGCGGGTCAGAGAGGTTGTGCCCTCGTGGCTGATCGCCACGAGGACGTCCGCCTCAGGCGCGTTTCCGAGCACGATCTCGAGGGCCTGCGCCGCCGGCCCACACGCGAGCGCCGCATGAAAGGAGGTTCCACACCCGGTGAAGAGCACGCGAGCGTCCGGCGGCAACCGCTTCGGGCCTGCCCGCTCCGGCACCTGCCTGAGCCACTCGGGCTGAAGGGCGATGGCCGAAAGGGTCATCTGTCCAGGCACGAGGCCTGTCTATACCATCGAGCGCCATGGCCGTCTTCGAGAAGACGACTCTCGGCAACGGCATCCGCGTCGTCTCCGCGTCCATGCCACAGGTCAACTCGGTGTCCTGCTTCGTGATGCTCGCCGCCGGCTCGCGCTACGAAACCGCGGAGGCGAAGGGGATCGCCCACTTTTCCGAGCACATGTTCTTCAAGGGCACCGAGCGACGCCCGACAGCACGCACGATCGCGACGGAGATCGACGCAATCGGCGGCGAGTTCAACGCCTTCACCGGCAAAGAGGTCACCGGGTACTACGTGAAGTGCGGCTCCGAGACGCGGGATATCGCGTTCGACGTGCTCAGCGACATGCTCCTGAACTCGCGCTTCGATTCCTCCGAGATCGAGAAGGAGAAAGGCGTGATCCTCGAGGAGATGAACGTGTACCTCGACAACCCCCAGCGCTACATCGGCAGCGTCTACGACCGTCTGCTCTACGCCGACCAGCCGCTGGGCTGGGACATTCTCGGAACGAAGGAGACCATCGAGGCGACGACGCGCGAGACGTTCATGTCCTACGTCGATGCCTGGTACAAGCCGGAGCGGATCGTCGTCGGCGTCGGGGGTCGGATCGGGGACGGGCTCATCGAGCACCTCGAAGGGCTTCTGGGAGGCATCGAGACGCAACAGACCGGTACGGTTCCCCCGGTCGCACTGCCCCCCGACAGATCTCCCGTTCTCCTGCACACCAAGCAGTCGGAGCAAGCTCACCTCATCCTCGGAGTGCGGGGCTACCCGATCGGACACCCGGATCGGTACGCGCTCCAGCTCCTTACCGTGGTACTCGGCGGAGGGATGTCCTCCCGGCTCTTCACCGAGGTGCGGGAGAAGCGCGGGCTCGCGTACTACGTCCACGCCGGCAGCGGCTCGTACACGGACGTGGGCACGCTCTATTCGGGCGCGGGAGTCGACGTCGATCGCGTGGACGAAGCGATCACCACCATTCTCGGCGAGCTCAAGGGGATCGCTGCAGAGCCCGTACCCGCCGAGGAGCTCGAGAAAGCGCGTGGGTATTCGAAGGGCAGGTTCGTCCTCAGGCTCGAAAGCCCGCAGGGCACGATCCAGTACGGACTGCGCCGCGAGGTTCTCGAGGGAGAGATCGAGGAGCCGGAGGAGCTCTTGCGCCAGATCGACGCGGTCACAGCCGAGGACATCCAGCGCGTCGCCCGGGATCTGCTCGAGGGGAAACGGCTCTACCTGGCGGTCGTCGGGCCGTTCGACGATCCTGCGCGCTTCGAGAAGCTGATCGCCTAGCAGCTAGATGCTCGATGCAAGACTGCTGGGCGAGGGTCGAGTCTCCGCTGCATAGACTCGACGCGTGAGCGAGCGGGAGCTCTTACGACGTACCGCGGAGATCGCGGCTGACTTTCTCGACTCACTGGACGAGCGACCCGTGTGGCCTGCCGCCTCGGTCGAGGAGCTACGTCGAGAGATCGGCGGCCCGCTGCCGTCCGTACCGATCGATCCGCTGACCGTGGTCGAAGCGCTTGCCGCTGCGGCCGACCGAGGGGTGGTCGCGATTCCGGGCGGCCGCTACTTCGGGTTCGTCATCGGCGGCGCGCTGCCCGCCGCGCTCGCGGCGGACTGGCTGACGAGCGCCTGGGATCAGAACGCCGGCCTCGTCGTCGGCGGGCCGGCAGCTGCCGTCGTCGAGGAGGTCGCCGGCGAGTGGCTCAAGCAGCTTTTCGGGCTCCCCCCGGCGACCTCGTTTGCCTTCGTGACCGGCTGTCAGATGGCACATGTCACGTGCCTCGCTGCTGCTCGGCACGCCGTGCTCGAGCGGGCAGGTTGGGATGTCGAGCGCAACGGGCTCAGCGGCGGACCGTGTATCCGCGTCTTCGTCGGTGGGAAGCGCCATGTGACCGTCGATCGCGCTTTGCGCCTCCTCGGGCTCGGCACCGAGTCGGCCGTGGCGGTGACGGTGGATGACCAGGGTCGAATGCGCCCAAAGGCTCTGGAGGTCGCACTTGCGCAGCACGAGGGCCCGGCGATCGTGTGCGCGCAGGCGGGCGAGGTGAACACCGGCGCCTTCGACGCGCTGCCGGAGATCAGAGCTTGCCAGGACTGGCGAAGCTTGGCTCCATGTCGACGGCGCCTTCGGGCTCTGGGCCGCCGCCTCACCCGCGCTGCGCCACCTCGTCGAGGGAGTCGCTGAGGCGGACTCGTGGGCGACCGACGCGCACAAGTGGCTCAACGTCCCGTACGACTGCGGTCTCGCGTTCGTTGCCCACCCGGACGCCCACCGCGCGGCCATGGCGATGACGGCCGAGTACCTCGTCGCGGACCCGAACGCAGCTCGCGATCAGATGGACTGGACACCCGAGTTCTCGCGTCGCGCCCGAGGACTGACGGTCTATGCGGCGCTCCGCTCCCTCGGTACGTCGGGCGTCGCCGCGCTCGTCGAGCGTTGCTGCCGGCATGCGATGCGGTTCGCGGAGGAGCTCGGACGGCTGCCCGGTTGCGAGATCCTGAACGAGGTCGTCCTGAATCAGGTGCTCTTGCGTTTCGGTGACGACGAGATGACCCACGCGGTCCTCGAAGCCGTGCAACAAAGCGGCGAGGCGTGGATGAGTGGGACGACCTGGGACGGCCGCTTCGCAATCCGGATCTCGGTCTCGAACTGGCGGACCAGCGACGAGGACGTCACGCGTACCGTCGCCGCCTTCCAGCGGTCCGTTGCTGCGGCCGGGTAGCTATTCCTCGGCGGGCTGAGCAACGGCGCGATCGGCGATCTCGGCCACGACGGTGGGATCCGCGAGCGTGGTCGTGTCTCCAAGAGGTCTTTCCTCCGCCACGTCGCGGAGCAACCTGCGCATGATCTTTCCCGAGCGGGTCTTGGGAAGTTCCGGCGTGAAGACGATGTTCGCGGGCTTCGCGATGGGGCCGATCTTCACGGCGACGTGATTGCGGAGGACATCGAGCATCTCCACCGAGGCCTCCTCGCTGCCCTTCAACGTCACGAACGCGACGATCGCCTGTCCGGTGAGCGAATCCGCGCGCCCGCAGACCGCGGCTTCCGCCACGCTCGGGTGATCCACCAGCGCGGACTCGACCTCGATCGTGGAGATCCGATGCCCGGACACGTTCATGACGTCGTCCACCCGCCCGAGCAGCCAGAAGTCGCCGTCCTCATCGACCCGGGCGCCGTCGCCCGCGAAGTACATGCCGGGGAAGCGCTCCCAGTAGGTGGCACGAAAACGCTCGTCGTCTCCGAAGATCCCACGCGTCATCGCGGGCCACGGACGCTTCAGCACCAGGTAGCCGCCTCCGCCCGGGCCGACCTCCTGCCCGCGATCGTCGACGACAGCCGCCTCGACCCCGGGAAACGGTTTCGTCGCGGCGCCTGGCTTGGCCGTGGTCACACCTGGTAGTGGGGTGAGCATGATCATCCCGGTCTCCGTCTGCCACCACGTGTCGACGACGGGAAGACGGTCTGCGCCGATGTGCTCGCGGTACCAGATCCACGCTTCCGGGTTGATCGGCTCGCCGACGGTTCCGAGCAGCCGCAGGGACGAGAGGTCGTGCTGTTCCGCGTGCTCCGGCCCCCACTTCATGTGGGCGCGAATGGCCGTCGGCGCCGTGTACAGGATCGTGACGCCGTAGCGCTCGACGATGTCCCACCAGCGGTCCTTGTCGGGGAAGTCGGGAGTGCCCTCGTAGAGAACGCTCGTCGCCCCGTTGCACAAAGGCCCGTAGACGATGTAGCTGTGCCCCGTGACCCAGCCGATATCCGCGGCACACCAGAAGACGTCGGTGTCGGGCTTCAGGTCGAAGACGTAGTGGTGCGTCGTCGCCGCGCCGACCAGGTAGCCCGCGGTCGTATGGGCGATCCCCTTCGGCTTCGCGGTCGTACCGCTCGTGTACAGGAGATAGAGGAGATTTTCCGAGTCCATCGGCTCGCAGGGACACGAGGCAGCGTCCGAGGACTGGCCCTCGACGAGCTCGGACCAGCTGATGTCGCGCCCCTTCGTCATCGGCACCTCGGCGCGCGTGCGCTGGCCGACGACGACCTTCCTCACCCCCGGGCAAGACTCGAGCGCCTCGTCTGCGTTCTTCTTGAGCGGAACTGTCTGCCCACGGCGCCAGCCCTCGTCCTGGGTCAGGAGGATCTCGCAGCGCATGTCGTTCAGCCGATCCGCCAGCGCTTCGGCGGAAAAGCCTCCGAAGACGACGGTGTGCGGCGCCCCTAGGCGCGCGCACGCGAGCATCGCCACCGGTAGACCCGGCCCCATGCCCATATAGATGCCGACCGGGGTGCCCTTGCCCACGCCAAGCGCCTTCAACCCGTTCGCGGACTTGACCACCTCCTCGAGGAGCTGGGAGTACGTAATCGGCGCGCGCTCTCCGACCGGCTCTCCTTCGAAGTAGTAGGCGACCCTCTCCCCGAGTCCGGCCTCGACGTGACGATCGAGGCAGTTGTAGGCGACGTTGATCTTCCCGCCGAGATACCACTTGGCGTAGGGGAGCTCCCACTCGAGCAGGGACGAGAACGGCTCGAACCAGGTGACGCGCTCGCGTCCTTCCCGCTCCCAGAACTCCTCGAAGGGGATGTCGTAGATGTCGGCCTTCGCATTCGCCTGCTCGGAGAACTCCTCGGGAGGCGGATACCGGCGCTCTTCGGCGAGGAGCGTCTCGATTGCCGGATCAGTCACGCCGTGACCTCCTGCTAAAGCTCGCAGGATCCAGAGCGCGAAGAGGACAGCCCAAGCGGGAGTCGCCGACGGTCGGGACGTTCACGGCCGCCGATCCTACCCCGCCTGGATAGAGTCACAAGCAGTGGACGCTGACCTTCGCACGCTCCGCGAGCGGCTCGCCGAGATCTCGGATCTCGGGCGAATGTTCTTCCTGGGCCTCTGGGATCAGCGCGTGAAGATGCCGACACTCGGCGGTCCGGCACGGTCGGAGGCGGTCGCGACGCTCGGTCGCATCGCCCACGAGAAGCTCGTCGACGGCGAGATCGGAAGCCTGCTCGAGAAGCTTCGTCCGTACGAGGAGTCGCTCGAGCACGACTCAGAGGACGCGAGCCTGATCCGCGTGGCCCGCCGCGACTGGGAGAAAGCCAGGCGCATCCCCACGGATCTCCGCTCCGAGATGCTCCTCGCCGGCGCGCAAGGGCATCAGATCTGGGTCGACGCCCGTGCGAACAACGACTTTGCCGCATTTCTCCCGACGCTCGAGCGGAATTTCGAGCTCAAGAAGCGCTATGCCGAGTGCTTCGAGTGGGACGATTCGCCCTACACGCCGCTGCTCGACGACTTCGAGCCGTTCATGAAGACCACCGAGGTCACGGAGATCTTCGACACGATCCGCCCGGTGCTTGCCGAGCTGGTGCGGGAGGCGCCCCGGATCGACGCGTCCTTCCTCGACGTGCCCTACGAGCCCGAGCTCCAGCGCGACTTTGCTGAACGCGTACTGGCGACGGTCGGTTTCGAGAACGGCTCTTGGAGGCTCGATCCGACCGTGCACCCGTTCTGCACGTCGTTTTCCACACGCGACGTGAGACTCACGACCAGGTACCACCCGACGGGGCTCGACTCGTTCTGGTCGACGATGCACGAAGCGGGACACGGCCTCTATGCCCATGGCATCGCGTCCTCGTTCGATCGGACGCCGCTCGCGAATTCGCCGTCGTTCGGCCTCAACGAGTCGCAGAGCCGGACCTGGGAGAACCTCGTCGCCCGCAGCCGTCCATTCTGGTCGCACTGGTATGAGCCGCTGCAAGAGACCTTCCCCGAGCAGCTCGGCGCCGTTGAGTTCGACCCCTTCATGGCGGCGATCAACCGCGCCGAGCCGGGGTTGCTACGCGTGGAGGCGGATGAGACGACGTACAGCCTCCACATCATCCTCCGCTTCGACCTCGAGCGGCGCTTGATCGAGGAGACCCTCTCCCCGAAGGACGTCCCGGAGGCGTGGAACGAAGCAATGCGCGAGCTGCTCGGCGTCGACGTTCCCGACGACGCGCGAGGCGTTCTCCAGGATGTCCACTGGTCGAGCGGCGGGATCGGCTACTTCCCGACCTACGCGCTCGGAAACGTGATCTCGCTCCAGATCTGGTCGGTCGTGCGGGAAGCGATTCCCGACCTCGACGCGCAGCTCGAGGCAGGCGAGCTCGAGGGCCTCTCTGCATGGCTCACCGAGAACCTCTACTCGCTCGGGCGCAAGCTCACGCCCAAGGAGACGATCGAGCGGCTCACCGGCTCGTCGACGATCGACCCGCAGCCCTATCTCACGTATCTGCGCGACAAGCTTTCCGCGCTCGCCGCCTGAGTCGTACCGGCTATGCGCCGTAGTCGAGTGATCCGTCGCGCCGGCCCCGCGACGCGAGCCGGTTGAAGCTCAGGAGCGCGGCGGCCATCCAGCCGATGCCCACAGCCGCCTCGAGCGCGGCATCGCCGAGGATCTCGGCGGCCGGAGCGCCGTCGAACACCCCACGGATCGCGAGCAGACCGTTCGTCAAAGGGAGGAAACGCGAAAGCAGCTCGAGCGGTTCCGGATAGTACGAAAGCGGCACGTTCACGCCGCACGCCGCCATGAGGGCGACGTAGGTCGTCACCACGACGAGGCTGTTGATGCTTCGGAAGCGGAAGACGACCCCGGCGAGAAATGTCCCGAAGCCGTAGGACGCGAGCGCGATGACGAACGTGACGGGAACGACCGCGAGAACTCGTGGCCACGGCAGGTCGATTCCGAAAATCGCTCCGGCGACGAACAGCGCAGCGATCGCGCTCAGAGCGCCGTCGACGACAAGGTAGGCGCCGCGCGCAGAGAAGACGAGGATCGGACTCGACGGGCTCGCGACGAGAAGCGGCAACGTCCCCGCCCACCGTTCGGCCGAGGTCAGGTTCAGCGAGAAGATCCCCAGCAGGCCTGCGACCAGCATGGCGTTGCCGACGAGGAGGTAGGAAGTCTTTTCGTCGTCTCCCAAGCGTTCGCCTATCAGGGCAAAGAACGACACCTGGAAGAGCACGCGGACGAACCACCCGGCGAGCCAGCTCCTCCAGGTGAAGATCGCGCGATAGTCGGCGAGCCCCGCATGGAACGCGTGGCGCATGACGTTGACCGTCGCCGCTGCGTTCACGCCGTCGCCAGTTCGCCGTTTGCACGCATGCGCCGCAGGATGTGGTGGAGCAGCACGCGCCCGATCGCGAAGCTGATCACGCCCAGCACGATCACCACAGCGAGCCGGATCCAGAAGTCGTCCACATCCGGCTCCTTCAAGCTCGCGCGCAGCAGGTCTGCGCTCCAGGACAGGAAGATCACGCTGGACACGGGCTGGAGCCAACCTGGGAGAAACGCGACAGGGACGAGCACGCCCCCGAGCACGTAGAACGGGAAGCTCGCGGAGTTGATGAACGTGTAGGCGTTCCGCGTCATCACGAACAGCGCGGCGAAGGCGACGGCCGCGCCGGCCATCGCAAAGGCCGTCGCGAGGAGCGTCAGGGCGAGCGCGCCGGGATGCTCGAACGGGATCGAGACGCCGAAGAAGAGCCACCCGGCGGCCCAGACCTCGAAGAAGGAGACGAGCCCGACACACATCAGGCTCGCAACCCTCCCGAGCAGCACCGAGGCAAGGGTTGTGGGCGCGGCGATCATCGGCTCGAGAACCGCTTGCCAGCGATCTCCGGTGATCATCGTCCCGGCCTGCAGGAGCGCGATCCACCACAGCGACATCAGCACCGGCGCCATGAGCGCATCTGATTCGAGGTCCGGTCGCCCGCTCTGGCGAAAGATCGCCAGGAAGATGATGGCAAAGAGCGGCGCCGTGACGAGCGGAATCAGCGCGTCCGGGTTCGCACGCACGAGCCGCAGCTCCAACCGAAAGCCTGCGACAAGACCGTGCACGAGTTAGATCTCCATCCCTCGCTCGCCTATCAGCTGGACGTACACCTCTTCGAGGCTGGGCAGGCTCGTGCGCACCGAAGTGGCGCCCGCACCCACAAGTCGCTCGAGCACAAGCTGCGTCGCTCCCTCCTCGTCGACCTCGATCCGCGTGCCGGCGCCGTCGACCGCCGTCACGCTCGTCACGCCTTGGATCGCCTGGATCTCGTCGAGCACAGCCGGAGGCACCCCTTCGACATCGATCCGCTGAAAGCGCGAGAGCACCTGCCCGAGCGTCCGCGGGGATTCGGTCGCGATGACTTTCCCGCGATCGATCAGCGTGACCCGGTCGCAGACCATCTCGGCCTCGACCATGTCGTGTGTCGCGAGCAGAATCGTCCGACCCTCGTCGCGGAGCTCGCCGATCAGCGATCGGAACTCCCGCGCCGCGAGCGGATCCATCCCGGTTGTCGGCTCGTCGAGGAACAGCACCTTGCCGTCGCCCATCAGACCGCGGGCGAGGTGGAGTCGCTGCTTCATGCCGCGTGAGTACTCCTCGACCCGCTCGTCCGCTTTGTCGACCATGCCGACACGCTCGAGTAGCTGCTGCGCCCGCGCTTTCGCCCCACGCGAAGAGAGCTTGTAGAGCGCACCCCAGTATTCGAGGTTCTGACGCCCGGTGAGACGCCAGTAGAGACCTCGCTCGCCGCCGAACACAATGCCTATGAGTGGACGGACGGCTTCGGTCTCGTCGACGACATCGTGGCCGAGGACGCGCGCCTTCCCCGACGTCGGCAAGAGAACCGTGGAGAGGATCTTCACCAGTGTCGTCTTGCCTGCTCCGTTCGGGCCAAGGAGGCCGTGGATCTCGCCGGTCGGAACGGTCAGCGATACCTCTTCGAGAGCGACGACGCGCGTCCCACTGCGCCGCCGCGGCTCGAAGACGCGCGTGATCTCTTCGACCTCGACGGCCTCCACTGCAAGTTCGATTCTAGAGCGCGGCCCCGCCCCAGGCCGAACCGCCGAGTGGGCCGATCGCGCCTGCATAGACTGGACAGATGCCCGCGGCCCGGCAACTCGAGCTCGTGATCAACGGCGAGCGGCGTTCCGTCGAGGTCGAACCGCGGACGCTGCTCGTCCATGCGCTCCGGGACGGGCTCGGGCTCACGGGCACGCACGTCGGCTGCGACACGAGCCAATGCGGCGCGTGCACCGTCCTCCTCGACGGACGAGCGGTGAAGAGCTGCACGATGCTCGCGGTCCAGGCGGAAGGCGCCGAGGTGACGACGATCGAGGGCTTTGCGCGAAACGACGAGCTGCACCCCATCCAGCGCGCCTTCGTCGAGCACCACGGCCTCCAGTGCGGTTTCTGCACGCCCGGGATGATCCTGACCGCGTCCGATCTGCTGACGCGAGCGCCCGACCCCGACGACGCGACGATCCGCCGCGCCCTTCGCGGCAACTTCTGCCGCTGCACGGGCTACCAGTCGATCGTGGATTCGGTCCGCGCGGCCGCGACGGCGCTGCGCGAAGGGGAAGCAGCCTGATCCCCGCAACGGTGGAGCACGTCCGGCCGTCGACGCTCGACGAGGCGCTCGAGGGGCTCGCCGCCCCGGACGCGAAGGCGCTCGCGGGAGGTCAATCGCTCCTCCCCGTCATGAAGCTGCGGATCGTGCGGCCGAGCGTCCTCGTCGACATCGGCCGGCTCGAGCTCGGCGGGGTGCATATGAGCGAGAACGAGCTTCGTCTCGGCGCCCTCACGACCTGGGACGAGCTCGAGAGCGCGCAGGAGCTCGAACGGCCTGCGCTCGCCGCCCTCGCTGAGTGCGCCTCCGGGATCGGCGACCTGCAGGTCCGCAACCGGGGAACGCTCGGCGGGAGCCTCGCGCACGCCGACCCTGCGTCCGACATGCCCGCGGTCGTGCTCGCGCTCGGCGCGCAGATCGTGCTGCGCGCAGCCACCGGCGAGAGAACAGTCTCTGCGGAGGAGTTCTTCCTCGGCCCTTTCACGACCGCGCTCGGTCCGGCAGAGCTGATCACCGAGGTCGTCTTCCCGCTCGTCGAAGGATCGGGCTCCGCGTATGTGAAGGTCGAGCATCCCGCCTCGGGATTCGCGCTGGCCGGCGCCGCTGCGGTCGTTCGACCGGACGGGGGACAAAGCGTCGCCTTGACCGGGATGGGCGGACAAGCGTTCCTGCTTGCGAGCGACGCGAACCCCGTCGACGCGCTCCCCGACGCGGAGATCTACGGCGACCGCTTCGCGCCCGTCGAGTACCGGCGTCACCTCGCGGGAGTCGTCGCCCGTCGCGCGCTCGATCGCGCGCGAGAACGCATGGAGGGGACCGATGAGTGAGAGCGTAATCGGCGTCTCGCGTCCAAGAGTCGACGCCCCCGACAAGGTGACTGGGGCGACCCACTTCGCTGCGGACGGCCACGTACATGGCCTTCTACACGCCCGCCTCGTCCTCTCGACCGAGGCGCACGCGTTGCTTCAGCGTGTAGAGCGTGACGCAGCGCTCGCGGTGCCCGGAGTGGTTGCCGTCCTGACGGCAGACGACCTCCCCCTGGCGTCAGCCGGCTCGGACCGGACAACGGAGCCGCTGGCACGCACGGAGGTCGTCTTCGCCGGACAGCCAGTCGCGCTCGTCGTCGCCGAGAGCGAGGCAGCTGCGGAAGACGCGGTCGAAGCCGTCGTCGTCGAGTACGAGCCGCTCCCAGCGGTCGTCGACGTCGAGGACGCGATGCTGCCGGGCCGAGCGCTCGCGCGCGTTCTCGAGGAGGACGCAGGCGGAGGGGATCTGGAGTCGATCCACGCAGGCGTGGACAAGGGACAGGAGGACGGCGAGGAAGAGCAGCTCTCCGGCAACGTCCTGGACACCGTCCACCGCAACGCCGGCGATGCAACGGCTCTGCTGGAGACGAGCGATGTCGTGGTCTCGGGAACGTTCCGGACGCCCTGGGTGTACCAGGCGTACATCGAGCCCCAGGTCGCCACCGCGTGGCTCGAGCCGAACGAGACCCTGGTCGTCTCGACCAGCACGCAGGGATCGTTCGTGACCCAACGCGAGCTGGCGCGGGCCTTCGGGCTGCCACTCGAACGGATCCGCGTCATCGCCGAGCCTCTGGGTGGCGCCTTCGGGGGCAAGTTGGCATTGATGGAGCCGCTGGCAGCCGGCGCGGCCCTCGCGCTACGGCGGCCTGTCCGGGTCGTCCTCACGCGCGCCGAAGACTTCCAGGCGACGAATCCTGCTTCCGCGCAGGTGACGCATCTCAAGATCGGCGCGCGCAAGGACGGCACCCTGACCGCAATCGCTGCCCGGATGATCGTCGACCGCGGCTCGAATGCGGGCTGGGGCGTCGAGGGAATCACCTCGCTACTCGTAGCCGGGCCGTACCGTTGGGAGGCCCACGAGATCCGCGGTTACGGCGTCCAGACGAATCGGTTCACGTTCGGCGCGTACCGCGGTCCCGGTGCACCGACCGCCGCCTTCGCCCTCGAGACGCTCATGGACGAGCTCGCGGTCGAGCTCGAGCTCGACCCGCTCGAGCTGCGGCTGCAGAACGCCGTCGTCGAGGACGATGTGGGCGTCAGCGGGAACCCCTTCCCGCGTATGGGCGCGGTCGAGGTGCTCGAGCGCATCCGCACGCATCCGCTCTGGCAGTCCCGCGACTCGCTGCCCGACAACGAGGGAGTGGGACTCGCCGCCGGCTATTGGCCGGGCGGCAACGAGCCCGCCGCGGCCGTCTGCCGCGTGAACCAGGACGGGACGATGACCGTCGTCACGTCTGCGGTCGACATGAGCGGCGTCAATACGGGCTTCGCCGCGATTGCAGCGGAGACCTTCGGCCTTTCGCCCGACCAGGTGCGAGTGGTCGCCGCTGATACCGCCACAGGCCCCTACTCCGGCGCGAGCGGAGGCTCCAAGGTCACCTACACGGTCGGCAAGGCTGTGCTGAAGGCGGCGGAGGCTGCACGCGAGAAGTTGCTCGCAGCTGCGTCGGAGGAGCTCGAGATCGCACCTGCCGACCTCGAGGTGGTCGACGGAGTCGTACGCGCGGTGGGCGCGCCCGACCACTCGATCACGGTCTCGGAGATCTCCGGCAAGGCGCTCCGGTTCGGCGGCCGCTACGAGCCGATCGAAGGGCACGGCGGCTCGGCGCAGACGCGTGGCGCTCCGTCGGTCGCAGCCCACCTTGCACACGCCCGCGTCGACCGGGAAACCGGCGAGATCACGCTGCTCGCGCACGTCATCGCGCAGGACGTCGGTCGCGCGCTCAACCCCGCACTGGTCGAGGGCCAGATGCGCGGTGGCGCCGCCCAGGGCATCGGCTGGGCGCTTTAC
>Ga0136632_10000216_pt1 | contig 15281 bp, 16 predicted proteins | sample AntDrymUQ6112106_2_FD_104670 | JGI IMG/M metagenome (GOLD analysis project Ga0136632, IMG submission 104670) | Polar desert sand microbial communities from Dry Valleys, Antarctica - metaG UQ611 (21.06) | ecosystem: Environmental > Terrestrial > Soil > Desert | place: Antarctica: Dry Valley...
ACGAGCGCCATGGCGCTCGTCTTGCTCACGCTCATGCTCCTGCAGGACGAGGCGCTGGCGGAGCCGGCGGCCGACGCGGGCGCACTGCGCGCGAGCGTCGAGAGCGACCCCTGGAGCCTCGAGCTCACCGACGCTAAGGGCCGCAGCGTGCTCGCGGAGCACCCCGGGATCGGCTCCGGCCCAACCGGGACGCTCGGCATTCGGACCTCGTCCGGGTGGCAGCACGCGACGCGGGTGATCGAGGCTCGACGCGAGGGGGGGGGCCTACGTCGCCGAGCTGGCGACAAGCGACCCGGCGCGGGGGCTATCGGTGCGACTCGAGCCCGCCGGCGAGGGCGTGATCGCCCTGGACGCGCGAGTGACCGGCTCGGCGGCCGGCGTTGAGGCGGTCGGGATCGGCTTCCAGGCGCGGGCGGGGGAGCGCTATCTCGGCTTCGGCGAGCGCTCGAACGCAGTCGACCAAACCGGCCAGGTGGTCGAGAACTACGTCTCCGACGGCCCCTACCAGCAGGTGGAGTACCCATTCATCGGGCTGATCGCCCCGCCCTGGGGCCTGCGCGAAGGGCGTGTGGACGCCACCTACTACCCGGTCCCATGGCTGCTCTCGAGCGCCGGATACGGAGTGCTCGTCGACAACGAGGAGACGAGCCTCTTCCGGCTGCGAAGCGAGTCCGCCGAGGCGTGGAGCCTCGAGGTGGTGAAGGCGCCTGAGGGCGAGCCCGGAGCGGAGCTCGCAGCCCCGCCCGACCGGCTGCGGCTGCGCTTCTTCGCCGGCCCGAAGCCTGCCGGCGCGTTGCGGCGCTTCACCCGCGAGACAGGGCGCCAGCCCGAGCCCGCCGCCCCGTGGGCGCTCGGCACCTGGTACCAGGCGGATGACGAGGAGATCTCCGAGGTCGAGATGCTCCAGAAGCGCGATGCCCCGCTCTCGGTGCTGCAGACCTACGTGCACTACCTCCCCTGCGGCGATCAGATCGGCAACACCGCCGCCCAGCGGGAGCGAACCGCGCGGGCCCACGCGGCCGGGATCGCGATCACCACCTACTTCAACCCGATGGTCTGCACGGACTACCCGGAGGCGTATGGGCCCGCGGCAGCGGCGGGCGCGCTGACCGCCGACCGATTCGGAAACCCGTACGTCTACCGCTACGGGGCCGATGCCGACCAGGTCTTCTTTGTCAGCCAGTACGACTTCTTCACGCAGGCCGGCGAGGACGAGTACGCGCGCGTCCTCGGCGAGGCGGTGGGGGACGGCTATGACGGCTGGATGGAGGACTTCGGCGAGTACACGCCGCTCGACTCGGTCTCCGCCGGCGGGATCGACGGCACCCGCGCCCACAACCCCTACGCGACCGAGTACCACTGCGGCGCCCATCAGGCGACCAAGGACGCCGGGCGACCGATCGTCCGCTACCAGCGCTCCGGGTGGACGGGCGCGGCGCCCTGCGCGCAGGTCGTCTGGGGCGGCGACCCGACGACGAGCTTCGGCTTCGACGGCCTGCGCTCCGCCGTCACCCAGGCGCTCTCGATCGGCACCTCCGGCGTCACCCGCTGGGGGTCGGACATCGGCGGGTTCTTCGCGCTCGGGGCGAACCGGCTCACCCCCGAGCTGCTCACCCGCTGGGTCCAGCTCGGCGCCGTCTCCGCGACGATGCGAACGCAGGCGAATGGGGTCGCGCTGCCCTCGAAGCCGCGCCCCCAGGTGATCGACCCCGACCAGATCGACAACTGGCGCCGCTACACGAAGCTCCACACCCAGCTTTACCCCTACATGGCGGCGGCCGAGCACCGATATCAGCGCGGCGGCCTGCCGCTGATGCGACACCTCGCGCTCGCCTATCCGACCGATGCCGAGGCCGTCGGCCGCGAGGACGAGTTCCTCTTCGGCCCCGACCTCCTTGCCGCGCCCGTGCTCGAGGCCGGCGCGCGCGAGCGCCAGATCTACCTACCACGCGGGCGCTGGGTCGATCTCTGGCGCTCGGCGTCCTACCGCGAGGGAAGCGGCGGCGTTTCGCTCGGCAAGGCGAGGCTGCTGCGCGGCCGGCGAAGCGCGACCCTGCCCGCGCCACTCGAGGAGCTGCCGCTGCTCGCCCGCGCCGGCGCGGTGCTGCCGCTGCTGCCGCCGAGCGTCGACACGCTCGCCGACTACGGCAAGGGCGTCAAGGGCCTCGTGACGCTCGACGACAAGCGCCGCAGCCTGCGCCTGCTCGCCTTCCCGCGCGGGCGCTCGAAGGCGAGCGCTTACGCCGGCGAGCGGATCCGCTCGCGCGAGCGCAAGCGTGCCTGGTCGCTCTTTGTGCGGGGCAAGCTGCGCCGCAAGTACCGGCTCGAGGCCTCGATGGCGACTCTGCGCCACCCCTTCGTTCCTTGCGGCGTCGAGCTCGCCGGCACGGCGCTGGCTCCGAAGCGCTGGTCCTACGATCGCAAGGCCCGCGTGCTGCGCGCGCGCTTTTCCGGCAAGCGGGTGCGGCTGTCGGTCGAAGGCGGCCGCTGCTCGCGTCCGCGCGGCTAGCTCTCGACCTCGACGACGACCTCCACCCGTCCCGGCCACGGCGCGAGGTATCCGGCGATCGGCTTCGCGTCCTCCTCGGAGGGGTTCTCGTACACCCAGAAGGCGTCCACTGCGCCCGCCGCCGAGTAATAGGTGGCGTCCCCCTTGAAGGGGCAGTGGGAGGTCGTGTCGCTCGGTTCGAGCAGGTCCCCGCGGACGTCCTCGCGCGGCAGGTAGTAGCGGGTCGGCAGAAACGTCTCGTCGAGCTCGATCGCCCGGATCGACTCGGCGAGGACCTGTCCTTGGCACTCGACCCGGACGCGGCGCTCGCTCGGTCGCGTCTCGATCCGATGCCCCAGCCTCATCTGCCCTCGATTGTCGCGGAACGCGGCTCTCGGCCGATCCGGTAACGGGCGAAGAGCTCGCCGGTCTCCTCCTCGTGGAGCAGGGAGACCAGCTCGAGCCCGCGCTCGCGCGCGGGGAGACCCGTAACCAGCCCCGGCCCGCCACCACCGGCGAGCTTCGGTGCGTGGGTTACGAACAGCTCGTCGACCAATCCCGCCTCGATCAGGCCGGCGTGCAGGCGCGGCCCTCCCTCGCTGAGCAGGGCCCGCACGCCGCGCTCGGTGCGCAGGTGGTGGAGCAGCGCCGCGAGATCGACGCCGTCGGGGTGGCGGTGGACGCGAACGGGGGTCGCGGTCGCGGGCGGCTCCGCCTCCGAGGAGGTGCAGATCAGAACCCGCCCCCAGCCCTCGGTGAAGAGTGGCGCGTCCCACGGGAGGTCGAGCCGCGCGCTGACCAGAACCATCAACGGGTCGTGGGGCAACCCCTCACGCTCCCGGCGCTCGCGCTTCGCCGGATCGGATATCGCTCGTCCGTAGCGCTCGACCCGCATCGTCCCGGCGCCGATCATCAGCGCGTCGACCCTGGTTCGCAGGCCGACCAGCATCGCGGTATCGACATCGCTTCCAATCGGCCCGGCGCTGCCCCGGATCGTCGCCTCGCCGTCGAGCGTGAGGACGAAGTTCGTGACCACGTAGGGGCGGTCCTCGTGCGCCATCGAGACGAGGTCGACTGCGGCGAGCTCCTCGGTGAGCGTTGTCGGCCCGCACGCGGGAACGACTCGCCTCATCGAGCCGCGGTCTCGATCTCGCTCAGGTGCTCGACGTTTGCGCGGTCCCCGGCCTCCTCCGACGGCTGGCCCGCGAACCACGCGTCGAGGATCTCGACGAGCTCGGCTCGCGACGTCGAGCGCAGGCTGAGGGCGAGCACGTTCGCGTCGTTCCAGCGCCGCGCGCCCTCCGCGGTCGGGGCATCGACGCAGAGCGCGGCGCGGATTCCCTGGACTTTGTTGGCTGCGATCGAGGCGCCGGTGCCGGTCCAGCAACAGACGACCGCCTGCTCGGCGCGGCCCTCGGCAACGTCGCGGGCCGCCGCCTCGCACGCCCAGGCCCAGTCGCCGCGTCCAGCCTCCGTGAGGGCCCCATGGGCCACCGGGTCGTGGCCGCGACGGCGAAGCTCCTCCACCACCGTTTCGGCGACCCCGGTGCGCTCATCCGCTGCGACCGCGATCCGCATTGGCTGGGAGGTTAGATGCGCGCGCTCTGCTGAGCCGGGGCAAAGAGGCGCACCTGCTCGCGCTTGCCCTTCAGCGGCATCGGCGGTCGCTCGACCCAATTGCCGTTTCGGCTCGCGAGCCGCGCGAGCGTTGCCTCGGTGATCAGCACGTCGTCGCCGGTCTCGCGCGTCGCTGACTCCACCCGCGCCGCTGTGTTGACCGTGTCCCCGATCACGGTGAAGTCGACCCGCCCGCCGCCACCGATCGTGCCGGCGACGACGCGCCCCGAGTTGACCCCGACGCCCACCCGCAGCCCGTCGTCGCGCCGGGCGACGGTCTCGCTCAGCTCGAGCGCCGCGGCGACCGCGCGCTCGGCGTGGTCGGACAGGCGGTCGGGCGCGCCGAAGATCGCGAGCAGGCCGTCGCCGATGAACTTGTTCGCGTGCCCGCCGTGGTGGAGGATGATCGGGACGACGCACTCGTAGAGGTCGTTGAGCGCGGCTACGACCTCGTGGGCCTCGGCGCCCTCGGAGAAGGACGTGAACCCGCGTACGTCCATGAACAGCACGGAGAGCTCCACCTCCTCACCGGCAAGGTCGCTGCCCTCCCGCAGCACCCGCTCGGTCAGCTCGGGATCGACGAAGGCGCCGAACGCGTCCCGCAGGCGCTCGCGCTCCGCGAGGCCCCCGACCATGCGGTTGAACCCGGCCTGCAGGAGTCCGACCTCGCTGCCGTCCTCGACGTCCACCCGACTGTCGAGGTTTCCCGATTCGACCCGTGCCAGCGCTCCTCGCATGTTCTCGAGTGGCTCGGCGACCGAGCGCGAGGCGAATCGCATCGCGGCAAACCCCGTCGCGATCGCGAGCAGGCAGAGGAAGAGGATCGACGGGACCACCTGATCGCGATCGAGGTTCGCGCCGAGCACGTCGGCCGCGGCGAATGAGATCGCGCCGAGCACCGGCACCGCGGTGGCGAGCATCCAGGAAATCGTCAACCTGGCTCCAACACCCGGGGTCGAGCGGCCCGGAGGTGGACCGCCGGCGAGCGCGAGTGCCGTCAGCGGTCGCATCGCGCGCTCGACCAGCAGGTACTGCAGCGTGCAGGCGGTGAGCGCCCCGAGGACGATCGTCGCCGCGGTGACGAGCGCCACGGAGCGGTCGATGTCGAGGGTCAGGACCGCGAACAGGACTGCGGCCACGAGCCAGAACGGGACCGAGCCGAGGGCCCAGGCGACCGGGTAGCGAAGCACCTGGGCGCGCTCCTCCTCGGTCGCGGGACGATCATCCTCGAGCCAGCGCTCGATCGGCCGAAAGAGTCGGACCCCGACCACGTAGCGGCCGAGCGGGAGCGTTATCGCCATGTAGACGACGAAGATCGGCACAGACCGCTCGAGCAGCCGCTCGAATTCCCCGGCGTCCAGGGTGTTGGGCGCGAGGAAGACGAGGAAGCCGGCGACGACGAGGGCACCGAACCCGTTCGAGCCGATGCCGATTGCGAACAGGCGGCGATTGAGTCTCCGTCCGAGCTCCTCTCGCCACGGCGAGTCGGATCCGGCGTGTTCAGGGGCGCTCATTGCGACCAGGATCGCATCCGCGCTGGCGCGCAGGCGTGATCGCGGTCAACCGCTTCTCTCGAGCCACGGGAAGCTGCGGCCCGCGAGCTCCTCGAGCCGGGTTCCGTCGGTGCGAAACAGCGTGGTCAGGCGCTCGCGAATCGACGCCGGAAGCTCCGGCTTCGGCGCCGCGCCCGTCTCCGGGTCGTGGATCACCCGCTCGACCAGCCAGCGAAGCGATTCCGGCAGGCGGTCGAAGTTGCGGTCGAGCGCCCGCAGGCCGGGCAGGCGCACGGCGCGGTCCATGAGCCGAAAGCCGCCGCCTCCCTTGCCGCTTCCGGTTTCCCACTCGCGCGCGAACTGCTCCGACTCGAAGCCCGGATCGACGCCGGCGAACTGGAATACCCGCCGCATCGTCGCCTCGCGCCCGCCGGCCAGCTCCTCGCGCGAAATCACCAGCACTCGCTTCATCCCGAAGGCCCGCTGGTAGGGCTCGAGCTGCATCGCGTAGAGGCTGCGCGTGAAGTAGGCCGAGCCCTCGTCGGAGAACGCCTGCTCGAGGTCGCGCTGCTCGTAGCCGCCACCGACGTTGTGCAGGTAATGCGAAAGCATCCGCTCGATCGGGTCGCGGACCACGTAGATGATCCGCGTCTCGGCGCCCAACAGCTCGCGCATGCGCTCGGCAACTCCCTCGAAGCGGGGCAGGTTGGTGTAGTGGGGGGACGTTTCGCCGCGGACCGGGGCGGCGCGGTCGAAGTGGCTCGCGTACCACTCCGGCCCGAACTCCCAGTTCAGCTCGCGGACGAAGAAGTTGAGCTCCTTCGGTCGCGACATCGCGATCTCGGGGTGGAGGTTGAGATAGTGGTGCAGGCTCGTCGTCCCGCACTTGAGCCCGCCGATCACGATCAGGTTCGGCAATGCCCCGCTTCGCCTCGCCTTGCGGCGGCGGCGCGCGAGGAAGCGATGCTCGGCGGCGAAGCGCCCGCGCGCCCGCGCCACCATCGCCTCGTCGGCCGGGTCGGGCGCCGGGGCGCTAGCCGCCGGCGCCAAGCTTCTTCGCCGCGTCGCGGAAGTTCTTGACCTCCGCGTCGGGCCTCTTGCGGCCCTCGAGCTTCTCGCCACGACGGTTGACCCATATCACGGGCACCTTCATCGCCAGCAGCGGCGCGACGTCGGTCTCGTAGCCCGAGCCGATGTGGAGCCAGCCCTTCTTGCCGCCGAGCCGGCGTGCGCACTCCTTGAAGTGAGCTGGGTCGGGCTTGTAGCTGCGCACCTGCTGGGCGGTGACGACGAGGTCGAGGTCGGTGCGCAGGTGCCGGCGGGAGACGCCGAGCAGCTTGTCGTCGATGTTGGAGATGATCCCGATCTCGTAGCGCTTGGCGAGTCGGTCCATAGCCGCGTTCGCCTCGCGAAACGGCAGCCAGCGAGCGACGCTGTCGGGGACGAACTGCGCGCGCGACGGCTCGAGCTCCCAGCCGAGCTCACCCCCGACCTTGACCGCGGCGCGGCGCAGGACCTCGGCGTAGAGCTCGTACGAGCCGCTCATCACCTCGGCCTGGACCTCGAGGAAGCGGTCGATCAGCTTCGCGTCGTCGAAGGAGAACCCGTCCTTCACGGCCTCCTTGTTAAACGCCTCGAGGAGCCCCTTCTCCCAGTCGATCAGGGTCCCGTAGCAGTCAGCGGTGACCCACTTGATGTCTTTCAGCTTCGGGAGGGGCATGCGCGGCGGCGCATTATGTCGGATAGGCTGCCGCCGCTTCATGGACCTGCTCGAGTACCAGGGCAAGCAGCTCTTCGCCAAGCATGACGTGCCCGTGCCCGACGGTCGTCACGCGACCACGGTCGATGACGCTGTTGCCGCCGCGAACGAGATCGGCTACCCCTGCGTGGTCAAGGCTCAGGTCGCGATCGGAAAGCGCGGCAAGGCCGGTGGGATCAAGGTCGCCAAGGACGAGGCCGAGGCGCGTGCGCATTCCGAGGCGATCCTCGGCATGGACATCCGCGGGTTCACCGTCCACGACCTCTGGATCGAGCGGGCGTCCGAGATCGCCGACGAGCACTACGCGTCGGTGATCCTCGACCGTTCGGCGAAGAAGCTGCTCGTGATCCTCACCCGGATGGGGGGGATGGACGTCGAGGAGGTCGCCGAGCAGCACCCCGAGACCTTGATCAAGCGCCATCTCGAGGCAGGCGAGGAGCTGACACTCGATCTCGCCCGGGAGATCGCTGTTGACGCCGGAATCGACGACGACGTCACCGACGGGGTCGCGCGGATGCTCGTCAAGCTCTCGGAGATCGCCCTCGCCGAAGACGCGACGCTGGTCGAGGTCAATCCGCTGATCGTCACCGGTGATCGAGAGGTGATCGCGCTCGACTCGAAGGCGACGATCGACAACAACTCGCTCTTCCGTCACCCCGAGATGGCCGAGCTCTCCGACGAGTCGGCTGAGGACCCCCAGGAGGCGATGGCCAAAGAGAAGGGGCTCACGTACGTGAAGCTCGGCGGCAACGTCGGCATCCTCGGCAACGGCGCCGGCCTCTGCATGTCCACCCTCGACGTGGTCGCCGCGGCCGGCGGCAAGCCCGCGAACTTCCTCGACGCGGGTGGGGGCTCGAAGGCGGAGGCGATCGTCGACGCCCTCGAGGTGATCACCTCCGACGAGAACGTGACCGCGATCCTGTTCAACATCTTCGGCGGCATCACCCGCTGCGACGAGATCGCCAAGGGGATCATCGAGGCCTCGAAGCAGATCGGGATCGAGATGCCGCTCGTCGTCCGCCTCGACGGGACGAACTCCGAGGAGGGCTTGCGCCTGCTCGCCGAGGCCGACCTCTCCAACCTCCACCAGGAGAAGACGATGCTCGGCGCCGCCGAGCGTGTCGTCGAGCTCGCCAAGAAGTGAGCGCGGAGCCACCAGGGAGGAGTCGCGTGGGGCGAAGCGCGATCCACGTGCGATGAGCATCATCGTCGGCTCCGAGACGAAGCTCGTCGTCTCCGGGCTCACCGGCCGCGAGGGGACGTTCCACGGGTTGCGAAACCGCGACTACGGCACCGACCTCGTCGCCGGGGTGACGCCGGGCAAGGGCGGCCAGGACGTCGATGGGGTCCCGGTCTTCGACTCGATTGGCGAGGCGGTCTCCGAGCGGAGCGCGAACACTTCGATGATCTTTGTGCCGGCGCGGTTCGCCGCCGCCGCGATCGACGAGGCGATCGACGCCGGGGTCGAGACGGTTATCGCAATCACCGAGGGGATTCCGGTGCTCGACATGATGCGCGTCTACTGGAAGGCGCGCAAGGCGGGCGTTCGCCTGGTCGGGCCGAACTGCCCGGGCGTGCTCTCGCCCGGCAAGGCGAACGTCGGAATCATCCCCGCGCAGTTCTTCGATGCCGGCTCGATCGGCGTCGTCTCGAAGTCGGGCACGCTGACCTACCAGATCGGCAACGAGCTCAAGCAGGCCGGGATGGGCAACTCCTCGATCGTCGGGATCGGCGGTGACCCGATCGTCGGCTCGGACTTCATCGACGTCCTGAAGCTCTACGAGGCCGACGAGGAGACCGAGATGATCGTCATGGTCGGCGAGATCGGTGGCGACGCCGAGGAGCGCGCCGCGGACTTCATCGCCGAGTCGGTCTCCAAGCCGGTCGTCGCCTACATCGCCGGCTTCACCGCCCCGCCGGGCAAGCAGATGGGCCACGCCGGCGCGATCATCTCCGGCTCCTCGGGCACTGCCGAGGCCAAGAAGGAGGCGCTCGAGGCGAAGGGCGTGCGGGTCGGCAAGAGCCCGACCGAAGCCGCGCAGCTCGCCGTCGAGGCTATGAAGGCGCTGGCGTAACCGCCGCCGCGCGTCGGCGTCGCGCGACGATCAGCCCGATCGCACCCAGCGCGAGCAGGCCCGCTGCCGCCACGGGGATCTCCCATGACGGGCTCTGACGTACGTCACCTCTCGGGTCCCGCGGCGCCAGCCCGACGGTCAGCGCGTCGTAGGCATGGGCCTCGAGCGGCCTCAGGCGAACCCAGCCGGTGTTCAGGAGGGCGCCGCCCGCCTCGCTTCTTGGCTGGCCGAGGATGTGAAGGAAGCGCGAGTCGGGGAAGTACTGCAACCGGATCACTTCATTCCCGGGGACCGCCTGCGTCGTCAACGTGATCCGGTAGTTGGGACCGGTCGAATCCCGGGGGGCCGCTCGGCGACCAGCCTCGATCGTCGGCCCGAGCAGCTCGAACGGGAGGTCCCCGGGCGCCTGGGCTGTCCGCGTGGAGCACTCGGAGGCTCCACATACCTCAGCGGCCTGCAAGGCCACCTTTCCGGTGGCGTCCGCGACCAGGCCGAACGACAGCAGGAGAGCAAGCCATACCGGCAGTGAGCGGAGCATCTACTCACCTCTACGGTGACCACCCCGCGTGAGGTCCCGATTCGCCCGTGGCCTATCACGCTCGAAGCGATGAGCGCAGCAGCCCGAGCAGCTTCGGTGTGTCCTCGTCGAGCATCCGCCAGGTGACGCGCACCACTTCGTAGCCGCCTCGCTTGAGGTCGAGATCGCGGCGACGATCGCGCTCGCCCGCAACCCATCCCGCATGGAAGGCTCGGCTGTCGAGCTCGACCACGAGCCTCGCGGCGGGCCACAAGCAGTCGACCTCGTGGCCCTCGACGAGGGTGTTGGTGAGGGGGAGCTCGATCCCCTCGCTCTCACAGAGCTCGAGCTCGGATGCGAGATCCGCTACCGGGCCGAGGCTGGGCAGGAGGGCGGCCAGTGGTTTCAGGGCCCGGCGCCCAGGGTTGCGCTCGCGGACGCGATCGAGCGCTCGGAGATCGAGCAGGCGCCTGCGCTCGGCCCGTTCGAAGGCCCGCTCGAGACTTTCTCGATCGAGCACCTCGGCGAGGTCGAAGAGGGTGCGGGCCGGCGAGCTCACCGGAATCTCTCCCTCGGCTGCCCGATCTTCGGCATCGAGCCTGCCTGCGCGATGGATCCGGATCTGTGTCCGCGATCTGCCCGCTCGACCCACCACCGTCACCTCCACCTGCCGACCCCGACCGCAGACATCCCAGAGGGCCCCGGCGCTGCGGTGGCTGAGCAGCGCGCCCGGCCCGCAGGCGAGCGTCGCGGCGATCCAAAGCCCCTGCTGAGTGAGGCGGCGATGGCCGACGGCGTAGACGCTCCGGTGTACCTGGTGCAGCCGACCGATCGAGAGGCGGTAACGGATCGAGCCTTCGCCGAGCCCGAGCGTCAAGAGCTGCCAGCGAGCGACCATCCCATGCTGGCCCCTTGCCAGCTCCGCGATCCGCTCGTCGGTGTGACGTCGGTCGAGTTGAGGCGGACTGTCAGCTCCAATTCGCCCCACCCCACCCATACCTGCCATTCCAGAGCGATTGGCATCGCCTGTCACGCTCGAAACGTGCCGCCTTCGCAACGCGCATACCCGTTGCTAGGCTCGAACGCGATGGCCGCCGACACGATCTCCTTCGCCCGCGGTGCCCCGAGCGCCGACATCCTGCCCGCGCAAGCCGTGCGCGAGGCTGCCGCTCGCGCGCTCGAGTCCGACTGGGAGAAGGCGCTCTCCTACGGGACCGGCCGCGGACACCTGGGCCTCTGCGAATGGATAGCCGCCGAGCTCCACGGGATCGAGCCCGACCAGGTGATGGTCACCAACGGCTCGATGGAGGCGGCGGCGCTGCTCTTCCGTTACATGGTCGACGCCGACGACCGGGTGATCGTCGAGCAGCCCTCCTACGACCGCACCCTGTTGCTGCTCGGCCGCACCGGGGCCCAACTCGTCCCCGTACCGCTCGAGGAGGACGGGATCGACGTGGAGGCGCTCGAGGCGGCCCTCGCCGAGGGGCCGGTACGGATGGCCCACATCATCCCCAACTTCCACAACCCTGCCGGCTGCACACTCCCCGACGACAAGCGCCGCCGGCTGGTCGAGCTCGCCGGCGAGCACGAGTTCACGATCTTCGAGGATGATCCCTACCGCCTGATCAGCTTCGCGGGCGACCTGCCGCCGACGATGCTCTCGATGGACGACGCGGGGCGCGTGATCCACGCATCCTCGTTCTCGAAGACGGTCAGCCCTGGCGTCCGGGTCGGCTACCTCGCGGGGCCCGCGACCGAGATCGGGACGCTCGCCAAGCGCGGCTCCGAGCACTACATCTCGCCGAACATGCTCGCCGAGTCGATCGTGCTCGAGCTCTGCCGCTCGGGCGCTCTGCGCGAGAACGTCGAGTTCGTCAACGATGCGCTGCGCCAGCGTCGCGACGCGCTCGTCGAGGCTCTCGGAGAGCACCTTCCCGAAGCTCGCTTCGGCGTTCCCGAGGGCGGCTACTTCCTCTGGCTCGACCTCGACGAGGGCACTGACACGCCCGCCGTCCTCGAGGCGGCGAAGGAGCATGGGGTCGCCTTCGTCGCCGGGCCCGACTTCATGCTCGAGGGGGGCGAGTCGAGCCTGCGGCTCTCGTTCGCGAGCGTCCCGGTCGACCGGATCGGCGAGGGCATCACCCGCCTCGCGCGCGCGCTCGAGTCCGCTCGCAGCGCAACTCCGGCCTGAATCTTCACGGCCCGGTTACCCGGGTTCTGCCCACTCTGCCTACCGTCGAGCGGAGCGATGAAAAGGAGGATGAGATGACCCCGGTTCAGATGATCGAAGGAAGCCGAAAGCTCGACCCGGTCGGCCAGCGCCGTCTCGCGGAAAGGCGCTTCGCGGCGCTCGCCGCCGCCGTGCGGGAGCACGAAGCAAACGTGCGTCGGCGCGAATACTCCGTGAGGCAGCAAGACCAGGCGCTCTACCGGCGACTGCGCCAGATCTGTGGGGACGTCTAGCGGCCGTAGCGGTCGCTGGCCAGGACAAGCTGGTCGGGCAGTGGCGCGCGAGGGGGCGGCGCCGGGTCGGCTCGCACCGAGACGGTCTCGGCGACGCTGCGCGAGACGGCGTGGCGCCCCTCAGCGGAGCTGAGGACCACCTCGTCGGGCTCGGAGCTCTCGAGCGTCCCCTCGAGGCCCGGCCGCAGGCCCGTGTCCATGAGGTAATGGAGCAGGTCCTCCGCCTCGTTCTCGAAGCGCAGCACGATCACCTTCGCTCCGCGCTCGACGTCGGCTAGCAGGACCCCCGCCTCACGGGCGCCCTCGACGATCGGGTGCCCGTGGGGGCAGGTCTTCGCGTCGCCGATCGCGACGAGCATGCGTTCCTCGAGCACCGGCGACATCGCATGCTCGAGCCGCTCGGCCTCCTCGTGAACCTCGTCCCAGGGAATGCCGAGCACGTCTGTGAGGAAGCGCTCGATCAAACGGTGGCGGCGGACGATCGCACGCGCATGCTCGGAGCCCTCCTGGGTGAACGAGATCGACTTGTCGTCGGCCCGTGAGACGTAGCCGTCACGCTCGAGCCGGCCGATCATCTCGTGCACGGTGGGCGGGGAGAGCTGCATCGCCCGGGCGACGTTGGCGCCGGTGATCGCCAGCCCCGCCTCCTCCAGCCAGAACATGATCTGGAGGTACTCCTCCTCGGCGACCGTTGCGTGCTCTCCCGACATCGGCGGCCGAGTCTAGTGACAGCTCAGCGCCGCTCTGCGAGCGTCGAGATCACGGCCTCGTAGAAGCCGTCGCCCATCGCACCCTCCGTCACAGTTGCGTTCGCAAAGCGGGGCAGCATCTCGCGCAACGCCTCGTCGCGCTCGGGCCCGTTGGCGACGACGAAGAAGTGGCCCACGGACGCCGCCGACTCGAGGTCCTCGATCGAGTCCCCCACACCGATGCACTGCTCGGGCGCGTAGCCGCGCGCCCGCATGTGAGCGGCGACCCCATTGGCCTTGCTCGCTCCCCCGGGGACCAGGTGGTAGGCGTGGGTGCGGCCCTCGACACCATCCATCCGCCGCCCGATCGCGCCGTTGTCGAGGAAGCGCAGGTCCTCGTGGTGTTGCTCGACGAGTAGCGCGTTGACCTCGGCCACGTCCACCTTGCCGCGCAGCAGCAGCGAGAGCTCCCGCCCGGTGTGCCAAGGCTCGTGCCACTCGAGCCGGCCCGGGAAGCGCTCGAAGAGCAGCTCCGGGATTCCGGCCTCGAGCATTCGTTCGGCGGGATTGGAGCGCTCGTCGGGTGCCCAAGAGCCGGTCAGGTAGGTGCGCTCGCCGTCGATCACCATCGCGCAGCCGGCCTCGTAGATGTAGGAGCTCTGGCCGAGCAGGCGGGCGTCCGAGCGCACCGTTGCCTCGCGGCGGCCCGACATGACCACGACTTCGACCTCGGCCCGGTGACACGCCTCGAGCGCACGCGCCTGGCGCAGCGAGAAGCCCCCCTCGACGTCGCGGAACAGCGAGCCCCACTTTCCGAGCAAGGTCCCGTCGAGGTCGGTGTAGACGCAGCGCACGGCCAAGGCGGGGTCTAAGTTAGTCGGCGATGCCGCAGTGGCGCCTTCGCGACCGGACGCTCGACTTCCCGCCGCCGCTCGCGGCGGGCGTCGTCAACGTGACGGCCGACTCGTTCTTCTCGGGGGCGCGCTCCGGGACACCCGAGCGCGCGCTCGCGGACGGCCTCGGGCTGGTCGAGGCGGGGTTCGACATGCTCGACGTGGGCGCCGTCGCGGCGCGAAGCGGGCCGCCGGTTGCGGCCGCCGAGGAGGCAGCACGACTGATTCCGGCGGTGGAGCTGCTCTTCGCTCAAACCGCGGTGCCACTGATCGCCGACACGTTCTCGGTCGAGGCCGCCGCCGGAGCGCTCGATGCGGGCGCGGTGGCGATCAACGACATCTCCGGTGCGGCCGACGACGCGATGCTCGAGCTCGTAGCCGGGCGCGGCTGCGGCTACGTGCTGATGCACATCGAGGGGCCGCCGCGCGTGGATCGCGAGCCACCCTCCCACGCCGATCCGGTCGCACATCTCGCGGCATGGTTCGAGCGAATGATCGAGCGGGCCGTCGAGCTCGGCGTCGCGGCGGAGCAGATCGCGCTCGATCCCGGGCTCGACTTCGACCTCTCCGTCGAGGAGGGGCTCGAGGTGCTGCGCCGGATCGGTGAGCTCCGCGCGCTCGGGCGCCCGGTCTACCTGGCGCTCTCGCGCAAGGACCTCCTCGGCGCGCTGCTCGCCGGCTCCTGGGAGGAGCGCCGGCCCGCCGAGGAGCGCGAGGCAGCGACGCTCGCCGCCACCGCGCTGGCGGTCGCCGAGGGCGTCGAGATGCTCCGCCTCCACGACGCCACGGCGCTCGACGCGCTGCGGGTCGCCGGCGCGATCGTCGATCCGGCCCACGCACGTGGATAGCCTCGCCTCGCATTCCCTCGAGGGCGAGCTCGCCGAGAGCCCGCCGGCGCCGCCCGTCGCGTGGCAGCGGCTGCTCGAGGCGGGGCAGATCGACGAGCGGCTGACGGCGACGAGCCTCGAGTCGCCCAATCCGCCGCGCTTCGCCGAGCTCCCCGCCACGCTTCCGGCCGAGCTCGTCGCAGCGCTGGCCGGCGCCGGCATCGAACGCCCTTACTCCCACCAGGTCGAGGCTTTCGCGGCAGCCGAGCGCGGCAACGTGATCGTCACCAGTGGCACCGCCTCCGGCAAATCGCTCTCCTTCAACCTCCCGGTCCTCGCGGCGATCGCCGCCGACCCGAAGGCACGGGCGCTCTACCTGTACCCGACCAAGGCGCTCGCCCAGGACCAGGCGCGCAAGCTCTCCGCTCTCGGACTGCGCCCGCTGCGCCACGCGATCTAC
>Ga0136632_10000217_pt1 | contig 15271 bp, 11 predicted proteins | sample AntDrymUQ6112106_2_FD_104670 | JGI IMG/M metagenome (GOLD analysis project Ga0136632, IMG submission 104670) | Polar desert sand microbial communities from Dry Valleys, Antarctica - metaG UQ611 (21.06) | ecosystem: Environmental > Terrestrial > Soil > Desert | place: Antarctica: Dry Valley...
CATCGAATGGTCCCCACCGTAGCCCAAGTGGTCGTAATGCGCGCCGACCACGACGTACTCGTCCTGGAGCGCGCCCCGGCCGGGGATCAAGCCCGCCAGATTTTCGGTCTTGGCGTAGATCGCCCGGAGCGCGACCCTTCCGGAAACCCGGATCCCGGTCGAGGCTTTGGAACGAGGCTTCAAGTCCCGGTCTACGTCGTCCTGGAAACGCTTCAGGTCGATGCCCGCCGCATGGAGCCAGCCCTGCGCCACCGACGTTTTCACCTGGATCACGGGGATCCCAGCCGGGCTTTCGGGGCCGTCGTTTCGAAGCACGGGGATCCTGTCTTTGCCTTCGTCCTGAAGCGGTCCCGTGACGAATACGATCGCGGCGGCGCCGCGTTCGCGCGCCCTGAGCACCTTGTACCGGAGCGCCGACCAGCGGCTCGGCTTCTTCCCGTCGAATCGGGACGAGCTGTCCTTTTCCTGCGGCTCGTAGCGCAGCATGAGCGCCACTTTTCCACGCACATCGGCTCCGTCGAATTCGCTGAACGCGAGCGGCGGCGCGTCGATCCCGTAGCCCAGAAAGGCGATCTCTCCCGAGAAAGCGCCGGAGCTCGAGAACCCGAGTGGCACCCAGGCGGAATCGGACACGCCCTCGAGGTGATTCCCCGAAAGCGGAACGACGCCCGTCTTGATATCGAAGGGCTGGCGATAGCCCTTCCCGAACGCCGGCTTCAAGCCGCGCGAGCGAAGCTCCCGCTCGATCCAGTTCGCCGCACGGAGGATCCCGGCCGTTGTGAGCCCTCGGCCCTCCATGCTGTCGGCCGCGAGCACCTCGACCCCGGCGCGGAATTCGTCGGCGAGACGCACCGAATGCGATAGGGCGGGAGACGCCGCGGCGCAGGACGCGCAGGACATGGCCAGCGCGATCGCGCAAAGCCAGCACCCGTCCGAGGCATTCCTGGATTCTCGCTGTGCGACGCGCCGGTGTCGGACCATGACGAGCATCCTATCAGCTTCACTCGCGTGGGGAACAGGTCGGCACGGACGGCGGACCGACGGGAATGCAGGGATCCGTGGCCTGGCTCCCACTTGGATTTCATCGCTTGATCTTGAGGTGGCACTCGACTAGAGTTGCGCTCCGACTTGTGCGGCCCGCGTTGCGCCGTCGCACTTTGGCTTGAAAAAGGCTAATTCACTTGATGGACGTACCCAGTAGTCGTCACCGCGACAACCGACGCAAACATGCCGAAACACGGCCCGCCTCGGGCCGGCAGTCTTCGGTGACACCGGCCGCCCGTTAGCGCCCGCCGGTCCGCCGCTGCTACCGGTCCCGCGCGGCCGGCGGCGGAGGTGGACCATGGAACAAGCACTCCTTTCTAACACCCTCTGCGACGCCCTCGCGGGCGCCGAGACGGCCGCCCTGCGCGACATTCTCGACGAGGCGCATCCCGCCGACCTCGCACGTTGCTTGGCCGAGCAGGAACCTGCAGCGGTCTGGAAGATCCTGTCCCTCCTGCCCGCTGAGCGGCGCGCGGAAGTCTTCGGTTACTTCGCCGCCGATCTGCAGGTGGACCTCGCCCGGCTGCTGAGCCGCACACAGCTCGCCCAAATAATGTTCCACATGTCCGCCGACGAGCGGGCCGACCTTTTCAACCGCCTATCACCCGAGCAGCGGGACGCCTTGCTGCCCGGCCTGGCGCAGGCCGAGCGCGATGACCTGCTGAGACTCTCCGCCTATCCGGAGGGCACCGCCGGGGCGGTCATGACCTCCGATTATGCCACCCTGCCCCACAAGCTCACCACCCGCGAGGCCATCGAGGTGCTGCGGCGCGAGGCCCCGGACAAGGAGACCATCTATCAAAGCTACGTCATCGATAGCGAGCGGCGGTTGCTCGGTACCGTCTCGCTGCGCGACCTGATTCTGGCGCCACCGAAGACGCGCGTCGAAGACATCCTGGTGCACGATGTGATCTACGCCCGCGCCGAGGACAGCCAGGCCGAGGTCGCCGCTAAGATCGCCCGCTACGACCTGCTCGCCCTGCCGATCGTGAATGGGGGTGACAAGCTGGTCGGCATCGTCACCTATGACGATGCCCTCGACGTGGTAGAGGCGGAGGCCACCGAGGACTTCCACAAGGGGGCCACCGTGGGCAAGCTCGATGGCAGCGTGCGCGAGGCGGCTCTGAGCCTCCTCTACCGCAAGCGCGTGTTCTGGCTCGTGCTGCTCGTCTTCGGCAATCTCTTCTCCGGCGCCGGGATCGCCTATTTCGCAGACACCATTACGGCCAATGTTGGGCTGGTGTTCTTCCTGCCGCTTCTCGTGGGCAGCGCCGGCAACGCCGGTTCACAGGCGTCCACGCTGATGGTGCGCGCGCTCGCGACCGGCGATGTGATGCTCAAGGACTGGGGACGGATGCTCGGGCGCGAGCTCGTCGTCGCCGCCGCCTTGGGGCTCACGATGGCGTTAGCCGTTTCCGGCGTCGGCGTGATGCGTGGCGGCGCCGAGCTCGCGCAGGTGGTGGCCCTGGCCATGCTCTTCGCGGTGATGACCGGCGGTCTGATCGGTGTGTCGCTGCCGTTCATGCTCAGCCGGTTCAAGCTCGACCCCGCCACCGCCAGCGCGCCGCTCGTGACCACCATCGCCGACGTCACGGGCGTGATGATCTATTTCTCGATCGCGAGCATTTATCTGCCCCTGCACTAAGGTACACACTGCTCACCCGAGACCACAGGAGGATGACCGTCGCCGGGGCCGCGCGCCCTTGACCAGAAGCACGCCGCAGTGTGTCTCGGAAGGGACGCGCAGACCCGACTGCCGAGCAACCCGGCCCTGGCTTTGCGGTCTGTCAAACATGCGAGTCCTCGGCCTGGAATCGGGGACTTTGCGGGGCCTTCATTGTCCCGAGGACCGCGGCGAGATCTGCGTTATGGACCGGCATGTGAAACCCGCGCAGCCTCTCGCCCGCGGCGCTCGTCGACGGTGGCGAGGAGGGCCAGGCCAGCGATAAAAAAACCCGCCGTTGCGAGCAGCGCAAGCCGGTGATCCCCGCGAGACACCTGCGTGATCACGCCATAGCTCATGGGGCCGATGACGGCGGCGAGCTTGCCGGCAAGCCCCCACAAACCAAAAAATTCGGCAGACCGTTCGGGAGGGGAGAACTGCCCGATGAGCGCCCGCCCGGCCGATTGACTCGATCCCAGCGCGATGCCGATGAGATTGGCCACGACCCAGAACCCCAGGCGGTCCTCAATCGAATAAGCGAGCACTAGGGCGGCGATCCATACCAATAACGTCGCGGCCAGGGTAGGCACCGATCCGAGCCGATCCTGGAGGAACCCGAACCCGAGCGCGCCTACCGCCGCCGTGAAGTTGACGACGAGGACCATCCAGAGGGTCTCTTGCATGCCAAAGCCCATGACTTCTTGCGCGTAGATCGCGGCCAGTACCACGACGGTATTGACACCGCAATAGTACACGGCGAGCGTCACAAGAAAGCGAAAAAGATCCCGGAAGTGGCGGGCTTGTCTGAGCGTGTGCCGGATGCGCTCGAAGCCGATGCGAGCATAGCTTTCACCGGAAGGGAGCATCCGAGGCCGCGCGCGTTCGCGTAACCAGAGAAACGTCGGGATCGCGGCGGCGGCGAATGCCCCGGCGGTGATCCACATCGTCACCGGGACATACTGCGTGATCGTGTGATGCTGCGCCTCGGCCCACGAAATATAAGCGAGGCAAAGCCCGAGCACCAAGAGTCCGCCGAGGTACCCGAGCGCCCAGCCGTAACCCGAGATCTTGCCCATCTCTTCGGGCCGCGCGACCTCAGGCAGAAACGACGCGATCAGGTTCTCCCCCGTGGCAAACATGAAGCTTGAAAGGATCACGAGAGACATGCCAAGCCCCACCTCCCCCTTGCCGACGAGTCCGAGCATCGCCGTGAACAGTACGCAGCCGACCGTACTCCAGGCCAGGAAGCGTTTCTTGCACGCTCTGAAATCCGCTACTGCCCCGAGCACCGGAGCGCTCAAGAGAACCAGGAGGTTGGAAACACCCATGGCGATGGTCCAGAGTAGCGTGCCGGTTCCCGGCGCGTAGCCCATTTCCCTGCCGACCACCGTTCCCACGAAATAGGCATTGAAGATCGCGGTGAGCACGACCGTCGTATAACTGGAGTTCGCGAAGTCGTACATCGCCCAAGCGACGATCTCACGCCGGGATGCGGCAGGCGGGCCCGCCCCCGGGCCACGAGGCTCAGTGTTCTCTTCTCGTATTGCTGGCATACGGAATATTGGCGCGAACGAGTTTATGTGCGTAGTCGCGGATGATAGTATAATCCAGGTGTTTGAGGGGATCCGCCAAGCTGGCGAGGAGTTGCTCAACCCACGCTTGGCGGCTCATCGTCGAGCACAGCATCGCGCTTGTCATCGCCGCAAAACCACCGCCAAGAGCGCTACAAAGCTCAAAACAACTGCGGAAGCTAGGTTTATAGGGCCTACCTTGGATCGGAAGGGGCGGGGCGAGGAAGTTCGCCACGGAGCTCGGCGCGGTGGTAGTGAGTGCAGCCGCTGGCGGGCGGTGCGGTCCTCGCCGCGCGACTTCGGCACTCGTGGTAATGGCACAGCCCTCGGCGTATCCGGGGTCCTGAGGACCGAGCTGGCATGACGATTCCCGAGAAGGCGCGCAGGCGCGCGGAGTGGCTCCGCGAGGAAATCGAGCGCCACAACCATCTGTACTATGTCCTCGACCGCCCCGAGATCTCCGACGCCGAGTACGACGCCCTGTACCGCGAGCTCGCTGCGCTCGAAGAGCGTCACTCGGAGCTTGCAACGCCAGCCTCGCCGACGCAGCGGGTCGGCGGGCTCCCGGCCGAGCCGTTCCGGACGGTGCGGCACCACGTGCGCATGTACTCGCTCGACAACGTCTTCTCGCTCGAGGAGCTCCAGGCGTGGGCGAAGCGCGTGGAGCGCGAGGCCGGTGGCGTCGACTTTTTTTGTGAGCTGAAGATCGATGGGGTCGCGGTCGCGCTCGTCTACGAGGACGGCCGGTACGTGCGCGGGGCGACACGCGGCGATGGGGTCGAGGGTGAGGACGTCACCGCCAACATCCGCACCATCCGCGGCGTGCCGATGCGCCTGCGGGCGGCGACGCCGCCGAAGCTGCTCGAGGTGCGCGGCGAAGTTTACCTCCCGGTCAAGCCCTTTGAGGAGTTGAATCGCGAGCTCGAGGAGCAGGGCAAGACACCGTTCGCCAACCCGCGCAATGCCGCGGCCGGCACGCTCCGCCAGAAGGATCCGCGGGTGACGGCGTCACGACCCCTGCGGTACTGGGTCCACGGCATCGGGGCGCTGCACGGCAAGCGGTTTGCGCGACACTCCGAGTCCCTCGCGTACCTCCGCGAGCTCGGTCTTCGGGTGGCCGACGCTGGCGAGGTCGCGAAGAGCCCCCGCGAGATCTACGGTTACACCGAGCGATCGCTGAAGAAGCGGCACGACCTCGACTATGAGATCGACGGCGTCGTAGTCAAGGTGGACCAGATCCATGCCCAGGATGAGCTCGGCTACACGGCGAAGGCGCCGCGCTGGGCGGTCGCGTACAAGTGGTCTCCGGAGGAGAAGATCACCAGACTCCGCGACATCCAGATCCACATCGGCCGCAGCGGCCAGGCCACGCCGTACGCCGTACTCGAGCCGGTCCGCGTCGGCGGCGTCACCGTCACCACGGCAACCCTCCATAACGCGGACGAGGTCCATAGGAGAGACGTGCGCATCGGTGACACGGTGGTCGTGCGGCGCGCCGGAGACGTCATCCCGGAGATCGTCGGGCCGGTCAAGGAGAAGCGGCCCAACGATGCGCGTGCTTGGCACATGCCGGCGATGTGTCCTTCATGCGGCTCCGAGATCCTGCGCGAGCAGGGTGAGGTCGCCGCCTACTGCACGGGAATCGATTGCCCATCGCGCCGCCTGGAGTCGATCTTCCACTTCGCCTCGCGCGGCGCTCTCGACATCGAGGGGCTCGGCTACGAGACGATCGACGCGCTGATCGAGCGCGGTCTCCTGAACGATCCCGGCGACATCTACCTGTTCACCCCTGCAACCTTCGAGGGCATCGGGGGCTTCGCATTCGAGAAGGATCGCAAGACGGGGCGGACCATCCCAGGGAAGAAGATACAGAACCTCTTGGCGGCGATCGAGGCGTCAAAGGGCCGCCCGCTGTCTCGGCTCCTGTTTGGCCTCGGCATCCGCCACGTGGGCTCGAAGGTGGCACGGGATATCGCGGACCACTTCGGCTCGCTCGATGCCATCGAGAGGGCGAGCATGGACGACATCGATGAGATAGAGGGGATCGGCGAGGCGGTGGCGCGCTCCGTCCACGAGTTCTTCAAACAACCGTGGAACCGCAAGGTCCTCGAGAAGCTCCGCCGGGCCGGCCTCCGCACGCAGGAGGAGCGCCGGGCGCGCAAGGGTGGGCCGCTCGAGGGAAAGACGTTCGTACTCACCGGCAGCCTGTCGTCTATGACTCGCGAGGAGGCGAAGGCTGCGATCGAGCAGAGCGGCGGCAAGATCACGGGGAGCGTCTCGAAGAAGAACTCCTATGTGGTGGTCGGCGAGAACCCCGGATCGAAGCTCGAGAAGGCGCAGAAGCTCGGCGTTCCCACAGTCGAGGAGAAGGAATTCCTGAAGCTACTCGAGCGCTAGCCACGGGGTAGGAGGTTCTATCCCTTTCGATAGGTCGCAAAAGGCGCTCGTCCGCCCGGGCATAGTACGGCCTGAGCACCTCTCCATCGGTCGGCACCGGTCAGTCGCAGCCAGGTCGTCGGGTACCGGGTGATAGCAGTAGGATAGACAGGCAGAAGGTTGCCCACGACCGCCTTCATTCCGCATTCGATCCGGTTCTGCCGCTTGAGCCGACCCCCCTCGACCCTCGCTCGCGCAAGACGGCAAACAGTCCTGAAATTTGGTCGCTCGGCCTCTGTGGCGTCTTCCAAAAAATAGAGCGCGAGGATTTGCGCCGATTCTTTCAGGGCGCTCGAGCAGATCACCCGCGAGATCCACCGCCCTACCCTCCGAGTTGCCGAAGCTGGGACGGGGCGAGTGCCCACACGAGCGTCGCTGCGCCGGCTTTCGGCTGCTCCCCGAACTCCAGCAGGCACGCTGCACCCTTCTTGAGGGAGATAAACGACCGCTTGCGCCCAGTCAACAGCCAGCTCGTGAGACCGGAGAGATGCGGCTCGTGCCCCACGATCGCGACCGTGCCGCCGGCATCCTGCGTGCGCAACCACCGGAGGAACGCGGGAAACTCGCTGTCGGGAGAGAGCTCCTTCACCGTGACCATGTTCCGCCCGTTGTAGATCACGGCAAGGATCTCCGCCGTCTGGACGGCGCGGAGGAGCGGGCTCGTCGCGAGGACGTCGATCGCCGGCACAACCGCCCGCAGCCCCGCTGCGCCGCGCCGCATCTTCCTGCGCCCATCACCCGTGAGGGGACGCTGAGAGTCGTCCTTTCCGGTGCGCGCGAACTCCTCTTGCTGCTCGGCGATGGCGTGACGAACGACGAGTACCTGCACGTAACCTTCCTCTGCGATGATTCGGTCGGCCGATGGGTCTACACGTTCGCGAGGCGTTCCATAAATTACTTCCTCCCATCAATCTCCGCTTGCAACCGCGCCCACCCTACCCGCTCCTTACGCTTAGAATCCAAATACTCCTCTTCGTCCAGCTCATACAACTGACGCCGATACTTATCCGTGAGTGCGTACCAACGCTGAACACGCCACTCAAAACGCTGCACCTCGGGTTGCGCCCGACTTTCGAGCAATGTTTGCAGCCCGAGGTAGTACCGCATGACGCTGCGCTCCATTGCGCCGCCGCGTCCCTTGATATACAGAGGATTGCCCGCTTTGTCCGCGCCGACCACGCTGAACCCGACTTTATCCCGACCGACGGTCATGAAATAGATGGAGCTCATCATGCGGGTGAACATCCGATAGCGATACGTAAAGCGCACATATGCAAAGGTCTGTTCACCGAGCGGCATGGCCTCGAACTCGACGCGGTAATCGTACGTATCGAGCGGTCCGTCCACGGAGCTAATCACCATATGGAGATAATCGCCGCTCGCCGCGGGCACGGTATAGAGGAATTCATGCCGGCGCGCTTCCCTGGGGTCTTCGTAGTGTTTGCCGCCACTGTACACCATCAGCACGCCTGCGTCTGATTCCGTGCGATACGTGCACCCCTTGATATTGAAATGCAAGGTGAGGAGATCGCACCATGCCGGAAGCTGCCGCAGCGTGGCACTAAGCGAAGCGAATGCACCCGGAAGTATTCCGAAGACCTCCCCGCGCATCATGCCGTCGCGATCGTCCGACTCGATGTACACCGGCGCACCGAACGCCGTGCCGTTTAGTTTTGACGCGAGTGTCTCGTAGCGCTTCTTCAGCCATTCCGGCCCGTCTGTCGCCGCCACTACCGGTAATGCGAAGACGAAAACGCACACGCCGACCTTACAACCTCGGACAATCAAATGCAAATAATTCGTCATTATGCGGATCGCGCAATAACTTCCTGACAGGTGCAAATGCGTTTTGCTCAAGCGCCGGAAGTGTCGGTCGATAAATCGCGTTCTCTGTGCCCTCGCAAGCCCGTGATCGAACCGCAATTGACGATTGCTGCGTCCTCCGATGTGCTCTAAAGCTGCCTTGGTCATGTAGAAATAGCCATAGACATTGGTTGAACGTCTTGTCGAATTGCTCGTCGCTGTATACCTTCAGGAACTCGTACGGCGCGTTCGTCCTCGGCGGGGGCAGGCTCCACTAAAGAACGACGGCAAGGATCACCACCCCGAGAACGATTCCAATCCATTTCAAAAGCCGTGAAATCATTTGCTTAGATCCCCTCGCCCTAACCTTGTCCCGGAGGGAGAGGCAGGCTTATGTGCGCGCATACCTAGCCTTAGCGTCTCAGTGCTCGGCCCGGAGGATGGAGTTCCAGCACCGCCACCCTAGGCCCGGAGGTGACCAGCCTGTGTGCTAACCGCAGCCCACCGTCCTCGCCACCCGCCCATTGCAGTCTCTACCTGTATAGGCATAGCGAAACGACATCAGCCGCGCAGAAGGCTTGGACAACCGACGCCGATTGCACGGCATCGGCTTCAGCTCCTCTGGTTGGGCGGCAACGCTACAACCGCTCATACTCCGCCCGAACCAAATGCGGATCATAAGTTCGTTCCAGCCTGCGGATAATGAAGTGACCCCGTGCCATCTCCTGGAAATGGTCTATGAACAGGACGTTGATCACCCCGCCTCCGGCAGCACCGATCACGGGGACGGCTTGCGCGGCGACCTTCTGGGAGACGTTTACACCGAAGCGCGTAGCCAACTGTGTGATGAACCTGACGATTGCTGGGGCGCCCTCCTCCACCAGAGCTCTCTCGGTCATGTACCCCGCAGCTTCTGAGACCGACTTCGCCAGAGCCCCACGTATCAGGAAGTAGGCGGACTCACTCGCGTCGTCACTCTTGCTACGCCCGCCAAGAGCGAAGACTTCAAGGCAGGCCAGTTTGGCGCCCGGCGTGCGGAGACGTTCACCCTCACTTCGTGCGATATCTGCAATGGAGCGCAGCATGATGGCGGTGGACAAGGGCAGTTCGACTGGGAGACCTGGCAATCCTAAGGCACCTCCCCCGGCGCCGATCGCCCCTACCGCGAGCTTGTGCAGGAACTCCCAAGAGTTCGGCTGCGGCTTGTCGTCAATTGTCAGCAGCGCGGCCTGCAGCGCTGTCTCCAGCGATTTCCTTGTCGCCCCGTTGACGACCTCCGCCCATTTGTCCGGGAGTAGCTTTAGCGCCTTCTCGATCGGCATGCCGATCAATCCCGTGATCTTCGCTGCGAGGCTAGGATTCTCAAGGAGGGCCTTCGCGCACCGCAGCGCCTCTTGATCTTCGTACGATAGCTTCACGCGATGGCCCACTCCCACTTGGTCGTTAAGCAACCTGAAAACCTGACTGCCTTTTATGACCCGCTGCCCTTTCCTTTCTCTGCGCGCTCACGTCTTTTCAACCGTGATCTCAACGCGCCGGTTCTGCTGTCGGCCTTGCACGTTGTCGCTCCCGTCGGGATTTGTGTTTGGGGCAACCGGCTTCGTTTCACCGAAGCCGCGGGTCGTAATGATCGATTCGGGAACGCCCTTCTTTTTTACCAGCCAGTCCTTCACCGCTTCCGCGCGCCTCTCTGAAAGCCCAAGGTTTACGTCCGGCGAACCTTTGGAATCGGTGTGTCCTTCGATGAGCACCTTGCCCCCGGTAAACTGCGCGATCACGGTCCCGACCTTGTCGAGAGTTCGCTCCGCCTCGGGCTTGATGTCCGCCTTGTCGAAATCAAAAAGCACGTCGCCTTCGAGTTGCATAGTGACGGCCTTTTCGGTTTCCTTGATCTGAAGCTCCTCACGCGCGGCTTCCTCTATCTGCAGTTGCTTGCGTTGCAACTCCAACTGCTTCTTTTCCAGATCGAGCTTCTGTCTCTCCAGCTCTAACTGCTTCTTTTCTGTTTCCAGCGGGCTTTCGCTTTCCTGAGCAGGGGCAGGCACCACGCACGCGCACGTCAGCACCAGTATCCATATTGATAATCCGGTAAACGGACGGAATTGTAATGAGCTCATAACTTCTACCTCTTCGTTCGTCCGGTGAAGCTTGAAAGGCTCCGAACTGTGGTTTGATGATGGAGTGGTAACATCGACTACAAGAAGCGAGAGCCGTTCATGGGCAAGCGCTACGGTCGGTGAGAGACTATCGCGTTTCTACTATGCGGCTGTCGCCTCACCACCGAGCAACCTGAGAACTTCACCCGTGATGCAGCTAGATTCTGCCTCGGAAGCGGAAAAGCCAAACGCGGCAGCGACTTCCTCGGGTTGTCCGGGCCGCTCGGTAGCATTAGGGGCGGGCGGTGGAAGCCAATCCGGGACAATCAAACATTGCTCGCTCAACGGCCACGAGTCAGTATCAGCATTCAAACGTCGGGGGCCGACTACTGGCGATTGTCTTCCTTAGGCACGTCCGCTTCGATCTTCACCGGCGCTTCGCCGTTTTTCTTGTCGATCCCGATCTCTTTGGCTGCAGCTTTCGACAGGTCGATGTCCCGGCCTTTGGCGTAGGGACCGCGGTCGTTAATTTGTACCTCCACTGACTTCCCGGTCTCCAGGTTCGTCACTTTCGCGTCCGATCCGAGCGGGAGGGTGGGGTGCGCGGCGGTACGGGCGCCCTGGTCGAATTTCTCCCCGCCAACCGTCTTCTTCCCGTGAAAGCCCTTGCCGTAGTACGACGCCTCGCCCACTTGCTCGATTACTTTCTCACCCCCGGTGCCGGTTTTCGTGCGGACAGCGTCCTTCACCAGGTCATGCTTACCTTCGGCCTTCTCGGTCCTCTCGGCCCGTTTCTCGACCTTTTTGGCAACGGCCTCGACGTTTTGCGAGGCTTCTTCGGCGGCCGCGGCGCTGCAGAGCCACAGCACGGACGCCGCAACGGCGGCGCGGAGTACGGGGAGTGCGCGTAACGGGGTGTCCATTGGTAGACCTCCTTAACTGACGTGCCGACGACAATCTGGTACACGGCTAACTGCGCCCACCATTCTACCAAGAGCTGCACTGGCTGTGCCGCGCTGGCAGCCTCAGCTAAGTCACTGTGTTCCTTACCAAAAGTCTTATTCTTACGCCACGGCCAGGAACTACGCTATCAGTAAGCATTACCGCGGGACGCGTAGAGCTTACCGGCGCGGTGATGGTCCCGTGGAGTTTAAAGTCGAGCCCCGTGTCCTATGCTAGCGTTTCGCCCGCGTGGGGGAGCGCGGCTGCTCACGCTGATAAATTCCGGGATTGGCGTCTCGCTCACCCGCGCTCCAGCGCTAATCAGTTCGTGCTCGCGCGTCTGCTCTAGGTACTCGTTCCATTCCTTCTTGAGATCGTCGTTCACGGCGCACTTCACCGCGGTTTCGTAGACCTTGATGCCGCCCTGCTCGGTCTCGAGCGCCTGGTAGAGTAGTTCGTTGACCTGTTTGCGCTTGATTGCCATGACGATTCTCCCGATAAGGGTGACTGTACCTGCGATCAGACCGGCGGTGGATCCATTTCGCGCGCGAAGTGCCGGTGCTTCGCGATCGCCGTGACGAACGCCTCGATCGCGCTTTCCGCCTCGTCGTCCTCGTAGAGCAGCAGGCCGGATCCGAATCGCCGGACGATAGTCGTGCCGGCACGCCGGTGTTCTCGACCACGCCGCGCGCGGCTCCCAGCGCCAGGATCGGCTTGCAATGACGATAGGCGTTGACAATGCATTCCGCGACATGTCCGAGCCTTCCAAGCGTCTTCGCGGCCGTCTCGCCTCCCGGCACCGCCACCGCGTCGAGAAGCACCGAAGGCATAGTCTCGAACGTGGCCTCGACCTCGATCGCTTCACCCTCGGCGCCTTCGATCGGGCCGAGCGCCGCGCCGATGTAGCGCGGCACTGCGCCGAGCCCGACCAGCCGCTCGTGCAGCGACGTCGCAGCCGCGACGTCAATCCCGTCGGCGACGAGAATTCCGATGCGCCGCGTGTGGATGCTGCCGTCGCCGGGCCGGGCGAACAGCGAAAGCGCGGGCGAGCCTTCGATCTCCGGTTGGGGCGGCTCGCCGATCGCAAGCGGCAATGGCGCCGGAACTTCGATACCGAGACCGGCCGCGACGCCCGCGGCCGAGCCCCTCGTCGATGTTCACAAGCATCGCGACGACGCGCTGGCGGATCGCAGGCACCTGCACCATCGTCAGCTCAAAGCGCAGTGCGGCGATGATGTGGGCCTGCTCGACCGGCGTTTGGCTGCGATAGAAAAGCGTCGCTTGTGTGTAATGATCGGCGAACTTCTCCGGCTTGCCCCGCACCTTGTCATCGCGCATCGGCTCGGGGAACGAGGTGAAGCCGTGCATGCCGGCCTGGAACGGGCAGCCTCCGCCGAGCGAGTTCGGCTCGTAGGCCACGCGCCCGCGGTTGATCGCCTGCCGGTGCATGCCATCGCGCTGGTTGTTGTGCGCCTGCACGACTGGCGCGTTGATCGGCAACTCGTGGAAGTTCGGCCCGCCGAGGCGCGTGATCTGCGTGTCCACGTACGAGTGGATGCGCCCGGCGAGCAACGGGTCGTTCGTGAAGTCGAGGCCGGGAACGATGTGCGCGGTACAGAACGCGACCTGCTCGGTTTCGGCAAAGAAGTTGTCGGGGTTGCGGTTCAACACCATGCGCCCGACGGGGCGCACGGGAACGAGCTCCTCGGGCACGATCTTGGTCGCATCGAGCACGTCGAAGCTGAAGCGCTCGGCTTCCTCTTCGGTGAATATCTGAAGACCGAGCTCCCACTCCGGGAACGCGCCGGCCTCGATCGCTTCCCACAGGTCGCGGCGGTGGAAGTCCGGATCGGCGCCGCCGATCTTCACGGCCTCGTCCCACAGCAGCGAATGCGTGCCCCCGACCGGGTTCCAGTGGAACTTGACGAAGCGCGACTCCCCCGCCGCGTTGACGAGCCGGAACGTGTGCACGCCGAAGCCCTGCATCATGCGGAAGCTGCGCGGGATCGCGCGGTCGGACATCGCCCACATGATCATGTGCGCCGACTCGGGCATCAGCGAGATGAAGTCCCAGAATGTGTCGTGCGCAGTCGCCGCCTGGGGGATCTGGAAGTGCGGCTGGGGCTTCGCGGCGTGGATCAAGTCCGGGAACTTCATCGCGTCCTGGATGAAGAACACCGGCATGTTGTTGCCGACCAGGTCCCAGTTGCCTTCATCGGTGTAGAACTTGACCGCGAAGCCGCGCACGTCGCGCGATGTGTCCTTCGAGCCGCGTTCGCCGATCACGGTGGAGAAACGGACGAACACCGGCGTGCGCTTGCCGGCCTCGGCGAAGATCGAGGCACGCGTGATGTCGGCGAGCGATTCGTCGCATTCGAAGAAGCCGTGGGCCCCCGAGCCGCGTGCATGGACGACGCGTTCAGGGATCCGCTCGTGATCGAAATGTGTGAGCTTCTCGCGAAGGATGAAGTCTTCGAGGAGGGCGGGGCCGCGCAAGCCCGCCTTGAGCGAATCCTGGTTCGTCGCGACCGGGACGCCCTGGTTCGTCGACAGCACGCGCCCCCCGGAATCGACGCGGACCCGGTCGAGCGGACCGTTGATCGCGTTGACGCCTTGCGGCGACTCGCCGCTGCCGGTCTTGGGCGAAGGATTGACTTCGGTCAGCGTGCTGCCGGTCGCGGCGGGGTCCTCGGGCTCGATCGCCACGCCGGCCGGCGGAACGCTCGCCACGTCACCATATTCGCGGGCTTTGGTCGCGTTGCATGGCATACCCGCCGCGAGCGCCTGCGTGGCCGCGAGCTTCGAGGCAAGCGCGTCGCCCCCCGCCGGGGACACGATGTCGGATTGCGACGGGCGCTTAAACATCCGCTTCGCCGGTCGCCGAGATATCCTCGGCATTCGCCTGCCTTTCCACGGTCTCTTCCGCTTGGGCGTCGGTCCGTACGATACAATAGACGGCTTTTTTCATGGTGCTCTCCTCAATGCTCAGTCAACATCGACTTTTAGTTGGTTGTCGACTCGTTTTACTTGTTCAGCAAGTTTTGCAATCTTCGCTCTCGCAGTTCTACTATCTACCGATGAGGAGCACACACCATGCAAATCGGATCAATGTAGGTAGGGTCCAACAGTAGTACCCATCCGGGTTGTAGGCAACAGCTGTTCCACAAGTTCGATACGGATAGCCTGGCGCCTACCGGTCACGCTTTTGCGGAGGGGTTGGTCGCCTTCCGGTTTACGCGAGCCCGTAAGGGAACATAGGCCAACACCTTGTTGGGCCTGAGAGTTTTCACTGCGCTGGAAAGAGCACACTCGGGAAAGTCAGTGGGAAGCAATGGTCTCCGCTCGCCGTCGAGAGGCGCTTGTCGGGAGAGAGATCCGGGCGCTCCGTGGTCTCGGCGGGCGGGCCGCATCGGTAAGCTTTGCCATTCGCATCGGTTAGAATGTTCGCATGTCCATCGTCGCCGTTTGCGTTCCTTGCGCCTGGCGGTCCGAGAGGCTCTGCCTGTCCGGTGGCCAGCAAGGTCATCGATGCGGCCATCACATTACGAAAACGGGCGGACTTGCGGTCTGGTGTAGACGTTTCGGGACAAGGGAAGGATAAGGATAAACGCAAAAGAAACGCGCGTTTTCGTCGGCTCTTTGCACTCCATAGGTGAAAATCGGCCTGCTCGCCGATTGCATTCGACTTTTGCCCCCGGCTGAGCTTGAGATTGGAG
>Ga0136632_10000218_pt1 | contig 15228 bp, 9 predicted proteins | sample AntDrymUQ6112106_2_FD_104670 | JGI IMG/M metagenome (GOLD analysis project Ga0136632, IMG submission 104670) | Polar desert sand microbial communities from Dry Valleys, Antarctica - metaG UQ611 (21.06) | ecosystem: Environmental > Terrestrial > Soil > Desert | place: Antarctica: Dry Valley...
CGCGTGCTCGTGGACGACGCCGTGGAGGTCCTTGCCGAGCGCGTCCCGGACCATTGCCTGTCCGGTGTGTACCTCTTCTTCCCCGACCCCTGGCCCAAGTCGCGCCATCACAAACGCCGGTTGATCCAGCCCCCGTTTGCCACGCTTCTGCGGGAGAAACTCCGGCCCCATGGGCGCGTCTTCGTGGCCACGGACTGGGAGGATTATGCCCTGCATATCCTGTCGGTGATGTCGGGCGAGGCGGGTTTCGTGAACCTGGCCGGGACCGCCGCCTTCGCCTCGAGACCATGCTGGCGCCCGCTCACCCGCTATGAGCAGCGGGCTCGCGAGCGGGGACACGTCGTGCGGGACATGGTGTTCGCGCCGGCTTGAAGGGCGAGAGGCGGATAGCCTGTCGTTCGGTGAACGACAGGCCCGCCGAGCCGGCAGCAGGGATGGCCGCACTGGTTTGCGCGCAGCAGGATTGCGTCAGCACAAAGACGGCAAGCCAGACCGAGCGGATCGGCGGTCGCTCCCCATTCCGCCCGCAATCCGCGGCGAAGCAGGCTTCGCCCATTCTGGCCCCTGATCCCTCCCAGCGAAGGCAACTTCGCCGTCTTCCAATCCAGTCGTTTGATAAAACAATGACTTCCATTTGGCATCGCATTTGAGACTCTGATGACGTAGCGACGCCATACAGCCGTTCAATTCTCAAACCCAAAGGAGGTTGTCATGCACAACATCGATCGCACGCTGATGGAGATGGATCCAGAGGCCGAATATGAACCGGAGTTGGAATCCGACTACAAGCACGACGAATTCGAAGCGCCGGACACGGAAGGCGTCTTTGACGAGGCCGAGGAGATGGAGATGGCCGCCGAACTGCTCGCCGTCTCGGACGAGGCGGAGCTCGAACAGTTCTTGGGTGGTTTGATCAAGAAAGCCGGGGCGCTTTTAAAAACCCCTACGGGCCAAGCATTGAAAGGACTCCTGAAAGGTGCAGCCAAGAAGTACTTGCCGACCATCGCCGGGGCCGTGGGCACGGCCTTCGGAGGACCGGTAGGGGCGGCCCTCGCTAGCCAACTGACTTCCCATGCAGGCCGGGCCTTTGGCCTAGAACTGGAGGGACTGAGCCCGGAGGACAAGGAGTTTGAAACGGCGAAACACTATGTACGCTGGGCGGGTGAAGCGGCCAAGAATGCCGCGCTCGCGCCACCGACAGCGGACCCCATGACCGCGGCCAAGTCAGCGGCAGTCACCGCCGCCCAGCAGCATGCACCGGGGCTCTTGCAGAGCACTCCCCCACGTCCCGCCATGGGCATGGGCGGTAGAGTCCGGCGCCGTAGGAGCGGGCGTTGGATTCGAAAAGGTGACGTGATCGTCTTGCGGGGCGTGTGAGGCAGACCAACGAGGAAATGGCGACGATGACCACGGATCCTTTCGCCCCATGGATGCTGGTGCAAGACGCGCCCTACTCACCCGACTGGCGCGGGTAAAGCCCTTCGCGCTCTACGAACCGATGGTGCCGGCGGCGGGTATCTCGCCCCTGGCGCAGACGGCCATTGAGCGTCACCTTGCTGGGGGACGCCGCGAACTGCGCGGACGGGTGCGCAACTTTCTGGAATGGTTGCACGGTCCCGAAGGTCAACGTGCCGCGCCGGCCGAGCAGCAGCGCCGTTTTACCTTTCTGCGGCTCCGGTTCAACGCTGTGCTCTCGCAGTTTGATCTCTTCGCCGACGCGCTGACCCAGCGCAGCGAGCACGAGACCGGCGTCTGGTTGTCCGGTCTCGATGTCGTCGCCGCCGACGCCCTGTCACTGCCGGATTATTATCCATCGCCTTCCGTGGTCTGTTATCTGGACCGCGGGGTCGGCGCCGCGATACGCCGCGCCCGCACGCGGCTGCCGGGCGGCGGCGATAATCCGGTGGCGATCATCCGTGTGCCGCGTGAACGCATGGTGGGCAGCGGTATCGCCTCTTCCCTGGTGCACGAGGTGGGTCACCAGGCGGCGGCACTCCTCGATCTCGTCGATTCCCTACGGCGGGAGTTGCGGCGGCGGGCGGGTGACATCTGGCGCCTCTGGGAACGCTGGATCTCGGAGATCGTAGCCGACTTCTGGTCGGTGGCCCGGGTAGGCGTCGCCTCGACCCTGGGGCTCATGGGCGTGGTGAGTCTGCCGTGGGCCTTTGTGTTTCGGGTGAATCTGGACGACCCACACCCTATCCCCTGGATCCGGGTAAAGCTCTCGTGCGCCATGGGCGAAGCTCTTTATCCCCACCCACAGTGGGACAGGCTTGCCCGGTTGTGGGAGTCGTTCTATCCCAGGGGCGAGCTGAATAAAGATAGGCGGGAACTCATCGCCGGGCTCGAATCGGGCATGCAGGAGTTCGTTGATATCTTGGTTCATCACCGTCCCAAAGCGTTGCGCGGTGCCTCGCTCATCGAGGCGCTGGCCGTGGAAGAACGCCAGCCCGCCCGGCTGGCGGCTTATCACCAGAGCTGGCGCACGGGAGCGCGAGCGATGTACCGGGCCTCTCCCACCTTGGTCTTCGCCGTCATTGGCCAGGCCAAGATGGAGGGAACGATGAGCCCCGAAGAGGAGAGCACCACAGTGGCAAAGCTTCTCACACACTGGGCGCTGCGCAGCACGCTGGATACTTCCGCGTTCTGCGCGGCGATGCCGAAAATGCGAGTGGCCGCGCCAGTAACCGAAAACTTTTGATCTAGGAGGATGTCATGACGACCTCAAAAAAGTCTGATGCGAAAGATCAGTTGGCGAGAGGTATATCAGTCGATGACCAGGGGCCACCGGCAGAAATTACCGCAGCAGCAAAAATTACCCTTATACCTTTCCCCAAGACGCTTACCGAAGATGACGGGGAAGTTACCTTGACGGTTACGGTTGTCCCCGTAGGAACTATTCCGCTTACAGCGAAGTCTATTCCGCTTACAGCGAAGTGGAGAGTTGAAGAGGGCACCGTCGAGGACGAATCTAGCCCAATTGCAGATCTAAATGGAATACCTACAGGTACGACGGTGTGGCACACCAAGAATGTGCCAGCGGGTAGCTATACAGTCACAGTCACCGTTGTAGCCGAAGGCACCGAAGAGGTGATAATTGATAAACCAAAAACAGCCAGCATCACCATAGTCCCACGCCGAGTCCAAGCCTCGGTGACTTTGCAGCGCTCGGCGGCGGGGGCGACCAACGACCAGGCGCTGTGGGTCGCGATCCGCAACCGCACGGACGCGATCAACTTCGATCGTTACAACGAATTCATCGACCGCCTGCTTTGTCCGGACGGCGACAGACGCGATGAGGGATTCCAGACATGTGACAATCCTTCCGCCCCTCCTAAAAAAGCCGGTGGTTACGGCTCGCCCTCGATCGAAGAAATTCGCGACAAACTGAGCCTACGTCCGAACGTCTATGGGCCGGATGCCTATTATCTGCTCAAGCTCGCCGCTCAGGCCTTCCTGATCTTCGAGAGCGGCATTGTCATCGCGCCTCCAAGAAAGCCTAATACAGGCGAGCCTGATTTCGCTCAGCCGGTGCCCGGATTGGAAGACCCGGAATCCCGGCTCGGTAGGGTCGTTACATTCGATGACATTCAGCGTGTACTCGAGGCGTATCTCGGTACCGTGGGCGGAAACGGTAAGCTGCCTTATCTTCGACGGATTGTAAAAGCACTCATTCCGGTAGCAGACGCGAGAGACGAGAGGCTGCCTTACTGCGGCGAGATCCTGCAACATCGATTCTCTTGCCCCAGCCTCCTCGAGCTGATCTGGTCGTACTGGGAAGAAGAAGGAATGCTGGTGCAGACCCTGAACGCCATCTCGCGGCGCTTCCAGAACCGGGGCAGCGGTCCCCGCGATCCCCTGGCGAACCTGGAGATCGACCCGTTGCGACCGTTAAACAACCTGCTCTGGGGCTTCGTCCAGGATGAGTATAACCGCCTGACGGTGCCGCGTCGGGCCTACGAGTACGATCACCACTATGGGTTGACCCTGGTCGGCAAGGCGGTGCCCAAGCTGATCCCCGCGGACAGCCGCTCCAAATTCATCGAGGCCTTTCATAACCTCTTGAATCGGGCGGCGATCTTTTTCCGGGCGGATTCCGATACCACGGTGATCGCCGAGGCCTTTCCGTTGCTGAATGCCCTCAAGGAGGTTCATCTCGTGCTCGCCGAGGGGGCGCACAACCAGTTTGGGGACCTGCCCTGGACGGCGCGGGCGGAGATGCTCAACATGCAGTGGTTGCTTTCCCGGACCGAGATCCGGGAGTTCCTGCGTGGGCGCCATATGGTGCCCTATCAGGAGGCGTGGATGGGGGCGGTCGATGACATGAAGAGGCTGCAGGGCTGGACGGATACGACGGTCACCCACTTCCACGAGCTGGCCGTGACCGGCGAACGGATCCTGCTGTCCGTGCGTTATGGCGACTGGGTGAACGTCAACAACATCGAGGACCAGGCCAAGAACTGGGCGCGCTTTTGGAAGCCGGAGGTCCAGCGGTATATCCACTGCTATCAGACCGTCACCGGGGTGGATCTGAGCGTGGAGGTCACCGATACGCGACGGGCGACCGAGCGCTACCTCCAGCCCTCGGTGCATCTGCAGCGTCGGCTCGCGGCGCAGCCGGCCCGAGGGGCTCTGCCTGCCCCCGGCGCCGCGAGGGGTGCGCTGGCGTCGGAGACCTTGGAATATCCCGCGTTGCCGACCTTTCGGCGCCGCCGCTTGCTCAGGCACGGGGAAGATGAGTGAGGCCAGGCGCCGATGCTGGACTTCACTTCGGCGTTATACCTGGGCCTGCGCCACCCCACCGGGTCATTACGGCCGTGGGCCCAGCTTACGACCGGCCGGCCGGCCGCCCTGGCCACTCCGGCAAGTCAGGTCCGGGTAGCCCAGGCGCTGGCCCGGTTGGAGGGGTGTGAAATGGCAACCCTGAGCTCGTCCACCCTGCACCTGTTCTGGGACCTGTTCGGTGTATTGGCGGGGGGCCGAATGGCGATTTACATGGATGCCGGTACGTATGCGATTGCGCCCTGGGGTGTAGAGCGAGCGGCAGCGTGCGGCGTACCGGTCCGGCGCTTTCCCCATCACGATCCGGAAGCGTTGCGGCAGCAGCTCAAGCAGGACGCCCAAAGCGGCTTGCAGCCCCTGGTGGTGGCCGATGGCTTTTACCCGGGTTGCGACGGATCGGCGCCGATTGCAGCCTATCTCGAGGCTGCGAGGGAGCACGGTGGGCACCTGGTCCTGGACGACACCCAAGCCCTGGGCATTTTCGGCCATTCGCCGGGACCCGATGCGCCCTATGGACGAGGCGGTGGCGGGTCGCTGCGCCGTAGCGATGTCAACGGCCCCGATGTGCTGGTGGTCAGCTCGCTGGCCAAGGGCTTCGGGGTGCCGGTGGCGGTGCTGGCCGGTAGCGAGGTTATGGTGCGACATTTCGAGGCGCGCAGCCAAACGCGGGTGCATTGCAGCCCGCCGTCCGCCGCCGTCATTCATGCCGCAGAGCACGCGCTGGCCGTCAATGAGGCATGTGGGGATAACTTGCGGCTGCGGTTGGTGCAACTGGTCCGCCGTTTCCGCAGCAAACTGAAACAGATCGCTCTTTCTGGCACAGGCGGACTGTTTCCCGTCCAGACGCTTGTGCCTGCACCCGGGCTTGATGTGAAAACGCTCTACGACCGCCTGCTCCAATGCGGGATTCGGACGGTACTGCATCGCGGGCGCAATGGCCATTGCCCACGCATCAGTTTTCTCATCACGGCGCTTCATCAGCAAAGCGACATCGACCGTGCGGTGGACGCACTCGGGCGCATCGCACGAAATTGGAGCGCGAAAGCAAGAATCTCGGAGGTAGGTCATGAGGTACGAACTCAATATTCACTCTGAGCCGTTCGAGACTGATTCGGAATTCGCCGAAGAGTCGGAAACGCTGGATACCGAGCTGGCCGATTGGGAATGGGAAGAGGAGGCCGGCCGACGCCGGCGTCCGCGTCCGGCTGTATCTCGTGCCAAACCCAGGAGCCGGATCGTATCTCGTGCCAAACCGAGGAGCCGGATCGTATCTACCAAGCGCCTGATCAAGAGCCCATTTCGACCGCCTATACGTCCGCCTGTCCGCCCACCTCGATCGGTTATATTCCCAACCTTCCCATTGCCGGCCGTCTCGGTCGCGGAACCCCGGCCGCCTAAACCGCCAGCGCCAGCGGGCGCCGAACCGGCGGATGCCGCACCGGCCCCGGCGGGCGGGTCACCGACCCCGCCCAGTGCCGAGCCATCCGCAGCCAGTGCCGAGCCATCCGCAGAGGGAAGCGAGCATGTGCGCTGGGTTCAAAGCTCTCTGAACCAAATCCTAGGCCTGCGCCTTCCAGTGGACGGAATCATGGATGCGGCGACGCGGAGCGCCGTTCGCAGCTTCCAGCAGCGTGAAGGACTCCCCGTCGATGGCATCGTGGGCCCTGATACCGAACGCGCACTGATCGCAGCGAGAAGTGGAAAATCACCTCAAGCCAGCGCACCAGCACCAGCTGAGCCTGGCATGATGAAACCATCTGAGCCGGGCAGTACACCACCCCCACCTGGCATGATGGAACCATCTGAGCCGGCTCCTACATCACCCGCTGCTGAATTCGACTTCGAATGGGAGAGCGTGGATGATGAGTTTGAAGACGCTGAGGGCATTGATGAGGTTGACCTGAAGTGGTTGGGTCCACAGTGGGACCATACTCTCACGTCTGAGATTACTAACCCCACAGGAGGGGTAGCAGCCAATCGCGTATTAAAAAGAGCGGGATTGAAAACAACTACGAGGGCGGACAAAAAAACACCGGTGTTGATCCAAACTGCCCTGGAACAGAGCCTCGTTCTCAGACCTTTTATCGCGACTAAGCTAGCAAAAATAACTATCGCGAAGAATTTCTTCCACTACGGGCCTGATCCCGCTGAGTTCAACTACCAATACCTTAAGTTACATAAGATCGTTATTCCCTCTGGGTCAAAAGAAGAGAAGGATTTACTAAACATCCGTGGGTTTTACCACCGCCCAACTGACTCGATTCACCTTCGACAGACTGCCAATGTCGGCGACGCACTCCCATTGGCAATCCACAAGTTCTCGTCCCCCGCTTTTTATAATTTCTTTGGTAATTCTATCGCCACTGGACTCAGTCTGTACTTCGCAAACCTAGTTCTTGCGGAACAAGGTCTCGTTCAGACGATGCCCGAGCAACTCCGAGATCAATTGCGTTGCGCCACAGACTTAGCTGGTCTGGTTGGCCTCAACATGGCCGGGAAGGCCTATTTTGAGAATCATTTGGATCTCCGTCGCCACCTCAAAACCAACCTGAGCATTGGTCCAGTTCGCGATGAAGAACTGGCTGGAGGTGCGCTCTGCAAGACGCCTTTGTTACCTACGGCAAGGTTCGCCAGCCACCAGGTGAAGAACATGGTGGGGGTCGGAATCACGGGGCCACGACGGGTTCGACTCTGGATGCGTACGGATGTGCCCGGCATGCACGAGCTACAGATTCTTGGGGGCTCGCGTGGTACCAAGAGTACAAAGATAATGATCCAATCTGGACAGCGGGGCGATAAAACGATGGCTATCACATACCCGCAATCCCCGCAACAACCGCCTCTCGATCCTCTGACAAAGTATCGCTATCGTATTGTCCGCACGAGCGACGGTACACCATTGGGAGAAGGGTCCTTTGAGACATCGCCAGCAGGTGATGGCGACACACCCAAGAAGGTCGTCATCGCAGTGATGAGTTATCATCAACCCTTCACTGATCAAGGAACGATCGCACCAGAATCAGCCCGAATGCTTCGCCTGTTACCGCGGATTCTCCAGGAAAACGACGTAAAGTTCGTGCTCCCCTGCGGCGATCAGATGTACGCCGATGACCCCGGAATTTTCTCGCTCTTTAACAATCCCTACCTTATCCGCCAGACTATCCGAGGGAAAACGAGCATCTGCTACCGTTCACCGGACGAGGTTCGCCGTTTGTACGACATGCGATACCGCACGTTTTGGTCGATGATCCCTATCCGTAAGATGTACGCGAACTATCCCTGCTACCCAGCAATGGACGATCATGAAATCAAGAATAGTTGGGGGACGAACCAGGAACACTCCGGGCCCCGCTATCGCAACATCTTGCGCGGAGCGCTTGATGCCTACTTCGACTATCAAGCTTCGAGTGTTTTGCCGCCGATGACGCGTATGCCCAGCTCATTCCATTACCACTTTAGCTATGGCAACATTGGGATCTTCGTCATGGATATCCGCTCCGAGCGGTTCACCAATTCCCGCAACCAGATGTACAGCGAGGTACAACTAAATGATCTCCGCCAATTCCTTCTTAACAACGGTCACAAGAAGGCGTTGTTCATCGTGGCTAGCGTCCCGGTCGTGTTTGTGCCCGGCGGGTTGGCAGATATTGGGGCGAGGCTCAAGCCGACCACCTTTCATGATCATTGGTCACATGGCAGAAACATTCCGGCCCGCGACGCGCTTCTCAGCCTGCTGCATACACATCAGCAGACTCATCCCAAACAGCGGGTCGCGATCATCAGTGGCGATGTCCACATAGGAAATGCGTTTGTCATCCGTTGGCGAGGAGGCAACAATCCCCGGCTTTACCAGTTCACGTCTAGCGCGATCACGGCCCGAGAGAGCCGTACTGACCACTTTCTGACCTCAGTCGCCCCGCGTCTGGTCTCGAGCATCGATTGCCGCACGCGATCTGGCGGACTCTGCTCGGGAGAAGTTAGCCATCTTCCGGCAGCTAAGGGGGCCAGTTCGCACAATCCTTTCGTAGGGCTGAACCTCGGACTCATCGAAGTCCAACGCTACGGGGATGTCTCCAACCTCAAATTTAAACTGATTGGTTACCACCCAAAGGAGGAACGGCCGGTCACGTTCTTCGAAAGTGGGTGGTTGGGCTGAACTGGCGAAGTAGACAGAAAATTGACAATAAAGGGGCGGTGTGAATTATCAGCCGCCAATCAGCCGGCTAGCTGACGAAGGTAAAAAATGGGGTCAGAGTGAATTTTATAATGCTGACTTGATGCCCGTATCGGATGGGCCGGTGAATTGACTTACTAAGCAAACGAGCATGCGAGAGGGGATGTGCCATGACATATCAATTGCGCTTACGGGAAGAACCGTCTGATTTCTCCTCGGAGTTTGACGAATACGAGGGCGGGCTATTGGAAGGGGAACCGGAGTTCGAGCCAGAGTCCGACGAGTTCGAGGCCGCCTTCGCGGATCTCGAAGAGGAGGAAGAAGCCGGCCGAGGTGCCCGCGCAGCGGGTTCTAGGATAGGGGGCCGCACACCACCGATGCAACTGCGCTTCCCAGCGCCACGCCGCCGGCGTCTACCGCGGACGACTATCAGACCCTGGCGGGTCTCGGCCGGGGTCATCGATGAACCCTCAATCTGTATCTGTCCAGAGCAGACCTGCCCACAGCATGGTTCGGAATACATCCGCTGGGTTCAGAGCACGTTGAACCGAATTCTCGGCATGAGACTCCCGCTGGATGGTGTTCTGACTTCAGCGACGCGCAGCGCCATCCGCAGCTTTCAGGAACGAGAAAACCTGCCGGGTACCGGCATCGTCGGGCCCGATACCGAACGGGCACTCATCGCAGCGAGAAGTGGACAATCCCCGGGAGCCGGCGCGATGAAAACAGCTGAGCCTGGCATGACGGGGCCAGCTGAGCCGTCCGGTACACCGCCCGAACCAGACAGTCCGAAACCGGCTGCAGAATTCGACTTCGAATGGGAATCTTTCAATCCAGGCGGTACGCAGGATAAGGCCGCTGCCAGACAAGACCAGATTGCGTTCGAAGCGGAACTCGGCGTCGGCGAGACGCCGTTCGGGGAAACCTTCTTCGAGGTGGAACACGAGAGCGCACCCTCCGACGTGCAGGCCTTCGCCGCGGCGCTGGGGGCCGAATGGTCCAAACGCCGCAATGGCGATCCTTCGCCCGACGCCATGACGGCCTGGCTACTGAGGGACTATCAAGACACGCTCGAAGGCGCGCGCCGCCGCTGGGGCAAGAAGTTTGGCGCGGGTCGATTCACGGTCGAGGCGCTTGGGGGCGCGTGGAAGGTCAGCCGCACAGAGAATATGAAGTTTCAGGGTGGCTCTCGCGGTGCGAGAGCGCTTGGAAAGTTCGACCCACCTGCCGAGAACGTCGCGCTCGTCACGAGCACGCTGATCGAGGACAGCGACAAGGCGCCCGTGGCCCCGCTCTTGGTGAAGTTCGTCGAAGAGCTGCGCCGCCGGTACTCTGGCTTCGTTCGAGCGTCGAACTACCGCAGGCACGGTGGGGGCAAGTTCAATAACCGCGGTCACTCGCTCGATTTGTTCATCAAAGGGCTCGATGACCGCGGCTTCTACCCGAAGGACGGGGCGGTGAAGCTGTTGCGTGCGGTGCACGAAGCCGCCAGTGCAATCGGCGCGCAGTGGCGCGTGATTTACAACGACTTCCAAGTGGCCGACGTCGTCAATCGCGCTCTCAGTCGACAACACGTCATCTTTGTCGGGAGCACCCGGAAGACCGGCAACACCGTGACCGGGCTCAACTGGCACGGTCCTGCTCCATTGATTCTGCACTTTCACCTCGACCTTGCCCCTCTAGCGGGTGGGAGTCCTTCCAGTTGGAAGGGCGTGTTCGGCTCGGTCTCGTCCTCAGGTTCATCGTCCTCCGAAGTCTCCTCGGTGCCGCCCGCCTCCGTGCCCAGCGCAGGGAGTCCGAGTGCGGACACGGTGTGCTTCGCACAACGCGTGCTCAACGCGAGCGAGCGAGAGCGGCTCGACGTAGATGGCGACCTCGGACCCCGCACACGCGCCGCGCTCGAACGATTCCGCCAACGTTACGCCCTCGGCCGAGGCGGCATCCTGGACGCTGCGACGGATCTTGCGCTCGCCCAGCGCGTGCTGGAAGAGCTCGCTCAGCAGTCGATGTTTGCCCGAATTGGCGTGCGCGATGCCGTGACCGGACCGGCGATCGCCCGCTTCAAGTCCGAGCGCGGGCTTGGCTTCGACGCCACGATCGACGCGGCCACGCGCGGCGCGCTCGCCGACGCGCTGGTGCGCAGGACCGCCCCCGCGCCCACCGAGCATGCTGGCGCAGCAAATCAGGGCGCCCCACAAGGACCGTTTGGCACTCTGACGTCAACCGCGTTCCGGCGTCAGTTCTCGTATCAGTTCACCCCTGAAGATGTGCTTTGGACGGCGCGTTTCCTGGTTGGTGAAGCCGGCGGGCGCGATGATTTGGAGAATCACGCGGTTACCTGGGCGATGTTCAACCGCTACGCGCTGTTTACGCACAATGTCTATCCGACCTTTCAGCAATTCATCCGAGCTTACTCGACGCCCTTGCAGCCAGTGTTGAAAAGTGTTGGAGCGGCGCGGCGACATATGAACCAGCGGACGTTTGTCCATACTGGTGGAAATTATCCGGGAACGACTTTACCTCGCGGACAGCTACGACGTCACTTGGAGCTGCAAGCTATGCCGTGGAATCAGCTGCCTGCGAGCGCGCGATCATTGGCTGAACGCGCGCTCAAGGGAGAGATTCCCAACCCCATCGGCAACGCCAGCGAATTCGGCTCGACCTACGTCTATTTCCACGATCGAAACAAACGCTATCCCAATCAGGAAGAATGGAAGCGCTTTACCGAAGCGTACGCTCAGCAAAAGAAAAGGAGCTGGATCGGTCCCGTGCAAGGACTTAACCAGCGCGGCAACGCCTTCTTCGTGGACCGACGAGCTGCGAACTTGCCGCCCGGCTCGGTGCCCGTCATTCAGTCCAGTCAACCAGAGTTGTTGGAAGCCGAGTGGGAAACGGAAACAACTGGCGAGTTCGGCCACGACCGCGAACAATTCTAGTTTGCCTTGAACGAATTCAAATCCGGAGGTTTTGGGTGGCCGGGCGAAATGGAATTCGAGACGGCGCGACCGAATAAACGCAAAGGCCCGGGAACGGACTGTGGCAGGTCGGGTGCGCCGGCTGCGTTGGTATCACAGCCTGGAGGCCGCTGCATTGGACCAACGCCACCGGTGTGTCCTCCGTCACCGGTATTCTCTCTCTGCAAGGCATCGGCAACATCCCGAATACATTGCCAGCGTAGGTGACAACAGATCTACGAATCTCAAGATTGTTACGCAGCGACTTCGTCCTCGCAAGCAAAGGTTTTTGCCGTCGGTACGAACGGCCCTGACGCGGTTTGTCGATAATATGAATCGCTTCGGCATGCCAATCGAAGCGATTTTGACTGCCGGTTCCTACTGTTGCCGGTGTAGGAGTAAAACAAACTCTCTCAGCAACCACTCTCGCGGCGAGGTTTGATGCCGCAACGCAAACGGCGCTGATCGAATTCGCCGGCGGGACTCGCGAGACGCTAAGAAAGTCCGCCCAGCTCAATGAGATACTCGATCGACTCTTCACTCGCATCGCGGCAGCTCCTTCCAGCGTGGCGTAACACGCGAAGTGAGCGCCCGCCCTGGAGCCGGTCATGAGTGAAACGGGCCAGCCGCTTGCTTATGCTCAGGCGAATCGTACGCGATTCGTCGGCGAACTTCGTGAGTTTATTCGTATCCCATCGGTCAGCGCACAGCCAGAGCACGTTGACGATTCCAGAAGATGCGCAGCGTGGTTAGCAAACCACTTGCGCGGGGTTGGCATGGAGCAGGTAAGTGTCATACCAACCCCGGGCCGTCCGCTGGTATATGCCGAATGGCTTCACGCTCCTAATCGTCCGACGGTGCTCATCTACGGTCATTACGATGTGCAACCGGCGGAGCCGTTGGAGCAGTGGCGAATCCCGCCGTTTAAGCCAACCGTGATCGGCGACAATCTTCATGGCCGGGGTGCGTCCGACGATAAGGGGCAGATGTTCGTGCACGTGAAGGCGCTGGAATCTTATCTCCGTACCACAGGCGAGTTGCCGGTCAATGTGTTGTGCCTGTTCGAGGGCGAGGAGGAAATCGGCAGCCCGAATCTTCCGGCTTTTCTCCGCCGTCATAACCACGAATTGGCCGCCGACGTAGCGGTGATGTCAGACATGCCCATGCTGGCGCCGAATCGTCCGGCGATCACAGAATCGATGCGCGGAGCGCTCAGTCTCGAACTGGAAATCCGCGGCGCCAAGCGGGACCTTCATTCAGGTCTCTATGGCGGCGTCATCCACAACCCGCTGCAAGCCCTTTGCGAAATCGTCGCCTCGTTACACGATAAAGCGGAGCGGGTGAGGATACGCGGTTTTTACGATCACGTTCGAGATTGGAGCCCGCGTGAGCGGGCTTACATGAGGGCTTATGGGCCGAGCGATGCAGAGATTTTGCGCAACGCTGGAAGGGAGTTTGCCTGGGGCGAACCGGGCTACACGCTTTATGAAAGGACCACAATTCGCCCGGCGCTCACCGTCAACGGCATCCTCGGCGGTTACCAGGGCGTAGGTCCCAAGGCCGTGATTCCCGACCGCGCGGTGGCTAAGCTCAATTTCCGGTTGGCCCCGGACCAAGAGCCGGAAAAGATCGAGCGCTTGTTTCGGCGCCACGTGGCCTGCTGCACGCCTTCGACGGTACGATCCTTCGTCCACAAGCAATCGTCGGCTAAGCCCGCCGTGATCGACCGCCAGCATCCGGCCATGCGCGCCGCCGTCTCCGCCTATCGGTCCGGATTTGGCTCCGCACCGGTTTTCCTGCGATCGGGCGGCACGATACCGGTGATCGCGCTGCTGCAGGACATCCTGGCCATGCCTATCATACTCATGGGATTCGCGTTACCCGACGATAGCATGCATGCGCCCAACGAGAAATTCCATCTACCCAATTTCTTCAACGGCATCGGCACCAGCATCCATTTCCTGGCGGCGATGACGGATCGGTCGGTCGCGGCGCGCCGCGGGCTCACGCCGTCAGAATTCCATAATGGAGGCGGCCCATGATCATCGACTGCCACTGCCACGCCGGTAAGGGGGATGGGCTGACCGGCCCTTGGGACACTGCGGCGCCACTTGAAAAATATATCCGCCGGGCGGCGCGGGCGGGGATCGACCGGACGGTGGTGTTCGCCGCGTTTCATTCGGACTATGCGGTGGCCAACCGCGAGGTGGCGCGCATCGTGGCGAGCCGTCCCGATCGTTTCTATGGCTTCGCTTTCATCGACGCTTCCCGCGACCGTGGACGAGTCGGTAAGTTGGTTGAACAGGCAGTCGTGAAGTTTGGGTTCGTCGGCATAAAGGTCCACCGACATGAGGCGCGCATCACGCGGGAGGTGTGCAAGGTAGCGCGCATTTTTCGGTTGCCTGTGCTCTATGACGTCATGGGCGAAGTGTCGGTGTGCGAATTGCTGGCCCAAGAGTACCCTGAGGTCGCGTTCATCATCCCTCATCTCGGTAGCTTTGCGGACGACTGGCGAGCACAACTGGCCTTGATCGATCATCTCGAACGCCATCCAAATATCTATACCGATACGTCCGGGGTGCGCCGCTTCGATCTCCTGGAACAGGCAGTCGAGCGTGCGGGGCCGCATAAGATCCTATTCGGCTCCGATGGTCCTTGGCTGCATCCCGCTGTGGAACTCGCCAAGATCCGCGCGCTGCAAATGCGGCCCGAAGCGGAGCAACTCGTTTTAGGAGACAATTTTCTAAGTTTGATTGCCCGAGTCAACCGGCATGTAACGCGTCGTCCACGTGCGTCGATAGTTCGCTTGCCCACATCGGAAACGGAGACGCTCGCCGCCGAGTTCCGCGATCCATGGATTAGCGACCATGCTCTAAGCGGTTGACAGCCTGGGTGGCGACCGTTTTGATCGGTATTGTGGACGGCCCGTGGCCCCCCAGTCAAGACCATTGAAGGGGACAAATCTGCACTGTTGTCGCAAGACGACAAGGTTGCGTAGCCTATGCCGTTGATGAACCGATGAGCCTAAGGCGATCAACTTTCACTGTCCGTTGGCGCGATTCGCGCGGCGCATCTGCAAAGCGCGATCGGTCACGCCGAGCTTCTGAGCCGCGCGTTGTAGATTTCCGGCTTCGTCGCCGACCGCAATTCTGATCGCGGCATCGGTTGCGGCCTGTCCAATCTCTTGAGCGGCACTCCTAACCCGGATTTCTCACCAAGGTGTGAGCCCAGGTTAAAAGTATCGATGGTGAACATTAGAACGGCAACGCCTCAGATTAACCGCTTCGGTACGGACGCCGAACGGGGTCAATCGAGTGA
>Ga0136632_10000220_pt1 | contig 15192 bp, 12 predicted proteins | sample AntDrymUQ6112106_2_FD_104670 | JGI IMG/M metagenome (GOLD analysis project Ga0136632, IMG submission 104670) | Polar desert sand microbial communities from Dry Valleys, Antarctica - metaG UQ611 (21.06) | ecosystem: Environmental > Terrestrial > Soil > Desert | place: Antarctica: Dry Valley...
ATGAAGCTAAAAGCTAAGTATGATTTTTTTACACGTGTACAAACGCCGGAACTTGCTTGTGAGATTACTCTCCAACCTATTAATCAGATTGGTGTAGATGCTGCAATTATTTTTTCAGATATTTTGGTTATTCCACAGGCAATGGGTACTGAGGTTTTAATGGAAGAAGGAAAAGGACCGTATTTACCAAATGTAATCAAGAATCAAAAAGATATTGACGCCCTGGTAACTGACAATATTGAAGAGAGTTTAAGTTACGTAATGAAAGCATTGACCCTTATTAAAGAGGAATTGAATGGAAGGGTTCCCCTTATTGGCTTTGCAGGAGCGCCATTTACAATTCTTTGTTATATGGTTGAAGGCAAAGGGAGCAAGACATGGGAAAAAGCTAAGCAATTTTGTTTTACGCAACCACAACTGGCTCATCTGTTATTACAAAAAATAACTGACATCACTATAAGATACCTAAAAGCGCAAACCAAAGCTGGTGCTGATGTTGTACAGGTCTTTGATAGCTGGAGCGGATGTTTGAGCCCTAAGGATTTTAAAACCTTTGCACAACCATATCTTATACAAATTGCTGATGCACTAAAGGATAATGCTCCTGTAATTTTATTTCCTAAAGGAAGCTGGTATGCATTAGAAGATCTGAGCAACAGTAATGCTTCTGGATTGGGAATTGACTGGTGCATCTCTCCACAATATGCAAGGGAATTAACTAATAATAATGTCACCTTACAGGGGAATTTCGATCCTGCAAAATTATTATTACCGATCCTTGAAATTAAAAAAGCAGTTAAAGAAATGATTGAATCTTTTGGAGTACAGAATTACATTGTGAATCTTGGTCATGGAATAACTCCTAATATCCCGGTAGATAATGCAAAGGCTTTTGTGGATGCAGTAAAAGAATATGTCTGAACCATGATTTATGAGATTAGAGGATTAATGGGAAATATTTATTGATGTTCAAAAAATAATATGAGTATCAAACAAAATTGGATAGAATTTATTAAGACTTTACAAAATGATATTTGTATCGCTTTAGAAGAATTAGATGGAGAAAAATTTCTTAACGACGAATGGAAAAGAGAAGAAGGTGGTGGCGGAATATCCCGAATCATTTCAAATGGAAATATTTTTGAAAAAGGGGGAGTAAATACTTCAAAGGTTTTTGGAAGATTGCCTGAAACAATGCAACAGGCATTCAATGTTAGCGAAAGCAAGTTTTTTGCGGCGGGTATCTCGCTTGTTCTTCATCCAAAAAACCCTTATGCACCAACGGTGCATGCAAACTGGCGTTATTTTGAATTATATGATGCTGGTGGAACCAGGATAGATAGCTGGTTTGGTGGCGGCTCTGATCTTACTCCATATTATTTATTTGAAGAAGATGCAAAACATTTTCACAGCAGTTTAAAAAAAGCCATTGATCATTATGGAGAAGAATTATATGCTTTATTCAAAAAAAATTGCGATGAATATTTTGTAAATAACCACCGCAATAATGAGGCCCGGGGAATTGGTGGCGTATTTTACGATTATCAACGACCAAAGGACGAAGAAGATGCAGAACGCCTGTTTGCTTTTCAGCAAGCTAATGCCAATTGTTTCTTAAATGCATATTTGCCGATTGTGATAAGAAGAAAAGATGTGCCGTTCGGAGAAAAACAAAAACACTGGCAGGAAATAAGAAGAGGAAGGTATGTTGAGTTTAATCTTATTCACGACAGGGGAACATTATTCGGTTTAAAAACAAACGGCCGAACAGAAAGTATATTAATGAGCCTTCCACCAACTGTAAGATTTGAATATAATTATCAGCCAGAGCCTGGAAGTGAAGAGGATAAATTGTTACAGGTTTGTTTACATCCAATAGACTGGATCAATTAAATTTTACATTTTAATTTAGTAGTATGTATTTACAAAGAAGAAACAGAATATTAAGAAGCAGCTCTGCAATAAGAAGTTTGATTGCGGAAACAATTTTAACTTCTAATGATTTTATTGCTCCGCTTTTTATTGTTGAAGGAGAAAATCAACGGGAGGAAATTTCTTCTATGTCAAACTATTTTAGAATGAGTACTGACGTAACAGTAAAAGAAGTTAAAGAACTATGGGGCATTGGCATAAAAAGCATTCTGCTATTTGTAAAATCTAAAGATGAATCAAAAGATAATAAAGGCACTGAAGCTTTAAACCCTGATGGCTTAATGCAACGCAGCATTAAAGCAATTAAAGATGCTTGCCCGGAAATGATAATTATGACTGATGTTGCGCTGGACCCATTTTCATCTTATGGGCATGATGGAATTGTGGAAAATGGAGAAATTGTAAATGATGCAACAGTGGAAGTGTTGGCAAAGATGAGTGTGAGTCATGCCCAGGCTGGAGCTGATTTTGTTGCACCAAGTGATATGATGGACGGAAGAATTGGTGCAATAAGAAAGGCCTTGGAAGAGAATAATTTTACAAAGACAGGCATCATGGCGTACAGTGCAAAATATGCTTCCTGCTTTTATGGCCCATTCAGAGATGCGTTAGATTCTGCTCCCGGTTTTGGAGATAAAAAAACTTACCAGATGGATTACAGCAATCGCATAGAGGCCATTAGGGAAGCAGTAATGGATGTGGAAGAAGGAGCAGATATAGTTATGGTTAAACCTGCTTTAAGTTACTTAGATGTGATTCGTGAAGTGAAAGATGCAGTTGATGTGCCGGTAAGTTGTTATAACATCAGTGGTGAATATGCAATGATAAAAGCAGCATCGAAAATGGGTTGGATAGACGAGGAGAAAGCCATTCTTGAAACCCTTACTTCAATGAAAAGATCAGGTGCAGATTTGATAGCTACTTACTTTGCAAAAGATGCAGTAAGGTTAATAAATCATTAGTCTTCATGAATAATAATAACAGCAACGAACTTTTTGAAAGAGCCAGGCAATCCATTCCTGGCGGAGTTAATTCTCCTGTCCGGGCATTTAAAAGTGTAGGCGGCACACCTGTATTTATAAAGTCAGCAAAGGGAGCATACCTGCTAGATGAGGATGGAAATAAATATATCGATTATATCAATTCATGGGGCCCTATGATATTAGGTCACGCCTATGATCCAGTGGTAAAAGCAATTCAGGAAAAAGCGCTTGATTCAACCTCTTTTGGTGCTCCTACCTTTTTGGAAATTGAAATGGCAGAATTAATAAAAAGTATGGTGCCGAATGTTGATCTGATAAGAATGGTTAGTAGTGGCACTGAAGCCTGCATGAGCGCAATAAGATTGGCAAGAGGTTATACAGGAAAAAATAAGATCATTAAGTTTGAAGGTTGTTACCATGGGCATGCAGATTCTTTTTTAGTAAAAGCAGGTAGCGGTGTAGCAACATTAAATATTCAAACAGTGCCCGGAGTTACTGCAGGTGTTTCTGTAGATACCTTAACAGCTCCTTACAATAATTTGGAAGCAGTAAAAAAACTTGTTGAAGAAAATAAAAATGAAATCGCAGCCGTAATTATCGAACCGGTTGCGGGAAATATGGGATGTATTCTTCCGCAAAAAAATTATTTAGAAGGACTTAGAAAAATTTGTGATGAGGAAAATATTATTTTTATTTTTGACGAAGTAATGACAGGTTTTAGATTGTCATTAGGCGGTGCACAGGAAAAACTAAATATTGATGCAGACCTGGTTACATATGGAAAAGTAATTGGAGGCGGATTACCGGTGGGAGCTTTCGGCGGTAGGAGAAAAATTATGGAGCACATTTCTCCTTTAGGAAATGTTTACCAGGCGGGAACTTTAAGTGGCAATCCCATAGCTATGATTGCGGGTTATACCATGCTAACAGAATTAAAGAATAACCCTGGCATATACAAAGAGTTGGATGAAAAGTGCAGCTATCTGAAAAAAGGCCTGCCTGAAGTTTTTAATAAAAAAAGAATTAAGCATCGGATTAACAGTCTGGGCAGTATGATAAGCATTCACTTTTGTGATCATGATATAACAGATTTCGAAACTGCATCCAAAGCTGATATTCCAGTTTTTAATAAATTTTTTCACCATATGCTTGAGCATGGAGTTTACTTACCACCCTCAGCATATGAAAGCTGGTTTTTGAGCAATGCATTAACTTATGAGAACCTGGATGAAACAATAAAGGCTGCAGATAGTTTTCAGGGATAATTAATTAAAAAAGAGCGGAGATAATACATCCCCGCTCTTGCCCTAATAAACCCTAAACCAGCAAAGATTAAATCTTTATATACTTTTTAGTATTTACAACCGAATAGAGTTTTTCATGTTTCATCAGCAACGGCCATCAAATCCACAAGGATTTGTTTGTTAGCAAAGCTAAATGCCCAACATTATGCCAAATAAAAGAACCCGTAGAAGTATATAGTAAGCCTATAAATTTATTACCATTATACATTTTCACTAAAGTGCTTTTATACTTAAGTGGGGTATAAATTCCTTACCTTTGCATCCTTTTTTCCACAAAGATTTTTTGGCAAGGATGAGTAAGCGCTATAAGGAATATCAACAATTGAATTTACCAGGAATTGCAGCCGAAATTTTGGCTGGATGGGACAATAATAAAGTATTTGAGAAAAGTGTTGAGTTAAGAGAAGGTAATCCACCTTTCGTTTTTTATGAAGGTCCGCCGAGTGCAAATGGAATGCCCGGCATTCATCATGTGATTTCCCGAACATTAAAAGATCTTGTATGCAGATATAAAACCATGCAAGGCTTCCAGGTAAAACGTAAAGGAGGATGGGATACGCATGGGTTGCCGGTTGAGTTAGGTGTTGAAAAACTGTTAGGTATAACAAAAGAAGACATCGGCAAAAAAATATCAGTAGAAGATTATAATGCTACCTGCCGCCGTGAGGTTTTAAAATTTAAAGACCAGTGGGATGATCTTACCAAAAAAATGGGCTATTGGGTAGACCTTCAACATCCATACATCACCTTTGAAAATAAATACATAGAGACCTTGTGGTGGTGCTTAAAAGAATTGTACAATAAAAATTTATTGTATGAGGATGTGAGTATTCAGCCATATTCTCCCGGTGCAGGTACCGGCTTAAGCTCTCATGAATTGAATCAACCCGGCACTTATAAAGATGTAAAGGATACCAGTGTTGTGGCAATGTTCAAAGCAGTCAATGAGTCAATAGTCAATGGTCAATGGTATAAGAAAATTGATCCAAATGACTTAATGACCTATGACATTTATTTTTTAGCATGGACTACAACTCCATGGACGCTGCCCTCTAATTTAGGATTAACGGTAGGCCCAAAGATTAATTATGTTGTTATTAAAACATTTAATCCTTACACTAATCTTCCTATTAATGTAATTCTTGCCCAGGCACTAATAAATAAATATTTTAAGACGGAAGATGAAAATGGTGATTTTGATTCTTTTAAAGAAGGGGATAAAAACATTCCATGGAAAATACTGGCTGAATGTAAAGGCAGTGAATTTGAGTTTATTAAATTTGAACAACTATTGCCTTCTGAAGCAAATACAATTGAAAAAATTCTGGAGACAACACCCGGTGCCCAACCATTCAAAGTTATTTTAGGAGATTTTGTAACTACAGAAGATGGAACAGGTATAGTGCATACGGCTCCTGCCTTTGGTGCTGATGACTTTAAAGCAGGAAAAAAAAATAACCTTGGAATTTTAACTCTTGTTGATAAAGAAGGAAAATTTATTGATGGAGTAGGTGAATTCAGTGGGCGGTTTGTAAAAGATTACCGGAATGAAAAAAATTATGTAGATGTAAATGTTGATATCGCAGTTAAACTTAAAAAAGAGAACAGGGCTTTTAAGGTAGAAAAATATGAGCATAATTATCCGCATTGCTGGCGCACCGATAAGCCTATCATTTATTATCCGCTGGATGCATGGTTTATAAGAACAACGGCTGTAAAAAACAGGATGATTGAATTAAATAAAACCATTAACTGGAAACCTGCTTCTACCGGCACCGGCCGGTTTGGAAACTGGCTGGAAAATATGGTTGACTGGAACTTAAGCCGCAGCCGGTATTGGGGAACACCATTACCTATTTGGAGAAATGAAGAAGGTGAAGAAAAGTGTATCGGTTCAATTGAAGAATTAAATACTGAAATAAAAAAAGCCAATGAAACTTTAGGAGGAGATGTAAATAAGCATTACCTACATGAAGGGATACTTGATCTGCATAAGCCTTATGTTGATGATATTATTTTGGTAAGTGAATCAGGTAAAGAAATGAAACGAGTGCCGGATCTTGTAGATGTTTGGTTTGACAGTGGCGCAATGCCTTATGCCCAATGGGGATTACCTAAAGAAAGGAAAGATATAAACCCTACAAAAGAAGAATGTCTTAACTATTGGAATACACTTCAAGGCTCATCCCCCTCCGGGGGAGGTTGGGAGGAGGCAGATTTTATTGCAGAAGGTGTTGACCAAACCAGGGGATGGTTTTATACATTACATGCATTAGGTGTTTTATTATTCGATAGTGTTGCTTATAAAACTGTTGTAAGTAATGGTTTGGTGCTGGATAAAAATGGCAATAAAATGAGCAAGCGTTTAGGAAATGCTGTTGATCCATTTGAAACACTAAGCATCTTTGGACCCGATGCCACCCGTTGGTATTTAATCACCAATGCATCCCCATGGGATAGTTTAAAATTTGACATTGAAGGTATAAAAGAAATTCAGCGCAAATTTTTTGGAACGCTTTACAATACCTACCAATTCTTTGCCTTGTATGCCAATGTGGATGCTTTCGCTTTTAAAGAAAAATATATTTCCGTTGCCGAGAGGCCGGAAATTGATCGTTGGATTTTATCATCTTTAAATAGCACGGTAAAAACTGTTCAGGAGAATTTAGATAATTATGAACCAACCCCGGCAGGCAGAGCAATAGAAAATTTTGTAGATGAACACTTAAGCAACTGGTATGTACGCTTATGCCGGCGGCGTTTTTGGAAGGGAGAATACGAACATGATAAGATATGTGCCTATCAAACTTTATATGAATGTTTGGAAACTATAAGCGGCGTTGTTGCCCCGATTGCTCCGTTCTTTGCCGAATGGTTATTTGCTAATCTTAATAATATTACTAAAAAAAATAAGTACAGTTCAGTTCACCATACTTATTTTCCAAAAGCAAATACCGCTGTCATAAATACCTCTTTAGAAAAAAGAATGCAGCTGGCACAAGATGTTTCTTCACTAATATTGTCACTTCGTAAAAAAGTAAATATTAAAGTAAGACAGCCATTGCAAAAAGTTTTAATACCTGCTATTGAATCGGATCTTTCAGATAATATAATATCAGTAGGGGAAATTATTAAGAGTGAAACTAATATTAAAGAAATTGAAATGCTTTCCGCAGATAATAATTTTATAAGAAAGAAGGCAAAGGCCAATTTTAAAACCTTAGGTAAGAAACTGGGACCTAAAATGAAATGGGCCGCTGAAAAAATTCAACAGCTCAACAATATAGAAATAGATAAAATGGAGGAAGGTGAATATCTATTAAACCCTGACTTTGAATCAAAAAACGAGGACCCTATATATATTACAAATGAGGATCTGGAAATAATAACTGATCAACTCCCCGGCTATGAAGTAGCATCTAAAGGATCTCTTACAGTTGCACTAGATATAACTATTACCGAAAAATTAAAAATGGAAGGTGAAGCCCGTGAATTTGTGAACCGTATTCAAAATATCAGGAAAGAGCAAAATCTGGAGTTGACTGACAAAATATTGGTTAAAGTAGAAGAAAATGAGGCTATGAGGCACTCAATTACTCAATATTATGACTATATTTGCGCCGAAATTTTGGCGAATAATCTTGAATTTCTGTCGGAAATTAAAGATGGTTTTAATATAGAAGTTAATGATTATCAACTTAAAGTAAGTATAACTAAAAAAAGAGATTAGTATGGCAACAAACAAAAAAAAGGCTAAAACCGTTTCTAAAAAGCCTGCTTCTAAGGCACCAGCTAAAAAAGCTGCGGTTAAAAAGGTTAAAAAGCCGGCAACAAAAAAAATGGTTAAGCCTTCGAAGCCGGTACCTAAAAAACCTGTTGCTAAAACAAAATCATCCCAAAAACCTACAAAACCTGTTAAGAAATCTGCTCCAGTTAAAAAAGCGTCTAAGCCCGTTGCAAAAAAAGCAGCACCCAAAAAAGCAGCTCCAATAAAAAAATCTATGCCCATTAAGAAAGCTGCTAAAATAACCCCAAAAAAATCTGCTGCAATAAATAAAGTTGCAGCTTCTGTAAAAAAACCTATCAAAGCAAAATCAAAGAAAACAGAAACTAAAAAACCTGAATTAAAGCCTTTACCAAAAGCAAAAGATATTAAAGTTCCGCCTCCAAAACCTGTAGTGTTACCAAAAATTACGACAACAAAGGCCCGGAAGTACGAACCTGAGTTTACTAAGTCAGTTTTAGACCAGGCACCTTACGAAAATAATGGACCAACAATGCGTTACAGCGATCCTGAACTTAACGAGTTTAGAGAGTTGATCCAGAGAAAACTGGAAACTGCTAAAAAAGAACTCGGTTACCTTCAGGGATTAATTACAAGAAAAGATGAAATGGGGGGAGATGACACTGATAACCGGTATATGACTATGGAAGATGGCAGCCTTAGTATGGAAAGAGAACAATTAAGCCAAATGGCAAGCAGGCAGATCACTTTTATTGATCATCTAGAAAAAGCAATGATGCGAATTGAAAATAAAACGTATGGTATTTGCAGGGTAACGGGTAGATTAATTGATAAAGCCCGCTTACGTGCGGTGCCACATGCTACACTCTCGATAGAAGCAAAAATGGGGATAGCAAAATAGTTTTATGTTCATCGGCTCATAATCCTATAGCTTTTCACGTTTCACGTCACTTCACTTCCTGCATATCAACCAGGCGCTTATAAAATCCACTTTTTTCTATAAGAGAATCATGAGTGCCCCTTTCTACAATTTTACCTTGTTGTAAAACAATTATCTCATCTGCATGGCGAATGGTACTAAGCCTGTGAGCAATTACAATACTGGTACGATTTTCCATAAGGTTATAAATTGCATCCTGCACCAGGCGCTCGCTTTCTGTATCAAGAGATGATGTTGCTTCGTCCAAAATTAATATCGGAGGATTTTTTAAAACAGCCCTTGCAATAGTAATGCGTTGTTTTTCTCCGCCGCTTAATTTATTTCCCCTGTCACCAATGTTGGTTTGGTAGCCATTTTCCTTTTGTAGAATAAAATTATGGGCATTGGCAATTTTAGCTGCATTAATTATTTGCTCTTCAGTTGGGTTATCCTTGCCGAGCGCAATATTGTTGGCTATGGTATCATTAAAAAGAATTGCTTCCTGCGTTACAATGCCCATGTGATCACGAATGGATGATAAAGAATATTCTTTTATATTAATATTGTCTATCAATAATTCACCAACGCCCACGTCGTGAAAACGGGGAATAAGATCAACCAATGTACTTTTACCTGCGCCGGATGAACCTACCAATGCAATAGTTTTCCCTTTTTCAACAGTAAGGTCCACACTATCCAAAATAATCTTATCCTCATATAAAAATCCAACCTTCTTAAATTGAATTGAGTTATTAAAATGATTTAACTGTACAGGATTTGGATTTTCTTTTATGGATACATTTTCTTTTATTAAATATTCAATTCTTTCAATACTTGCTGCACCTCTCTTAATATTGTATGAAGCTGTGGATAAAGATTTTAAGGGTTGTATCAATTGAGAAAAAATTGCGATGTATGCTAAAAAATCTCCGGGATCTAAAAAAATTCCCCGTAATACTAAACGTCCGCCATACCACAATACACAAACTACAGCTATAACTCCCAATATTTCAGATACAGGAGATGCAAGGTCCCTGCGCCTGTTAGCTTTGTTCTTTATTTGGAGTAGTTCAGTATTTTGTTGCGTAAACCTATCGAGTTGCTTTTTCTCTGCATTAAATGCTTTAATAATTCTGATACCCCCGAGTGTTTCATCAATGGTAGACAATATGGCGCCTAGTTTTTCCTGTACTTTTGTACTTTGTTTTTTTAAGGAACGTCCTATCCTCCCGATAATAAAACCTGAAAGTGGAATGAAGATCGCCAGGAATAAAGTTAGCTCGGGGCTCAACATCACTAAATAAATAAAGAACAGGAAAATAGAAATAGGTTCCCTGAATAATGTTTCCAGCACCCCCACTGTAGAACCTTCCACTTCACTCAGATCATTTGTAAGTCTGCTCATAATATCTCCTTTCCGCTGATCATTAAAATACCCGATGGGCAATGCAATAATCTTTTTATACATCGATGTACGCATATCATTAATAATATTATTGCGTATAGGATTAAGATAATACATAGACAGATACAAAAAAATATTTTTAAGAATAACGGATACAAGTACTGCCAAACAAATAATTGCCAGTGCTTTTATGTCGCCGTTGGGAGAATTTATTATATTATATAATTCAGCCTTAAATTTATTGATAGGATTTATGGCTGCTAAAAAGGAATCGGGATTAGACGCAACATTAAGGGTATCCACTTTTTTAAAGATCAGCAGTAAAAATGGACTAAGTAAAGCAAGAGAAATAACAGAAAACAGCGATGATAAGATATTGAAGCTGAAATAAGCGAAAATTAGTTTGGGATATTTTGATATATACCTGAAAATCGATCGTAAACTCTTCATCTATGATGTAAGGAATAGTAGCTGGTGGGGAAAGCGACAAGGCTGTTGCCATGGTTTGTGTTCCCCACAAACCACATGGTTTGCAAAAATTTGAAATGCTTTTGCAAAGTAACTAATTTTACAACCACCAATCTTATATAAAAATGACAGAGGGAAAAAGACAAAAACAGGTGGCCGGCGTTATAATTCATGAGCTTAATGATATTTTTTTAAGGATGGGTTTAAATATGCAGGATGGAGGAATGGTTTCTATTTCTTCAGTGAAAATTACCCCTGATCTTTTTGAGGCAAGAGTTTACCTGAGTTTTTTCCAGATAAAAGATAATGATGCAATGCTTACAAAGATCCAGGAAAAAAGTAAAGAGATAAGGAAGGAATTAGGCAACAGGGTTCGCCATCAGTTGCGCAGCATACCCCAAATAACTTTTTATATTGATGATACTCTTGATTATGTTTTTAAAATGGAAGAGTTGTTGGAGAAGATAAAAAAAGAGGATAAGTCTCAACTATGATTTATGGGATTAGGATAATAAGTATTTCTTGAAGGATCAACTCCATTTAAAAATTATACGTTAATGTAGGTGTTAAATGTAATTGCTTCAAATGTACCTGTTGAAACTAAGTAGTAAACTCTGCTTTTAATTCCCAACTCAAATTTTGTAAATATAAATATCCTGTTTGCTGATCCTCTGGTTTTTATTACAAAGTAAGTACCGGTTATACTTCCCTTCTTTTGTTGTTCCTTATGCAGGCAGCCTTAGTGAGAAATCATCTAAATACCCAAATAACACTAATTACGTTTTTTGAAAAAGATGGAATCTGTAAGTTTTATATTTTATAAAGTTTATTGCATTTCTTTCACCTTTAAAATGCTTATTCTGCAGCTTCTCTAATTTCTTTTTATATTTCCACTTAATAAACTTTACTGCTAAGGGAAACCGGTCTTCTGCCAAAAGAGAAATAAGATTTGTTATTGGAAATAATACTTCCATGGATAAACTATTCACTATATCTATAGTAGGAGCAGTTTCTTTAGTGATGTCTTGCTCTTTGATAAGCTTTACCGGATATTTTTTAATTATTTCCTGAAATTCCTTAAAATTATGTCCTCCGCCAAGTGGGCTTTTTCCTTCCACATCTATCTGAAAAAAATCAGATATCATAATATGTCCGCCTGAATTTAAAGCATTCAATCCGTTTGTGAAAGAATTATCCATTGGAATATATTGAAAGCTTTCACTGAAAAGAATTAAGTCATACTTGTTATCAGTTTTTACATCTTCAAATTTACTCTGATAAATTTGCACTTTATCTCCCAATACACCTCTGGCATGATTTGTAAGAATAGTGCCCGGAGAAACGCAGTCAACTGTATATCCTTTTTTAATTAATTCCGAGGCAAATTTTCCTGATCCACAACCAACGTCCAGGATAGTTTTTGTACCGGTAGGAATATGAGACATTAAAAAATCTGCATAATTCTGCTGAGCTTTCGCCAAATTGGCAATATCAGCCGGAAGCTCATCATCGAAAAAACCATAATGCAGATATTCGGTATTTAAAAAATGCTTGAAGAAAATCAATCCGATTTCAAGGCCTACTTCTTTAGAATCAACTTTTCTATTGTTTTTTTCCATTTTAATTTAGTTAATAGTGTTCCAAATCTAATACATTGGATAAATCTTTAGCTCTTTTCCTTTGTTACTAATATATTTCTTTTAGGGATTGTGAATTACTAGTAAAATTTTATTGATACAGATAATTAGTTTTACAGATATTTATAAACTTTAATTACATAACATTTTGTACCTCACATTTGCATGGAGATATTTTAAAGCAAAAAAAAGCACCAATGCGATAAATATTATAAGCTGGGTTACTGTTTGCGTTATTGCATTTTCAACCATGTGCCAGGTATTGGTTTTAAGTGTGTTTAATGGCTTTGAGGACCTGGTACGTTCACTTTATTCTAATTTTTATACCGACGTAAGGGTAATTGCTTCCAGGGGAAAAACCATTCTGCTAACAGCAGAGCAAATTAATTCTATTAAAAATTTTAAAGAAGTAAAGGACATTTCACTTGTTGCACAGGAAAAAGCCTTGTTACAGAACGGTGATTTGCAAACTGTTGTTTTTTTGAAAGGAGTAGATGATAATTACAATAATGTTTCAGGTGTACCACAAAAAATGCTTAATGGAGTATTTGAAACCGGCTCTGCTGATGAGCCGCAATTAATATTGGGTGCCGGAATTGAATATGCTGTGGGAGTTCAGGCTGATAAAAGCTTAACACCACTTACTGTTTTTCTGCCAAAAAAAATAGGGTATGCTTCCTCCGACCCTTCAGAATCTTTAAGTGAAGGCAATGCATATCCCTCAGGCAGCTTTGCCATTCAGCAGGATTTTGACAATAAATATGTTATTACCAATATTGATTTTATAAAGCATCAGATGAATTATGCCGCTAATGAATATAGTGCTGTTGAAATTGCCTTATCACACCCTAAAGAAACAGATGATGTAACGAACGCTTTACAAAAAATGCTGGGAAGTAAGTATACCGTGCAAACTAAGTATCAGCAAAATACAAGTTTGTACACCAGTATGAAAGTGGAGAAGTGGGCTATTTATGCGGTACTTACACTCATTCTCATTATCGCGGCATTCAATATGATAAGCGCTCTGACTATGCTTGTATTGGAAAAAAGAAAAGATATTAGTGTGTTGCAGTCATTAGGCGCTGATAAAAGCCTGATATTAAAAATATTTTTGAGTGAGGGATTGATATTGGCTGTTACGGGAGCAGCTATTGGCTTGTGTTTGGCAACCATTATTTGTGCTCTGCAATCACAATTTAAGTTGATAAAACTTACAGGCAATTCTTTTCTTATAGATTATTTTCCCGTAAAACTTATTGCTACAGATTTTTTATTGGTTGCATCCACAGCATTGATTATTGCTTTTATTGCTGCATGGTTTCCGGCATACAAAGCAGCGAACCAGGTGTTTGAATTGAGGAATTAAAAATGTTAATCTGTTAATTGGTTAATCCGTTTATACGTATTATGGAGTAACTGATTTTGTTTTAATTTTTTGAGATTTTGCAACAAATTTTATAAAGGCATTCAGCTTTGCTAAAATTTTTTCTGCAGAAGAAATTAATGTATCACATTCCCCGACAGGTATTACACCCCTTCTTTTGCATTTTGAAAGCCATGCTTTAGTTTCCTGTATCGATCCTCTTGAATAAAAGTAAAATTGCTTACTTTCTTTATAAAAATATCTGCCATACCCTTCTGCAATATTAGCCGAAATTGAGTCAGCGGCTCTTACTATTTGTTTACCTATTGTAATTTTAATAAAAAGACAAAAATCAATGAACATGGCTAACCAACCCAATTAACGGATTAACTAATTAATAATCCCCCAACGTAACCGGCAATTGCGCATATGCAACCTTCAATTGCTCATCATTTGGCGCAACACCATGCCATTCAAAATTGCCTTTCATAAAATCAATTCCATAACCCATTTCTGTCTTCATTAAAATTACAATAGGTTTACCTTTTCCAACAAATGACTTAGCATTATTCAGCCCTGCAATAACCTGATCCATTTCATTGCCATCCATTTCAAGTACGTGCCAGTTAAATGCTTCAAATTTTGCATGGAGGTTATCGAGGTTCATCACTTTTTTTGTTGGTCCGTCAATTTGCTGACCGTTCCAGTCTATGGTAGCAATCAGGTTATCTACTTTATGATGTGCCGCAAACATGATTGCTTCCCAGTTTTGTCCTTCATCCAATTCGCCATCTCCATGCAACGAAAAAACGATGTGGTCGTCATTATTTAGCTTTTTAGCCAACGCAGCCCCTATCGCTACACTCATTCCCTGTCCTAAGGAACCCGATGCTACCCTTACACCTGGTAATCCCTCATGGGTAGTGGGATGCCCCTGCAGGCGTGAGTTTATTTTTCTAAAAGTTTTGAGCTCTTCTAAAGGAAAGTATCCTGCCCTTGCCAATGTACTATACCATACCGGAGAAATATGTCCGTTTGATAAAAAGAAAATATCCTCTCCTTTGCCATCCATATCAAAGCCTGTCTGTCTATCCATTATTTCAAAATATAATGCAGTAAAAAATTCAGTACATCCTAAGGATCCTCCTGGATGGCCACTTTGTGCATCATATACCATCCTTATAATGTCTCTCCTTACCTGTGAGGTTATTGCTTTTAGATCGTTCATTTAAAAAACTTTTTTATATGAAAGCGAACCTACATTAAAAGCTGTAATAGGACAAATTCATTTTTTTCGGCATATAAATTGAATATTATGGTAAGATTCGTTTTTTTGTTATTCTTGGTTTATTTTTACAGAGTAAGTATATTGAACTTAAGGCGGTATATATAAAGTTTTAATAACTAATGCAACTTTTGTTATAGTATTTAAC
>Ga0136632_10000221_pt1 | contig 15110 bp, 18 predicted proteins | sample AntDrymUQ6112106_2_FD_104670 | JGI IMG/M metagenome (GOLD analysis project Ga0136632, IMG submission 104670) | Polar desert sand microbial communities from Dry Valleys, Antarctica - metaG UQ611 (21.06) | ecosystem: Environmental > Terrestrial > Soil > Desert | place: Antarctica: Dry Valley...
CCATCGCAGGGCCCTCTATCGCCGGTGAGGTCGCCGTGCGGCGGGATACGTGCGTGGTCTTTACTGGACGCGACGCCGGGGTGTTGGAGGAGATGTCGGGCCTCTTCCGTACCCCCAACTATCATGTGTGGACCTCGACCGACTTCGTCGGCGTCGAGGTGTGCGCGGCGGCCAAGAACTGCTACGCACTCGGGGCCGGTTTCATGGAGGGCATACTCGACCGTGAGGGAGAGTCGGAGGCGCGGTATCGCAACTACGACTACGGGGCCGCGCTCTTCGGCCAGGCGACGCGGGAGCTTGGGCGGTTCATGGAACTGCTCGGCGGCGAGCCCGAGACGCCATACGGGTTGGCCGGGGTCGGGGACATGTTCGTCACCAGCATGGGAGGGCGTAACGTGAAGGCGGGCCGGCTCGTCGGCTCGGGACTGCGCTTCTCGGAGGCGCGCGAGCGCATGCCAGGGGTGACGCTAGAGGGGGCGGCGGCCATCGAGGTTATAGGTGGCGCGCTTCCGAAGATGACCGAGCGCGGTATCATCGAACAAGGAGACTTCCCTCTGATGCGCCACCTGCACTCCGTGGTCGCATCGGACGAGCCTCTGGACATGCCCTGGGATACCTTCTTCGGGGGCGAATAGCAAAGCAGGGAAAGGATAGAGATGTCGTCACGCATACCGCAGGATATCGAGAGGCGGGCCTTCGATCTTATCGTGGTCGGAGCCGGCATAAACGGCGCCGGCATAGCCCGCGACGCCGCGATGCGGGGCTTGCGGGTGTTGCTCCTGGACAAGGGCGACATCTCCAGCGGGACGACGCAGTGGGCGACGCGTCTGATCCACGGTGGCTTGCGCTACCTCGAGCACTACGAGTTCGCTCTCGTAAGAGAGTCTTTGAAGGATAGAGAGGCCATACTGCACGTCGCGCAGCATCTGGTCAAGCCGCTCGGCTTCCTGGTCCCCATCTACGACAGGAGCTCACGCGGACCGCTCATGATCCGGCTCGGCATGAACGTCTACGACGTACTCTCCTACGACAGGAGCATGGACCGCCACAAGATGCTCAGCCGCAAGAAGGTCGAGGAACGCGAACCTGGTCTCAACCCGGAAGGCCTGAAAGCGGCCGCCTTCTACTATGACGCGCAGGTGGAGTACGCAGAGCGGGTCGCCGTAGAGAATGCCATCTCTGCTCGCGACAACGGCGCGACCATAATCACCTACGCGAACGTAGAGCGCCTGATCTTGGAGAACGGCGACGTGAAGGGCGTTGAGTTCACCGACGTCTTCGGGGGAGAGAGATACGCGGTCCGCGCCCCGGTTACGGTTAACGTTGCGGGTCCCTGGGTGGATGAGGTCCTCGCTGATATCGAAGGACACGGCACCGAGGAGAACGACGAGCGCTTTATGGGTGGCACCAAGGGCAGCCATCTCATAGTGGATCCTTTCCCCGGCGCCCCCGAGGGCGAGGCCCTCTACGTCGAGGCGCGCAAGGACGGCAGGCCGTACTTTATCGTGCCTTGGAACGGTCGGTACCTGATCGGCACGACCGACCTCCGCTACGAGGGGAACCTCGACCACGTCTCGGCGAGCGAGGAGGAGATCCAATACCTGCTCGACGAGACCAACTACGTCATCCCAGGGGCGCGACTCTCCCGCGATGACGTGCTGTATACCTACGCCGGAGTGAGACCGCTACCCCATAAGCCCGAAGGTGAGACGGGCGGCGTCACCCGTAGCCACGTCGTCTTCGACCATGCGAAGGGAAGCTCCGCTGCAGGCGGCAAGATCACGAGGTCCGGCGCCGATTTGCCGCAGGTAGGGGGACTCCTCTCCATCATCGGTGGCAAGCTGACCACCTATCTGAACCTGAGCCGCCAGACGGTCGACGCCGTCTACAAGAAGCTGGATCGGAAGGCGCCCAAGAGCAGATCCCGCAAGGTCCCTCTGCCAGGGAGCGAGACCTCGGATTTCGAGGCGTTCGCAGCCGGCTTCGAATCCGCGAGCACCATCCCCGAGGTGCTCTCAGGCAGGCTGCTCAAGCTCTACGGCGTCAGGGCCGCCGAGGTCCTGAAAGTGGGCGAAGACGATCCAGACCTCCTTACGCCCCTCTCCCCGATCGTAAGCGTCGAGACGGCGTTGATCGGGGCCGAGGTGATCTGGGCCCTCCGCGAGGAGATGGCCGAGACGCTCTCCGACGTACTCTTGAGGCGCACGATGGCTGGGTACGGTCCCAGGGTCGGCCTCGAAGTCGCAGATGCCGCCGCCCAGGTCGCAGTCAAACACCTCGGATGGGAGCAGGAGCGCGCCGAACGCGAAGTGCGAGAGTACCGTGAGTGGATCGAACGCTACACCCCGAAAGAGTTCAGGGACCGCGAATCGTCACGAGCCTGAAGCGGTAGCGGGAGCCCCGCTCTCCCGATCCGGGCGTGCAGCGGTGCGGGTGTAGCGTCCTACCTCCCTGGGTAGAAAGCCTCTAGCACACGAGACCCCAGGGAAGGAGCATAGAATATGGTTGGCCGAGGAAAGGACCGCGACGTCAACGAGGCGGCCCGGCGCTTTGCCGAGACCCTCGCCGAGTCCTACAGGGTCGTCTACGGGCAGGCCGCCGAGTCGGGGGAGCGCCAGCAACGCCTGGCTCGGGAGTTCTCCGAGCTGGTGGCCAACAACCTCAGGGAGCAGGCCGAGGTCGGCCGCTCGGGTCCCCAGCGACTCTCCGAGCAGGCCGACAGGCAGCAGGAGGCCGGACAGGCCCTGGCAAAGGAGTCCCTCGGGGCTTACATGGACTTCCTCGACACCTCCTTCTCGCAGTACCGGGCGGGGGCAATGGCGAGTGGGCAGACCGCGGCAGGCGTGGTTGGAGCGGCGACAGGCGCGGTAACCGACGCCACGGCCCGCACCGTGGGCGCCGCGACCGAGGGAGCCCAGAGGACAGCGGAGACTGCCACCTTCCCGATTCCCGGCTACGACGAGATGAACGTGGATGAGATCTCAGAGAGAGTAGACGCTCTCACCGACGACCAGGTCCGGCGACTCAGGGACTACGAGAGGTCAAACCAGAACCGCAAGACCCTGATAGAACGCTTCGAGAGCAGGCTGAGGGCTTCCTCGTAGGGTGGCCACTCCACGCCGCGGACCTCCTTCACCGGGAGGCTGACAACCACCTCCCGAGGAGCGAGCCGGCGAAGACCACGGCCAGGAGCCGCAGCATCTGCACCGCGAGTACCAGTGGCGCGTCGGCACCGCTACCGAGGGCTATGATCGCCACCGAGTCTATCCCCCCTGGGGTGGTCGCCAGGTAGGCTGTCATCCCGTCGACGCCGGTGAGCGCGGCGAACGCCCATCCCAGGACGGCGCACGCGAGTACGAGCCCAACGGCGGACGCGAGCACGACCGGGAACAGTCGCCCCGCCCTCTTTACGGAGGCCGCATCGAAGAGCAGTCCAACCCACAGGCCGAGAACGAGGTAGGCCGCCTGCGGTACGCCAGGGGGCCAGGCGAGGTGCACCACACCGAGTTCCTCCAGAACGACTCCGAGGATCAGCGGTCCCAATAGCGCCCCGGCGGGTAGTCTGAGTCGTGTCCCCGCCCACGCACCGAGCACCGCGATGAGCAAAGTCAGGGCATAGGTCGGCATGGTGCCGTGGACCAGAAGATCCAGGCCCCCAGATTCGGCCTGCAAGCCCTGGTCAGAGCCAGGCTGCGGCGCCGCCCCTGGTACGAGCCGGCCGACCAACGTAGCCGAGACGACGACCACGACCACGCGCGTATACTGCATCAGGGCTACCAGGCGCGCGTCGGCGCCTAAGGGGCCGCTCATGGCGAGCATCCCCGAGGCGGCACCAGGTAGTGTCCCAAGAGCCGTCGTCTTCCTATCGAGGTTCGCCAGCACCGAGAGCAGCAGTCCGGCCCCGAGGCTCAAGAACAGAGTGCCGCAGACCACGAGGCCAACGGGCAGCCAGTGGCTGGCGACCAGGGGAAGTACCGAGGGCCGAAAAGTGGCGGCGAGCATGCCGCCCACGACCGCAAGCGACGCTATCCGCCCCCAGCGCGGCACCGTTGGATGCTCCTCCCAGGCGAGCGCGACGGCGAGTGCGACGAGCATCGGCCCGACCAGCCATCCCGCCGGCAGGCCGATGCCCTGGGCAGCCAACCCGGCGAGCGAAGAACCGACGCCTAGGACCGCCCACCCGGAGTATTTACGGATCGCCTGTGATCTCCTTGTCGTCTATTCCGAGTAAGTACTTGCGAATGCGTGTATGAAACCCTACCATCTCCTGCAGAGTCAAGGAAGATTCGCCGGAGCTACCCGCTACACTCCTGGTGACGCCTGCACGATGAGTACGACGATGCGACGAGGGCAGAGAGAGAAGCAGCCGCGCCTGGCTCGGGTTCCGGGAAGCGGTGTGCCTGACACGCGAAGCCCTGTTCTTCTCTGTTGTTCCGTAGCGTGTCCTTCAGAGACAGACCCGTGCTCGAATACAGCAAACCAGAAACCTCCCGAATCTTCTTCGAGAGGTCCTCTACGATGCCTGCTTTCTGCTTTCCTTGCCTTGATCCATAAGATCCTCTGGCCGCATATTCCATAGCTCTTGCGGTCCTACACCCAGAGCCTTGGCTAGCTTCCTGCGGATCTGCATCGACGGATAGATATGGCCCTGCTCGATCTTGGATAACGTCGCCCGGCTTATGCCGCTCTCTCTGGCGAACTCTTGCTGGCTACACGCGAACGCTTCCCTGTGCTCCCTGATCCGGCCCGCCAGAGCCTCCGCCCGCCCCGACATCTCCGGATCGAGCGTACTAGATCGACCGCCCCTGCTGTCTCGTGTACGCTCAAGGCTCCCTCCAGCAAGACCAAGGTCGCCCTCGACAGTCCCGTGCATGCCCATACCCTTCCTTTCAACGCTCCTGCGTCTCCTGAACTCTACAACCTTCACCTCTGCAAATTCCTCTCTTCTCGTCTCCTGTCAGCGCCTCCGTCCATTGTACGACTAAATTCAGTCAACTGCGAGAATAAAATACGTCAATTGATTGTCTAAATCATGTTGATATACCGTCTAATATGTGTAGAATGGGCTTGGTTTGGCAGAGATAGTCCTACGCGGATAACCACGCGGGAATAAAGAGCATGCAAGGAGGTGAAAGATCATGAAGCTGGCAGAGGCTCTAGCGAACAGGGCGGACCTGCAGAGGCGGGTCGAGCAGATGCGGGGGAGGCTGCAGAAGAGCGCCCTCGTCCAGGAGGGCGAGAGCCCGCCCGAAGACCCCGGGGAGCTCCTCGAAGAGACGGAGAGGCTCGTCTCCGAGCTCGAAGGGTACGTGCGGCGCATCAACAGGACTAACCTCTCCGCGACGCTCTCGGGCGGCGGGACGACGCTCACGGACGCTCTGGCGCGCCGCGACGCCCTGACGTTGCGCTACGGGAACCTGAAGACCCTCGTAAGCACGGCCTCCGACCGGGTGCCGCGCTACGGGCGGGCGGAGATCCGTATCCTGCCCGCCGTCGAGGTAGGACCCCTGAGGCGCGCAGGATGGACGAGCTGGCACGAGAGAGACGCGAGCTCGACACCGCCATCCAGCAGGCCAACTGGGCCACCGATCTCATAGAGGGTTAGACGAAGGAAGCCGTTTCTCCAGCAGGTAACCCACGTCTTCGCGGGTGGTGGCGAACGCCGAGAGCGCGTCGGCTCTCTAAACACAGACGCGTCATGGACTGGTCTCAGAAGCCATCTCCCGGGTGGTGCCGGGGCGGCACCGTGGGGTTCGAGTCCCCACTTCACTGATGAGCCCAGCACCTGTAACACGGGCACCGGGCAACGCGCAGCGTAACCACCTGGCGTAGGACCATCCGAACGAGGACCGGGCGAGGGCGGGCAAGGGGCAAGCTGGAGACGGTTGTAGGGTCCGGGGCACACAGAAGCCCCGGACCCTTTCGTTTATGGGGAGATTCGAGGTGCCAACCTGGTCCTCAAGTAGGGCCACGCTACGAAGGCCACCAGCACGGCGATGAGGATACCACCCAACAACAAGACTCCACTAGCCCCGCCGCAAAAGCACCGACGCCGCGACGGCTGAACCTACCAGCGCCAGGGCAGCCACCAAGGTAAGCGGCCCGACGATCTGATGACCGCCGGAGGTGGGCAGCACGCTGGCGTTGGTCTTCGTCGCGTCAGGACTAGCAGTAGCTGTCGCCGTGCGGGAGACGGTAGCTGATTCGTCAGCCACCGTCTTGCGAACAGTATGCTCCTCAGAAGTCAAGACGTAACCGTCGCTCGCTGGGGCGGTCGAATAGAACATCACCCCTTCCAAGCTCATCTCGCTTTCGCTGAAGTCTATGAAATCGAAGTCGCCTCCCGTTAGTCTAGAGCGTTTCCTGAAAAGGTTGGACCCCCTTGATCTCGCTAACCACGGCCAGCTCTCGGCACTACGCTTTTTTCTGGCTGGCCGCTAGTAGATGACCGCCAAGAGCGTTCTTTTCGGGAAGGGTTCACCCTTTTCGGGAACGGGTGTAATTGCGTCCTGCGTCCGTGGCCGCAGCCGAGTGGGAAGAAGCGTGATGTAGGTTCGACAACCGAACCGCACCGGGTTTGAGGCCGCTGACGGGCGTTTAGGTGGCGCACGGGCGGGGGAGGCTCATGGTAGTGCGTCCACCAATTGCGAAGGAGAACCGTGAGAAGGAAAGTCCTGGTTTTGCTCGCAGCCGCTATCGTCGGTGTGTCCGGCGTTGTAGCCTGCGGACAGGCGGCCGAAGACGAAGTGCGCCAGCGGGTAGAAGAGAAGGTAGAGCAGGGCAAACAGCGGGCGAAGGAAGAGATCGAAAAGGGGAAGCAACGTCTAGAACGGGAAGGACAGAGAGCCAAGAAGGAGATGGAGCAAGAAGTGCAGAAGGTGAGGGAGCAAGCGGAAGATAAGGCTGGTACACAGCGCTAAGCACTCCGCCTACCGCCCGATAACCTAGCGCCGAAGGTGGCGTAGAATGTTCCGTAGCCGAACGGGAGGTGGCGATGGAACGAGATGATGCTGAGTTCAGGGCAGCAAACGAGCGAATTACGACGATGGCCGAGGAGCTGCGCAAGGCGGAGTTGGTGCGCGACAGGCTCGAAGGGCTAGACCGGCTCATTGGCTCCTACCCAGAAGGCCACGACATGCGGACACGCCTGGAAGCCCTCCATGTAAATCGGGCTCTGGAGGGGGTTAATGAAGACATCCGGCTTCTGACCGACGCCCTACAATACCCGCGTGGTACCTGAGCGCTCCGGATTGTTGGGTGGGACCACAAGACCCGAAGGACGTAACCAGGGACACGGCCCGCGCAACAGACCGGAGCCCCGTAGGACCCCGACCCAATAACACTCTCTTCTACTTCAGACGGTTCTTGAGGGCTCTCTTGGCCTTGTCCACGCCGCTTTCTGAGTCACTGGTGCCCTTGCCCTTCTTCTCACCGGATACCTTGTCCTTAGCGGCCTTCGTCGCCGCCTCTTTGATCTTCTTGCCTATGCCGGCCATATTGATCACCCTTCTCTGAGGAGTGTGTATCTATTGGCGACTTTACCTATCGGAGTATGCACCCAACCATCGATGCGGTTACCGCTCGATAGCCAGACCGGCTAGACCCTTGAGACGTTATCCGCCTGCATTCCCTTCTGGCCCTGGGTCGCCTCGTAAGAGACCTTGGCACCCTCATCGAGGGACTTGTAGCCGTTACCTGCTATACCACTGTGGTGCACGAAAAGATCCTCGCCACCCTCGTCGGGGGTGATGAAGCCGTAGCCTTTATCGTCGTTGAACCACTTTACCGTTCCTTGGGCCATATCTGGAGCCCGCCTTTCTCTCTTGGGGCTCCACCGCAATAAAAAAGCCGCTCCTCATGTTGAGGGCGGCGCTTCGATCACCATAAAACCCACATCTATCTACTGCACCCTTACTATACCACGATCAAGGCCGGGACACCTCGAAGGATACCCCGGCCCGTTCGCTTACGGCGCTACTTCCCTAGGCGGTACTCCGCTTGGATCGCGCAGCCTGCAACGCTAATTCAAGACCGTACTGGAGCGTGCCGGGCTCCCGAAGACGACCCGCTTTCACGATCTCCGTCACACCTGCGCCACGCTCCTACTGAGGCAAGGCGTTCACGTCAAGTACGCCCCCCGGTGTGTCGATGAGAAAATTCACGTTCCACCTCTGGCATGGCGGCGTACCATAGCTCGTCGGTGTACCGAGCGTACGTGGCGCGGCGGATCAGAGGTCGAGGGATCAAGGCGAAGGAAAACGCTCGATAATAGTGCATCCCAGTGTGCCGGGACGCTTGTTTCAATACTGGGCCCAAAAATGAAACAAGACGCATCGAATGAAGCGCTTGTTTCACTCGGGCGCAGTTGTAAAGAACATCGACGGGTCTTATCCAACAGCAGGGCGACCCGCAAGGTGAGGACGCTGCCTCAAGTACGCTTGTCTTGATGAGAAACTTATTCTAACATACTCACATTGATGAATGTTTCGCGAATGTGAGTCTTGTTGTTGTGAGTAACCCGAAGGACAGAAGATGAGCGACTTCGTCGGCAGGCGGGCGTACATGGCGACCCTGGCGGCTGAGCTGGACAGGGTGCGGCAGACGGGCCGCGGCCGCCTCGTTTCCATGCGGGGGCGGAGGCGGGTCGGGAAGTCGCGCCTCGTGGACGAGTTCCTGAGGCGGGGCGCACGTCCTCCGGTGCCTTACGTCTTCTTTACGGCCTCCAGGCAGCCGCTCGCGCGTGAGCTCGAACTGTTCGCGCAAGACGTCGCGCGTTCGGGGCTGCCGGCCGCGGCCGCGATGCGCGGTGGGGGCGCGACCTTCGAGTCGTGGGACGGGGCGATGACCTTCCTGGCGACCGCCGCCGGCGGAACGCCGCAGGTCATCGTGATAGACGAATTCCCCTACCTTGTGGAGCAAGACTTTTCCCTGGAGGCTACCCTGCAGAAGGTCTGGGACAGGTATCTCAGAGAAGCTCCGGTACTCCTCGTGCTCATAGGTTCGGATATATCCATGATGTCGGCGCTAACTGAGTACGACCGGCCCCTCTACGGGAGGCCGACCCTGGAGATGGTCGTGGAACCCTTCGGGCCGCAGGAGACGACCGAGATGCTGCATCTGCCTGCCGCCGACGCGATCGACGCCCAGCTGGTGCTCGGCGGGTTTCCCCAGATCACCCAGGAGTGGCGGCCAGGGACCGGCATGTGGGACTTCCTGGATGAGCAGCTCTCCAACCCCACCTCGCCGCTCATCGTCGGCGGGGAGCGCATCCTCTCCGCGGAGTTCCCGGAGGAAGTCAGGGCCAGGCAGGTGCTCGCGACCATCGGCTCCGGTGAAAGGACCTTCACCGCAATACAGCGTCGAGCGGGCATCCATGAGACGACGCTGCAGAGGGCGCTTGCGGTGCTGGTCGGGCAGAAGCGCATGGTGTCGGCCGAGCGCCCGCTCTCGAGCAGGATCTCGAGGGAGACGCACTACGCGGTCGCGGACCCCTACCTTCGCTTCTGGCTCCGTTTCGTCGGACCCAACATGGCCGAGATCGAGCGAGGTCGCGGCGACCTCGTGGTCGCGAGGATACGGGAGGGATGGTCCGCGTTCCGCGGCAGGGCCGTGGAGCCCCTGGTCCGGGAGTCCATCTTCCGCATGCTGCCCGACGAGCGGTTCGGGGACGCGCACTACGTGGGTGGGTACTGGACGAGGAAGGGCGACGTGGAGGTGGACCTGGTCGGGGCGGAGGAGAAGGTGCGTCCGAGGCGCGTCGCGTTCGTGGGTTCGATCAAGTGGAGGGAGAGGATACCCTTCGGCGGTCGCGACCTGGGGCGCATCGCGGCGCAGCTTGACGAGGTCCCCGGAACGGACGAAGACACAGTTCTGGTCGGCGTCTCAAGGCAAGGGTTCGACGAGCAAGGCAGGGGCGTCGACGTGGCCCTCGTCCCCGAAGACCTGTTGGAAGCCTGGAAGCAGCGATAACTCGCCTTCTGGGGGCGTTTGGCAGGATTCGAATGGACGACCTCTTGATGGATAGCCAAGTATGACGATCCATCGGTGGTCGTGCACCGCCACTCGCCTTACATGGAATTTTCGTGGTCATTTGCCGGACCGGATCGCTGTAGGCCACCAGTATTGGAAGCGGCTTCATGGTAGTGGTACGGTGTGTTAGTGCTTTAGAAGGCCATCGAAATGAGCTGGGGGATTGCGGGATTACCCGTCCTCGTCCGACCTGCCCAGCTACTTCAGCAGCAGGGTGGCTTTCAAGGGGTGACCGGCGTCCTTGAGCCACCTCGCCAGGTCCTCGACGACGCCCTGCAAGCGGTCCACCACGGACGGGACACGTCGAGGTTCCCGGAGACGAGCTCCTGCCTCAGCTCCTCTTCTTCCTCCCTAAGGTGACGCAGTACCTTTTCGGGGAAGTTCTCGCAGCAACGCTTCGCTACCTTCACGGCCACTCCGAATGGGGCCCTGTACTCGCCGAAGTGGTTCATGTAGGAGCGCGGCTCGGACAGCAGCGCTTTCGCGTCCAGACCCAGCCGCATGGCCGCTGCTTCGAGGTCGTCGATAGAGAGTAGCTCCCGTTCGGCGGCCTTCAGGCCGAGGAGCACCTCTGCACCGATCTCTTGCGGCATGGCGAAGAAGACAGTCTCGACTGCCCCGTACGTCGCGGTGCCGTAGACATCGCCCGAGGCCTCCAGCGCGACGAACATCCTGCGCTCGTCGTCGAGAAGCGCTTCCTTCGCCTCCCATGGGACGACGAGCCGGACTTTCGGGACCCACTCCTCGAGGCCCTCGTACTCCCCGTCGAGCCAGCGCACGAAAGTCAAAACTAGGCCCTCCAACTTATTTCATCATTGACCTATATAATGAAATAAGCTACGCTGACCGGGTCGCTTGTTTCACCGACGGTTAGAAAGGGAGGCACTTGGCGTCGTCTGTTTCGCGGGCGGGCCGGTTTGTGAAGCAACCGGCCGGGTACACGGCGTTCGTCCCGGCGCCGCTTCCGCCCGACCCGCCGGTTCGCATGGACGGCGCGATGGTAGGGTTGCTTTCGCGCGCGGATCAGGCCGTGGGCCGCCTCGACGGCGTGACGCGCACGCTGCCCAACCCCGATCTCTTCGTCGCCATGTACGTGCGGCGTGAGGCGGTCGAGAGCTCTCAGATCGAGGGTACACAGAGCACGCTCGAGGACGTGCTCGCCTTCGAGCTGGACCCGAGACGTCGGGACGTGCCGCAGGACGTGGAGGAGGTCGTGAACTACGTCCGGGCCATGAACTACGGTCTGGAGCGGCTGACGACCCTGCCTCTGTCGCTGCGCCTGATCCGCGAGATACACGCCGAGCTCTTGAGTGGCGCCCGCGGCGCCGACAAGCACCCCGGCGAGTTCCGCAGGAGCCAGAACTGGATCGGCCCGGGCGGGGCGTCCCTCTCCCAGGCCACCTTCGTCCCGCCGCCTGTCCCCGAGATGACCGAGGCGCTCCACGACCTTGAGAATTTCCTGCACGAAGAGGGCGATCTACCCGTGCTCGTCCACTGCGGCCTCGTGCACGCCCAGTTCGAGACCATCCACCCCTTCCTCGACGGCAACGGGCGCGTGGGCCGGCTCCTCATCGCCTTCCAGCTTGTCCACGCGGGCGTGCTGCACCGGCCGATCCTCTACATAAGCCACTACCTGAAGCGCCACAGGGCCGAGTACTACGATCGCCTCGGCGCCGTAAGGCAAGACGGCGGGCGGGAGGGCTGGCTTCGCTTCTTCCTGCGTGGCGCCGCCGAGACCGCCGAGGAAGCCACCGCCACCGCCGAGGCCATCGTCCGCCTGCGCGAAGAGCACCGCGCGCTCCTACAGGAGGAGGGCCTGGGACTGAACGGCCTGCGCCTGCTCGACCTCCTCTTCCGGCGCCCGCTTGTGAACGTCGGCCTGATCAGGGACGAGCTCGGTGTCGCCTTCAACACCGCCAATAAACTCGCAGAACAGCTAGAGGCCCTCGGTTTGGTCGAAGAAACCACCGGCGGACAGCGGAACCGGGTCTTCCGCTACACCCCGTACTGGCGGTTGCTCGAAGAACCCGGGAGCGCCGTAGAGGAAGTCGCCCCCGCGCAGACGACCGAGTCAAGAGAGCAATAAGACCTGCTCTAGACCTCGGGCGCGGGGGTCAGCGCTTCCGTGCCCAACGTGCGTAATCATCCTTCGTTCGACCATGCGGACCTCGCATTGAGGCGGATCGATGACAAGATCTATACTCATACGTGCCACCGACCTGCCGTGGAGTAAAAGATTATCCCGATCGTTCAGGAGTGCAGTTCAGCACGTTTGAACGTGCCGATCGGCCCGACGCAGCAAGCAAAATCAGGGAGCCCCAATCTTTTTCCAGGTCTGCGGTGCCTCATGTTTCGCTCTTGGGGAAGCCGAGCGGCCGCTGCCGCCGGGTTGTGGCCCCTTGGATGGTCTTCTCAGCGATCCGGCGCCGTCCGTCGTCCTCCAGCCGCGAGATCTCTTCGCGAAGGACCTTCCGGCGCACGAGGCCGCGCGTGACCGCTTCGCGGACCGCCGACTCGACGTGCTCGGGGCTGATCTCGCGGCTCCTAGCCACGTCAAGGATGGTCCTGAGCAGCGTCGTAACCGCGAACCCGCACCGCGCCTCGACGTCCCCGTCCGCGAGGTCCGTTTTGTGCAGCACCACGCCCTTTGGAGGCGGCTTCCGGAATCCTTTTGGCACGCTCAGATGCACCTTCTCCGGCATGAGGTCTGAGAGGCCGTGGAGCCGGAGCGCGGTCTCGTGCGAGGCGACCGCCTGCGGTTCACCTTTCCTGTTGCGGCTCCACAGGCTGAGGCGCGGACACGGTCGAGGGCTCCCGGCACTCGAACATGAAGGAGCTCAGGCCGCTAGGTACGAACATCCTGGTGCTCTTTGCCTTCGATCTACGCCGCATGGCGATCCTGCTCATCGGTGGCGACAAGACGGATCGTTGGAGCGAGTCTTACGAGGAGATGATTCCAGTGGCCGACTACTTATACGAAGAGCACCTGGAGGGGCTTAGAGAGGAAGGAGAGATACCGTGAGCGGCCCGAAGCGCCAGGAGCGGATGGAGGAGAAGAGTAAGGCCCACGACGCCGTCCTGGACCTCGCCGAGCTTCGAGAGGGGAAGGGATTGACCCAAGCCGAGCTTGCCACGAGGCTCGGGGTGAGCCAGCCGAACGTCTCTAAGCTCGAGGCCGCTTGCTCAGCTTCTTTTCGGGGCTTCGGATGGCCCAATCGGAAGCCCTACTCCCGTCACGCTCCCGTCAAATCCGGAAGAGCTGTCCGCACTCAAGGCGGAGCTGCGGGAAAACTCCTGCAAATAGAGGAGTTCGAGGAGCGCGCTCGGCAGGACTCGAACCTGCGACCTTCTGATTCGTAGTCAACTCATGTAGGTGCATTCGGTTCCCGTGGAACACCCGTAGAACCCCTAGAAAAGCCGATTTCCGCTTTTGCCATAGCTCGGTTGACCCGTCCTGGACCGCCCGGACCCCAATAGATAAGTGGTCAAATAAGTGGTCAAGTACCCCGTCGGGAGCGGAGCAGCTTTTCGAGGGTCGAAGTCCGTACCCCGAGCCATCCCAAGCGCTCCGGATAGACCGGGTTGGCAGGCCACGTCGTGCGGAGGAATGAGATTCAGCGGGTGCCCAGATCGCTTCTTTGAGCGTATCTTCGTGAGGCACGGATGGAGGTGCGGAAGCGCTCGTTTTGCGCGGAGTCACTTCGTTGGCCGCCTGAAGATCGCTCGTTGAGCGGTCCGAGACGGCACTTACCGCTTTCACCAAGAAGCCGACAGAACCCGGCGGCTATGGCTAGGTTTGCCCAGATGGATGATGCGCCGAGTCGGGCAAAGCTTCTAGTATTCGAGGCTTTCCTTGATCTCGTAGTGTTGGGAACGCTCGTCGAACCTTGCCAGCACCTCCCGCGCTGCTGGGGGCACATACGCTCGCTCATAATCCTCCCCAGCGAACAGCCTTACCGCATCCCAGGAGTCGAACCACATGATCGTAACGAACTCTACTTCATCGTTGTCGAGGGGCCCGCGGAAGAGCTGGATTCTCTTGTATCCGGATACCTTCTTGGCAGCTATACCTGAGAAGATCTCTTCTTTGAGAAGGCTCTCGTACTTATCTGCGTTCTGAGAGGTTGTCCAGCCGTGCCAGATTCTTCCAATCACGCGATCCTCCTTTGAGTGTAACCAATTATCCACGCCTACCGTAGTCTATGACGCCAAGAACCAAGCGGTTGGGTCAGTTCTCCGTTAGCACTCATTCAAGCCTGCGTCGCCCACCACGTCAGCCCGATGAATAGGAGCTGCATGGGGATCCTCAGCCGAAGTGGGGTCGGCGCCCTTCCGCGCATGGGCACACCCCTCCTGGCCGCGCTGACGTTGGCGGGCAACATCGCCACCAAAAGGAGCACGAGGCAAAGACCGGCCAGTCCCCTGGTCGCGGGGAGCAGTAGGCCCACCGCGCCCAAGCCCTGCAGGATCCCCGTCAGGCTCACCAGGAACCCAGGCTTGGGGAACGCCCTCGGGACCATGGCGACGAGGTCCCCCCTCGTCCTTGTGAAGTGGGCACTCGCCGTGAACGCGAACATCGCCGCCAGGGCCCAGGCGACCACGTCCCTCGGGGTAGAAAGGGCGTCCACGCCCAGCGCGCCCAGCCCACCGAACAACACCAACGACGCCAAAAGCACCACCAAAACGGCCATAAGACCTGACTCCTTCTCGCTGTGTCTGTGTGGAGACGTCAGACTTTCTGTATCTGCGTAGACATGCTAACCTGCGTGCTTCCGATCGGCGGTTCTCCGATCAGCCCTTCACGCTCACCGATCGCCTCCTGCACCGATTTTGACGCTACGAGCGATCGGCTCCCCTCAAGGCTCGATCGGTGAGGGGCGAAGCCGTCCGGCACTGGCAGCCCCGCGTGGCTGAACTTACCCACGTTAGCGCCCTTGCCGCCCGCGAGGGCGAGGTCGTCTTTGCCTATCTCGTCGAACCGTTTCGTGGAAGTCATGTCTGCCTGTCTTTTCTAATAGACGATGCGTTCTCCGTAACGCTCGATTACACGTATGTCGGTTGTCTACCCGTACCGAGTGCCC
>Ga0136632_10000222_pt1 | contig 15101 bp, 18 predicted proteins | sample AntDrymUQ6112106_2_FD_104670 | JGI IMG/M metagenome (GOLD analysis project Ga0136632, IMG submission 104670) | Polar desert sand microbial communities from Dry Valleys, Antarctica - metaG UQ611 (21.06) | ecosystem: Environmental > Terrestrial > Soil > Desert | place: Antarctica: Dry Valley...
GCACGGAGCTACGTAAGGCCAAAGAGCGATTGAGGCACAAGGTCGATGTCATCCTCGGCTGTATCCGGCAGCCAGGCTTCGAGGTTTAGATAGTCGTGCTGAGATCAGTAGACGCGCCGTCGTAGATGCTTACCCGCGCGCCGTTCCGGACGAGGACCCGGTCCCCGTTCTCGCCCTGAAGCTCGGCGCGTAGTCTGTCGGGGCCGCCGCGCCACACGCGGGCGGTACGCGGGCCAGCGTCTCCGGTGTCACCTTCGGAGGCGCCGAGGAGGCCTTCGGGGATGAGCGTCTGCTCGGCCGTCAAGGTCGCGCGGAAGTCGGGTGCGTTCTCGGGGGCGGCGGTTACGCGCAAGAGGAGGTCTTTCTCGGTGAGACTCTCGGGCGGCTCGCCCTGGGCGCCGGCCCCAACGGTGAGTGCGCCGACGCCTAGCGTCGTGACGAGGATGAGGCCCAGGGCCACGGTCAAGACTCGCTTCGGGATCCGTCCGGTCCTCGCTCCATCCATGACAACGTCTCCTCGCGCCGATTCTGCTCAAGCCCTCTTTGACCTTTCTAGTCTACCCTACGAACTGGGGACAGGGACGACCGAGGCGCGATGACCGGCAGGTGCTGTGCGCCATACTGTGGGTCATGGACACTGGAGCTACATGGCGGGAGCTGCCAGATGAGGTTGTGAGATCTCTAGTCTCAGGCGCTACTCGGCTGAGTAGGGGTGGATTTGATCTAGCGACATAAAGGAGTTTGCGATGACGGACTACGGGCACGAACAAGGCAGGGGCCGCGCGAGGCGCCTGACCGCGACGACGTTGTCGGTGACGGTGGCAGACTCCCCGTTCGGGCCGGTGGCCGGACGTTCGGGAGTGCCCAGTCGTTCGGTGCGCCACTGCCCGGGACTCAGGTCGAGCGCGGCCAAGGTTTCCTCCGGAGTGGGGAAGCGGGGATGATGCGGTTTGTGGTTCCACGACCAGGGTGCGACCGAGGCGTGGGCGACGATCAGTAGGAGGCCGCTGGACGCCACGGCGCGCGCCGCCATCCGCAAGACGCGGTCGCGGGGGAATTCCACCGGCGAGTGCAGGTACTGGGCTGAGACCAGGTCGAAGGCGCCTTCGGGGAATGTGCGGGCCAGGTCGTGCTGCTGAAAATCGATGCGGACGCCGGCCTCGGCCGCGAGGGTCGACGCCCGGTCGAGGGCGGTGGCGGAAACGTCGACGGCGGTTACGCGCCAGCCCTGCTGGGCGAGCCAGACGGCATCGCCCCCTTCGCCGCAACCGAGGTCCAGGGCCGTGCGTGGCCGCAGCGACCCGGCGACGTCGACCAGGACGGGGTTCGCCCTCCCGCTCCATACCCTTCCATGTCCTCGGTAGTGCTCCTCCCAGAACTGCTCGGCCTTGCTGTCGCCCTCGCCATGACGTGCCACCTCAGACCGCCTCGCTCCCGCCCGTAGCGTCGGCTGCCCGGCTGGCGGCGCCGCCGTTTCCGGCGACCGTCGCCTCGGCGTCCTCGCCGCAGAGTGCGTGGTTGAGGAAGGCCGCCGCGGTGGCCCCGGAGGCTGCGGCCATGATGGCGCCCTGCATTATGGAGCCGGCGTCTCCGGCCACGTACACGCCCCTGACCGTGGTCTCCCTGGTCGTCGGATCGCTCTTGACCAAGGCGGGGAACGGTCCCACCGCCTCGACCTCGCCCCCCAAGAACTCAGCGAGGTCTGAGCGCTGGCGCTGGGGCGGCCCGTAGAAGAGGGCCTCGCGCTCTATCTCGGAGCCATCCTCGAAAAGGATACGGCGCAGGCCCCCGTCACCATCACCCTCCAGGCTCGAGATCTTCTCCTCCTTCAGGGGCACGCCCAGGGCGGCGAGCCGATCCCGGGCGTCCGGTTCGAGCCCCGACTCGCCGTCGGTCAGAGCAACGAGGTCGCGGCTCCAGTTGCGGATCAGGGTCACCTGCATCACCAGGTGCTCGGTCTTGGCCAGGATCGCGAGCGGCCTGTCGCGCACCTCCCACCCGTGGCAGTAGGGACAGTGATAGATCCCACGCCCCCACAGCTCCCGGAAGCCCGGCTTCTCCGAGACCTCGTCGCGGACGCCTGTGGTGAGCAGGATCTTGCGCGCGCCCACCACCGACCCTCCCTCCAACATAACCCGGAAGTCGCCGTCTGACCCGGCCGCCCCCGTAGCCCCTTCCTCCTACACCTCGACGCTCGGGTACGCCCCCAGTTGCTCACGTCCGATCCGCAAAAGCTCCTCCGGAGGTGTGCCGTCACGCGTGAGGAAGTAATGTACGCCAGAGGATGGCGCGTTCCTGGGCTCCCCCCCGTCCAGGACCAGGATGCGCCTCCTCGACCGGCCTAACATGAGGGCGGCGGAGAGCCCGGCCGCGCCAGCACCCACCACCACCACGACGGCGTCGTAGCGACGCCCTTCAACCTCCTGGACGCCCTTCGACGCCGTCGTCTCGAGATTTTTGGGAACCATTGCCATACCTTCCTCCTGTCTAACGGACTCCCATAAACCGCAGGTCGCCAGGACCAGTTCGGTGCGCACGTTCGACACCGTGGATTTCCCGTAGCGTACTTTCGCTACAGGCCCTCGTCCCCGTGGAGATGGCCAGCCTTCCCGAAACCCCGGTGCCCCTCCACGAAGGGGTGCCGGCTTCTGGGCGACACCTGCCGGTGGGTGCAAGGCACGCACGAGACCATCAGCACCTCCGCGTCCTCCGCGGAGAGTACATCGAAGTTGTGCGGCAGCCGGGCGTCGAAGAAGGCCGCGTCCCCGGGCCCCAGCACCGTCCTCGCGTCACCCAAAGTGAGCCTGAGCTTTCCCTTGAGCACGTATAGCCACTCCTGCCCCTCGTGCTCGTGGAGCTCGTGGTCCACTACCCGGTCGGCGGGGTAGATAACCTTCACCGCCAAGACCCCCTCGGGACCGGCCTCCGGCATCAGAGGTTGGAGGCGGAAACCCTTGCCTTCGTAGACGGGGGCCTCACCCCCACGCACCACCGTCCCCGTCTCCGGCTCCTCCGGCTCCTCGAGGAGCTCCTCGAAGGGAACGCCCAGCCCGAAGGCCAGCCTCAACAGCCCGTCCAAAGAGGGCTGTCTTTCCCCGGACTCCAACCGCGAGATGTGCGCCAGCGAGACGCCCGACGCCTCGGCCAGATCCTCGAGCGTCAAATCCCGGTCCCTGCGCGCACGCCGTATATTGGCTCCGAGCCGCGAGAGCACGCGCCCCACCCGTTCCTCCGCAGGCCTGTTCCCCGCCTCTCCTAAAGTTTCCATGTCGAGACCATACCACATAGACAATTGATTTGCGCGATTTTTTTGTCTTTGCCGCGACAATCACCCATCTTGGCTGCTGATGGGACGCCACGAAGCAGATAGTCTCGCGCGAGCCTGAGATCATGAGTGTAGAATCTGGAACTGTCCTCGGGATACCCTCAGACCGTTAGAAGGGCTTGGACTGGCAAGGGCACCGTATTCGGCCTGAAACCGCCGTTCCGACGCATACGAATACGGCGAACTTCGCCTACTGCCCTTTCTCCGAGTTTCGCCTCACCGCGAGGAGCCTCTGAGTTTCGCGGGTATAGTTCTAGGAAGTGGGCTAAGAAAAAGTCCCAAGTGAGGATCACATGACCAGTAGGTAAGCCGACCGTCCACCCCCTTTCGCGGCCGGCTCCACGAGGAAAACGAAGAGACACGCCAATGCCGACGCAGGAACCACAACATGGAGATCTGAGCGGACGAAGCACTGTCCTGCCTGTTGCTGAAGTCGTCGACATTGTTCGCGAGTGGGTGGACCTCCAGGCACGCCGCCTGCCACATTTTGCCGGCGCGTATCTGTGGGGCGGAATCACGGCGTTGCCGGCGGATGCGCCATTTCCCCTGTACCGTGATGTCGATGTCGTCGTGGTGACCGAGGGTGCGCACGACGAAAATCAGGAGATTCCCTACCAGGGTCTCATGCTCGAGGTGATCGCGCTGGACCTCGCGGCGCACCGGGATGCCGAAGCCGTGTTGGCAAACCCCAGCCATGGCCCGAACATGGCCACGACGCAGATCCTGGCCGACCCTACCGGGATCCTGGTACCACTGCAACAGGCTGTCGCGGCGCACTTTGGCCGGCGCCGCTGGATACAGGCACGCTGCGAAGGAGAGAAGGCGTCGGCTGAGCGATCCCTCGCCGCCATGCGCCAGGCATCCACGCCCGTTGAGATCCTGGATTCCGTGCGCGAGTTTCTCGGCGCGCTCAGTGGCCTGCTTGCCGTCGCACAACTCGAGCGTCCGACCACTCGGCGCACGCTGGTCATGCTGCGTGAGTTACTCGAAGCGTGTGGGCGGCTCGACCTGCACGAGGCAGCGCTCACCCTCATGGGCTGCGCGCACTTGAGCCGGGCGGATGTGCAGACGATGCAGGATCAGAGCGTTATAGCCTTCGACCGCGCCGTCGAGGTCTACCGGACGCCAACGCCTTACGGCTTCACCATGCGTCCTCACCTGAGGCCGTATTACGTCGAAGGAACGCAGGAGATGATCGACGAAGGAAATCATCGGGAAGCGGTGTTCTGGATCACCTGCCTCGACACGGCCTACATCGTGCTGCAGAACGATGCTCCCGCCGCCGAGAAGCCAGTATTCGCTGCACAGTTTTGCGCCATGCATACCGTGCTTGGGTGCACATCAGCCGAGACGTGGACAGAAAGAGTGGACGCTGCCGGGCGGTTGGCTCAGGAGATCTACCGCATCGCCGACGCGCTCGTCGCGCTGCATCCCCGATAGAAAGAGGATACCTGAGAAGTTGGCCTCGAACCTGCATGGGTGTCATCATTGGCGGTGCTGAGCGGCTCGTCGGGGAAAGCGAGTCGAGAAGGAGGAGAGCCTATGACAGTAGCACGCCTCAACGACACGGAACTGTTCTACGTGGAGGTCGGCGAGGGGTTGCCCTGCCTTGTGATGCACGGCGGTCTGGGAGCGGACCACTCTGCCCTGCACCCCTGGCTCGACCCGCTGGGCGACGTGATGCGCCTGGTCTACTACGACCACCGCGGCAACGGCCGCTCGGGCAGGCCGCCTTCCGAGACCATCACCTTCGAGCAGCTGTGCGCCGACGCCGACGCCCTGCGCGAGCACCTGGGCTGCGAGGAGGTCGCCGTGCTGGGCTACTCTTTCGGGGGGTTCGTCGCGCTCGAGTACGCCCTGCGCTACCCTGAGCGTATCAGCCACCTCATCCTGCTCGACACCGCGCCCACCCTCGACTACGGGGAAGAGATCGAGGCCAACGCTCGCCGCAAAGGCGCAACCCAAGAGCAGATGGAGGCGCTTGATGCTTCGGCGGAGGACGAGGCCGAGTCCTGGCGCTTGTGGAAGGTGATAGAGCCGCTGTATTTCCGCACCTTCGATGCGGATCTCGCCGAGCGCGTGATGGGCAAGACGGTCATCAGCGTAGAGGCCGCCGATGCGGGCGATGTCATCATAGAGGATTGGGATCTCACCCCTCGCTTGGGCGAGATCTCCGCGCCCACGCTCATCCTGGTGGGTCGGGACGACTTCGTCTGCCCTCCCTCCCAGGCGAAGATCATGCATGAGGGCATCCCGAACTCGGAGTTGGCCGTCTTCGAGAACAGCGGCCACTTCACGCACGTGGAGGAACCGGAGGCCTTCTTCGATGCGGTCCGAGGATGGCTACGGCGCTCCTGAGAAGCGCTATTCACCTGAGCCCGTTTTCTGCTCGTTATCAACTCGACACCGACTTTTTTCAACACGCTGGTGGATTCTCGGAAGCTCGGCTGAGCCCGGAACCTATTCGTCCATCCGCTCGACCCACTGAGACCGCCACTCCGGAGCCTCGAACGGCTCAGCGAAGTACCATCTGTCTCGCCACATCTTCCCGTCGCGCAGCTCGCTGATGACCACTACGTCCAATACCCGCCCGTCGCCGTATTCGATGACCCCCTCGACAACCCACAGTCCCTCCTTGACCAGCATTCGGCGCACCTGCAGAGACGACGGCGGAGTGGGGTGGGCTTCCTGGAACGCTCGCATGTTCTCCCGGCCTCGGAAGCGCTCCCTGGACTGGGGCATCTCCATCACGTAGTCCTCGGGGTGACGCACGTTGTATTCCTCTTCGGGGCCGAGACGGGAATACAGATCAGTAAGGAAGCGGTGCGCCTCCTGCTCGTCCATCTCTTGGAGGTTGGGCACCCGCTGCTCAGCCATCTCGCTGCTCCTTCCGTGGTCGCGAACTACTACGTCGTCCTTGTGCAGCCATGATGCCAGCCGAAGAACCTTCTCGCATCTAGCGAGAGCTTATTCACCGACTCGCCTGGAAGGAAGCTTCTCGGAAGTCCATATCCAGGACGCTGCATGGCCTCGGTCCTATGAGGTCAGAATCACCCGATGTCCCCGCTCTATTACCATACCCCAGAGCCTACACACACCGGCTCAGCTGCCCCTCGAAACCGATGCTGATGTACCATTCTAGATCTATTATGGGTTCGCGAAGGTGCATCCAGACGCCACAACCCGAGAGGAGTCCCGAGTGACGACAGACGAAGCCTCCAACGCCGCTGGGCCGCATGGCGCCTTGCGCGGATTCCCGCTGCCGGGGACCGCGGCTTCCGTTGTCGCCGTAGCTGCTCCGGGAGACGGCCCCGGCTACTGGGCTGGCTCGTCGAGCGCGGCGCTCGACGAGGATGGCACGTTCGTCATCGGCTACCGCGTCCGACACGGCCACGATGGCATCGCTGAGACCGTGATCTCGCGCTCAGAAGACGGCGAGCGGCTCACCACCGTCGCCACCCTCGAGCAGACCGAGTTCGGCGCGAAGAGCATGGAACGCCCATCGATCGTCCGTACCGAGACGGGCCGCTGGCGTCTGTACGTCTGCTGCGCCGACCCTGGCAGCGCACACTGGTGGATCGACGCGCTCGAAGCCGACGAGCCGGAGGAGTTCGCCGCGGCCGACGCTCGCACCATCTTCCCGGGCGACAGCCTAATCGGTGTCAAAGATCCATTGGTGCAGCGTACGAGCCAGGGATGGCGGGCCTGGATCTGCTGCCACCTCCTCGATCGGCCCGGCGAGGAGGATCGCATGTATACGGCCTACGCCACGAGCGAAGACGGTCTGCGCTGGGAATGGCACGGCGTCGCCCTGGAAGGACGTCCAGGGGCCTGGGACGCCCGCGGCGCTCGCGTCACCGCGGTGCTGCCCGACGGTCGCGCGGCTTACGACGGCCGGGCCACCGCCGAAGAGAACTGGTTCGAACGCACGGGCCTCGCATACCAGAGCGGAGAAACCGGATGGCTGCGACACGCCGGCGGCGAGCCCGTGGACGTCCGATACCTCGATGTCTTGCCGCTTCCAGACGGCGGCTTTCGCACCTACTACGAAGCCAGGCTTCCCGACGAGAGCCACGAACTGCGCACGGAGATCGTCCTGCCCTAAGACCCGACATGGACTAGACTCCTGGGCCTCGCTCCTCGCGACCCTAACATTCTGGCCTTTATGCGTTGCTAATGTGCGTTTTGGTGTCTTCAAGGCTGTCCCATTCTCGTGCGGTGTCGCCCTCTCTTACGGACCGGGGCAAAGCGAAGGGCCGCGCCGATGCGATGGGAGGCCCGGCGCGGCCGAGAGAAGACACAGGAGGGGTCGATATCGGCCAGTTAGGCCCCTCCCGGTATTGGGGGCACTGTAAGCGACTCACGCGCCCGGGACATCGGCCATCGCGGCCAAGCGCACAAAACCTGGCCGAACGTATCGGCCCTCTCCCTACGAAGGTGCCAGGCCGGGACACCACGAAGGATGCCCCAACCCGCCCTTGTCCGCTTCGTCCTTGGGGACGACAACAAGCTTAGCGCGGGTAGCAGGCCCCGTCCCGCATTACAGGGAACTCTCGTGGGCAGCCACCGTCGGGCATGAGTGGTAGGGGACCGGAAGAGGGTCCGCCAGCGTCCAAGAGGTTGCCATACCGATCTAGAAGCTGATTGTCACCATCGACTGAAGGTTGTGGTGAAGCACCACCAGCGCTTGCGGACGGGCTGCCGCCATCGACTGAAGGTCGTGGGGAAGCGCTACCGGCGCTCGAGGGCGGGCTGCCACCACCGGCATTCTGCAACTCGTCGCATGCTATGCCATTACCGTCTGGGTCGAGTCGGGAAGCTCCTGGCACGCCCTCGTCTAGGAGACGCTGCACATACGTCTGCAAGAAGGCCCGCACGAACCGCCGCTCCTCAGGGGAGGCCTGCTGAGTTCGCGGGTCCGACTCGAATTCGCTAAGGAGTCGCTCGCATGTAGGTATTTGGTTGGCCGGCGCAGCCTGAGCACTAACGCTTTGGGCGAGATCGAACTGTACCTTCTCCGAACGGTGCTGGCTGCCATTGTCGCCCAGCGCCCACAAGAGGAGAAGCACGAGCAGGGCCATCTCCACCAACAGAATGCCCCTGACTCCAGATAAGGTGCTCCTAGACCAATAATCGTGGATGTGCTTCCCTCCTGGTTCAGCAGCTTCTGCAAGCCTCTTACTCTAGCATTCGACAAATCGTGGCACAAATATCTCAGGACGAGTCTGTTGGCGGATGCGCTCGGTAGCACACGCGGCGGTGGAGGACGGTCTAGTGGAGGCGCGCAGGCGGGTGAGGAGCCGGGGAGGGGATTCCTCGCGCGTACCGGCCACCGGACCGCGGGTTCTCGGGCATCGCCTCGTCACACCGGCGAGCCGGATGACCAGGTCGGTTATTCGAGCCATTCGGTGACGAACCGGTCGCTGGCGTGTATGTCTATCTGCCTGAGACGTCCTGTCCCGGAGTTCACGAACTTGTGCGGCACACCGGCCGGCACAACCACGACCTGCCCACCCTTCGCCTCGATCACCTCGTCGCCGGCCATAAAGGTGACGCTACCCTCCTGCACCACGAAGACCTCCTCGTAGGGGTGCCCGTGCAGCTTGGGTCCGCCCCCCGGCGGCGCGTCCACAACGATGAACGAGACGCTCGCGCCGAGGTGGTAGCCCTGCAACTCGCCTGCGTCATCGCCGCGCGCCGGGTCGCCCAGTTCCACGACGCGCGCCGCGCCCCCCTGTTGCGTACGCCTGCCCTTCTCTTCCGGTCCGGCGTTCACGTCGCCCTCCTTCCGCTTCGTTCCGCCCGGTGGTCCTCACCGAGAGCGCTGGGATCTCCGTGCCGGCCTTCCGCCAACCGGGCGGCGCGAGTCCTGCAGAAACATCAGCGCGAGCAGGCCTACGGCATCGGGCTCCGCCTCGGGCAGTAGCGCGACCAGCAGCCGGCCCAGCCGGATCGCCTCGCCCGAGAGGTCGGCCCGCGTCAGCGAGTAGCCCCTCTGAGGAGAGGGCCGGGTGGCAGCGGGTGAAGATCAAGCGCAGCCGAAGTCTTCGATCTCTCTTCTCTGCAGGCCGGGGTTCTGGTCCTTCTTGGACGTGCGGATGTAGCCGACCTTCACGGCGCGTGGGGCTCCCGGACGAGGCCCTCCTGCTCGAAGTGGCGGTCGAAGGCGAGGGCCACCGAGATGCCGCGCTCGCGCATGAGGACGAACGAAACGCAGTCGGTAAGCGAGTAGCGCTTGTCAGGGCGCTCCTCCAAAAGGTCGAACGCCGCGCGGAAGATCTCCTCGCCCACGCTGATGAGCTCGACCGAGGGGCTCCCGGGCAGCCTCCTGCCCGTTTTCACCGCGGAGGCGTGCAGACCGCGGGAGTTCAGGTAGGTGACAACCTCGTCGAAGACATAGGTCGTAGTGACCAACCGTGGCAGCCTCCGGCCCCTCAACGACCTCCAGTGCCCGAGCGCCCGCCGGTGGTTCTCGTCGCTCCGTCGCTCCAACGCGAGCAGGTAGCCCGTGTCGACAAACACGGTGCGCTCGTCAGGAGGCCCCTCAGCCACCCGTGTATAGGTAGCGGTCGTGGTTCACCGAGGCGTCGGTCGCTCCGGCGTCCTCCACGGGGTCCTCGCCCAAAGCGAGTATGGGGTCTTCCGCTTCACCCGCCCTACCTCCCCCCGCTTCGCCGGATTCACCGGCCGGGGAGATCAGCAACCGCCCCGGCTCCTCGACGATCTCCACCTCGTCGTGGCCTTCCCCCAAGGCCCGCTCGGCCACGTCTTTGGGTATCAGCAGCCCGTCTTTCGTTATCCTCGCCTTGGTCGCCACCTCACGCTCCCTTTCTCTAATCCGGTCTCGAACCCATTGTCGCACACCCCAACGGACCGTCTCTGATTCGGAGCGTAGATTTCGAGACGGGAAAAGTTACCCAGATACTCATATTCGGGCGGCGTTCGGCGTGGTCTCCCGACTGTGTCACAGACGAGCGGATACGGGATTGGACGGTTCTGAACGGACACCCTAACGGCTTGCGGTCTTGCCATCTTCTGGCAGATAATGGCAGTCCAGACTACGGCTACATGCGTCTCTCTCACCGTCTCTCTATTCTCCTCTGCTCCGAGACCACGATCTCCTCTGCGATCTCCCAGGTGCGGCGGAGGGTACGTTCCGGGCTCGCTCAGCGGCTGCCTACGAGCGTCCCACGGCGCCGGGGCTAGCTGTAGTTCACGAAGCGCGGCCACGCCTCCTCGAAGGGCAGCTTCGGGTCCCGGCAGACGTAGACAGGCAGGCCATCTTCGTCGGGCATGCAGTAGCGGCACCTGACTTTCTCGACCTGTTCGACCTCTCCGAAAACCGCGCGCAAGGTCTCGGGCGGAACCCCGACGCTTATTACTACCTCGCCGGTGCAGTTTCCTGGTCCCCAGATATAGTAGCTGTTGTGGCCACTGATCGCTTTCGGTAAGCCGTATTTCGGGCCGAAGAAGTCAACGGCCCCCGCCTCGCCGTAGTTGCCGGTCAGAATGCACGCTCTTTCCCTCTCCTCTGCGGGTAATTCGTCATGGGCCCTGGCTACGGTCGCCACCATATTCTCCCAGCCGAACCTGTCGGCGAAGGTCTGGGGCAGTTGGCCCACCTCGCGGGTCTCGACCTGCACCCCAGCGTCGCCGCCGGCTGCGCCCGTGATCTTCGCCAGCATCTCGACGGGGAGCACTGGTAAGACCGTGAGCGGGGCTACAACGAGCCCCGAGACGGCCAGAACAGCGACGTAGGCGGGCTTGATCCAACCCCGACTGCGCCCGGCCACAAAGCGCTCGACGACTACAGCACCCGCCGCGAAGAGCATCGGGTACGCAGGGGCGAGGAAGTAGAACTTGGAGTTCGTGACCGCGAAGAGCACGAAGAGTACGATGTAGACCCAGCCCAGAGTGCGGTACGGGCGCCCCTCCCTCGCAAACAAGTAGTAGAGGAGTCCAGCGAGCCAGAGCGGCAGGGTGGGAGGCTGCATGGTTATGATCTGCTCCACGAAGAACTCGAAGGGGGACGCGGCGTCTACCTTCGTCCCGTAGTTCGACCAGAACTCGAGCGTCGGCCAGCGGTGCGTGATCTGCCAGTAGAGGTAGGGTAGCAGGAAGAGAAACGCGACCGCACCGCCTACCCACGGCCATGGCGTGAGCAGGTGCCGCCTGGTGCGCGTGAGCAGCAGTGCTACGAAGACGGCCAGCCCGAAGTAGAGCATGGTGAGCTTCGTCAGTAGCCCGAGGCCGGCGAGGAGGCCGAATAGGAGCCAGAGGCGGGGCTCGTCACGTTTCAGGATCACGAGCAGAACGTACGCCGCCGAAACCTGGAAGAGCTGGTCGAAGGCGTCCATGGAGACGAACGTCCCGAACACGATGAAGTTGGGCGCTACGAGCACCGCGAGCGCGGCGAGGCTCTGGGCGAACCGACCGCCCCCGAGCTCCCGCGCCATGAGTCCCGCGAGCAAAACGACCGCCGCCCCGGCTAGCGCCGGCAGGAGGTGCAGCGCGAACAGAGAGTCGCCCAGCGTGGCGCGCACGAAGGCGGTCACGAGCGCCACGAAGGGCGGGAAGTCCACGTAGCCAAGGTCCAACCTCTCGCCGGCGGCGATGTAGTAGAGCTCGTCGCGGAAGTAGCCGTAGTTTTCGGCGGTAAGCAGGTGCACCAGCAGCTTGAGGAGGGCCAGCAGAATAAGGATGGCGCCGCCGCTGAGGAGCACCGGGCGTGTGCGCTCCTCAGCGCGGGCCACGTCTCCCCCCGTCATCGCCCTCCCTCGTCGTGTTGCTTAGTTGTCGGCTAATGCAGGTTCGTCCCATCAGTCTGCGACCACGCGGTACCCTAACAGGTCGCGGATGCCAACGGGGACCGGGCACGCCCTACAACGCCACCGGCGTCCTGCGGTCCGGGCCGCCGTCCGGGTCGAGCACCCAGTGTTCGGACGCGGCCGCGCGGTACAGGCGGTGGGGAGCCGGCGCTCGTACGTCCTCCGGCCCCCATTCGCCCGCCCCTCCCGCCACCGAAGCGCGGGAGAAGACGCCAATGCCCCGGTCGAGGTCGGCGCCCGCGAGCTCCTCGGCCACCGCCGAGACGTACACGGCCTGGCCGGTGCCGACCGGCGCCCGGGAGTCGAAGATCACGACCGCCGTCTCGGGGCGCGCCGCGATGTTGCGCGAGTGCCTGGCATCCGGAGAGGAGACCCAGTAGAATTCCGCGTACCCTGAGGCCGCGTACCACACGGGCGAGGCCCAGGGCCGCCCGGCCGCGTCGGCCGTGGCGAGCGTCATGTACATGTTGGAGTCGACGATGGTCCTGGCGACGGAAGCGAGGTCCCGTGTGCCATCCGTCTCCTTTACCACGTGGTCCACTCTCCTTCCTGCCCTGCCCTGTCGAGCTCCGAAATTCCGCATCCCTGTCGAGGCGGCTACCCGATCCTGGTCGAGATCGCCTCGTAGCCACCCCCCAGGGTAATGCCGGACGCCTCTCAGCGTGCCACCGTCCTCGCTCGAGGTGCCCTCTTAGCACGCCGGCAAGCCCCTCTCCCCAAACCAGATGGTGAGGGTGTCCCCGCCAGCTCGTAAGTGTAGTCGAGGGTGTCACCCGTGTCGCTGTAGAAGCGGCTCTCTATGTGCGCGCTCGGCTCCCAATCCCCGCTCGTGGCCGATGACCTCCATGCCCGTGCTCTGCTGGCCGTCCTCCTGCAGGAGGGCGACAAGCTGGATCAGGAAGAAGCCGCCCAGCCCATCAACGTGCATACTGGCGCGTCTCTCTATCCACCGATCATACTCAATCCACCAGACAAAGTGCTATCACGATATATCGTGATATACTGCTGAGTCAGAGCTGGCCGCCAGGACGAAGGAGGCGAGATGTACGGCAGGGGCATGATGGGCTACGCGGGTGGGAGGCGGGCGATGGTGCCTTACGGGAGGCCCTTTCCTCCGAGGTTCATGATGGGGTTGGTGATAGGAGGGTTGTTCCTACTCTTTGTGGCCGGTCCCGGCTTCCATTTCCTCCCGCTTCTTTTTCTTCTCTGGGCCGTTCCGTTCTTCCTGATCCCGGCGTTCTTGGCTGTCGCGCGAGGCTTGACTGGGCTTGCGGAGGCCCGTACGCGGGAGAGGACGGGCAGGGTGACGGTACAGGAGAGCAAGGAGAGGGAGCTTTTGGAGGCGCTCGCGCGGCGGGGGGAGCTCTCGCCCGCGCTGGCGGCGCTAGAGACCTCGCTCACCGTCGCCGAGGCGGACCGGATGCTCTCAGATCTGGCGGAGAGCGGTCACGTAGAGGTAAGGGCGCACGAGGGGAGGTTGGGCTACGCGCTCTGGGAGCATGACCGGCGTCAGTTGACGGAATAGGCCTAGTGTTACGAGATAGCGTTTACCAAAGGAGGTCGAGAACATGTTCGGTCCAAAGGCGATGAGGGGGTTTTTCGGAGGTAGGCACGGGCCGGGGTTCGGCCACGGTCCGCGGCGGGGGCGGATGTTCGAGAAGGGGGATCTGAAGTACGTGATCCTCGACCTGCTCAAGGACGAGCCCTCCCACGGCTACGAGGTCATACGAAAGCTGGAGGAGAGATCCCGCGGCTTCTACTCCCCGAGTCCCGGCTCCGTCTATCCCACACTGCAACTGCTAGAGGACATGGGGTACGTGAGTGCCACCCAGCGGGACGGCAAGAAAGTCTACGCCATCACCGACGAAGGGCGTAAGTTCCTGGATGAGAACCAGCGCTCCATCAAGGATATCTGGGGCAAGTTCGGGGGAGGCTGGGACCCCGAGGTCGCGTCCGAGATACATGAGATCAGGCACGACCTCATGGATCTCGGAAAACTCTTCGGCCAGAAAATGCGCGAAGGAAACGTAGACCGCGACAAGCTGGCCCGCATAAGGAGCGTAATCTCGACCGCCGCAAGAGAGATAGAAGACATCCTGCGAGAGCGCGAAGACCCAGGGACGACAAGCGTGTGAAGTAGCAAGTCAGCATTTCAGCAAGAAGAAATAGCTGACTGGCCGGAATGCTGACTAGCTGATAGCGTTTGCAAAGAGGTTCGAACCTCTTTGCAAACTACTACAGGTGTAGAGAGCGGGGAAAGGGGGCCGTCGCATGGCACAGCGGACGGGAGAGGAGGCCGCTCATGATTCTCCCAAGGACGCTCTCAGGCACCATGGGTCCGGCATACGGGCGCGGTCCAATACGGAACCACAGATGACTTCCCAGCCGACATCTTCCCAGACTATAGGTCCTTTCTTCCACGACGCGCTACTCGATGAGGACCGCTCCGAGCTGGTCTCGCCCGACCACCCCGAGGCGATAAAGATCGAAGGTACGATCTACGACGGGGCCGGCGAGGTCGTGCCTGACGCGATGGTCGAGATCTGGCAAGCCAACAGGGCTGGCCGCTACGATCATCCCGCGGACGACAGGGAGGACCTGCCCCTCGACGAAGACTTCTCGGGCTTCGGACGCTCGGGCACGGATGCAAGCGGCGAGTTCTCATTCTTGACGGTCAAGCCCGGGCCCGTTCCCGGACCGGACGGAAGGGTTCAGGCACCGCACGTTATGGTCTCCGTCTTCGCCCGCGGACTCTTGGATCGCCTGGTGACCCGCATCTACTTCCCAGACGAGGAAGAGGCGAATGCCGTCGACCCTGTGCTCTCGTCTATCGAAGACCAGGAGCTTCGGAGGACCCTCGTCGCACGTGAGGAAGGGGGCGCTCTGCGCTTCGACATCCATTTGCAGGGTGATAAGCAGACCGCGTTCTTCGGGTTCTAGGGATGGCC
>Ga0136632_10000223_pt1 | contig 15079 bp, 15 predicted proteins | sample AntDrymUQ6112106_2_FD_104670 | JGI IMG/M metagenome (GOLD analysis project Ga0136632, IMG submission 104670) | Polar desert sand microbial communities from Dry Valleys, Antarctica - metaG UQ611 (21.06) | ecosystem: Environmental > Terrestrial > Soil > Desert | place: Antarctica: Dry Valley...
CACTTCGATTGGAGCGAATTCGATCAGAATCGCAACTCGGGATGCGGCGCGCAGGCGAACGCGTACGCCGGCACATTCGGAGGCGGGATGGTCGCCGCCCGGAGGGCCAAGAGGAACGTCAGGCGCCTGATGTGGCGGCTCGAAGCGGTGAGGGCCAAAGGCGGCGGCCGGCCAGTGGGTATCAACTCGGGCTTCAGGAGCCTGCCTTACAACGACTGTATCGGTGGTGCCAGCAGATCGCAGCATCTGTACGGAACGGCGGCGGACAACCGTATGGCCGAGATCACGAACCACCGCCAGCGGAACATCGCGATGCGCAGCCAGGTTCACGGCATCGGTTGTTACTCGTCTCAGACGCATAATCACTTCGATCTGCGGATCAACAATGCCGCTCTCTCGTCCTCACGATCCTGGTGGTGGCCGCGCACGGACTCGCAGGGTCGTCACCTTTCCGATGAGGGCTCTCCCTGCTGGGGTGAGACGAGCAACACCTCCGCGCTGCGAACCAGCGGAGCGGTACTCCGAGCTATCGAACTCGCCACGCCCGGAGCAGGCTCACTCGTTCCATCGGCCGCGGAGATCGAAGCCTTCGAATCTGCGGGTGAGCCGGAGGATCTGAACGGCGCGGACTGACCGGAGGTTCGAGACGCGCTTTAGCGCGCGCGTGATCCTGATCGCGGGTCTTGTGGCGATCCTGGGCGCATGCGATCCCGCGGCAGATGGCCAGCGACGAGCCGACGCATCATCCTCCCCGCCGGCCCCGTCGGCTTCTACAAAGCTCACCGAGCCGACTCCCTCAACGAACGTTCCGACCGCCGATCCAGCACAGGAGCCGGACGAGGGGACCCACCTTCTGTTCCTACGGGGCCGGGTCATCCGAAGCTTCGACCTAGATGAAGGCGTGCAGGAGCCCGTGGCCACGTTGCCGGGTGGCGACGCCGTGCTCTCCGTTGACGGAACGGCGGCAGCCGTCGTCACTGCGGCCGTCCCCACGGGCAACGACGAGGACTTTGTCGAGTATCCGGAGTTGCAGACGATCGACTTGGCCAGTGGAGTTCGCGCAACCCTCGGACCGGGCTTCTCGCCTCTGTGGTCGGCGAGCGGCAACCTCGCCTACATCGAGCCGGTCGAACGTCGCGCCTGTGATGGTGAGGCCTGCTCCGGACGGGTTCGCATAGTGGTCGCCGATGCCGAGGGGAACCCGCAACGAATGACAACCCCTGGACGCTGGGGCCTCTTGGGTTGGGCGGGCGATCGTCTGCTGGCGGCCGATCAGAGCGACCTTCGGAGGACAGCGAGCGTCGGTCCGGATGGCAGCGCGGCCACGCTGGCGATCCCCCCAAGTGAGATATGGGGCGCTTCGCCCGACGGAGGTTGGCTCATCCGTGCTGGAAGACGTTCCTCGACGATCCTCGCTCTGGACGAGAGCGGCGCTCCGACCGGGCGTGCGATCGATGTGGACCTGGACGGGGCGGCCCTAGGCCCGGGTACCTGGGCCCCCGACTCCTCCACGGTCGCGGCCGTTGCGATCAAAGGGGCCCCTGGAGGGATCCCGGTATCCACCATGCTCACCCTTTCGACCACGGGCCCGCCCCCTGGAGCGGTTCCGGAGTCCCGCAGGGCGGTGGGCAACGTGATCTGGTCCCCGGACTCCTCCCGGTTCGCCTACGTCCAGGCGACCGGCCGAGGCGGGGGCCGCCTCACAGCCCGCCTCTGTGAACTCGACGGAGCCTGCAGGAGCGTCTTTCATTGGACCCAGGGCGTGACGCTGCTGGCGCTCCTCTAAGGCGGGGGCGGGCCCAGGCTAACCATTGACCTATTTCGGGAAGTGAGAGAAGGTAAGGGAGGCCCCGTGGGGAACCACGATGTGGCGGAGGGACTCACCCCTCGACGAATCCAGGCAGCTGCCGGTGTCGAGGAATAACTACGCCTGAGGGCCGTTTATCGAAGAGAGCGAGTGGCAAAGAAGAAGGTAGTCAATGCCCCGCTCGCGAGACCAGCACCAATCGGAGGAGGTTCCAGATCCAATCCCTCGACCCCGTCGAGAAGCTCGACTGGCAGGAAGACGCCGCTTGCAACGAGTTCGACAACGTCCTGTTCTTCGGTCCAGACCAGGGTGAATCGGAGCTCGAGAAGCAGGCCCGCGAGGCGCGCGCCAAAGCCGTTTGTCAGCGCTGCCCCGTACTAGAGCCCTGTCTGGAGTTCGCCATGGAGACCAATCAGAAGTACGGGATCTGGGGCGGCCTCACGGATAAGGAGCGAGCGTCGCTCAAGCGCCGCCGCGCCCGCGCCCGCCGAGCCTCCTAGCAGCGCTCCCCTACACATTTGGCCGTCTCTTCGAGACGGCGTTTTCCGCGTCGATCACGTGCCCGCTCCGTGGGTGAAACGCTCAGGAAGGGTTCTTCGGCTTCCACGCGGAAGAGATCCTGCCCACGTTCTCCTACGAGGTGGTGATCGTCTTCAGTCGCGCGGCCATCTCCCGGTAGCGACCAACGGGGATCAGATGCACCCCGTCGAATGCCCCCGATGCCCTAACGCGTTCGATCTGTTCGCAGGCGAGATCGACTCCGACTTCGGCGTCGTCCAGTTTGTCGACGATCGTCTCGGGGACTTGTATGTCCGGGATCGACGCGTTGATGCGCCGCGCCATCCGGGCGCTAGCTAGGACGAGGACACCTGCGTACATACGGCCCGCATAGTCCAGCGATTCTCTCCATTGGAGCAACCTCTCGAACGAGTAGGTCACCTGGACGAACACGAAGTCTGCTTGCGTTCGCCAGGCCAAAGGACGTCCCACCTTGGCAACGGTTCCGATCCTGAAGTCCGAGTAGCCCTGGAACAGCGGTCCCTCGCCGAACGAACGAACCTCGTTGATCATCCCGCGCACGGTCAGGTCTTCGGTGCGCCGCCCTTCCTGTGGGGCGTCCCCATAGACGAAGAGGAAATGATCCACCCCATACGAGGCTGCGGTCAGCAGGTCCCGGCGGAATCCGAGAAGATTCCGGTCACGAGCGTTCAGGCAAGCGATCCCTCTGCCTCCGAGGTAGGCGACCTCGTGCGCGACAGCAACGCTGGAGACGGTGGCGCGCCCAAGATGGTTGTCGGGGATGAGGAACGCGTCGGTGACTGGCTTGAGTACCTCTATCTGGCGTCTGACGTGCTCGATGTCCGGGCGGCGCGGCGGCTCTACCTCAGTCAGGATCCCGAAGCCGCTCTGCTTCAGAAACGATTGCGGTGGCTCCGGTGGCGGGGGCGCGATGGAACTCGGGCCTGTCATCCCACTCATTATCAGGCCCCGGCGGGGTCCGCCGGGGCCTGAGTCGTGATGCCTAGCCGACTAAACGACCGGAGCTGTGTTCGAAGCGTTGTCGTTGAGGTTGATGGAGGACTGGGGGATGCCCGAGTCCTGCGAATGCCGAGGGGCTTCCTTGCCACCGCCGGTCAACGACTTCGCCTTGTTAAGCAGTGGCTGGAGCTGCCCGCTCTTCGCGAGCATGTAGGTCCCTGCGCCGACCCCGGCGATCAATGCGATCGGGCCCAGTCGCGAGGCGATGGAGCGCCGCTTGGGCTGCCGCATCTCCTGGATCTTCTCGATACCTTCCTTGATGGCTAGCGCTGCCAGCGCCTTCTTCAGAAGTGGATTCATACATACTCCTTCGGGTTGGGTCCTTCACTCGTCCTTACCCGCACGAACGCCAGGCAATCGCCGGTTGAACAGTCGTTTAGAAGCCCCGAACGCTCGTCCAACCCCTTGCGTGCGCAGGTAGGGAAGAATGGTTGCGTGATTCTTTTCGAGGCCATCGAAACCGAAACGGGCGGGCGTTTCGACGCGCTCGACATCACGAATGATGTGCTGAAACTGGTCCGATCATCCGGGGTCCGCGACGGAAACGTGCTGGTCTTTTCCCCCCACACGACCTGCAGTGTGGTGATCACGTCATCCGGTAACGGCTCCCTCAAGGCCCTGGAGCGAACGATGGAAACCCTTGCTCCGAAAGATCATTACTACGCACACGACGACCTCGACATCCGCACCGAGAACCTCGTCGAGGAGGAGCCCGCGAACGCGCCGGCCCACATCTTCCACATATTCGCCGGCAAGACCTCTGAATCCATTCCGATCGTCAACGGTGTCCCAGCGCTCGGGGAGGGCCAGCGGGTTCTCTTCCTCGAGCTGGATTCGTCTCGACACCGCAGGTGTTTCATCCAGGTGGTTGGCGAGTGACCGACGCCCCGAGTGGCGTCCCGGCGGGAGCGCAGGGGGGTCCAAGCTGGTTGGTTGACGACATCCTGCGGGTGGAAGACCTCCTGTTGAGAACGGCGGGGGCGTCGGGGCAACCGCTCGTCGCCGAGCCTTCGTTACACCTGCTAAAAGCGGGAGGCAAGCGTCTCCGACCCGCGCTCGTGTTGCTCTCATCCCACGCCGGGGAATCGGGACGACGTGCGACTGACCTTGCTGCGGCCGCGATCGAACTCGTTCACATCGCGACCCTGTATCACGACGACGTCCTGGACGAAACCGAAACCCGCCGGGGAGTGCCGACGACCCATGCAAAGTGGGGTACCGAGGTGGCGGTCCTAGCGGGCGATTATCTCTTTGCCTGCGGATCAGCGCTGGGAGCGGACGCTTCCGGCGAGGTTCCCGGGATCCTGGCGCGAGCGATCGCCGCGGTGTGCGAGGGACAGATAGTGGAGACGGGTTCTGTGAACGATCCGGAGCGAACGCCCGAGCAGTACCTCAACACGATCCGACTGAAGACAGCGGCGTTGTTTGTGGCCGCCTGCGACCTGGGTGCGGCAACCTCCGACGCCGGTCCGGACCGGCGCGCAGCGTTGATGGTCTATGGCGAGAGCCTGGGCCTCGCGTTCCAGGTGATCGACGACCTGCTCGACCTCACCGGTGATCCGCGGATAACGGGGAAGGAGCCGGGGACGGATCTGCGCGAGGGGGTGTTCACGATCCCGGTGCTGATCGGATGCCAGCGCGATCCCTCGCTCGCCCGGCGACTCGCCTCGGGTGACCGAGAGCTTGGCTCGGTCCTCCCCACGTTGGACGCCAGTGGTTCCCTGGCGGCCGCTCTGGACATCGCATGCGAGCACGGACGCCGAGCGGAGGGGGCCCTGGCGGAGCTCCCGGACGTGGAGTGGACGGCGTCGCTGAGAACGATAATCACCGGGGTCCTGGCGCAGGTTCCGGACGTTTCGCCCGTTTAGGTAGTCGGGCCCAGGGTATACTCGAGCTAGCGAAGTTTAAACTGTAGCTAGCAAATCTAGACAGGAGGAACCCACATGCCGAACATGAACGACACCATGGAGCGTGTCGCTTCCAGGGCCGTCGAGATGAGCGTGTATCTGCCGCTGGGCGCCTACGCTCGCGTGCGGGACGAGATCGTCGACCTCAACCGAGCCTCGGTACGTAAACTGTACGAGGACCTCGTAGACCGTGGTCAGAACCGGATGCAGCCGATCGAGCGCGTCGTCAAGCGTCGCGCTGAAGCGGCCGAGGACGAAGCACGTGACGCCGTTGTCCAGACGCGCAAGACCGCGAAGAAGGCGGCGCGCAAGGGTTCGACCGCAGCCACCCAGGTGGCGCCGAAGATGCCTCGCGTCGGTGCTCCTCGCAAGGCCAGCGAGCTGCCGATAAAGAGCTACGCCTCGCTGAATGCGGACGAGATCGTGTCCCACCTCAAGGGGCTCACGCAGACGGATCTGGCTCGCGTTTACAAGTACGAGAAAGCTCACGAGGAGCGCTCGACGATCCTCGACGCTATCGACTCTCGTCTGGTCGCTCTGCCGATCGCAACTTACGACTCGCTAACCGTCGACGAGGTCATCGGTCGTCTCGACGGTCTTTCGCCCCAGGAGCTCAGGGCGCTTCGTCGCTACGAGTCGGAGACGAAGATGCGCACCACCATCATCGAGAAGATCGAGTCACTTCTCGGGTAGCGTTGTTTCAACCGATCAAGCGGGGCCCGGCCGACTTCGTTCGACCGGGCCCTAGTCTTTTCACGAACATCTCGACCAGGTGCTCGACGTACGTTTGCTCGTCTGCGGGCAGGATGTGCTTACCGCCGAGGATCTCTTGCTCTACGAAGAACGCCAGCAGCGAATTGAAGAACAGCCGGGCCGCGATGAGCGGATCGACCTGCGAGCGGGTCCGGTCGCTCATCCGCTCCTCAAAGATACGCCCGAGCTCGCCGATGGATTCGCTCACGGCATCGACGAAGAAGACTTCCTTCTCTTCAGGGAAGACCTGAACCTCCTGCAGGAGCAGACGCGTGAACTCCGTGTTCTGACGAAGAACGTCGAAGAAGCCGCGAGCTAGCACAAGCAGAAGTCCCCGGGTGTCGAGTTGTCCGGCGATATCGGGGAGTGTTCGCAATAGCGGCAGGAACGAGTACTCGTCGATGATGGCGCGGAATAGATCCCGCTTGGATGCGAAGTAGTGATAGATCAGGCCTTCCGTTATGTCGGCCGCCCGGGCGATGTCCCGCATCGACGTTCCGTGGAAGCCCCGTTGGGCGAACAGGTGGAGACTCGCCTTCAGGATGTCCTCTCGCCGATCCCGGCGTGCTTGATGGGAGGGATCTCTGGAGCTCATCGTCGCTTCGCAAAGGAGCTATGGCCGCCCCTGGACTTATCGTTGATCTGCCTCAAGACGTCCTCCCGGGCCTCACGCACGGCTTGGTTCATGTCCGCATTCTCGGTGCGTGCGACTAGATGATGTTTCCCGTACTGCAGTTCCAGAGTGACGTTGAAGTCGATGGAATGGGAGTCGTTCTTATTGATCCGTACCTCCGCATGGACCTCATCGAACCGGCTCAGACGTCGATCGATCTTCTGAAGGTCTTTCTCGATGCGATCGACGTCGGCGTCCTCGAGGTGACTGCCCGGCGCGGAAACGCGCAACTCCATCACATCCTCCTTGCTCGAGGCTGTTAGCCCCCATCGTAAGGCTTCACGCGAGCCACTCGATGAGAGGTCGAGGCACGATCGAGGCGGAGAAGTTACGAGCCACATGCTCCCTGCCCGCGCGCCCCATGGCACGGGCGAGGTCATCGTTCTCGAGGATCCGAATGAGCGCCGCAGCCATATCGTCGCGACGGCCGGCGTCGGTCACAAGACCGGTAACTCCGTGGATCACAGCTTCGGGCGTGCCTCCCGAGCGGCCGGTAACACAGGGCGTCCCACAGGCGGCCGCCTCCAGGAGCACCACGCCCAGCCCCTCGACATCAAGCCCGAACCACCGGTCCTCCACGGGAAGAGCGAAGACATCAGCCGCCGCGTAGTAGGCAGGGGCTTCATCGTCGGGAACGCGACCCGCGAAGATCACTTTTCCTAGGGTGCGCTCCGACAGTTTCCGAAGCTGCTTCTCCTCCGGCCCCGTTCCTGCGACGACGACTGTGGCTCCGGGAACTCTCTCGGCGATCGTGGGAAGCGACTCGATGACTCGGTCCACGCCTTTGCGCGGAACCAACCGCCCAAAGCAGAGGATCATCTTGGCTTCGGGGTCGATCCCCAGCCGTCTTCGAACCCAGGATGCATCCGTCTCGGGTGTGAATCGATCGAGGTCGACGCGAGCCCGCAGGCGTTCGATCCGCACCTGGTTTCGCTTTGCGATCAAGCCGTGAAGTCGCTCCGCAGTGAAGTCACTCACGGGCAGCAACAGGTCCGCCCCGGCAAGGGAGCGGGCGAGGTATGTCCGCAGCCCCGGGATCGCGGCCGGAACGAGCAGCTCGGCACCGTGCACGATGGCCGCGTATCGCAGGTTCCGTCGGGCAAGCGCCGGTCCCAGCAGCACGAGGGGCCAGGGTGTCCCGAACAGGATTTGGCCCGTGTTCTCACGCTTCGCGATGTCCGCGATCTTCTGGAGCGTGCGAGGGCCCGGGACCGGGAGTCCGGGGAGGGCATGCGTGGGATAGGCAAGGTCTCGCGGCAGCATCTGACCGTCGCGTTCTGGCGGGGCGAGCACCGCGACCCTGGGCGCTAGCGAGGAACAGAGCTCGGCGAGATAGCTCTCGATCCCGCCGCGCCCGGGTAGGAATGACGACGTCACCATCAGGGCTTCGGACATCGCTCGATTATGAAGGGCTCGGGTATAACAGGCGGGTGAGCGATGATCCCGAGGGGCAGCGTCTTCGAGCCCAAGCGCGAGCCGATCGGAAGCTGATCCAGCAGGCCGCCGACTCACTCGCAGAGATAGATCGCAACGATGGCTTGTCCGACGAGCATGCCGATGTGCTCGCCGCCCTCCGGATCCGCCTCGAAGGGAAGGCGCGCGCCTCACTAGAGGATCTGCTGTCCGCCGCAGGAGATATCTCCAGGAAGCGAGATCTCGGCGATGCCCTGGTGCCTCAGGAAGAGGACGACTCGGACTGGCCGGCGGTCGAGGAGAAGAAGCGCGAATGGCCGGGCGCCTAGGTCAGGCCCCTTCGCCCTGGTTTCGCTGTCTAAGGAAGTTCTCGAGCTCCGCCGCCAGGGCGTCCCCGCTCGGCAGCTCCGAGGTGTCGATCTCATCGACCCGCTCTTCCAATGCGGTTACGTACGCCTGAACGTCCTCATCCCCCGCCACGATCTCGGTGACTCGCTCCTCATACGTGGCGGTGGCCCGCTCGAGATCCTCGACCGGCGCCTCAACACCCACGAGCTCGGCAGCCTGGCGGACCAGGGCGAGCGAAGCCTTTGGGTTCGGCGTTACGGCAAGGTAGTGCGGAACAGCAGCCCATAAACTCGCCGAGTCGATCTGCTCGTGCCCGAACGCGTCGTGCAGGACGCCAACGATCCCTGTCGGACCCTCGTAGCGAGACCGCGTCAGGCCGAGTCGCTCGACGAGGGCGGGGTCCGCCGCCGTTCCGGTGATCGGCACATCACGCGAATGGGGTACGTCCGCGAGAAGCGCTCCAAGGGTGACCACGAAGTTGACTCCATGCCGTCTGGCTTCAGACACGATCATCCTCGAGAAGGTCTTCCATCGAAGGTTCGGTTCGGTCCCTATCAGCAAGAGAACGTCGCGATCCTCGGCTCGTGCAGCCCAGAACTCATTCGCCGGCCACGTGATCTCACGGGTGATGCCATCCATCAGGTGGACGTTTGGGCGCACGGCCTGAAAGTCGTAGAACTCCTCGGGATCGAGCGACGCGATCCTCCTTCCGCCCCAGACTCGACTGAGGTGCGTGGCCGCAAAAGTGGCTGCATCCCCTGCGTCGTTCCATCCGCGGAACGCCGCGATGAGAACGGGTTCGTGTAACTGGACCTCGTCATGTCGTTCGATCGATTCAGGAAACACGGGCATGGCTTCAGGCTACCCGCGGGGAAGTTCTAGTCGCTCACGAGGCAAGAGCGTCGCGTTGATCCAGATGTTGCTGCAGCTTCCGCTTGATCCGCTGTAGGGCGTTGTCTATCGACTTCACATGGTTGCCGAGGGTTGCCGCGATCTCTTCATAGGACTTGCCCGCCATGTACAGCGTGAGCACGTCCCCCTCGAGCTGGGTCAGGTTCTCTCTCATCGTCTCCCTCAACGCTTCGATCTCCTCGGCGGAGATGACCAGCTCGGCCGGATCGGTGATCTCCTTCGCAGGCACGGTTTCGCCTACGGAGCGTTCACCCTCATCTCCATAGATCGGGGCATCCAGGGAGACGGAGCTGTTGAGGGGCTGATGCTTGTTCCGGTTCGCCGTCTTGATCGCGGTAAGGATCTGCCGGGAGATGCAGAGTTCCGCAAAGGCTCTGAACGGCGTTTCCTGCTCGAGGTCGAAGTCCCGGATCGACTTGTAAAGGCCGATCATCCCCTCCTGAACGACGTCTTCTTTGTCGGCCCCGGAGAGGAAGTAGGAGCGGGCTTTCGATCGTGCGAAGTTGCGATAGCGGGCGATGAGCGTCTCAAGGCATCGCTCGTCGCCGTCGCGAGCGCGTCGAACGAGGTTGTTGTCTTCGAGCGCCTCAATGTCCTCGAGAGGGTCCCTGGCCTGACCCGAGACTTGGCTCATTCACTCTCCCCCCATCGACGAGGTACGTCTCGCCGATGATCGTGGCAACATCCTAGTGTCTTACCCCCCCGCTACCCCGCTGTCCCCAGCCCTGTGGGACTAACTTTTGGGGCCAGTGGATCCGGTAGATGTGAGCGGCCAGCGGCACCGGTTCACTCTGGCACTATGCGCACGGGAGGCGAAAGGGGACTGGTGTCCCTCCCGATCTTCAAAATCGGTGCGCCGGCTAACCCCGGTGGGCGGGTTCGATTCCCGTCCGCCTCCGCTTATTGTGCAGGCTGAAGGGTGCGGAAAAGGCCTCGTGGCTGATCATGCTGCCACTCGGTACTCATGGATGAGATCGCCGAGACGATCCCGGCGGCGGACCCTCGAAGAAGGCGATGTCTCTGGTGACCTCGACGGTGCGATCTCGGGAGCCTTCAGGTCCAGCCCTCGATGCGGCCTCTGCCGGTTGTAGTGATCGGTGTAGGTGCGCAGCACCGTCTGGAGGTGGTGCTCGCCCGCGATCAGCAGCCAGTCGAGACATTCGGCTCGCACGGTCCTGATCCAGCGCTCGGCGATCGCGTTGGCTCGGGGGGGAGCGGATCGGCGTCTTGATCTCGATGCCTTCCGTTGAGAAAACCTCGTCGAAGGCTCCGGAGAACTTGGAATCTCGGTCGTGGATGAGGAAGCGAACGGGCTCTGTTCGCCGATCGAGAGACAAGCACAGATTGCGCGCCTGCTGGACGACCCAGGCCCAGTCAGGATTGCTGGTGCAGCCTGCCAGATGCACTCGACGGGTTGAAAGCTCGATGAAGAACAACACATACACGACGCGGCCCCACAGCGTGTAAGTGGTGAAGAAGTCGCGAGCCAAAATGGTTGCCGCCTGGGCGCGCAGGAATTCCGTCCAGCCGGGACCGTCTTGGCGTGGGGTCGGCCCGAGACCTGCCCTTCTCAGGATGTCCCGAAGCGTGGTCACCGGAAGGTCATGGCCGAGCTTCAGGAGCTCGCCTCGAATCCGCATGTATCCCCAACGGGGGTTCTCTCTGGCGAGGCGAATCACGAGACTCTTGAGTTCGGGCGCAGTCGGAGGCCTTCCTCGGCTTGTTCTCCCCCATCGTCGAGCCTTTGCGGTCACGAGCTGGCGATGCCATCTCATGAGGGTGTCGGGTTTCACTAGGAATGATCGCCACCGCCAGCGCGGAAGCAAGCGGCTGAGGGCTGCCAGCAGCATCCTGTCCTGTGTGCGAAATCGCGGCCTGCCATTCTGCCGGTGTCGAACCTCGAGCTGGTGACGGAGGACGACGATCTCGACATCGTTGTCGTCGATTCGTACCATTGCACGGACGAGCAGTCGGAACTGAGATCGACAGATCAGATAAGCGAGCGAGATCAGCGGGTCACCTCCTGCTCGACGCGCGAAAACAGACCCTAGGTGACCCAGCGAGGAACGCCTGGACCGAATCGGCAGCTCAAAAGACGAGACGATCGTGTTATTCGCACCCTTCAGTCGGACGCGCCCGAAAGCGCCGGGATACTTGCGCGGTGCAGGGGAGAGGATCCGCCTTGCGGGGGCTCCGCCCCGGCCACTTTGCCGCGGCCGCAACGCCCGAGTCTCTCCATTTGCGGCGTGGAAGGGGAAAGACACGGGGGTGCATCGGTTCGAGCCTCCTACTGGCAACCAGGTATTGGGCGTTCATGACTCGAAATACCACCTGCAAGGTTGACGCTCACGACGCCGTCCCGGCTCTGCACGGCGAGCGCATCTCCGTTCGGTCTGAGCGCGGGGATGCGGAAATGTCCGGCACCATTGCGGAGGGAAGTGCCGAGCCGAGCGAATGCAGTAGCGCGTGCCGCCGAGAAGCCGGCGGCCCGAGGCCAACGCAGGGTAGCGGCCCGAGCTCAACCCAGGGCGCTCCACCAAAGCGAACGTTGATAGCTCGCTTTGGTCGGCCCTTCAGTTTTACGGGTGAGGCCACTACAAAGTCGCCGATGGGGCTGCTATTATTGCCTCTCGGTCGGGACGCGGCCGCAGCCATGTTTGAACCACATTGGGGGGCCGGACTATGCAACGACGCACGTCGATTACTGCTGTTTTTTGCGCCTTGGCGCTCTCAGCATTTGGACTAACCACGGGCGCGGCCGCGGATCCCGACGGCCAGCACGGCACCAACGAGGGGCATCTCATCGGAACCGGCGAGTTCGGAAAGATCGAACTAGTGGACGTTGTGGACGTAACCGACACGCCGGATTTGATCGCAGACGTCACCGTCTCGCCGGACGGCAACACCGCGTTTCTCGCCAACTGGGGGGAGCCCGACTGCGCCGGGCCCGAGACGGGCGGCCAAACCACCCCCGATGCCGGTGTGTACATCATCGATATTTCCAATATCGAAACCGACCCCGACTCCGCGGAGTTGGTCGGCTTCATCCCATCGCACCAGGACACCCGTCCCGGCGAGGGCATGCAGGTCGTCGAGATCACCACCGCAAGGTTCAGCGGCGACGTCCTCGTAATGAACAACGAGCAGTGCGGCCCGCAAGGCAAGGGCGGTGTTTCCCTGTGGGACGTCACCGATCCCCTCAAACCGAAGAAGCTCTCCGAGCACTTCGGTGACCGGGATCCGGGCGACCGGGACGCTAACGAGATCCACAGCGTGTTCGCCTGGGACGCTGGAGACAAAGCCTATGTCGTGGTGACGGACAACGAGGAGTTCCCCGACGTAGATATCTTCGACATCACCAACCCGCACCGGCCTCGCCTGGTCGCTGAATACGACCTCAACGCTTTCGACGTCGACCAGCCGGAGCTGGGCCTAACCGAGTCCTTCCTTCACGACATGGTCGTCAAGGAGATCGACGGCAAATTCATCATGCTTCTGTCCTACTGGGATGGGGGCTACGTGCTCCTCGACGTCACCGATCCCGCCAACGCGCTATTCCTCGGGGATACGGAGTTCACGAACCCCGATCCCGAATTGCTGGAGTCGCTAGGCGTCGCGCTTACTCCGGAGGGGAACGCGCATCAGGCGGAGTTCACGATCGACAACGAGTTCTTCATCGGCACCGACGAGGACTTCGCACCGTACCGACCGGACGAGTTCAAGATCACCAGCGGTCCGTTTCAAGGCGTGTACCCGTCGGTGATCGTGCCGGGCGGACAGCCTCCTGCGATCCTCGACGATCTGACGCTCAACGGGCCGGTCGTCTACGGCGGCTACGGCTGTCCCGACTCGGCTCCCATACCGAGCCCCGAGGACATCCCCGGTTATCTCGACATGCTCGAGCCCGGCGAGGAGACGATTATCGTTCTCCAGCGGGGGCCGGCCGGCGACCCGAGTGCGCCCGAGGAGGCGTGCTTCCCCGGCGAGAAGGCCCACGAAGCGGCGGAGGCGGGATGGGACGCGGTGCTTTTCGTTCAGCGCCATGGCGGCACCGAAGATCCACCTTTCTGTGGATCGGGCGCGTTCGTCGACGAGATCGTCGCCGTCTGCACCAACCACGAAGCTTTCCACAAATTGTTCAATCTGGAGCCAATCGATCCCCCGTGGTCCTACCCAGAGAACCTTGCCATCGGCACTATCGGCGAGAGGATCGAGGTCGGATCGATATTCGACGGGTGGGGCTACGTCCACCTGTTCGACCGAGAGACTCTCGAGGAGCTGGACACCTACGCGATTCCCGAGGCGCACGATCCGGCGTTTGCGTTCGGCTTCGGGGACCTCAGCGTGCACGAGGTGGCGGTAGACCCGCAGGACGCGTCCCTCGCGTACCTGTCGTACTACTCGGGCGGGCTCCGCGCCATTCAGATCCAGTGCTCCGACCCGAACGACAACAGCACATGTGAGCTCGTCGAAGTGGGCGGCTACCTCGACCCGGCCGGAAACGACTTCTGGGGCGTGGAGACGTTCGTTGGAGAAGACGGGTTTACGTACATCCTCGCTAGCGACCGTGACAGCGGTCTGTGGATCTTCAGAGATCCTTGATCTGAGGAAGTAGATCGAGATTGACAAAAAGGGGGGCGGGCATCCGCCCCCCTTGTCAGTAGCGAGCGGGCAGGAAAGCGCGCGCCAGAAGGCGTCAGCGCCTTCGTCGAGCCCCGCTTGAAGCTCAAGGTCAACGACAGGAAGTCGGCGGTTGCGCCGGCGACCAAGCGGGGGCTTCTGGGCTTCGGCTTCTTTCATCGCGGGACGGGAAGGTCGCCGTGGCCGCTTGCCCTTCTGCCCGCCTTGCCCAAGGCGTGCAGGACGCCAGGTTTGAATAGTGTCCATTCAGGAGCACGCGCGACCTACCATTGCCGTCTTATTCGAACCCGGCTGCAGCTGCCGGCCCAACGGAACCTCGCCAATCAAGAGCTGTCACAGGGCGCCGGCAGATTGGTCGAGTGAAAGTCCGCGAGGTGATCCGGATGCTGCAGGCTGATGGCTGGGACCTCGATCGTCAGAGCGGCACCCACCCGCCAGTTCCGTCATCCTGTGAAGCCGGGCACGGTCAGGGTGGCAGGTAAGCTTGGGAAGGATTTGAAGCGAGGCACGCTGGCCAGCATCCTTCGACAGGCCGGCTTGAAAGAGGACCGATGAGCGACTATCTAGTAATCATCGAGGGATCGGGAGAGTCCTATTCGGCGTTCGTGCCTGATCTCCCTGGCTGTGTCGCAGCCGGGGACAGCTCCGAGGAAGTCGAGCAACTGATTAGGGACGCCATCGCGCTCCATATCGAAAGCCTCCGGGCCCATGGCGAGCCTGTTCCCCGGCCCCAAAGTGCCGCTCGCTATATCGTCGTTTAGCCACGTCCGGGCATTAGCTCACGGACCGCGCGCACCTTCACGAGACCGCCGCGTTCGAGCACTGCCACCGCTTCATCGTCCGACAGTGGCGTGCCGCCGCCGTCCGAACCTCCGCTGGTCGTGTCGAAGCCCGAGTTGCCCCGCAGGGTGTCGGATCCACCGCGGCGACTTCGTTCAGGGAGGTTCGGGGGACGACCTCGTTCGAGGGAATACCGGCGGAGACGATCTCAGAGGGTTCAGCGGCAACGACGTGCTGAGAGGCGGTCGGGGGATCGACTCCTGCTCGGGCGGAGGCGGTCGCGACAAGCAACGTGGTTGCGAACGG
>Ga0136632_10000225_pt1 | contig 15064 bp, 13 predicted proteins | sample AntDrymUQ6112106_2_FD_104670 | JGI IMG/M metagenome (GOLD analysis project Ga0136632, IMG submission 104670) | Polar desert sand microbial communities from Dry Valleys, Antarctica - metaG UQ611 (21.06) | ecosystem: Environmental > Terrestrial > Soil > Desert | place: Antarctica: Dry Valley...
CCTGAAGTGTCGGGCGACGAACCCAGTCGCGCCGATCAGCAGCAACCGCCCCATGAAGGTGCGGGAGTATTACGGCTCGGTCACCCCGACGATCAGATCGCAGGCGTTCCCGGGGTCGAGCTCGTCGAACCACGCGACTCCCTCCTGGACGAGCGTCGCGCGGAGGACATAGGAGCCGGCCTGCGCGGGCGCGCGCACGCGCAGCAGCGCCGTCATCCGCTCCCCCGGCACGAGCGTGCCCGGCAGCGGCGTTCGCAGCCCCGGCACACCCGGCGCCGGCGTCCCGTCCCGCTTCAGCCATCGGTAGGAGGCCCGAACCGGATGGGGCTGAAGGGAGCCGAGGAGCACGGATCCCCGATTGGGCAGCTCGCAGCGCAGCTCGACCTCCTCGTTCGCCACGAGCGATTCGGGTGCGTCGATTCGGAAGTCGATCCGGCAGCCCTCGGCAGGGAGGGATCTCCGGTCGCCCAGAGCCGGGCCGGCTCAACGCCGGCGCGAGCGAACATCGCCAGCTGGTCCTGCTCGGAGACTCGCGAGGCGTTGGTCCGGAAACCGCGCCGCACCCCGGTGGCGATCTCACGTGGGACGAAGAGCAGGTCGTAGACCTCACGGCACGGAAGCGGGAGGCGATCCTCGACGACGAGCGAGTCTCGGTCGACGACCGCGATCGTCGCGGTGGCGCCCGGCGCGTCGCTGAGACGATGGGCGCTCTCGCCGACGAAGAGGTGGCGCTCGCCGACGGCGAGGCCCCGCGTCCAGCCGTTGAGCCCGGCCCGGTCCATGACTGCCCCCGTGCGCCGGTCGCATCGCAGCAGCTCGCTTCGAGCCGAGTCGCAGACGAGCCAGTGATCGTCCACGGCGCGCGGGCTGTGAGGGCATGCAAGGCCCGTGATCACGTCGACCCCGGTTTCGAGCTCGAACACGATGCCGGAGCCGTGATCCAGGTTCGCAGCCCATTCGCGGTGCCTCTCGAAGCGGCCGAACGCGCTGGCGTACAGCCGACCCTGATCGAGAACCAGACCGTTCAGATGCCATGCGTCGCCATCGCCGGGCGCGCGCCATTCCCGAATCGGCTCTCCCGCCTCGGATAGCCAGAGCACCCTGTTGGTCAGGGTCGAGACAGCCGCCAGCTCGCGGCCATCCCAGATCACGTCATGGGGCTCGGCGAGCGCGTCCACCCGGTGGTAGTGCCTGACCCCGCGCTCGTCGTAGATCAGCAGCTCGCCGGCCGCGCCGGCGCCTTCGGGCGCCCACAGCGCGCGACAGAGGCGGCCCTCCGAGTAGGACAGGCCCGTCGAGCTGAGGCGATCCACCCGCTCGACGGCCTCCCCGTAGATGAAGAGCCCGCCGCCAGTATCGTCGCCGAGACCGGAGGCGAGCAAGACAGCGTTTTCATCGCCCTCCACGGTCGTCGAGAGGCTAGTCGTGCCGCGGACGCCATGCCGGGCTGCCCCTCGTGTCCACCCAGCAGCGCCAACCCTTCGCTATCTTTCGCCGACGATGGCGGGCGAGGGGCAAGTTGTGCTGGGGCCGGGGGACGTTCTGTTCTTCCTCCATATCCCGAAGACGGGGGGTGTAACGCTGACCCGGATCCTCGACGAGCGGTTTTCGCCCGAGGAGGTCCTGCCGACCCCCGACCCCAACAATCCCGCCGCGAAGTTCAGGGAGCTGCCTCCTTCGCGGCTGGCGAAGATCCGTCTGGTCAGAGGCCACTACTGGTTCGGTCCCGGAGACGGGGCGATCCACGACTTCCTCTCTCCGGATCCGGTCACGATCACCGTGATCCGCGATCCGGTCGATCGAGTCGTGTCGACGTTTCGGCACGCGCTGCGGGACCGTCGGAACTGGCTCAGCAAGTACCTGGACGAGGACGATGACCTGGAGACGTTCCTCGCCCATCCGGTCGTTGAGAATCACGTGCGAGACCTGCAGGCGCGCCTCGTCGTGGGCTTGGCGCCCGGCAACCGTCCACCCGCGCCCGCCGGGGCCGCCAAGGATCCGGAGTCGATGAGCGCCGAGGAGCTTCTCGAGCGTGCGAAGTCCCGGCTCGACGGCTTTGCCTTCGTCGGGGTCACCAGCCGCCTCGACGAGTCGGTCGCAAGCCTGATGCGGACCTTCGGCTGGCCCCCTCCCGACGACGTCCCCAAGCTGAATGCGGCGCCGCGCTCCGTCGCGTCGCAGGAGATCTCCGAGCGTGCCCGTCACCGGATCGAGGAGTTGAACCAGGTGGATGCGGCGGTCTACGAGCATGCGAATCGCCTCCTGGACGCGCGACTCCCGCAGCTCGCGGCCGAGTCAGGCGCCGCTGCCGATGGGACTGGGAGCTCGCCCCCTCCGTCTGTCGTGGCTCGAGAAGCAGCCGCCTGAAGTCGAGGCGATTGATGACCGAGGCGGTCGCTACCCGAATCGCTTCACGTCCCCGACTCGAGGTCCAGCTCGACCACCCCTTGCCCAGCCGTCTTGCGGTCGGTCGGGCCACCTCGCTTCTGTTGTCCGGGAACTGCCGCGCGCCCGGGCGGATCACCGAGCTGCGCGTGCTCGTCGACGATGCGGCACATCCAGTCATGGCGCAGCGGATGCCCGATGACGGCGTCGTCAAGGCGGGAAGCCGCTGGTGGGCGATCGTTTCGTTCGAGCCCCGCTCCCGGCCCGGCAGTGCACGGATCGAGCTTCAAGCCGAGCTGCCCGGGGGCCGGCAGGTGGCGCACGAGCTGGGGACGATCGCCCTCCCGGCCGACCAGCTCGAGCCGGAGCCCCCGCGGGTGAACGCGCCCGGCCCGGTGGGGCAGCCGTTCGTCGCGATCTGCATGGCGACGTTCGATCCTCCGTCGGAGCTCTTCGAGCAGCAGATCGCCTCGATACGCGATCAGAGCCATCGGAACTGGGTGTGCATCGTCAGCGATGACGCCTCGTCCGAGCGAAAGATCGGTGAGATCGAGGCGGTGCTGGGGGAAGACCCGCGCTTCCTGCTCAATCGGTCGGACATCCGCGTCGGCGCGTACGCCAACTTCGAGCGCGCCATGGCCCTGGCCCCGAGGGCGGCCGACTACGTCGCGCTCGCCGATCAGGACGACCGCTGGCATGCGGACAAGCTCGAGACCCTCCTCGCGGCGCTGCGACCGCAATCGCAGCTCGTCTACAGCGACGCGCGGCTGGTGCGCGCCGACGGCAGCGTGATCTCCGACACCTACTGGGAAAGGCGGCGCAACAACCACACGAACCTCGCATCGCTGCTGATCGCCAACACGGTCACGGGCGCGGCCTCGCTGTTTCGCCGCGAGCTCCTCGACCGCGCGCTCCCCCTGCCGCCACGGGTTGCGGACGCCTACCACGACCACTGGCTCGCCTCGGTCGCGTTGACCGTGGGGGAGATCGACTACGTGGACCGTCCCCTCTACGACTACGTCCAGCACGAGGGCTCCGCAATCGGGCACCGCAAGACGAATCGGCGCGCGGCCGCCCCGCTGCGCGCGCGAGTCGGCGCGCGGCTTTGGAAGCGCGGGACCAGGCCCGGCTGGCAGGCGATCTACAGGCGTGAGTACTGGCGGATCCTGCTGACCGCACGCGTGCTGCGGGCAAGGTGCGCGGACGAGGCCTCGCCGAGGAAGCGTCGTGTGCTCGAGAGGCTGATCGCAAGCGATTCCCTGCGGGGGGCCGCCTGGCTCTCGGTGCGCGCCCGTCGTGCCTGGCTCGGAAGGAACGAGACCATGGGGCTCGAGCGCGAGCTTGCGAGGGCGATCGTCACTCGCAGGCTTGCCGCCGCCCTCGCACGCGTTCCTCGGCGCTCGGCCTTCGCGAATCGCCGGATCGGTGAGCCGCCCGAGCATGCGGCTCCCGCAGCTCGAGGAGACGCGGAGCACCCGCCCCGTGCGATGATAGAGGTCGAAGGGCTCGACAAGAGCTTCCGCATCCCCGGCGAGGCTCCGCAACGTCGCGGCGTTCGGAGCATGCTGCGATCGAGATCGGCGACCGAGCTCCACGTGCTCGAGGACATCTCCTTCTCGGTCGAGCCGGGCGAGTTCTTCGGGATCGTCGGACGGAACGGATCCGGCAAGAGCACCCTCCTGAAGCTGATGGCGAGCACGTACCGGGCGGACCGCGGAAGCATCCGGCTGACGGGCCGCGTGGCGCCGATCATCGAGCTCGGGGTCGGCTTCCATCCCGATCTCACGGCTCGCGACAACGTCGTCCTCAACGGGGTGATGATGGGGCTCACCATCAAGGAGGCTCGAAAGCGCTTCGAGGAGGTGGTCGCGTTCGCGGAGGTCGAGGACTTCGTCGGCCTCAAGCTCAAGAACTACTCGACGGGCATGCGAGCGCGGCTCGCCTTCGCCGTCGCTGTGCGCTCGAACGCAGACGTCCTGCTGATCGACGAGGTCCTCGCGGTGGGAGACGCCGCCTTCAGGGAGAAGTGCGCCACCGTCTTCGACCGCTACCGCGAGGAGGGCAAGACGATCGTCCTCGTGAGTCAGTCGATGGAGGCGATCCGGCGCCACTGCCACCGGGCGATGCTGCTCGAGGGAGGGCGGATCGAGCGCATCGGTGATCCGGAGGAGGTCACCCGCCACTACATGTCGCTGCTTCAGGCCTCCGCGGGCGAGGGGTCCAGACTGCATCCGTCGAGCCGCGCCGTGACCGATCCACCGTTTCGAGTGGAGAGGGTATGGGCGGACGACAAGCAGGGAGCGGACCCGAGCGCGATTCAACGAGGTCAGCCGATCCGCCTGCACGCGATCGTCGAGTTGCAGGAGCCGATCCAGCGGCCGCGGTCCCGGTTCGAGCTCCGAAATGAGGACGACGTGACCGTGTTCGCTCCGCCGGCGCGGCAGCTCGACATTCCGAGCGAGCGCCTCATGCCCGGGAGCCGAATCCACGTGGAGACGACGATCGAGAAGAGCCTCGCGCCGGGGCGGTACTCCGCGTCCTGCGTCATAGCCGGCCTGCGCGCCGGGAACGACGTGTCGGTCTCCTCATCGACGCGGGCGGAGTTCGCGGTTGCCGGACGGGCTACGCCCGGAGGAAGGGGCCTGTTCGAGCTGGAGCATCGAACCCGCGCCCGCATCATCGATGGCGGCCGCCAACCGAAGGAGCTCGCCGCCAGGGCGCGGGCAAGACTCTGAGCCACGTCGGCGCGACAGCCCTGCCGGAATCACGCCAGATCCGAGGCCCGTCCGCCCTGGGCGGCGGCGCGCGGCGGTTCCTCGAGCTGCTCTGGCTGAGCTCGATCACCGAGTTCAAGCTTCGCTACGCGACATCGGCGCTTGGGTACGCCTGGACGCTGGCAACGCCGCTGGCGATGTTCGGCGTCATCTACGTCGTCTTCAGTCAGTTCCTGCAGATCGGCGCCGGGGTTACGAACTATCCCGTGCTTCTTCTCTTCAATCTCGTGATGTTCCGGTTCTTCACCCAAGCCACCAATGCGGCGGTGAACTCGGTCGTCGTCCGTGAGGTGTTGATGAGGAAGACTCAGTTCCCGAGGCTGATCGTCCCGCTGTCGGTCGTGCTGACCGCCGGGTTCAACTTCCTGCTCAGCCTGCCGGCGATCTTCGCCTACATCCTGATCTACGGCGTGGCGCCGGCATGGACGTGGCTGCTGCTGCCGGTGATCCTGGCCCTGCTGACGATCCTCACGATCGGGGTCTCGATCCTTCTCTCCTCCGTCAACGTGCGTTTTCGGGACACGGGCGAGATCTGGGGCGTGGCGACGACCGCGCTCCTCTATGGCTCGACGATCCTCTATCCGATCGAGAGCGTTCCCGAGAGCGTGCGAGACCTGATGCTCCTCAACCCGATTACCGCGCTGCTCGTCCAGGCAAGGCATTGGGTCATCGACCCGTCGGCCCCGACGTTCATCGAAGCGGCGAGCAGCCCGCTCGTGCCCCTCGGCACGGCAGCGATCCTCGTTAGTATCTGCGCCCTCGGGATCTGGCATTTTGTGCGTAACGCGCCGCGGGCCGCCGAGCAGCTCTGAAGTCGCCGAAGGAAGGAGGTTCGATGCACAAGATCCAGGACGCCGAGCCAAGCTCCTCCGAGTACGCGCGCGCGCGTGAGCGCCTGGACTCGGTTCCCTTCTGGTATCACCAGATCGAGGTGCTCCCCGGTCTGGTCACGCCGGGTATCAATCACTCAGCGCTCGCTCTCGAGGCGATCAGGCTCCCCGACTCGCTCGACGGCATGCGGGTCCTCGACATCGGCGCCCGAGACGGGTTCTACGCCTTCGAGTGCGAGCGGCGCGGGGCAGCGGAGGTGATCGCGATCGACAGCGTGGGCCCCGACAAGACCGGCTTCGCGGTGGCGAAGGAGCTGCTCGGCTCGAAGGTCGAGCACACCCACGCCAACCTCTACGACCTCACCCCCGAGCGTTTCGGGGAGTTCGATCTCATTCTCTTCCTCGGAGTCCTGTACCACCTCAGAGATCCGATGCTCGCCTTGGAGTTGATCTGGGATGTCTGCAAGGAGGACCTCCGCCTCAGCACCGAGCTGCTGGAGCATACATTCGTCAAATCAGATGGCGGCATATGCAGCCTGGCGGATCTGCATCCGGAGCTGGCCTCGGCCCGGATCGCCCAGTTCAAGCGGATCAGCGCCGGCGAAGGAGACGACGCTTGGGTCCCGACGGCGAGCTGCGTTCGCACGATGCTCGAGGTGATCGGGTTCGAGATCGAGTTCGAACAGATCCTTGGCCGGCGAGGGTTCTTCGGCGCCAGGAAGGCCGCAACCGGTGAGCACGTCCATCGCCGTCGCGACGAGCGAGAGGTTCTGACCGGCGATCCGACCCCCGGGCTTCCAGGCGCCGCATGCCGGCCCTCATGAGAGCGAATAGCTGCATTGGCGGCGCAGCTTCGTCCTGTGCGCCGGCGGCCAGGACCGAGCGATCGCGGCGGATCCCAGCGCTCCTGGCGCTGACTCTCGCCATCTTGGTCGCTGGGTGCGGTGACGACGAAAGCGGAGGCGAAGCCGGCGGGCGCGAGACCGCGGATCCGGCTCTCGCGCGCACGCTCGGCGCGGCGCAGCTCGAGGAGTACAAATCTGGAACTGTCGAGCGGGCGGCCCTGGAGTGGTGGCGGACGATCCAGTTCAGCGACGAGGATGGGGCGCTCGGCTACTACGCCAAAGACGTCGAGGTCACCGAGCCACTGCTTGGCGGTCAGATCAACGTTGCCCAGAGTCAGTTCCTCGGCATCCCGACGGTCGAGTCGGAGGAGACTCGGGGATCGAAGGCGACCCTTTTCATCGCCCTTCAGTCACCAGACCCAAAGGCGCCGCCGCGCAGCCTCTCCCTCCGCCTGGTGAAGGAAGAGGGTGACTGGAAGATTGCCGACAACGACTTGCTGGCGGAAGCGGTCGCGCGGGTCAACCAGCTCCAAGAAGCGCAGCAGGACAAGGGAGCGGGGTAACCCAATCCAGCCTTGCCGTTGCGCCTCGGGCCATTCCCTCAAACGCTGTTCACCACGGCGGCCCAGCGACCGGACGCGACCGCGGCGCTGAAGCGGGCCTGGAGCTGCCCGATAACGACTAGCGTGTTCCTGCGCCGATTGCGCCGGGGCCCCCTGGCGCCACCAGGCGGCGAGGGCCGACGCGAGGGCTTCGAGGTCGCGGCGGACGATCTCGATCGACCCGGGGAAGAGCGGTGCGATGTCGTCGATGCCGCCACCCGGGAACGTGATGTCGCCATGCGCCCGACAAGGTGCGGCGCCTGCTCAACCAAGCATTCTTCTCCGCGATCTATCTCAGCGACGACGCTGTCGGTGGAGCGACGCTAACCGAGCCGTACGCGGATCTGCTCGCAGACCGGCTGGCGAAAGATGAGCCGTACGAGCCTGCTCTCCCCGAGCCGAGATCCGAGAACTCCGTAGCGCCGGAACCAGAGCCCATTCTTTCAGGCCCCGGTTCGAGTAAAGCCAATAAGGGGTCCATGATGCGCTTCAGAGTTCTCTGAGTGTTGGAGAGGAGCTCCTCGTAGCGGACGATTATCCGCCTGTCGGGTGAGTGCTCCAGATAGGCACGCTGGACGATCTCCATCTGGTGAACCCAGAGGCTCGCGCGGTGGCGAATGAATCCCTGCCTCTGACTTGCACTGATCTCTCCGCCGAACCGCCCCCCCTCGAGTCCGAAGAGCTCGCTGCCAGCGCCGAGTCGACGACGTCTCGTCCGTCGCGAACCAGGAAGACGAGCGCCGAAGGACATGATCAGATCCGCTGCCTGGGACCCATTCGGCTCTTTGACTACGACGCGTGGCGTGGCGATGCCGGCCTCCTCCGCAAGATCCTCAACGTGTGCGTGGAGGCGGTGGAGAAGCAGCTGGCGCACCAACGGGCGCCAACGTGCGGCGTACGCCTTTGCAAAGAAGTAGTCCGGCGTCTCCGCGCGGAGGTCGTTGTAACGAAGGAACTCGATTCCGGGACCGCCCGACGAGCGCGTCCGCACGTCGGCCAGATGCTCGCCGAATCCCGGCTCGTTGACCGGGACGGCCGCGGGATGCCGGCTCAAGAGCCTCATCAGCCACGTGCTTCCACTGCGACCGGAGCCGAAGATCCAGATCAGCGACGACTCGAACGCCTTCATATCAAGGCGGGGAACGGCCTGGCTTGTTTTCCGCGCCCCCACAGCGTCATCTCGCGGACGAGCCTGCGTACGCGGTCCCTCTCCGCCCGCCTCTGATCCAGCGTCTCGCTGCCGAGTACCGCCACCGTCTCGAGCTCAGGCCGCTCGCTGACGGTGCTCGGTGGATTCGGACTCACAGGCGTGGATTCGCTGCTTTCAGGCTGCACCGGGCGGCAATGTAGCTGGCGGTGAGCCCTCCCCAGCGTCGGGTCGCGATGGCGCTCGGGCGTCGCTTCGAAGGCGCCAGCTCGCCGTCCGGGACCGGGGTGGACGAGCGCCAGAGCGGGCGGAGCGAAAGCACCCTTGCGGGGCGGCCCGCGCGGAACGAGCCGGGGCGCCTTCAGCGCCGAGCCGGGCTGCGCATCAGCGCCCGGGCGGCGGCGGCGCCCGGCGAGTGCCCGGCCGCCGCCTGCCTCAGCTCCCTGGCGACACATGCGACTCGGAAGAGCCCGGCCCGCAGCGGGCCGTGGCGGCGGCGGTAGAGCTCCCACTTGTTGACCGCGAGCAGCGACCAGAGGCGCGGATCACGGCGGGAGGCACCGCCGAGATGGACCGCGCGGGCATCGGGGGCGAGCTCGGTCAGAAAGCCACGTTCACGCGCCCGCAGCGCGAACTCGGTGTCCTCCGAGTAGAGGAAGAACGACTCGTCCCAGGCTCCGCAGGTCGAGAGGCATTCGCGCGAGATCATCATCGCGGCACCGGAGGCCCACGGGGCTACGGTGGGACGCGAATAGGCGTCGCTCGCGAGGATCGTCTCCCCGACGCCCCACCGCCCTGCGCGGCGTGCCCCGAGGATCGTTTCCGCGAGCACCCGCGGGATCGAGGGCTCGTGGCGAAGCGTGGGCGTCGGCTCGCCGGCGCCGTCGAGCAGCCTCGGGACGGCGATGCCCACCCGCCGGTTCGGCTGTGGCGAGGTCCGCAATCGCATCGCCAGTCGCGCCGCGCACCGGGGGGCGAGCCGGACGTCGGGGTTGAGCAACAGGATGTCGGTGGCTACGTCGGCGGACTGGACGGCGCGGTTGACGGCGGCGGCAAAGCCGCGGTTGCGCCCCAGCTCCACCAAACTCGCATCGGGCGCCGCTTGCCGCGCCACCTCCAGCGTGCCATCCGCCGACCCGTTGTCGGCGATCACAAGGGTCCACGCCGTGCCCTCCATGCCCGCGGGAAGCGAGTCGAGCAGGCCACCGAGCACTGACGCGCTGTTCCAGGTCACGACCACGACGGTGATCGGCTGTCCGTGGGTTACGCCTACCGAGACCACCCACCGTAGGCGACGAACGACTTTGTCAGCCCGAGGACCCGCTCGCGATAGATCCTCGCCCCGGGGAAGAGGCGGCGCATCTCGCGCAGCGTGAGGAGCCGGATGTCCGCCACCACTTGGCGAGCCGCCGCAGGGTCGGGCACCGCCCGATGGTGTCCGAGCGGCAAACGACGGACGAGTTCCGTCTGCGCGCGGAGCGGCAGGAACTGGAAGCCAGGAACGAGAAAATGCGGTTCGAGGGGGAAGTACCGATTCGGCGTCTGGACGAAGAACCGCGCGCCCACCCGCTGGATCTCCGCGGCCATCCTCCTCTGTGCGTCGAGCTCACGGACGTGCTCGATCGCCGAGTTCGAGAAGACGACGTCGAACTCGCCGTCGTCGAATCGCGACATGTCGCGGCCGTCAGCGACGACGGCCTCGATGTTGTCCGCGCTCGGCGCTTGCGGCGCGAGGTTGAGGAGCAGGATCTCCAGGTCCATCCGCCCGGCGACGCCCATGTGATGCCAGAACTGCTCGAGCCCGCCGACGTCGAGGATCCGAACGGGGCGTGGAAGCGGCGCGAGGAGCGATGAAAAGAGGCTGAATCGCCGTCGCCGGAGGCGCGTCGCGAGCGAGTCCGGCTCCCGGTGGTCCGCAAGGCGGCGCAGCGATCTCACGCCTTCTGATCCCTTCGCCGCGGCCAATCGAAACGGGGAAAGCTCGAGTCCCGGGGCAGCAGCCGCGCCCGGGGTGCGGGACGAGGCCTCGTCAGCCGCAGCAGGTAGCTCCACGCGAGCGCGCGGAGGTGGCGTCCCTCCGCGTGCATCGTCTCGTCGCGGCCGAGCACGGTCCGGGCGCGTCGTGCCGCGAGGCGCAGCCCGAGCCGAACCGGCGAGCGCTCCCCCGCGGCGAGCCGCTCGAGCGCCCGTCGTCTGCGATGACGGAGCCGCTCCGGGTCACGCATCAGCACGACGCGGGCGAGGTGGACCGTTCGGCAGTACTCGGAGAAGTAGGTGGCACGCCAATGCTCGTAGAAGAATTGCGGGTCGCGACGGAAGATCCGCGCCTTGTCGCTTGTCGTCCTCTGCCGGATCGACCACACGTGGGCGTTCTCGTGGCCGAGCGCCGCGCCACCGTGCTGGACGTAGTCGTACAAGGGGCGGTCGACGTACGCGACGTCGCCGGCGGCGCGACCGATGATCGCGAGCCAGTGGTCGTGGAACAGGAAGTTCACGGGTGGGAACGGAAGCGCGAGCTCGAGCAGGTCCCGCCGGTATAGCGCCGCCGCACCGGTGATCGAGTTGGCCAGCACGAGGGAGGTCAGGTTCGTCCAGTTGTTGCGTCGCGCGCTCCAGTAGGTGGGCGAGCGCAGCCCGCCGTCGCGATCGACCACGCGGGCGTCGCTGTAAGCGATCGTCGCGGCGCCGATCTCGTCGAGCAAGGTGGTGAGCTTGTCGCGGTGCCAGAAGTCGTCCTGGTCGCACAGGGCGACGAAGGAGACATCCGGCGGCGCCATCTCGAGCGAGCGCTCGAAGTTGCGGTAGAGGCCCTGCCGGCGCGAGGAGCGCGAGACCACGAAACGATCATCCGCTCCGATGAGGCCCTCCATCCGGCTGAAGCGCTCGGGATCGGAATGATCGTCGCTGAGAATGCAGACCCAATCGTCGTGGCTCTGGGCGCGGATCGACTCGATCTGACGCTCGAAGAGATCGAGCGGTGGATCGTAGGTTGCCATGCAGATCGCGACGCGCCTGTCCTCGCCCTCCCCCGCCCAGGTCTGCGCCCGTTGGCCGCCGGTGGGGTTCGAGCCGAGCAGCTTTATCGTCTTCAGCGGCGCCGCGATCCGCGAGCCATCATCGAGCGCTACGGAGATCCCGAGCTCGACCGTCTCGTCACGCTGCCTCCCGGGCACCGGCACGATCGCCCAGAACCCGCTCGAGTACGCGTATGGCGTACCGAACCGGTGATACAGATCCGACCGGGGCATCCCGTGGGACATCGGGCGTGAGGGCTCCGAGCCGAGTCGCAACTCGAGTTCGATGACACGGCGGCTCTCGTGAAAGCAAGAGCCGCAGACGAACAGGGCCGTGCCACGGCCGATCGCGAGCGAGTCGGGCAGTGGCGTATCGAGCGCGGTACGCAGCGGCTGATCTGGCCGCGAGGATGGTTCCCTCAGCACCGCAATCCTTGATCTGCACGCCCGCCCCTCTGCAAGCGCCTGAGCTTAGCCGCCTGTCGACGCGCTCAGTCCGTGTGCTGCAATCGGCCTGGATGCGGATCCTCCACCTCTATCCGTTCCTGCCTGCGGGGCGCCATGGGGGGACCCTGCGACTGCGGGCTGCCGTCGCCGGCACGGAGGCGTTCGGCACCCCCGAGATCCACTGCTACGACGCGCGGACTGCGGGATGGGTCGGCCCCCTGCGGATCGAGGAGCTCGCCACCCTCGACCCACCGCCGCCACGCCCGCCGCGGGGGGCGAAGCGCACTCTGTTCCCGTCGACCCTGTGGGAGTCCGGGCACCGGGCGGTGACGGCGCTCGCACCCCATCTCGAGGCTCAGCTTCTCGATCCGCGGTCAGCCGTTCTCGTCCACACGACCTACCTCGCCGCATCGTTGCGCTTCAAGGCGTTGAGCGGCGCGACGCGACTGGTGGATGTCTATGACCTCGTCTGGCGGGCGCACCTCAATGACGCCCGCGCCGGCGGGTTGAGAGGCGCGCTGCGGACCCTGTACGCGCAGTCGGTCAGGGCGCGCGAACCGCGGCTTCTCGCCGCCGCGCACGCGGTATTGGTCGCGGGTTGGGATGACTTCGACTGGCTCGCGATGCGCGCTGGCTCGAGCGTCAGCTGGGTTCCCACCCCGACCCCGGTATCCAGCGTCGCGGCGGCGCCGTCGCGCGGCGCACTGCGTGTCGGCTTCATCGGCAACTTCGCGCACGCGGCGACCTTCGACAGCGCCGAGAGGCTCCTAGCATCTCCACTCGCCTCCGACCCGGCGGTCCGGATCGTGCTCGCGGGCCACGGCTCTCGGGAGGCGCTGGGCAACGGCGGCGCAACCGAGGTGCTGGGCGAGATCGAGCGCGTCGAGGATTTCTACGCTCGCATCGACTGTGCGGTCGTGCCGGTCTCCTCCGGGTCAGGGATCAAGTGCAAGCTCGCCGAGGCGATCATGGCCGGCCGGCCCGTGATCACCACCGAACTGGGGGCGTCCGGATACCCGCCCCACCTGAGGGGGCGGTTCACGCTCTGTCCCTCCGCCCAGCTCGACGCCGCAACCGTGAAGCGGTGCATCGCCGGCTTCGATCCCGCTTGCGCGCGGGCCGAGTTCGAGGGGGAGTTGGGTTGGGAGCGGGTCACCCGCGGCTATCGCGATGTCCTTGCCGCTGCCCTGTCCCGGTCAGAGCGCTAGCCGGCCCAGCAGATCTCGCCAGCGCTCCCGCGCCGCCGGCGCCGTGAAATCGGCGGCGATCTTGTCACGCGTCTGCCGCTGCTCGACTGAGCTCTGAGCAGGGCCACCGGCGTGGTGCCATCTGCGCAGCGCGTTCGCCAACGGCTCCACTCCACGGGGCACCACCTCGAGCACTCCCGGGAACCGGGGCGCCAGATCGTCGATTCCGCCCCCGGGAAAGGCGATCACGCGGCAGCCCGAGGCGAGCGCCTCGAGGACGACGTTTCCGAATGGCTCCGGTCGCAGCGACGGCAGGACGACAAGCGCCGCGCGGCGGAACACCGGGCGCGGGTCGCGCGTCTGCGGAAGCAGCCGCCAATGCCTCGCGGTGCAGCGGGCGCGCAGCGCCTCGGCATGGCGTTGGAAGTGGCTTTCTGGCCCCTCGGCACCGAGGAAGGTCAGCGACGGCCGCGCGACCGAGCGCCCGAAGGCGCGTTCGAAGGCGTCCGCAAGCACGAGCTGGCCCTTCCAGGAGCTCAGCCTGCCGACGAAGAGGATGCCCTCGCGCTCTGCGGGTTCACCCTCCGCCAGCCAGTGATCGTCGAGCCAGTTCGGGATCACCGCGCCGGGAAGGCTCGCGCGCGTCGAGCGCCGCCACTGGCGCGCGACTGGGCTGGAGACGGCGACCACCCCGCGTGCCCGCCGCGCATGCAGTGCGCAGAGGAGGCGGTGGCGAACCGACGCCGGATCGAGCCACTCCCGCAGGACCAGCAGGCTCGGCCCACGAGCCCCGACTCGAGCCGCGACGGCCGCCGAGTTGTAGATCGTGAGATCGGCGCTCGCTGGGGCCGGTCTGAGGACAGCGCTCCCACCATGAGCTCCCCGACTCGAGACCACGATCACCGGACCGGTCCGCATCTCGACCCGGGCCTCGGAGGCCAGCTTCGAGAGGCCACGCTCGGGCCTGCCTGACGGTGCCAGCAGCCAGGCTTCGGCCCCCACCGACTGCATCAACGCGGCGAGACGAACGCCCGACCGATCGGAGCCGAAGAGCTCGCGGCTGGGGCAGACGATCTCGATCCTCATCCGGCGGCGCTCGCGGCCGCCGTCTCACCCGGCATGTCCGCGAGCTCGGTCAGCGCTTCGAGGTAGTCGTTGCACACCGCCGCCCACGAATAGCGCTCTGCGACTCGCAGACGCCCGTGGCGCGACAACGCCCGCCGACGTTCATCCGAGCCGGTCACCGCCGCGAGCAGCTTCGCGAGCTCGGCAACGTCCGCCCCGTAGAAGGCATCGACCGTGCCCAGCACCTCGCGATTGAATGGCGTGTCGACGGCGACGGTCGGGGCTCCGGCCCCGAGCGCCTGCAAGAGGGAGGGGTTCGTGCCGCCGACCGAGTGCCCGTGGACATAAACGGCGCAGTGGCCCCAGAGCTGCTCGAGCAGGGTCTGATCCTGGATCCTGCCGAGCCACTTGACGCCCTCACGCTTGCGGTTCGCCTCACCGAGCTTGCGACGCAATCGCGAGCGCTCCGGCGAGGACCCGACGACGGCGAGCTTCGGTCGGTCGCCTGCGGGGAGCCTTCCCCATGCTTCAAGGGTGAGCTCGACGTTGTTCTCGGGGGCGAGCCGCGCGACACTGAGCACGTAGCCGCCAGGCTCGAGGCCGACGCGTTCGAGTTGGTCCGTTCCGATCTCCTCGAGGACCCGTCCGCCGTAGGGGATGAAGCGCGCAACGGCCCCGAACTCGCGAGCCCACACGGCCGCAACCGCGCGCGAGTCGGCGATCAGCATTCGCGCGGATTTCGCGGCGATGGCCGCCCCTCCCCTGAAC
>Ga0136632_10000226_pt1 | contig 15052 bp, 10 predicted proteins | sample AntDrymUQ6112106_2_FD_104670 | JGI IMG/M metagenome (GOLD analysis project Ga0136632, IMG submission 104670) | Polar desert sand microbial communities from Dry Valleys, Antarctica - metaG UQ611 (21.06) | ecosystem: Environmental > Terrestrial > Soil > Desert | place: Antarctica: Dry Valley...
ACCCGGGAGAGCTCAAACAACGGCAGAGCGAGGGACGTAGCCCGCTCGTGATGATCGCCGCCGCGGCGGTCGTCCTGGTAGCCGTGGTGCTGCTGGGGCTGGCGTTCTTCGGCGGCGGCGATTCCTACACCGTCAAGCTGCGCTTCCTCAACGCCGGACAGCTGGTAAAAGGCAACCTCGTCCAGGTCGCCGGCAGCCCCGCGGGGACCGTCAAATCCTTCGACATCACCGACGACGGGCAGGCCGAGGTCGAGATCGAGGTCGACACCGAATACGCGCCGTTGCACGAGGGCACGCGCGCGATCGTCCGGCAAGCGGGACAGTCCTCGACGGCCGGGCGCTACATCGAGCTGATGCTGCCCGCGACCGGCGAGCGCGGCGAGGCGATCGCGGACGGCGGGCAGATCGGCGCCGACCGCACCACCGGAGCCGTCGAGCTCGACCAGTTCTTCAACATCTTCGACAAGCGCACCCGCACCGCGCTGCGCGGCTTCTTCAAGGGATCGCAGCGCCAGTACGCCGGCCGCGGCGAGCAGGCCAACGCCGGGCTCGAGTATCTGAGCCCCTCGCTCGCGTCCTCAAGCAGGCTGTTCCGCGAGCTCACGTTCGACCGCCCGGCGCTCGAGCGCTTCCTCGTCGACAGCTCGCGCTTCGTCACCGCGCTGGCCGAGCGCCGTGACGACCTCGCGCCGCTGATCGCGAACGCCAACGCGACCACGCGCGCGCTTGGCTCCGAGAAGGAGGCGCTCGCAGAGCTGATCTCGCTGCTGCCGGACTTCATGCGCACGGCGAACACAACCTACGTGAACCTGCGCGCCGCACTCGACGACGTCGATCCGCTGGTCGCCGCCTCGAAGCCGGTCGCGCGCAAGCTCGGGCCCGTGCTCGACGAGCTCCGGCCGTTCGCCAGGGACGCTCGCCCCACGGTCCGCAACGTCTCGCGCCTGCTGCGCCGCAAGGGCAAGGACAACGACCTGCTCGAGCTGAACCGAACCTACCCCGCGCTCGCGGACATCGCCGTCGACACCAAGCCGCGCACCGTCGACGCAGGCGGCGCCAAGCACCAGATCGGCAGCAAGCGCGGCTCGTTCCCCGAGTCGGCACGCGCGCTCACCGACAGCGCCCCGATCGTCGCCCACGGGCGGCCCTATACGACCGACTTCGTCGGCTGGATGGACGACTTCTCGCACACCGGCGCCTACGACGCGCTCGGGAGCTTCTCGCGCTCGCAGCAGTACTTCAACGTCTTCTCGCCCTCGAGCTCGGTCACCGGCGGCTGCCCCGGCGCGCTTCAGGTCGGCCCCCAATGCACGCTGGTCGGCCCGCTGCTCGACCAGCGCGGCGAGATCTTCAAGCGCCTCGCCCGTATCGACCAGTACAAGCGCTGTCCCGGGGCCTCGGAGGAGGCGGCGCCCGACGGGTCGAACGTGTTCAGCCCCGAGGAGCAGGCCGAGCTCGACTGCGAAGAGTCGGCGCGCGCGACGGGGGCCCGCTGATGCGCCGCCTGCTCGCCATCAGCATCGTCGCAGTGGCCTGCGTGGGCGCGATCCTGCTCACCGGAGCGGGGGAGTCCAAGCCCGGCACCCGCTACGAGGTCGTCTTCGACAACGTCTTCGGGCTCGTCAAGGGGGGCGACCTCAAGGTCGGGGGCGTCAAGGCGGGCGTGATCAGCGACTTCCGCCTCACCGACGACGAGCCGCGCAAGGTCGCTATCGAGATCGAGATCACCGTGCCCGGCCTCGCCTCGTTCCGGTCGGACGCCTCGTGCCAGGTGCGCCAGCAGTCGCTGATCGGCGAGTACTTCGTCGACTGCCAGCCGGGTAAGGCGAAGCGAGAGCTTGGCGACGGCGGCATCGTTCCGGTCGAGCGCACCGCCTCAACCGTCCCGCCCGACCTGATCAACAACGTCATGCGCAGGCCCTACCGGGAACGCTTCCGACTGATCTTGACCGAGCTCGGTGTCGGTCTCGCGGGCCGCCCCGACGACCTCAACGAGGTCATCCGCCGCGCGCACCCCGCCCTGCGCGAGATCAGCCAGACGCTGAACATCCTCGCCGAGGAGAACAAGACGCTGCGCGACTTCATCGTCGACGCGGACCGCGTCTCGGCCGCGGTCGAGCCGAACAAGCTCAACGTCGCGCGCTGGGCCCAGGAGGCGTCCGAGACAGCCAGCATCCAGGCCTCGCGCTCGACCCAGCTGGCGCGGCAGTACAACCGGCTGCCCGTCTTCCTCGGCGAGCTCAAGCCCACACTCGCGGAGCTCGAGGGGCTGGCCGACAAGCAGATCCCGTTCCTGCAGGCGGCCCGCGCCGCCGCGCCCGATCTGGAGCGCTTCCTGACGGAGCTCGGTCCGTTCTCCGAGGCCGCGCGACGCTCGATCCGAGGGCTCGGACCGGCGGCGTCCGAAGGCCGTCGGGCGCTCACCGAGGCACGCCAGGAGATTCGCCAGCTGAAGACGCTCGCCAAGCACGCCCCGCGCCTCGGCAAGCCGCTGCGCCAGTTCCTGCAGACGCTCGACGACCGCTCGCGCTCGACCGACGACGACCCGGCCGCGCAACCGACCGCGCCGCCCGCTCCCGACAAGACCGCCTACAAGCAGGGTCAGGGCTTCACGGGCATGGAGGCGCTGCTGACCTACTTCTACAACCAGACGCTCGCCACCAACCCGGTCGACAACGTCGGCCACCTCCTACGCCTGCTCGCCAGCGCCTCTCCGTCGCAGTGCTCGAGCTACTCGACGCAGCCCACCCCCAACCAGATCGCGGAGTGCAAGTCCTGGCTCGGCGACAGCCAGCCGTGCGTGCTGCAGAAGACCCACGTCGTCGACGGCGTCGACTACTGCAGCAACCAGGCCACGCAGGTGAGCGAGCGCAGCGCCCCACGCCGCGACGCTCCCACATCGCCGGACAGCCCTGGCCAGGCGCCCGCGGGCGTGCCGCCGGCCGCTCAGGAGGGACCCGCCCCCTCGAAGCCCCCGCGCGTGCTCCCGCCCGAGGTCGAGAAGCTGCTCGAAGGGCTCGGTCTCGACGACCTGAACGACCTTCCCAACGACCTGTTCCAGCCGCAACCGGGTCAGAACCCGAACGGCGGCCCCGACCGCGTCCTCGACTTCCTTCTGGGGCAGTGAGTTGACCCGCCGCTCGACAGCCTCGATCGTCGCGAGCCCGGTGCTCGTCGGCGCTGTGACCGTCCTCGTCGCAATCGTCGCCGTGCTGCTCGCCTACAGCGCCAACCAGGGGTTGCCGTTCGTCCCGACCTACAAGGTCAGCGCTGAGCTTCCGGGCGGCGAGAACCTCGTGCGCGGCAACGACGTGCGCGTCGGCGGCTACCGTGTCGGGCTAGTCAAGGAGATCCGCTCGAAGGTCGACGAGCAGACCGGCAAGGCGATCGCGGTCGCCGACCTCGAGCTCGACAAGGCGGTCGAGCCGCTGCCGAGCGACACCAAGGTGCTCGTCAGGCCGCGCTCGCCGCTCGGTCTGAAGTACATCGAGCTGACGCTCGGCAACTCCAAGGCCGAGCTGCGCCCGGGCGCAGCGATCCCGCTGGCGCAAGCGACCGAGCCGGTCGAGCTCGACCAGTTCTTCGGCATCTTCAACGCCGAGTTCCGCGACAACCAGCGCACCGCGCTCGAGGGCTACGGGTCGGCGCTCGCCGGGCGCGGCCAGTCGATCAACATCGCGATCCAGGAGTTCGTCCCCCTGCTGCGCAACGCCGAACCGGTGTTCGAGGTGCTCTCCGACCCCAATACCGCGCTCGGGCGCTTCGTCCGGCAGTCACGCGGCTTCGTCGGCCAGATCGCACCGGTCGCCTCGACCTACTCGCAACTGTTCACGAACATGGCGACCACCTTCGAGGCGCTCGGGCGCAGCCCGGCGGCGCTGGCGCAGACGATCGAGCGAGCCGCGCCGGCGCTCCAGGCCGGCATCCGCAGCCTGCCTGTGCAGCGGCCGTTCATGGCCGACTCCGCGATCCTGTTCGAGCGCCTGAAGCCGGTCGCCGAGGAGTTGCGCGCCTCGCTGCCGACGATCACCAACGCGCTCGTGGTCGGCCAACCGGTGCTCCTGCGCGCCCCCGCGCTGTACGAGCGCACGCGCGGGCTGATGCGTGCGATCCGCGGGCTGATGGCGAACCCGAACACGCTGCTCGCGCTCAAGGACCTCACCAGCACGCTCGCGATCGCCGCGCCGCTGGTCGAGTTCATCGCCCCCTACCAGACTGTCTGCAACTTCTGGAACTACTTCTGGACCGGCCTTGGCGAGCACATCTCCGAGCCCGTCCGCGGCGGGACGATCCAGCGCGTCCAGCTGAAGCTCGACGACCGCAGCCAGGACAACCGCGTCGGCGACACCAACGCGGAGCGCCCCGTCGACATCCCCGCCTCGAGCGACCCGCTGACGGCGCGCGGGAACACCGGGCAACTGCAGACGCTCCACAGCCAGTACTACGGCGCCGCGATCGACGCCAAGGGCAGGGCGGACTGCGAGAACGGCCAGCGCGGCTACCTCAACCGCAAGATCACGGGCAGCCGCTATCCCGTAACCGACGATCCCAACAACCTCGGCGGCAACCACATCGTGATGGACCCCAACACGCCGGGGCTCCAGGGCCCGACCTACAAGGGCCTCAAGAACCTGAAGGACGTGCCCTAGCGATGGCCAGGCGACGCAACAGGCCAGGACACGAGCGGGTCACGCCGAGCATGCAGTTCTCGCAGATCGCTCCGGGCGCGTTGTCGATCGGGCTGCTGGCGATCGTGCTCCTGGCGGTCGGCACATACTTCGCCTTCACGAAGGCGAACCCGTTCGCCAGCCCCTACGAGCTCGAGGCCGTGGTCGAGTCGGCCAACTCGCTGAAGCCCCGCTCGCCCGTGCGGGTCGCGGGCGTCAACATCGGCGAGGTCAAGTCCGTCAAGCCGCTCGGCGGCGACAGGGACTACGCGCTCATCAAGATGGAGATCAAGGACGAGGGGCTGCCGTTGCGCAAGGACGCCGAGCTGACGATCCGCTCGCGCCTGTTCCTCGAGGGCAACTACTTCGTCGACATCTACCCAGGGACCCCAGGCGCCCCCGAGCTCGAGTCCGGAGGCCAGCTACCGTCGAGTCAGACAGCCTTCCCGGTGCAGGTCAGCCAGGTGCTGGCGGCGCTCCAGACCGACACGCGCGCCGACCTGAGGACGTTCCTCGACCAGTACTCGAAGGCGCTCGACGAGGGTGGGGCTGAGGGGTTCAACGATTCGATCCAGTACTGGGAGCGCTCGTTCCGCGACACCGCGCTGACGTCGGTGGCGACGCTCGGCGAGGAACGCCACGACCTAAATCGGCTGCTGAAGGGCCAGGCGCGCGTGTTCGGCGCGCTCGCGAGCGACAAGGAGGCGCTCAAGGGCCTAATCACCGGCCTCAACACGACGCTCGCCGCGTTCGCGAGCCAGGAGGACAACCTGCGCATGACGATCCCTGCCCTGCGCGACGTCCTGCGCGAGGGCCGCCCGGCGCTGCGCTCGCTCAACAGCGCGTTGCCGTCGCTGCGCGCGTTCGCCCGCGACGCGCTGCCAGGCGCGCGCTCGTCCTCGCCCACGCTCGACGCCCAGCTGCCGTTCCTGCGCCAGGCCCGCGCGCTCGTATCGAAGCGCGAGCTGCGCGGGCTCAGTAGAGAGTTGCTGAGCGCGGTGCCCGGCCTGGTCAGGTTCAACAAGCGCTCGGCGCGCACCTTCGAGCAGACGCGTGCGCTCAGCGCCTGCCAGAACAACGTGCTGCTGCCGTTCTCGAAGGCGCCGATCCCAGACCCGGACTTCCCCAAGAACTCCGGCCAGCCCTGGTTCAAGCAGGCGCCGCGCACGTTCGTCGGCCTCGCGGGCGAGAGCCGCCTCGCCGATGCCAACTCGCCCTACTTCCGGGTCCAGCTCGGCGGCGGCCCGGAGACGATCCTGAACTTCGGCCTCGCCGGGGAACGGATCTTCTCCCAGGCGCCGTTCAAGATCGATGCCGTCCGCCCGCTGCGGCCCGACAAACAGCCGGCGTTCCGGCCCGACATCCCGTGCGAGACACAGGAGCCGCCCAACCTGAACGCCGCGTCAGGCCCCGGCGACGAGTCCGTCAGGCTCAGCACCGCCGCCCGAACCGACGAGCAGCGTGAGCGCGAGCGGCGTGGCCTGCTCGACCTGCGCGAGGCGGGCGACCACCTCCAGCGAATCGTCAAGGGCCTGCCGTCGGTCGACCCGCTGACGCTCGACGAGAAGGGCGAGCTGAAAGCTCTGAAGAAGCTCGGGCTCGAGCGTGAGCGCGAGGGCGCGCCGTTGCAGGAGCGCGACAAGGCGGAGGAACGGCGATGATCACCGTCATCCGCAAGCACCTGAGCGACTTCATCGCGATCATGGTGCTGGTCGCGATCGCGGTCGGCGTCGGCGGCTACATCCTCTCCAACCAGCGCCTGCGCTTTCCGCTCGTCGAGTCGGCGCCGTTCGAGATCAAGGCGGAGTTCTCCGACGCGCAAGCCGTCATACCCGGACAGGGCCAGACGATTCGCGTGGCGGGCATGCGCATCGGCGACATCTCCAAGGTCGAGCTGAAGGACGGTCGCGCGATCGTGACGATGGCGCTCGACGAGCAGTACGACGACCTCGTCCACGACGACGCAACCGTGCTGCTGCGCCCGCGCACCGGCCTTAAGGACATGTTCATCGCGCTCGACCCCGGCTCGCGCACGCGCCCCGTGCTGAAGGAGGGGGCGGTCATCGACGCCTCCAACAGCGCCCCGGACGTCGACGCCGATGAGATCCTGCGCGCGCTCGACACCGATACGCGCGCCTACCTCAAGCTGCTGATCAACGGCGTCGGCAAGGGGCTGGACAAACGTGGCGCGGACCTACGCGAGGTCTTCAAGCGCCTCAGCCCGCTGCAGCGCGACCTCGCGCGCGTGAACGGGGCGCTCGCCAAGCGCCGCCGCAACCTGCGTCGCCTGATCAACAACTACTCCTCCACCGTCACGACGCTCGGTCGCAAGGACAAGCAGCTGGCCGAGTTCGTGTCCTCCTCCAACAAGGTCTTCGGCGCGCTCGCCTCCGAGGATCGCAACATCTCGCTCGCCGTCGAACGGTTTCCCTCGACCTTGGCGCAGGCGCGGCGGACGCTCGCGAAGGTGGACGATCTCGGCCAGACCGCCGGGCCCGCGTTCGAGGCGCTGCGCCCTGCGATCCGCCGCCTCGCCCCGGCGAATGCACAGGTGCGCCGCTTCGCCCGCGAGGCGGAGCCGATCCTGCGCAAGGACGTGCGGCCGTTCGTGCGTACGGCCCGGCCGGTCGTACGCGACCTCGACCCCGCCGCCAGGAACCTCGCCAAAGCCAGCCCCGACCTGCGCGAGTCGTTCTTCGAACTCAACCGGCTGTTCAACATGGCCAGCTACAACCCGGGCGGCGCCGAGCCGCTCAGCAGTCAGCCGGGCAAGAACGAGGCGCGCGACGAGGGCTATCTGTTCTGGCTTGCCTGGGTGTCCCAGAACGGCAGCTCGATCTTCTCGACCTCCGACGCCTCCGGCCCGTTCCGCCGCGGGATCGTGGGCCTCAGCTGCTCGACGCTGAAGGCGCTCGTCAACGGCGAGCCGGCGGCCGAGCAGATCCTGGGCGTGACCGGCCTGCTCAACTCACCACTGTGCCCACCCGGATGATCGGCTGATGCAGAAACAGACCCCGACACTCGGCCGCCTGGCGGCGCTCGTCCTCTTCACCCTCTCGTGCTTCGGCCTGCTGCTCTACCTGTGGCTCTCGTTCGGCGGCCCGGTACCGCTCAACGCCGAGGGCTATCGCTTCAAGGCGCGCATGCCCGAGTCCTCGCTGCTGGCCATCAACGCTGAGGTGCGGATGTCGGGCCTCAACGTCGGCAAGGTGCGCAAGAAGACGCTCCAGCGCCAGGGCGGCACGCTCGTCGAGCTCGAGCTCGACGAGGAGTTCGCGCCGATTCCCGCCGATAGCCGCATCCAGCTGCGCCAGAAGGGGATACTCGGGGAGACCTACATCGAGATCACGCCCGGCACGAGGGACAGCGCCAAGCTCGACGAGGGCTCGACGGTGACCGCCGCCAACGTCAAGCAGCCGACCGAGATCGACGAGCTGATCAGCGTTTTCGACCGCCCGACCCGCGCGGCCTTCCAGGGCTGGGTGCGCGAGCTCGCGCGGGCGATCGAAGGCGGGCGCGACGAGGATCTCTCTGATGCCTACGGCAACCTTGCGCTGTTCGCCGAGGACGGGGCGCGGCTGCTCGAGCGGATCAACGAGGAGAAGCCGGCGCTACGTGCGCTGGTCAAGAACACCGGCATCGCGCTCGCAGCGGTCAACGAGCGCGAGGGCCAGCTGACCGAGCTGGTCGGCAACGCCAACGACACGTTCGAGGCGGTCGCCTCGCGCAACGACGCGCTCGCGGAGGCGATCACGATCTTCCCGACGTTCTTCGAGGAGACACGCGTGACCTTCAACCGGCTCGAGCGCTTCTCGCGCGACACGCGCCCGCTCGTGCGCGCGCTGCAGCCCGTCGCTCTGAAGCTCCAGCCCACGGTGCGCGACGTGGCGCGGCTCTCGCCCGACCTCGCGCGGCTCTTCCGCAACCTCGACCCGCTGATCAAAGAGTCCGCCAAAACCCTCCCCGACGCCGCCAAGTTCATCCGCTGCGCGAACGGCCAGGCGCCCTGCAACCGCTACAACGGCCGCAAGAACCCCGGCGTCCTCGAGGCGCTGCACACGTATCTGCCCGAGCTGAATCCCGTGCTCGCCTACCTCAACTACCAGTCGCCCCAGGTCGCCGACTTCTTCACGATCGGCGGCGGCACTCTCTCGGGCACATACGACCCCTCGCCCGGCGAAGGCCCGCGCCACTACCTGCGCCAGTACAGCGCGACCAACACGCGCGGCCTGACGCTCGCCAGCGCGCGTCAGAACTTCGAGCGCGGCACCGCCTACCCCTCCGCGAACTACTACAACAGGCGCCGCCCGCTCGGGATCGTCGAGTCGGGCGACTGCAAGGGCGCCGGCGGGGAGAAGAGCGACTCCGCGCCAGACCTGCCGCCGTGTTTCGTGCAGCCGCCGGGGCTGTTCGACGGCAAGTACTTCCCGCGCCTGAACGCCGGCCGGCCCAAGATCGTGCCGCCGCCGGCGGGCAACAGCGGGACCTCCGAAGCCAAGCCCTAGGTTGGCCAGCTACACCTAGGGCACCGGGGCCTGCTGGCCGGGCGCGGCGGGCGCGCCTTGGGCGCCGGGCGGCGCCGGCGCGGCGCCGGCGCCCGGCGGCGCCTGCTGCGCGTCGGCGCCGGCAGCCTGAGCGTCGGCGATCGCGCCGCGCAGCACGGACTTGCCGGAGTGCTTGGTGTCGCGGTCGATCTTCTCGCGCGAGATATCGATGAACTTGTACTTGCGCAGGTCCTCGGCGGTGATCGGCGTCGCTGACTCGCCCTGGTAGTTGCCCTGCTCGTCGGTCTTGCCGGCGCCGAGCGACTTCGCGTCGGTCGGGCTGTTGTAGAGCCAGACCTCATAGGCGTCGCCGGGGTTATCACGCGTCCCGGCCGGGGTGGGGTCGAGGCCCTGTCCGATGATCCGCAGGCGCTGCTGGCCATTGGCGTCGACGACCGCGACGATCCCGGCGGTGTCCTCGTCGTCCTTGTCGAGCGGGCGCAATGGAATCTGGGCGAGCAGGGCGGGTTGGTCGCGCTGGTCGTCCTGCCTCTGGGCCTTGTCCGAGTCCTTGCCCTCGTCGTCGTCACCGCCGATCAGGAAGAACGCGCCCTGGCCGAAGATCAGCGGGATGAACGCGAGGCCGAGCACCGCGGCAGCGGCGATCAGGGCCCCCCGCCGCAGCCAGACCGTGCGCCGAGCCTCGGGCGAGAGGGCGCCGCCGCTGCGCTCCGGTCGCCGGCGGCGCGGCTCGCGCGCACGCTTGCCCGACGGGTCGGCCGAGGGGATCGCGGGCGGCTCGTCGCCGTAGAGCGAGTCGAGCGAGTCGGCCAGCGACAGCGCCCAGGCGCGAGCGGGCTCTGAGCTGCGCAGGTGTCCGCGCGTCGCCTTGGCCTCCGGTCCGACCTGCTGGCCGAGGATGTAGTCGGCGACCTGGCCGCGCCAGCCGGAGTCGACGCGCTCGGCCGAGACCGGCGCGAGCTGGACGAGCGCGCCGCGCGCGAGCTCGCGCACGCGCGCCTCGGGGGTGCCGAGCGCAGCCGAGATGTCGGCGTAGGACTGGCGCTGGCGCAGCAGCAGCTCCACGATCGCGCGCTGCTCGGCCGTCAGGTCGTCGAGGGTCGCCATGCGCGGGAAGGGTAACCTGGCGCGGTGTCCGATGCCTCACCAGAGCCTGGGGCCCCGCTCGCCGCGTATGTGATTCCGCGCGAGCAGACGCTCGAGGGCGTGCTCGGATTCGAGCTCCTCGAGACCGGGCCCGAGCGCGCGACGGCGCGCTTCGAGGTCGTCGACCGGGTCCGTCAACCGCTCGGCCTCGTGCACGGGGGCACGTACGCCGCGCTGGCCGAGACGATCGTCTCGAACGCCACCTTCTTGGCCGTCTACCCGGACGGGATGATGGCGACCGGGATGTCCAACCTCACCAGCTTCCTGCGCCCGGTGACCGAGGGCAGCGTCCACGCGGAAGCGCGCCGCCAGCACCGTGGCAGGACGACATGGGTCTGGGAGATCGAATTCACCGATGACGGCGGGCGCCTTTGCGCCGTCTCGCGCGTCACAACGGCCGTGCGCGAGCTCCCCGCCAGCGCCCGTCCGCCGCGCGCCGACGGCTCCTACGCGCCCGGCGACTGACCCGGCTAGAGAGCGCGCAGGCGGCGCTTGCCGCTCGCCGGCTCGCCGGCGCGGCTGACGTAGCGATTCGTGAGCGGCAGCCGCCGGTCACGGCCGAAGGCCTTGGTCGAGATCCGCACGCCGGGCGGCGCCTGGCGGCGCTTGTACTCCGCACGGTCGACGAGGCCGATGACGCGCTCGACCTGTGCAGCCTCGAAGCCGCGCCGCACGAGCTCCTCGGCGTCGAGGTCCTGCTCGATGTATCCGGCGAGGATCGCGTCGAGCTCACGGTAGGGAGGCAGCGAGTCCTCGTCGCGCTGGTCGGGCCGCAGCTCCGCCGACGGCGGGCGCTCGAGCACGCTGGGCGGCACGAGCGGCACATCGGCCTGCGCGTTGCGCCACCGGGTGAGGCGATAGACCTGGCCCTTGAAGACGTCCTTCAGGACGGCGAAGCCGCCGGCCATGTCACCGTAGAGCGTGGCGTAGCCGACCGAGAGCTCGGACTTGTTCCCAGTCGTGAGCACCAGCCAACCGAACTTGTTCGAAAGCGCCATCACGAGGTTGCCGCGGATTCGCGCCTGCAGGTTCTCCTCGGCGATGTCCGGCTCGCGCCCCGCGAACGGCGCTTCGAGCAGCTCGTCGTACGCCTGCATGGCGGCCGCGATCGGAATCTCGATCGTCTCAGCGCCGATGTTCGAGGCGATCACGCGTGCGTCGGACTGGGTCTCCGCGGCCGAGTAGCGCGACGGCATGACGACGCAGCTGACCCGCTCGGCGCCGAGGGCGTCGGCCGCGACTAGCGCTACGAGCGCCGAGTCGATCCCGCCCGAGAGCCCGAGCACGACGTGCTCGAAGCCGTTCTTGCGGGCGTAATCGCGCACGCCGGTGCGCAGCGCCGCGTAGACCTCGGCCTCGGGCCCGAGCAGCTCCGCTAGCGGCCCGCCGAGCGCATGAGCGCTGTCCGCCGGTGATGCCTCGATTGCCGCCAGCGAGCTGGCGAAGAGCTCGCCGCGCTCGCTGTCGCGAGTCACGGCCGCGCGGTGGCGCGTGTCGCGCAGGCGCGCCGCCTCGATCGCGCCGCAGTCGAGCGTGCAGAGAATCAGCTCCTCCTCGAACTGCGCGGCCCGGGCCACGACCTCGCCCGCCTGATCGATCGCCACGCTGTGCCCGTCGAAGACCAGCTCGTCCTGGCCGCCGACCATGTTGCAGAGGACGACGGCGGCGAGGTTGTCGCGCGCGCGCTGGACGAGCATCCGCTCGCGCTCGAGGCCCTTGCCCGCGTGGTAGGGCGAGGCGGAGAGGTTGACGATCACGTGCGCGCCCGCGAGCGCTTCCGAGCTCGCTGGCGGCCCGGGCTCCCAGATGTCCTCGCAGATCGTCACCCCGACGCGCACGCCGCCGAGATCGAATGTCGCCGGCTCGTCGCCGGAGCGGAAGTAGCGCTGCTCGTCGAAGACGCCGTAGTTGGGGAGATAGATCTTGTGGTAGATGCCCCGGACCTCGCCCTCGGCGAGCAGGGCCGCAGAGTTGTAGACGTCGTCCGCGAGCTCCGGGAAGCCGACCAGCGCGACGATCCCACGCGCCTGCGCCGCGAGCTCTTCGAGCGCGCGCCGAGAAGCCTCGAGAAAGTCGCGCTTGAGCAGCAGGTCCTCTGGCGGGTAGCCGGTCAGCGCGAGCTCGGGGAACACGACCAGCTGCCCGCCCTGCTCGCGCGCGGCGGCGATCTGCTCGGCGATCCGCGTGGAGTTGCCGGCGATGTCGCCGACGGTGGCGTTCAGCTGCGCCAGCGCGACGCGCAGCGGCTCGGGGCGTGCGGCCATGGTCCCATTGTCCCACGCGGCCGATTGCCGTCCGCGCGGGCGAGATACTGCAACCGATGTCCCAGCAAAGGCGTTACAGGGTCCTCAGATGAGCCGCTTCGCGGTCGTCGGGCACGTCGAGTGGGTGGACTTCGTCCGTGTCGAGCGGGTGCCGGAGGCGGGCGAGATCGTGACGGCCGAGGGCGACTTCGCCGAGCCCGCCGGGGGAGGGGCGGTCGCCGCCGTCACGTTCGCGCGCCTCGCGGGTGCGTGCACGTTCTTCACCGCCCTCGGCGACGACGAGTTGGGCCATCGTGCGGTCAAGCGCCTGACCGAGCTGGGCGTACGGGTCGAGGTCGCCTGGCGCGCGCAGCCGCAACGGCGCGCGTGGACTTTCGTCGACGCCGCCGGCGAGCGCACGATCACCGTCATCGGCGAGAAGCTGCGCCCGCGCGCCGAGGACCCGTTGCCGTGGGTGGAGCTCTCGCTCGCCGACGGCGCCTTCTTCGTCGCGGGTGACGGGGACGCCCTGCGCGAGGCGCGCCGCGCGGCCACCCTCACCGCGACCCCGCGCGAGCTCGAGACCCTCGCCGCGGCCGGCGTCGCGCTCGACACACTGGTCGGCAGCGGGCGCGACCCCTCGGAGCGCTACGAGCCCGGCGACATCGAGCCCCCGCCGCGGCTGGCGGTGGCGACACAGGGCGAGCGGGGCGGCGAATACACGACCGGCGAGCGCTCGGGCCGCTACGACGCCGCCGCGGTGCCCGGGCCGATCGCCGACAGCTACGGTTGCGGCGACTCGTTCGCGGCCGGGCTGACGTTTGCGCTGGCCCGCGGCGAGGAGGTCGAAGCGGCGCTCGAGTTCGCAGCCCACTGCGGCGCGTCCTGCCTCACCGGGAGTGGGCCCTACGGGCGCCAGCGCGGCGCGCAGAGTCCCTAGCTCGTCGAGAACCGCGGAGCCGGCGCGGTCAGTCGATCACGCGACCGAGCACGACGCGCTGGACCTTGCCGGTCTCGGTGTTGATGCTGAAGTCGGTCACGATCCTGCCGGCCTGCTGCTTGCCGAGGTAGCAGCTGCGGAACTCTTCGAAGAACGTCTTGCACGTCTCGCCCTCGACGCCGGCCTTTACCTCTTGCTCGGTTGAACCCACGCCGACGCCTGACTTTGTGCGCTCGCCCTTGCCCTTGGACGTGATCGAGGTCACCTGCAGCCCGTCCTCGCCGGTCTTGAACGTGATGCCGACGAGCGGGTCGTCGTACGAGTAGCGCGTGAACGCGCCGAAGTCGTCCATGCCGTTCCTGATCTTGTCCGGAGCGCCGAGCTCCGCCTTGACCTCCTTCGTGCTGTCGCCGACCGCGACGTCGGCGATCGACGTCTGCGGAACGATCCGGGCGTCGGCGACGGAGGCGGGCAAGAGGGCAACTAGACCAACGGCTGTTAGGACGGTTGCGCGGCGCATCGAGGCCAGCTTACCTATATCGCTAGTGGCTTGCGGCCGCCTCCGCCGCGCCCGTCCGCGTCGGCGCGAGCGGCGGAGGCGCCCCGACGGCGGGCGTCGTCAACTCGACGCCGGCCGCGGCCGCGAGCTCCTCGAGCGACGCCGCGAACGCGCGCGAGAGGTCGCCGAGGTCGAACATGACGTCGTAGTCGCCCACGAGGCCGAAGTTGATCGCGCCGTTGTAGCTCATCAGCGCCACGCCGAGGCCCTGGTTGCGCGCGAGCGGGACCATCGGGAAGACATCCCGCAGCTCGCGCCCGCGCAGGTAGAGCGCGAACTGGGGCCCGGGCACGTTCGTGACGACGAGGTTGAAGAAGCGCTGGCGCGCGGACAGCCGGGCCGCTTGGCTCGCGATCGTCGCCGGCGCGAAGCCGCTGAGGTCGCTCAGGACCTGGGCCCCGACCGCTTGCCCGGAGTCCTTCAGGCCGCGCATCGACTCGGTCACCGCGCGCAGCCGCGCGACGGGGTCGTCGAGGTGCACGGGGAGCGGGGCCATCATCGCGGCGACGCGGTTGCCGAGCGCGCCGCGCTCGGACTGCGCGCGCACGCTGACCGGCACCATCGCCTTCAGCTCGACCCCGGCGACCGGCTCGCCGCGCCCGCGCAGGTGCTCGCGCAGGCCGCCGGCGACGGTCGCGAGCACGACGTCGTTGACCGTCCCGCCGAGCGCGTTCTTGATCGCCTTGATGTCGTCGAGGCGCACGCGCACCCAGGTGAAGCGGCGGTGGGGGCCGATCCGGGCGTTGTAGAGGCTCGGCGGAGCAGGCTTGACGCCGGTCCAGGCGAGCGCGCCGACCCCGATCAGCGCGTCGCGTGCCCGCGCGGCGATCTGGCGCGGCGCGCGGAATACCGAGCGGACGCTGCGCACCAGCTCGCGCGGCGCGGTCGCCCGCTCCAAGAGCGCCTCGGCGAGCAGCTGCGGCTTTGCCGGGAGCGGCGCGGGCAGCCAGCGGGTGCCCGGGTCGGTTGGCGCCTCGGGCTCGGCCTGGGTG
>Ga0136632_10000227_pt1 | contig 15045 bp, 11 predicted proteins | sample AntDrymUQ6112106_2_FD_104670 | JGI IMG/M metagenome (GOLD analysis project Ga0136632, IMG submission 104670) | Polar desert sand microbial communities from Dry Valleys, Antarctica - metaG UQ611 (21.06) | ecosystem: Environmental > Terrestrial > Soil > Desert | place: Antarctica: Dry Valley...
AGGCAGAGCGGGGTCTCTTTCGCCGGCGGCGGCGTAGCCCGTGAGGCCGCAGATCGCGCGCAAGGCCTCACCCGGGCCGGCTGTAGACGGCGTGCCCAGGGGCTACTCCGCGGTGTAAGCCGCCGTTGGCTCGAGGAAGATCTCGTACACATCTGCGCGCTCGGGCGGAATCGACCGCGTCGCGCGAGGCGGGAGCGCCTCTACTTACGGCTGCCTGAGGTCTCAGCCGAGAATTGCCCGCTCCAGGCGCGGAAGTAGTTGCTCCCGTGCGAGGTGCTCCACCGCATATGCACGGCCGCGAGCCCCGAGCGCCGCGCGCAGAGCCGGATCCTCATGGAGCGCACGCATCGTGGCCGCCAGCTCCTGCGGGCGTTCCGGTGGGACGACGATCGCACCGCCGCTGTCGCGGAGCAGCTGGGCCGCAGGGGTGTCGGCGTCGATCGAGGCGACGATGGGGCGGCCGCTGGCCAGGTAGGGCCCGATCTTCGAAGGCAGATTCGCGCCGGCGCTGACCCGGCGTTGGATGACGACGTGCACTTCCGCGGCCGCCAGGAGAGCCGGGAAATCCTGCTCGGGGACGGGGCGCTCGACGACCACACGATCGCTTCCTTCTGCCATGCGCCTAACGTCGGCGGCCGCATTGCCCTCTCCCACGATGCGGGCCCGGATGCCCGGACCGCCGAGCGCCACCGCCTCGACCAGCGTCTCGAAGCCCTGGCTGTACCCCAGGTTGCCGGAGTAGAGGAAGAGCGTCTCGGACGATTGCCGCGCCGGCTCCGGCCGGATCGTCTCGACGTCGACCCAGTTGTAGATCGTCTCGATCCGCCTGGAGTCCGCGCCGCGCTCGCGAAAGTAGAGCGCGAAGCCAGGGCTGCACACGACAACGCGGTCGGCGGCGCGTACCGCACTCCGCTCGAGGGTCTCGGCCATCTGGAGCGTCCGCTGGGCGCGGCTGCCCGCGCCGCGCACGGCGCGCGCCCCTTCGATTACGAGATCCTGAACCCAGAGGACGAGGCGGCCTCGCCAACCCACCCGTCTCAAGATCGCGGAGAACCCCGCGGCCATCAGGCTCGGGACGAGACAGACGAGGACGTCTGCTGCTTGGACCCGGCGGAGCACCTGCGGCAGCGAGAACGTCGAGAAGCTCAGCTCGTAGAGTGCTTTGTCAACGAATCGCTCGCCGGGCTTCACCCGCAGCCACGACCGGTTGACGCGGACGGCGCCGCGCCGCTCGGAACGCCAGAGGACGCCGCGGTACTCGGGGTGGATCAGTCGTTCGGGGTAATTAGGCACCGCGGTGACCACGTCCACCTCGTGCCCGCGCTCCGCGAGCCACTCGGCCGCCGAGGTGACGATGGGTGGGATGCCGATCAGCTCCGGCGCGTAGTTCGGCGACCAGATGAGGATGCGGCTCATTGACCTCAATTAGATCTGACCCTGCTGCCGGAGCCACGAGATCGTCTCGGTGATCCCCTCGCGGGTGGAGAAGGGCAGCTCGCCGACCAGCTCGTGCAACGGTTGCAGGTCGTACACCATCTCTGTAAGCAAGTTCGCGAGGCGGAAGCTGCTCAGCGGCACGTTGTCCCAGCCCAGTCGCTTCAGGCCGTCCCCAACGAGAGCCGCACCCTTGAGCAGCGGATGGGGGAGCCGGCGCAGGGGGGGTGTGCCGAGCTGTCTGCGAATCTCGTCCGCCCAGGCGGAGACCTCGAGCGGCGGATAGTCGGCGAGGTACACCGTCTGGCGGTCGATCGCCCCGACCGGCGCCGCCAGCAGGCGCTCGAGCTGGTGGACGGTGTTGCCGACGAAACCGAAAGACTTGAGGACACGCTGGTGGCCCACGTGGAAGTATCGTCCCCGTGCGACCGAGAGGAAGAAATCCTTGTAGGGGATGTCGAACCAGGGTCCCCAGATCGAGGTAGGTCGCACGATCATCCAGTGGGCGCTCAGGTCGGCCTCGCGAACGATCCTCTCGCCCTCGACCTTGCTCGCTCCATAGACGGTAGAAGGGCAGTAGTCCGTGTCGCTCAGCGGCGTGTATCCGATCCTGCAAACCATCCTGGAGGAGGCGAAGACGACTCGCTCGACGGAGTACACTCCGGAGAGTGCCCCGATGAGGTTTGCGACGCCCTTGATGTTCGCTCCGTAGTCGGCGAGGCCCTCTCCAAGGAGATCCGTGCGCGCCGCCATGTGCAGCACCTGCGTCGGGACGAACTCGCGGATCGCCTGGCGAAGGGCCTCGGCGTCGAGCAAGTCGACTCGACGCCAGTGCGGCGAGTGCTCAGGTCGCTTCGGCGGCGCGACGTCCACGTTCAGGACCGTCGCCCCACGAGCGAGATAGTGGTCGATCAGATTGGTGCCGATGAAACCCGAGCCTCCGGTAATCAGGACACGGTCGGCCCGCTCGCTGCCCATGCGACGCACGCCTTGGGTCAGCGGGCGAAGAGGAGGTCGGCTTGGAGGCAGCGGCCGCGTCCGTCGCGGACGACCGAGTAGATCCCGGTCAGGCGGAACCCGCAGCCGTGGAGATGGTCGATCACCTGATCGATGAGCGCCTGTCCCTCGTAGAACTCGACGAACGAGCACTCGACGAAGATCTCGTCGACTCCCCGGAGGAGCTTCTCGGCCCCGGCCAGAACCTCGAGCTCTCCACCCTGGACGTCGATTTTGACCAGGCAGGGTCTAGGCGGCTCGTGTCCGCGGAACATGTCGTCAAGCGTCACCGCCTCGACCTCGACGCTCCGGACCTCGTCGGTACCCGGGAATGCGGTGGTGTACTTCGAGGTGATCGGCCGGAGCGACGAGGAGTCGCTGAGGCGGCTGACATGGAGGCTCGCAGGTCCGCTGACGCCCGCGGCAGCCGCGTCGATGATCTCGAGCTTCGGGTGTCCGTGGAGGACGCGCCGGAGCGTCTTCTGCTCTTCTCCGAGCGGCTCGATGCAGTAGAGGGCCGCATGCGGAAACCGGCGCCAGGCGAGCACGGCGAACTGGCCTCTGTGCGCACCGACGTCCACCACCGTGCGGAAGTGGTGACGGAACGCGACTCCCTCGTGCTCGATGGCAGCCGCGACGCCGTGGCGAAGGGCAGCGCGATACGATCGCCGCGCAAGCAGTTTCAGCAGCTTGCGGGGCCGCCGCAGTCGCCCCTTCCGGGCGACGCCCAGTTCCACGTTCCATTCGCCGATGACATGCCTGCGTGACCCCATCGCTGTACCGTGCCCGCCTGGCCGCCCGGAACCTATAGCAGCGGCAGAGCCGCCGTGGCTTGAGCGACAGTTGAGGGGCACATTATGAGGATTCTCCACGTACTCCCGCTCCTCTCCGCCCGCGCCGGGGGGCCGCAGCTTTTCGCCACCGGCGCAGCACTCAGCATGCGCGGCCTCGGGGTGGAGTCGACGTTGTTCGCCACCGATCTGGCGCACGTCCCCTCGGCGTTCAAGGCGCGGTCGGTGCTGCTCGAGGAGCTCCCACAAGGCATCGAGGAGCTCGAAACGAGGCTGTTCCCGACACGCCCGCCACGGCGCCTTGCCTACGCGCCAGCACTCGGAGCTGCTCTCCGGCGCGCGGTGCCGGAGGCCGACGTCGTCCACATCCATTCCCTCTGGCTCTACCCGCAGTTCGCCGCATACCGAGCGGCTCGGCAAGGACACCGACCCTACGTCGTGTCCCCCCACGGGGCGCTGGATCCTTTCCTCCGGCAGCGAGGCCGCATGCGGAAGGCGCTCACGACGGCGCTTTGGCAGCGACCGATGCTCGAGGGGGCCGCGACGATCCACGTGCTGACTGAGGAGGAGGCCGAACTGATTGCGGACATCGCTCCGCAGGTGCCGCGGACGATCGTCCCCTCGGGCCTCGACATATCCGCCTTCACCCGACTGCCTGATCCGCGTGCGTTCCGCCAAGCCCACGTCGGTGGCCACACCGGTCCGATCGTGCTCTTCCTCGGCCGGATCACCTTCAAAAAGGGCATCGATGTCCTCATCCGGGCGTTCGCGCTGGCTCGCCCGCGCCTCCGCGACGCGAAGCTCGTGATCGTCGGCTCGGACGACGAGGCGCTCCAGCCGGGCCTCGAGGCACTCGCGCGCGAGCTCGACGTCTCGGCAGAGGTCGTCTTCACGGGCGGCGTCTACCGGGAGAAGCGCCTGGCGGCGCTCGCCGCCGCCGACGCTTGGGCGTTGTCATCCCACACGGAGAACTTCGGCATCGCCGTAGTCGAGGCCCTCGCCGCGGGGGTACCGACGATCGTGTCGCCGGCGGTGAACATCGCAAAAGACATCGCGGCGGCCGGGGCCGGAGTCGTCGCGGACCTCACGCCGCAAGCGTTCGCAGACGCGATCGTCAGTGTGCTGGCGGACGCGGAAGCGGCAGGTCGACTCGCCGCCGCCGCTCGGTCATTCGCCGGTCAATATGACTGGAGTGCAATCGCGCCACGACTGCTCGAGCTCTACCGCGGCGTGACGTAGCCTCCAGTTGAGGTCGACCGTGCGGCGGCGGGGCGCTTGTCGCGGACCCGTCGACCGAGCCGCCCTCGCGCCCGACGAGGAGTTGCGCGCCGAGGAACGCCGCGGCGAGCCCTAGCAGGTCGGTTACCAGGAGCAGCCGCCGCACAAGCCAGCCGCGCTTCCGCGAGACTCCGTCTCGAGCCGCTTGACGATCAGCTCGAGCGTGAGCTCGTCCGCCGCGATACCGAACGGGATCCATCGTTCCAGCCTGCTCGGCGCGGGAGAAACTCTGCGTCCTCTACTGCCCTGCTCCCGCGAGGGGCAGCCCGAAGGGCCTAGGCGACCGACTCGCGTTCGCTCTTGACGGCCGGGGCGTAGTAGCCGCCATACCCGTAGCCATAACCCTCCTCGAGATTCGAGCCCGTGAGGACGAAGCCGAGCCTGTCGGCCGGACAGGTATCGAGGACACGCCGGAGCTCGTTGAGCACGGGGCGCCGGACCTGGTTCAGATTCGCGGCCACGAGCATGCCGTCGACCTTGCCGCTGAGCGTGATCGTGTCGCCGACCCGCAGGAGCGGCGGCGAGTCTACGAGCACGATGTCCGCCCGCTCGCGTAGCTGTTCGAGGATTGTGGACAGGCTCCGACTGCCGACGAACTCGCCTACGTCTGGCGGGAGCGGGCCCGCCGGAAGCAGCTCGAGCACGCCGCGGACGTCCGATCCATTCGACCATTCTGGCAGCTCGGTGTCCCAGCCGGCATCGTTCGTGCTAAGCCCCCAGGCATTGCCGGCGATCTGCGGATCCCCGTTCTTGCCCTCGGAGCTACGCTTGAACCGGCTCTCCCTGCTGGGGGAGGTGCTGCCCGGGTCGGAGATCGGGATCGGTACCAGCGCGCCGTCAAGCTCAGTCAGACCAAGTGCGACCTGCGTGAGGCCGGGACGCTGCCTGTCCACACGGAAGAGCTTGTCGAGCATCGGACGGCGCAGATCGAGGTCGACCGCGATCACCCGCTTACCCGCGCGCGCGAGCGCGACCGCAAGGTTCGCCACGGTGGTGGTCTTCCCCTCGGCTTCGAGAGCGCTCGTAACCATGATCACACGGGCGCCGCGTTCGAGGTTCGCGAACTCAAGGTTTGTCCGGAGCACCCGGAAGGCCTCTGCCTGCAACCCCACCGGCTCCTCCAGCATGACAAGCCTGTGCTCATCGTGGAAGCGTGTCGGCGGCTCGGGCAGCCGAGCGAGCAGCGGCAGGCCAAGGCGCTCGCTGATCTCCCCCGCGGTGCGGACGCGAGTGTCAAGGGCCTCCCGCAGGAACGCGAGCATCGTTCCGAGCCCGAGCCCGAGCACGAAGCCGAGGATCCCGTTGCGCAGCGGGCGGGGTTGCACCTGAGTACCACGGGAGGCAGACCGAACGAGGCGGTGCTTGCCCTGTAGCAGCTCGATCTGCCGGAGGCGCTGGGCGTTTGTCACGAGCCCGATGTAAAGCTCGGACTTCGTTTCGCCGAGCGCGCGCAGCTGCCGGAGCTGCGCCTCGACGTCGAGCCGCGCCTGGCGCAGTGTTTCGACCGCGATTTCGCGCTGAAACTCTGTGAACACGCGGCCGTAAGCTGTAGCCAGTCGCTGCGCGTAGGCGGGCACTTCATCCGTGACGTTGAATTCGAGGATGTTGGCGTTCGGGTGGGGCGTGACGGAGGAGCTCACGAGCAGATCGGCGGCCGTCCGCACCCTCACGCCCGAGGCGCGGACCGCCCGCGTCGTCACCTCGGGCACGCGCGCCAGCTCGGCTTGTGTCTGGGCAAAACGGTCGTCCGAGGTGTAGGCGTTGGGGTCGAGTACCCCTGTCGCCGCCGAGATCGGGCTCGTCTTCTGCAGCAACACCTCGCTCGAGGCCCGGTAGAGGTGTTCTTGCTGGAGCGAGACGACGACGGCCGCCAGCGTCGCGATCAAGACCGCCTGGAGGACGATCCACTTCCGCCGCCGCAGTACACCCAGGTAATGCTGGACCGAGGAGTGGTCCTGGGCCGAGCCCGTGTGGCGAATAGTACCTCCGGTCTGCACGTCGTCCGGCAAAGTATCAGTGCCTACGCAGGGGAGGGAGCTGCAAGTTTCGCGACGACCGCCTCGGCGGATGCCGAGCGCGACTGCGTACGATCAGGTCGACCGGTGCCCTTCCAACGTTGATCGTGGGCGTCGCGATCGGCTCGACGGCGCCAGACTACCATCTCGGCTCGAGTCCGCGAATCGTGGGCCTTCTGTCGCCGAAGAGTTGATCTCAGATGAGCCCGGGCGCCGATACTGCAGCGCGATCGGGCAGCGAAAGTCCGCCACCTGCCGCGACGCCGCTGCCGCCGGGCTGCCTCGACCGGCCGGGTCGGCGGGCCGGAGTGCGGGTACGGAGTGGGAGACGATTCTCGGGCGAGTCGGCAGCTCGGCGGGCGAACGCTCTACGGGCTGAGGCGGCGCAGCCGGCGCTTGACGACGTCGACCGATTCCTCGTAGCCGTGCTCGACACTGGATTCCGTCCCGGCGCGTTGATCTGCGGCCACTCGTCGATCACGGCGCGCATGAGCGCGTCGAGCTGCGGCGGCCCGGCGGAGCGCGTCGGTGGTGGGGCGGCTCCTCGCGCCGAGCGGGAGCGAGGCGGCGGGGCATCAACGCGGCGCTCGCGCAGAGCGCCCTCTTCAGCTCGAGCTGACGGTCGAGTCCTCCCTCGCGGCCCTCCTGCACCGCCTCCCACTGCCAATGCGCTTCGATCAGCGAAAGCAGCCCGCATTCGGGCCTAGAGCTCGTCGATCTTGGCGTGTCCGCCGGCAGGGTACGCGTCTCCTCCGGTAGCACCTCGTCTCAGAGAGACTCTTCCGCCTGATCGCCCCTTGGCCTGAAAGCATCCGGTCCCATCTTAGAACCCATTCCAGTTCTCCCAACATCAGTAATACACGCCCTTTAGGCGGAGAACGACTCGTATGCCGCGCAGGATGATCTTCATGTCAAGCCGCAAGGACCGGTGATGTACGTAGTATGCATCCAGCACCATCGTTTTCAGGAGTGGAAGGTCATCGCGAAACGAAACCTTCGGAAGCGAGAAGATACCAGGGTTTACTGAAAGAATGACTTCTTCATAATCGCCGTAATAATCGAACATTTCCGGTATCTGTGGTCGCGGGCCGACCAGTGACATATCTCCCCGAAGGACGTTCCAGAAGTTGGGTAGTTCATCGATGCTCCGCGTGCGAAAGACTCTGCCCACCCGCGTGGTCCGCGGGTCGTTCTTGACGTGAAAATGCAATCCATGCGCTTCTTCCAGTGAGTATGAATAGTTGTAATACTCAGGAAAGCGCTGCCGAGCATCGTGATACATCCCTCTCAATTTGATGATCTGGAATGGGCGCGCCTTTTTCCCGAGCCGTGTCTGACGAAAGAAGGCCGGACCCTTTGTATCGATTTTCACGATGAGGGCTGAGACCAGAATAAGGGGCGCCAATAAGACCAGAGCCGTGGCGGAAACGACGACGTCGATCGTGCGCACGGCAGTGAGATAGGAGAGAGACTTCTCGTCCGGAAGTCGCGTGAGCGTTGCGTCGACGGTCACGGCAGGAGCATCATGATGATCTTCGAGAGCTCGCCTCAGGAACTCTGCGGTGGCCGCCTGTAGTTCCGCGCGATTTTCGATCATGGCGATGCCTCGCTCGCCGCGGCTGCGGCCTGCGGCGAAGGTATCGAGATGCTTCGGTGCAGATGAACGCCCTCTGTACGGACCCACTCCCACGCACGTCTGACGCCTTCGGAGAAGGAGACCGTAGGATGCCACATCGTGTGAGTCCGGATCCGCTCAGTGTCGAGCATCGTCGCTCGAATAGAGCCGGTCGTATGTTGGGCTTCCGCTTTGAGCACCTTTGGCTTGATGGCGATGCCCGTCACTTCGCTGATCGTCTCCAGCACTTCTTTGAGAGAGGTCGTGGTACCCGAGCCAACGTTGTACGCCAGCCCGGTCGTCCCCCGCTCAAGCAAGGCCGCGATGGCCGACGCGGCATCGTCTACGTAGAGGAAGTCACGGCTAATGGATAGCGGTGCGACGACGACTGGCTTGCGCGAGGCAGCAAGGCAGCGCAGCCACGTGCCCACGACGCCTTGTCCAGCGTGACCGGTCTCGCCCGGACCATAGATGTTCGCAAGACGCGCTCTGATCACGCGCAGGCCATGGGTCTTCTCATAGGCCTGGGTCTGCTGCTCGATCGCGATGTGAGTGGCCGCGTACGACGTCGTCGCCTGAAGAGGATGGTGCTCGGGGGTTGGAAGCTGCGACGGATCACCGTAGATCGTCCCACCCGATGAAAGGAGGACGAATGTCTTCTCCGGAATGCAAGTAAGAAGCTGCAGCACGTTGAGAGTTGGTCCGATCATCTGTGCGACGGTTTTCGAGGCGCGCTCGGCAAAAGGAGGGCTTGTGGAGGACGCTGCGTGAATCACGTGATCCGACTCCATCACGAGCTCGGCGAGCAGCTCCGGCTGTTTCTCGATATCGCCGATCACGATCTCGATACCGTGCCGCCGTTCGGGACGAAACCAGGGATTGAGGCTCCGCGAGAGGAGCGACACGGTATATCCGTGGTCAGCCAGGTGGCGAGCGACGTGGCTCCCCAGTAGGCCGCCGCCCAGCACCAGGCAACGGCTCATGTTGTTCCGAGGTCCGTTCACGAGCGACAGTGAAGCAGAACCAAAGCGTACCGGTCGAGGCCGTGATCTCAACGACCAAGAAGGAACCCGCCCGCCCGGAGCACCTTCAGGACTAACCAGGCGCCGCTCGCGGGCTCGACGACATCGAGACCTTCGAGGACGAGAGGATCAAAATGTGGCAGCGGCGCCCGCATCGACTTGCGCTGTTGCCCGCCGACCGGCGCTCTTTATGCTTGCGTCGTGGGCGCAGGGGTTTCAGGCGGCACGAACGAGCGGAGCTGTCGAGGCTCGGCTCGGGTTCGCGCACTGGCCGTGGAGGAGCGGAAGAAGGACGCTGACCCCGGCGGTCGTTGCAGGCACGCTGGGTCGTTGATCGCCGGAGGGCGCACATGAGAGCCGTCATCTTCGGCGGGGACGGCTTCATCGGCCGCCATCTGGCTGCCTCGAGCACGGTGCTAACTGACGTCGTCTTGGTCGACAACAAGGGGCCGACGCCGCCTGACGTTGTCTTCGCTGACGTCCGGGAGCCTGTGCCCGTTGGAGTGGCCGGAGCCAGAGTGCCTGATTGGATAGTCGCGCTCGCGGCGGTACATCGTGAGCCCGGGCACGCAGCAGAGGAGTATTTCGAGACGAACATTGTCGGCGCGCGCAACATCGTCGCGTACGCCGAGGCCGTCGGGTGCGACCGCGTCTTCTTCATCTCGAGCATGTCGGTGTACGGCACGACCACGCTTCCTGCGGACGAGCATACTGTTCCGTGCCCAGTCTCTCCATACGGCGCGTCTAAGCTCGCGGCGGAACTCATCTTCGAGGCCTGGTACAAGGCAGGTGAGCGCCGGCGATTGATCGTCTGCCGCCCCGGTGTCGTCTACGGACCGGGTGACCCAGGCAACGTCCTGCGGATGATCCGGGCTATACGCCAAGGCGTGTTCCTGTTTCCCGGCGACCGTCACGTGCGCAAGTCGTACGCGTACATCGACGGCCTTGTCGAGAGCTTCGACTACACGCTCGCGCGCACGGAGCCCTACATCCTCTACAACCACATGGAGCCCGAAACCGAGCCGCTTGAGAACGTCGTGCGGATCGTTCAAGATGAATTCGTCTGTCGGCGGCGTGTGCCCTCGCTTCCCCGACCGCTCTTGGTCGCCGCGGCGCACGCCTCGCAGGCGCTAACGCGGGGCCGCTCGCCGTTACATCCTGTCCGCGTGCGGAAGGCCGCCCGGACGACGCACGTCGTCCCTCGCTGGCTCATCGAGCACGATTTCCAGTTTCGCTTCGACTTCCGCACGGCTCTGCGCCACTGGCGCAAGGTCGCTCCGGAGGACTTCGTGACAAATGGCGCGGTTCGACAGTAGGGTTGGCGTCCCTGGCCCAGAAGAAAATGCGCCGGGGGCTGGGGTGCCGCTCAGGTTGCGCTCCGTTTGAGCGCGCTCATGACGATGCTGGATCAGACCCGGAGCAGATGGCCTCCGTGCGTTTCCACGAAGAACATCGTGTCCGGCTTGAGGTCAAGTCTCCCTGGCTGTCTGGCCGCAAGTTCGCCGGTCGCGGCGAGTTGAGGTCAGAACGAGCGGCTGGCCGTCGAGCGCGACGCCGGGCGATTTGCGCGGTCTTGCGTTCCACAGGGGAGCCCTCGGCACGCGGGCGCACGGCGCTCGAGGCTCGCTCCAGCCGCGATTGTCAGCGGGACCGATCGACGTCGTTAGCGCCGCGGGGTTGCGGGTGATCGAGCAAAATGATCGCGAAGCCTCCGGTGGTCGGACCCGAGCGCACGCCATTGCGCGCGATTTGGAGTCGGCGGAAACGGTTTTCGCAAGCCAAGACGATGAACTCGCCGGTGGTCCGAGCGAGCTCGAGCCTCGGCAGAAAGCCCGCAAGCGGATCGCGGAGCTGAGCGCGCAGGCTCTGCGCGGCGGGTCTGCGTGAGCGCAGAGCTTCTAACGAGTTGCCCACGTAGCCCGCGGCGAAGCTTGTGCGAGTGACGAAGCCGATGAGCATCGTCCAGCGATGGGCCGCGATCGCTGTGCCGCTCGCGGGCGTTGGGCTCGGCCTGGTGGCGGTGTTCGTCGCCGAGGGGGGTGTCCGCGAGCGCCCACTACTCGCTGCGGCGATCCTCGCCGCCGCAGCGGCGGCGGGCCTCGCACCCTCCCGCTTCGGCCTGCCCCTCGCCATCGTCCTTTGCGCGTTCGAGGGCTTGATGCTCGACTTCGCGAGCTCGCGAGCGTTGTGGTGGAACGAAGTCTTCACCGTGCTCCTCGTGGCACGCAGCCTCGTGGTGCGCCGACCCTCGCGCCGGGAGCTCATCACGATGGCTGCCGTTGGCATTGTCTACGTCGGCTACGCGGCGACCGGAACGTCCGTTTCAGAGGCGGTCTGGGGAGCGAAGGTGCTGCTGACGTCGGTCGTCGTAGTGTGGGCACTCGCCCGATGCGGCGGCCTGGGTTTCCGTGAGTGGCGCGCTGTCGTCCGCGGATTCGCCGTTGCGGCCGCGGCATCGCTCGTGCTCGCGATTTGGCAGCGGACGAAGGGCGTCGACGGTCTCTCCGACCTCGGACTGGTTTACGGCGAGCGCGTGCGCGAGGCGGCGGGCGGCGGTGTGCTCCGCGCGTTCGCTGGCTTCACGTCGCCCGCCCCGTTCTCATACATGCTCGCAATCGCTATGTGCTGTTGGGGTGGGTGCCTCGTCAGGGGAGGCGCAGGCCGGCGGCTCGCCATCGAACTCGCCTGGCTGCCGCCCGCAGCGGCGGTGGGTGTCTTCCTCAGCATCGATCGTACGGCCGTGATCGGCCTTGCTGTCTCGCTTGTCGTGATATGGGCTCTCCTCCCCAGGCGGAGATTTCTCGCCGCGGCCGCGGCATGCATCGCGGCACTCGCCGCACTCGCCGCACTCGCCGCAGTCATCGCGACCTCCGCGCACTTCGGGGGCGAGCTGGCCTCCACGGCGCGCGCGCGAGCGGCGTTGTGGGAGGAGTACCTCCACGATTTCCGGGTGTTCGGTGAAGGGCCCGCTAGTGCGGGCTCCGCGTACGACAAGGTCATCCCCCCAGGCTGGGTGACGCCGCTTCGCGTCCCAAACAACTGGCGGATCGAGTACGACCGCATCGAGCTTGGAAGCCCCTCTCACACCATCGTGCAGTCGCGGGTGCGGCCGCGGCCGAGCATAGTTGTGCGAGCACAAGCGTCGAGCCTCCGGATTCGGAGGCGCCTCACCGTCACCGTCGGCACCGATCCCACTACACGCAGCCGGCGGTTAGCGCGGCAGATTCTTCCGGTCCGCGGCGCAGTTCCGCTCTCCATCCCGATTCCTGGCGGGCGAGAGCGACAGGCTGCGATCAGACTAGTAGCGCGACCGGAGACCGCAGCGGCACGTGCCAACCGGCGGAAGCCCCGCATGTACACCGGTGCATTGGCAAACCTGGTCGCCAACCCGAGCTTCGAGCGTGGCACAGCCGGCTGGCTCACGACGTCTCCCGATTACTGGCTGCTTGATGGCGGGACGATCACATCGATGCGCGGTCCCGCCGTGAGGGGGTCGACGTTTGCGCGGGTCGCCGTCGAGCCCGGTCTAGTGCACCGGGGGGTCGCCCATGAATTCGGCGTCCTGACGCCAGGCACGTACGTCGCGAGCATGTACATCGCTGGAGTGGGCGGCGTGGTGCAGGTCGCTTTCGGCGAGTCGGGGCCCAACTCGGTCACCCGTGTGCACGCCCCAAACGCGCGGTGGAAGCGTGTCGTGACGCCCGTCTGGCGGGCGACGGAGAAGCCGGCATACCTTGCGATCCGAACCATCGACTCGACCTCACTCGACCTTCACCTCGACGCTGTGCAGGTCGAGCGCGTTCCACTCACCGACTACTGCGACGGCTCACTCGACAACTGTCGGTGGACAGGCTCCCCGCATCTATCCTGGTCATCTAGAGGCGCTTCGACGACCCTCGTACGACCTCTCGCGGCGCCCGGACCGAAAGATCCAGCGACGATCGTGAAGGTGCGATCGTCGTGGCTGCCGATGCCGCAGTCGCCGCCCTTTCTCGTGACGATCGGTCCCGAGGAGCTGGAGGTGATTTCGATATCCGACATAACCACCTACCGCGTTCGGCGAGGCGCCAACCGAACGAGACCGGTCTCGCACCCGGCGGGTGAAATGTTGTACGCAAATGTCAAGCGCCTCGTGCGCCGGCCGCCTTCGATGGATGAGGGGGCGCTGTTGGCGCGACTCGGTTTCCGGCCGCGCTCCGAGGAGTTGGCGATCGTAGAAGATTCGAGAACGCCGGTTCTGGCGCTTAGACGGCTCCGTATGTCCGGACTGCCCCCGCCGCGAACGCCCGCCGAGCGGGTGTGGCAGCGATGGTTCGAGCGCACGCCAGCCGCTCTCGAGGGGGACGGTCCCGGGCTCGTCGACAATCTCTACGTCAACTGGCTGTACCAGTACGGCCTGCTCGGCCTGGGGCTCTGTGCGCTCTGGCTCGGATCCCTCATCTGGCCGCTGACTCGCCCCGAGAAGGGACCAGCGTTGTGCGCCGCGGTCGGGGTGGGTGCTTTCCTGGCCGTCGCGGCGACTGCAGTTAGTGTTTGGGAGGAATCCCCGACTGACCTTCTTGCGGCTGTCGTCTTCGCCCACGCCTACTCGGAGGCCCGTCGCACGCTCTCGAGCCGGGCGATGAGCGGCGGGTAATCCGCACGGGTGCCAGGCAGCCGCACGGCCGGGCGAACGTACGATTAGCTCGTCTATGTCTCGACCCGTCGAACCAACCTGATCGAACGGCCGTTCGAGATACTTCGAGGCGGCGTCCGGTTTGACGTCACCTCGTTCGCGCTGCCGCTGTCCGGCGGATTCCTCGGCGCCTTTGCCGCCCTGCTCGCAGAGCGCGGGACGGGGACGCGACCCGCCCTCGGCGTCGCGATCGTGGTAGCCGGAGCGATAGCCGGGCTCCTCCCTCTCCGCCAGGGCCTGCCGCTCGCGATCGTCCTCGCGACGCTCGGCGGCCTCATCCTCGACTTTGTCGCGGACTGGGCGCTCTACTGGAACGAGCTCTTCGTCGCGACGCTCGTCGCGCGGAGCATGTTCACTCGCCGGCCCCGACCGCTCGAGCTGGCCGCCGCGGGCACTTTGGCCGCGGCTTACGGCGGATACGTCGCATCGAGCAGCAGCCTCGACGAGATCTTCTGGGGTGCGAAGGTGCTCTTCATGTCGCTCGTCGCGGCCTGGGCGATCGGACGGCTCCGCGCGGGGCGAGACGAGTGGCACGGCGTCTATGGGGGAGTCGTCGTGGCGCTCGCTGCGGCCCTGGTCCTGGCCGTATGGCAGCGGGTCAAGGGCCCGCAGGGTTTGCACGAGCTCGGCATCTCGTACGGAGACCGGATCAGGCAGGTTCCCGACGGGCCACTCCGGGTGTTCGCAGGGTTCACCAGCGCCGCACCGTTCTCGTACTTCCTTGTCGTCGCGATCTTCTGCTGGCTCGGATTCGTCGCCGGCGGCCGTGACGGAAGACGCGTCGCGCTACGTACTGCCTGGGTGCCGGCTGCGGTCGTCGCAGGTCTGCTGTTGTCTCTCGACCGGACCGCGCTCGTCGGCCTCTGCGTTGCAGTCGCACTCGTAAGTGTTCGGCGACTCAAGGCGCAGGCGTTCGGACTCCTCGTTCCCGCGCTCGCGCTCGCGGTGGCTGGAATCCTAGCGCTCGGCGGCGCGCACGCGCGCGACTTCCTACTGCAAGGGTTCACCCTGAAGGCGCACTCCGCTGAACAGCGGAGAGTGCTGTGGAAGGAGTACTGGCGCGAGCTCAGCGTGTTCGGCGCGGGCGCTGCCTCGGCCGGAGCGGCGTACGCGAAGGTCGGGCCAGCGCGCCACGTCCCAAGGCTCTGGTTCGCAGGAGGATGGGAGACGGTCGGTTATTCCCCGCAGGGGGAACCCTTCCGCTGGATGGGGACGCGCG
>Ga0136632_10000228_pt1 | contig 15007 bp, 11 predicted proteins | sample AntDrymUQ6112106_2_FD_104670 | JGI IMG/M metagenome (GOLD analysis project Ga0136632, IMG submission 104670) | Polar desert sand microbial communities from Dry Valleys, Antarctica - metaG UQ611 (21.06) | ecosystem: Environmental > Terrestrial > Soil > Desert | place: Antarctica: Dry Valley...
ACCTCGTCGGCATTGTTGAAGCTGTCGGTGCTCGAGTTCTTTATCTGATCGACCACATCTTGTGGTGCGTCGTTGTTTTGGACCTCCGATATGACCTCGTCCTTGCTGGCCGGGAAGTTCATGTTCGGCATGTACTGCTGGAGTTGCCCCAGATCGAGATTGCCCAGATCGCCCAAGTTGCCAAGGCCCATGTTCTCTTTCCTCCCATTCTCGCTTTCGCAAAACTCCTGAAGCTATTCTACCCACCGTGCCCTCTGCCAAACCAAGATCCCTGTCGGCCGGCTTGTGGAGAGTCCTCCGAGCCTGCCTGACACCCGGATGTTTGATCTCCGTACTGCTTGGTTACATATCAGGCAAGCGAAAGCGATGTGAGGAGGAACACATGACCACAGACAAGGACAAGGGGATCGTGGGCTCGGCTACGGATCGCTTGAGGGAGACCACCGGTTCCTTGCAAGGCGAGGGCCCTTGGTACTCAGCCAACTCGGACGTCTACCACAACAACCGCGCTTGCCAGACCGGTAACAGCATCGCGCCCGAGAACCTCCAACAGGGGACCGGCGGCAAGCCGCTCTGCGGAGAGTGCGAACGGCTCAACAGCGCGGGTGGTCCGGTGGGAAACCTCACCAACCTTTAGAGAAGCATTTCAGCTAGTCAGCACTTCAGCATGTCAGCCTGCTGTTCTTGAGTAGGAACGGAGTAGGCACGTCCATGGCGTCAAACGCGCCGTCCGCCAGGGCGGCGCTGTCCCTGCGCGCTCGCAGTGATAAGTAGATCGTTCGAGCGGGAGCTTGTTCTAGCTGCGGGCACGACTCTCCCATACGTCATTCCCGCGCAAGCGGGAATCCAGTAGTAGTTCATCCGGATCGCAGATCGGAAGCCGCCTGTCGCAAGATACGCTCTCCGGCGCTGAACAGAAGCCATGTATTGTGCTATGTTAGGGCGCTCGCGAGAGACAGAGATCTATGGTGGAGGGGTTCGGTATTGAGGACTATAGAGGCCGAAGGGGAGCGGGTCGAGCGACGCAGGTCGGCGGTCGTGGAGATCCGGAAGCATCTCGCTGGACTCTACCGGAGTTTCGTATTGTGGGCTTCCCTGTATGGGGAGGTGGACGACCATTACGAGAAGGAGAGAAGAGAGCAGGTCGTAGGGCTACTCGAGGAGCTTTCCAACCAGTATCTGCCGCGGTCCGTGTGGCTCACAGAAGATAGCCGCAAGAAAGTCGAGAACTTCGTCATTAGGTCGGAAGGGCTCTGTTCGGAGTTCTCCGCGGAGATAGAAGATCAGGGCTACCCACGGGTCAGACGCAGTATGGAGAGACGCGTGAGCAAGAAGCTGAGGCCGCTCAAAACGGAGGCCGAGTCCGGCCTCGAAGCCGAGCTTGCGGAGCCCCGTCGCCCAGGCTGGCGCGAGCGCCTGCGCAAGTAGTCAGAACGCTCCGGCTTCGCCTCCGCAAGTCAGACAGTCAGCACGTCGCCTGTTCCAGGCGACTTGTCAGCATTTCAGCTTGTCGCGTGCGCAAGCCCTGTCTGACTTGCTGATAGGCGGCGGAGCCGCCGTGCTGAAGTGCTGACGAGCGAGGGCCGCAAGGCCTGAGCGTGCTGACAAGCGCCCGATAGGGCGCGTGCTGAAATGCTTATCTAAGCGCTGCGCACCTCCTGTACGATGCGAAGCGTCTCTTCGGCGCAGCCCCAGGAGAGGGTGATGCCTGATCCTCCGTGGCCGTAGTTGTGGATGCGGGGTACTCCGCCCCGGCCGTCCTCCCTTTCCAGGCGTATCTCGGGCCGGCCAGGCCTGAGCCCCACCCTGTGCTCCAGCACCTCGGCGCCCCCCAGGCGCGGCTCCAGCCGCGTGCAGCGGCGCAGTATGCCTGCCGCGGTCTCAGGGTCCGGTTCGAGGTCCCACTCGCCCTCGTCGGCCGTCCCGCCGAGGATGCAGTCACCCGAGCGAGGAACGATGTACGTGACGCCCTCGGGGTTCTCTTCGTCAAGGATGAAACGCTCCAGGCCGGGATTACGCACGCGTACGACCTGGCCCCGGATCGGCTGCATAGAAGTGTCGTCTACGAGATCCCTGGCTCCTAGCCCGACGCAGTTGACGATTACGCGAGCGTCTACTTCATCGAGTGAGGAGAGAGTACGTTGCACTACGCTTCCCCCGGCGGCGGCGAAGCGGTCCATCAGGTACTCGAGGTAGATGGGCATCTCGACCACGGGCGCGGCGAAGGCGTGGCCGTCGATGTAGCCCGGTGGAAGTTCCTCTTGGCCACACCGACGGACGTGGGGCACGGCGCCGGCCCACCACGGGTCGGGGACCCTCTCGCGCCAGATCTCCACGCCCTCGCGCATGAGGACGCCGCTCTCGGGAGTGCCGGACAACTCTTCGAAGACCTCGAAGGTCCTGCTGCCCCATGAGAGCACGCTGTCTTCGGGGTAAGCCTTGTACGGGTACCAGATCGCGGCCGCAACGCTCGACGTCGTGGCCCCTGGCAACCTGGCGGTCACGATCGCGGCGTCCAGGCCGGCCTCCCGCAGACAGATGGCCGCCGTCAGACCGATCACACCGCATCCCACAACCACCACATCCGCGCGAGCCAGAGTTCTCCCTTCTTTCGTCGTCCGACACACTATATGTCCTTGCGAGTTGTTGCGCGACCTCCCCGGGTAGCGAGCGTGTAGGATTACGGGTTGTCAGAAAGGTGGTCTCGAGGACAAGGAACTTTCGGAGGACGGATGGCGGATAACACCAAGAACAAGGCTGGGTACGTCGCGACCGAGGTCATGGCGCGGGCCGGTGTAAGGCGCCTGTACACCGTGCCTGGCGAGAGTTTCCTGGAGATTCTGGATGCCGCCGAGGAGCATCCCGACCTCTCCCTGATCTCGACGCGCCACGAGTCCGGCGCCGCATTTATGGCCGAGGCTGAAGGCAAGCTGACGGGGAGACCGGCCGTGGCGATGGCCACGAGGGGCGTTGGCGCTTCCAACCTCGCCATCGGGGTACACACGGCGAGGCAGGACTCGACGCCTATGCTCGTTCTGCTCGGGCAGGTAGAGACGGACTTCCTCGGAAGAGAGGCATTTCAGGAGGTAGATCTCGACGCCTTCTACGCCCCGATCACGAAGTGGACAGCGACGGTGCATCGCGCCGATCGCCTCGCTGAGTTCGTCGCCAGAGGACTGAGGATCGCCACATCAGGCCGTCCTGGCCCCGTCATGCTAGCCCTACCCGCCGACATGCTCGGCGAGCAGGTCTCCGACGACCCCGATGTCTATGTGCCCTCCCCGCCCCGTCCTGCCCCTGCGCCTGAGGATGTCCGGACTGTCGCCGAACGACTCGCCGCCGCGCGCCGTCCGGTCGTGATCGCTGGCGGAGGAGCGCAAAGCGCGCGGGAAGCTTTGATCTCCTTCGCAGAAGCGTGGGGCGTCGGTGTCTACGCGTCGTTCCGCAGGCAGGATGTGTTCCCGAACGAGCATCCGAACTACCTGGGACACCTTACGCTCGGTACGACACCGGAGACCCTGGAGGCGTTGGAGAGGGCGGATCTCGTCCTTGTGATCGGCTGCCGTCTGAGCGAGGTAACGACCCAGAGCTACTCGCTCCCGCGTCGGGACCAGGCCGTGATCCAGATAGACATAGACCCGAACGAGGTCGGCGCTACGGTCCCCGCCGGGATCGGCATAGTCTCGGATGCCGGAGCCGCCCTTGCCGCCCTCACCGGACAGGCGTCTTCGTCATCCCCGGCGCGGGACTGGGCCGAGGACCACAGGTCCTACCTCGACTCCAGCACGATACCCCCGGGTCGCGCCACGGAAGGCATCGACCCCGCGCGGGTCGTCGGCGCCATGCGCGAAGCTCTGCCCGAGGACACGATCTTGACCAACGACGCGGGGAACTTCTCGGTCTTCATCCACCGCTACTGGCACTACAACCATCCGGGCACGCAACTGGCCCCCGCGAACGGCGCGATGGGTTACGGTGTTCCTGCCGCGGTAGCCGCGAAACTCGCCGCCCCCGACCGGACCGTCGTGGCCTGCTGCGGCGACGGTGGGTTCCTGATGACGGGCTACGAGGTCGAGACGGCGGTCCGGTACGGCGCCGCCATCACCGTCGTTGTCTTCCGCAACGGGCTGCACGGCACCATAGCGATGCACCAGAAGCAGGCGCTCGGCCGCACCGCGGGCGTCGAGATAGGGGAGGTCGACCTCGCTGGTTACGCAAGGAGCCTCGGTGCCGAAGGCCAGACCGTGCGCGACCCCGATGAACTGGCGCCAGCGCTCGAAGCCGCAGCAGCTTCGGACACTGTCACCTTGCTCGACGTCGTCACAGACCCTGACATCATCAGCCCTTCGACGACGCTCTCCGAGATTATCGGCGAGAGCCCCTGAGGGGGACGTGGAGCGGCGGATAGAGGAAGAGCGCGCCAGGGTCGAGGCCGAGTACCGGCAGGTCCTGAAGAGCTCGGTCGAGTTCGAGAGGAGGATCAGGGACCGCTGGCGCGAGAAATGCCTTGCCAAGAACTGGCGAATCGCCGAGCTGGAGGAACGGGTCGCTGATCTGGAGCGGCGCCTCGGGGAGAGGGAAGACCCTTTAGAGTAGAGTCTACTCTTCGGGGAGGTACGAGGAGATCAGGTCGGTGTAGATCTTCTGGCCTTCGGGGCGCAGATGGTAGCCGTCGCTGTAGAAGAGTTCAGGCCGGTCAGCGCTCGCTGCGTGCCAGTCGACGAGTACGGCGGCGGGGTATCTTTTCACTCCTTCCGCGATCACCTCGTTGTTCGACTCCTCCCAGGTGCGGGGGACTGTTACGTTGACGAAGACGACTCTGTCTACGCCGGAGAGTATCCGCATGATCTGGTCGAACTCCCCTCTGGTGAAGGTGCCGTTGTTACCGAGGTGGACGATCACCACTTCTCCCAGTTGTCCGGTGGCGCGACGGTACTTCAGGGTGTCGATAGCCGGATAGACCTGCAGGCCGACCTCAGCGTCGACGACCGTAAGCCCTCGTATATCTTTCTGCAGTCCTCCGACGGCGCCGAGCATAACCGAGTCGCCGATGGCGCTCACGGAGCCGGTAAACTCGGAAGGGCTGCTACGACCGCTACCCGAGGCCTTCTTCGTCGTCTCCCCTGACTTCGCCCCGGGTGCCTCGCCATCCACCCTGGAGTCCTCGTACCTCGTGCCCTCGTTCGCGTTCGAGTCGGCGTCACCCGCGATCTCGTCCGTCTTCAGCGTGTCCTGGGTCTCTGCTTTGTCCCTGGGGCTCATGACAGGCGCTTTCTCAGGAGATGGCCCGTCCTTCCTGAGACCGTCTATCCCGGTTGTGGAAGACGATTGTTGGGAATGTTCCACGGTATGCACGGACTTCATGGAGGCGAGATAGGAGGGTTTCTCGGGCGGTTTGGCCTGGGCAACGGCCACGCCGAGCAGCGCGCAGGAGGCCAGGATGGGAACGAGGGCCCCGGCCCACTGCAGGCGGAGTTGCCAGCGCCGCGGTCCCTGCGCCTCGCGGAGCGTCCTCCAGGCGCGTCCGAGGGCGCCGCGGCGTATCGGTGTCTCGATGTAGCGGTAGGAGAGGTGCGCCAGCACGACCGTCGCACTAAGGCGCAGGGCGAGCAGGGGCAACCCGTCGATCCGCACGTCGAGGCCGGGACGGGTCACCATGAAAACCGGCCAATGCCAGAGGTAGATGCCGTAGGAGCGGACCCCGATCCAGCGCATAGGGGCTGACCCTAGAAGGCGGGATCCTATGACCGTATAAGGGTTGACCACGGTCATGATCGTCGCCGTCGTCGCAAGCGCGACGAGCGCGAACCCTCCCTTGTAGAGGAAAGGCTGGAACTCACCGAGGTTGAGGCTGAACCAGATCAGGGCCCCAAGCGCGGCGAAGCCAAGGATGTCGAGCAGGAGTGGGGCGGTCCACCCCCAACGGCGCCTGAACCGTCCCCGCTTACCAAGTTCGAGCCTGTGATGGCGGGCCTCCGAAGGACGGTACTTCTCACCCGGTGACCACAAGAACGCGAGGGCAGCCCCGCAGAGCAACCCCGTGGCGCGGGTGTCAGTTCCGTAGTAGATCCTGGTCGGGTCCACGCCGGGTACGTACAGGAGTGCCATAGCCACCGCCGAGGCCGCCGCACCGGCGAGCGCGACGGTAAGCACGCGCCTTCGCCGCAAGCGCGTCGCCCCGATGTAGAGCCCGAGGGCGAGGATCGGCGGCCAGATCAGGTAGAACTGCTCCTCGACGGCGAGCGACCACAGGTGTTTCAGCAACGACGGTCGGCCGACGGCCTCGAAGTAGGATTCCTGGCCGAAGATCAGATACCAGTTGGTCACGTACCCGAAGGCGGCCAGCACGTCGCCGCGCAGCCCGGCCACCTCGCCGGGCAGGAACACTACGGCGAAGGCCAGGCTAACGACGAGCAACACGTAGAGCGCGGGGAGGAGTCTCCTTGCGCGCCTGATCCAGAAGGTCTTCAGGTCGATGGTGCCCCTCTGGCGCCACTCCGCGAGCAGCAGAGCTGTGATGAGGTACCCGCTTATGACGAAGAAGACCTCGACACCGAGGAAGCCGCCGGGGATCCAGGCCAGGTCGGCGTGGTAGAGGAGCACGGCGATGACGGCGAGCGCGCGCAACCCGTCGAGGCCGGGACTGTAAGGCAACCGTACTTCGGGTGTGCCCTGCGTTGCTACGGCACGTCTGTCCAGTCCCTTGCCGCCGGTCGCGGCGTCGGCTACCTGTGGTTGTTGCAGCGCACGTTTCGTTTCTTCCCGCCCTCCAAGAGTAGGGACGTGATCCTAGCACAGTCTCGAAGGGCTATGCAGGGCCAGGCGGATGAAAAAGTACTACATCTAGTACTATTTGCCCGACCGCCCGATCTTTGCCAAACCTCCGTCTCCTGGCGTCCCTCGTCTCTCCCGCTCTTCGGGACACGGATCGTATCTCGTTTCGGGGAAAGCCTCCGGCTTCCGAGCGCCCGGTACCGTAGTGCGATGTGACGTTCAGGGAGATGTCTTCGGCCCGACCCCGGGGGCTGAGATCTCATCCTTCAAGGCACTGGTCTTTGCATCGAGGGCGGCGAGGTTCTCGCCGGCGCTGGTCATGCGGGCGTGCTCGGACCGGACGAAGCGGGTGTAAGGGGCTATTGCCTCCCGCATACGTTCGACAGAGCGGTTCAACTCGGCCTCGAACTGACGTCTGACGACCTCGCCCAGGCGCTCACGCAGGGCGCCCGTCTTCTCGCGGAACTCGTCTCTGGCCTTGCGCCGGCGGTTCGGGAGGATGAACAGGCCGTAGCCGGCGATTATCGCGGCGGCGATGATCCCCGTCGCGTCGAGGAAGCGGGTCGTTGCGATGGCGACGACGACCGCCCCGATACCGACGGCCCCGACCTCGAGCGCGGCGGTTTGGGTGACGGCGCCCTGGATGGAGAGCGCCAGTTTCTCTGACTCTCGCTCCCTGTCGTAGCGCTGCACCACGTCCTGGGCGTTCTTGCCGACAGACTGCAGGAGTCGGCCGCGGTCGTATTCGAAGCCGTCGCCGACCTCGCCGATCAGCCGCTCGTCGTAAGCGGCCTGGCGGCGGCGGTTGACGTACTCGACGACCATGCGCCACTGCTTGAGGTTCCTGGCAACCATCCAGTCTATGAGCTCGTCGACCCGCTCGTCCACGAGCTCCTCGGTGTCGGCCACGACTTCCCGCTCGAAGCGCTCGCTCACCTTCTCCTGGCGGAAGAGTTCGCGGATGTTGGCGAACCTAATATTCTCCTCCAGCCAGGCGTCACCCCGCTCGTTCATCCTCAAGACTATGTTCTCGATCTCGGCTATCCGCGCCTCGAAGTCTCTGCCCGTGTCCTCTTTGAATAGTTCGAGTTGCGACTCGACGTTCTCCGCGGTCCTGAAATCCTCTTCGAGGAGATCCAGACGCTCGTCCACCGCCCTCCTGTAACGCCGGTTCAGCTCGTCCACCACCCCGAGCGGGCTCTCCATCTTCAGCCGGACTCTTCCTTCTTCGTCGAGCAGGTCAGTGACGTAGACCTCGAGCCTGGCGAAGCCGCTCGCCTTCATCAGGGCGTTACGCTCCATGGCGTTCGTCGCCGCCTTGGCCTTGCGAGCAAGGAGGGCCGAGACGAAGAAGACCGGGGGCGTCAGGCCGAGGGCCGAACGTATGCCGCCTTCCACAAAGGAGCGGACCTCCTCGACCTTCGATTCGTCGGCCAGCAGGTCGGCCTTGTTGATGACGAGCAGTATCTTCTTCCCCCAATCGCGGATGAGCTCGAGGTACCCGCGCTCGCTCTCGGTCAGAGGCCGCTCGGCTGAGGTGACGAACAACACCAGGTCACTCCTTGGGACGAAGCCCCTCGAGAGCTCCTCGTGGTGGCGGATGATCGCGTTGGTCCCAGGCGTATCGACGATGGCGATCTCGCGCAGGAACTCGTTGGGATACCCCTTCTCCAGTACCCCGTCTCTGCGCCCCTTCTCGACCGGCTCATCTGAATGTCTCAAGACGGTGATGCGGTCCGTCGTCGGCGTGACGCCCTCCTCGGCGATGTCGGCCCCGAGCAACGCGTTGATGAACGCGGACTTCCCCGAGTTGAACTCGCCAACGATGACGAGCAAGAACAGTTCCTCGAGGTCGGAGAGCGCCCGCCGGACGAGCTCCACGTCCTCCTGAGGCGCGCCGAAGTCCTTGAGGAAAGAGATCAGGCTCTCCAGAAGCTCCCGCTCTCTCCCTACCAGCGCCTCCCAGCGCTCATCGAGTATCCGCACCGCTTATGCCACCCTCTGCATGCAAGCATTATATAGGCTCGCCTGTTTCGTGATGTCCCGCTCGTGGTAACAAAAGAAGAAACCATCCCGCAAAAGGTATACATGGAGGTTGCGTGAACTACAGAACGCTCGGCAGAACTGGCCTGGAAGTCTCCGAGATCGGCTACGGAGCCTGGGGCATAGCCGGCGACGCCTGGCTCGGCGCGAAGGACGAGGAATCGCTTGAGGCCCTGAACAGGGCCGTCGACCTCGGTCTCGATTTCATAGACACGGCCCTGGCTTACGGGGAGGGACACAGCGAGCGGCTCGTCGGGAAGCTGATCGAGGAACGCGACGAGACCATCCACGTCGCCACCAAGGTGCCGCCGAAGAACAGGGTCTGGCCCGCTCCTGATGGCATCCCCCCTGAGGAAGCGTTCCCAGGAGATTACGTCAGGGAGTGTACGGAGCAGAGCCTCTCAAACCTCGGGCTGGATACCATCGACGTGCAGCAGTTCCACGTCTGGCAGGACGACTGGGTCGGTAGGGGGGACTGGCTGGAGACCGTCGAGGATCTGAAGCGGGAGGGTAAGATACGCTCCTTCGGCGTCTCCATAAACGACCACCAGGCGTCGAACGGGTTGAGGCTGATCGAGACTGGCGCCGTAGATACGGTGCAGGTGATCTACAACGTCTTCGACCAGAGCCCCGAGGACGAGCTACTGCCGGCCTGCCAGGAGCACGGCGTCGGCGTCATAGTCAGGGTGCCTTTTGATGAGGGCTCCCTGACGGGTAGGATCACACCCGAGACCACCTTCGAAGAGGGGGATTTCCGCAACCACTACTTCCGCGGCGAACGCAAACAGGAGGTCTACGACCGCGTCCGAGCCATCGTCTCCGAGCTCGGGGCGAGTGAGGACGAAATAGCCGAGATAGCACTCCGCTACATCCTGAGCCATCCAGCCGTCTCGACCGTCATCCCGGGCATGCGCTCCGTCCGCAACGTCGAGCGCAACATGGCCGTCGGCGACGGCGAAGGACTCCCTGAAGATCAGGTGAAGGTACTAAAGAACTACCGCTGGGACCGGAACTTCTACGAGTAGTTTGCAAGAAGGTTCCTTGCAAGCATTTCAGCAAGTCAGCATATTGTTCGCGCTCGTAGCCTCAATGTCTCCGCACGTCGCCTTGATACTAGTTCGTTGGTGTTCGGTTGCTGGTGACGGGGAGGTAAGGCCGCGAATATTCGACGAGAACGGAGAGCTTCTTTGCTTTACGGTCGGCCGGCGCGTCGCCACCTTAGTGGCGTCGTGCTGTGGGAGCGCCTGAAGGACCTCACGACGTAGCCCGGATCTCTGTAGCCGACCCTGTTGCCGATCTCCTCCACTGCGAGGTCGGTCGCGACGAGGAGGCGATGGCTCGGAAGATAGACTCCAACTGGGAGAGGTTCCTGGACCTCACGCTTGCGACGCCGGGCTTTCTGGCCGAGTAGGCACCGTTCGCCTCTGGTCTGGCCGGAGTGTCGAGGCCCGGCGCTTGGCGTAGCGTCTGTTCTGCGTTGCACGGGATCTTCGGTGGTGCGACCATAACTACCCCGGTGTGGCGCACACAACACCATGGAAAGCACTCCTGCAACTCCCGTGTTCGGCGCGCCTGTTTCTCTCATGGGCTCGGAGCTCCCATGCTACGGGGGCTCCGGCCCTTCGTTTTGTCATTCGTCCATGGGGCTGTTTCCCGGCAAACCCTTTGCTCCGATCCTAACGGTCCGAGTGTTGCCCATGAACAACACCGTCATAATACATAATACCCGAAGATATGAGCACCCCTCGCCAGCGGTCCTGGTCCGTCTAGACCAGCCCGACGCAAGGTGCCTACCCCCTAAAGTTCGTATGTCTTCTCGGGGTGACATCTCCATTACGGCGGCGTACTTTTGTCAACTTGGCGGGCTTCTCCCTGCTGTTAGGGCTGCGTACTACTTTTTCACTTATTGTAGATGTCCCATCCGTAGTTTTCGCCTCCGGCGTCCATATTCGCGGGGGCCTCGGCCGCGGGGTTGCCACCGCCAGTGTCGCTTGCGGGGCTTGCCGCTGGCGACAACGTAATCAACAAAGTTACCACCACCACGAGCAACACGGTCGTGGATAGCGCCAACACCGCAGTCAGCATAGGTCGGTGGTCGAATCTCGCAATCATCGCTCTTTCCTTTCTCTCTTCTGTCTCTTTCCCGTACCTAACTGCTAGTCTCGAGTGGCTCCGGTCCAATGACACCTCCTTTATTGGTGGGCCATCACGTATCTCATACACGAAGCGTATCCTTAGGCCGTTAGCCGGCCGTTAGCAGAGGTAACCAGGAACTAACTATCTTTCGGATTCGTGCTTTGATACGGTGCACGTCCTTTGGCCTGCATGAGAAGGTGCGTTTTCTGGACCGTTGCACTAAAGATCCGCCGAAGCCTCTACTCGCTGAGTAACCTACTCAACGCACGGCTAGAGGGTGCCTCTAGCGCTCGGTCAGCCGAGCGGTGACCTGCTCTCGCGAATGGAGATTCAGCTTCTTTAGGATGTTAGCCACGTGGTTGTTTACCGTGTATCCAGATATCACAAGCTCAGAGGCGATCTGGCGGTTGGTGAGTCCCATTGACACGAGCGCCGCCACCTCCCGCTCGCGGCGGGTGAGGGCGACGGGCGGCTGGGCTGCTGAGGGTTCCTCCGTCGCAGGAGTCGTGGACGGATCGGTCTCCTCTTCTTTGGCGAGGGCGTATTCGACAGCCTTCTCCGGCCCCATAGCCCTACCCTCAGTGAACGCCTTCTCCCAGACTGCTTCGTCCAATCGGGAGCGAGCGGCCTCCAGATATGGTTCCCGCAGGGCGCTCTCTCTAGGTGCCTGTAGGTAGCCTATGGCCTCACGCAGTGCCTCTGCAGCCCCGAATAGCCTGGCCGCCCGCTCGGCATCTCCTTTTTCCCCGGCACTGCACGCCAATCCATCAAGGCTCTTTGAGGTGATCGACTTGTCACCCAACTCTTTGCAGAGGATGAGACTGTCTTTATGCAGGGCCTTAGCCTTGTCGAATTCTCCTCGCAGGAGCATCGCCCACCCCAGGTTGTCGAGGGCGAACTGGAGACCGCCCCTGCGTCCCTGCTTCCGGAGCAGGTCCGCGGCTTCCTCGTTTAGCGCCGTGGTTCTCTCAGGGTTGCCTTCGAGCAGCAAAGTGAAGCCCGGGCTAACCAAGTACTCACCGAGCGGATACGCGCCGCCCAGCTGTCTGGACCGGGCTATGCCTTCCTCATAAAGTTGCTTCGCCCGCTCATGGTCACCTCGATCGCCCGCTACGTTAGCCAGGTTACCGAGGGACCACGCTATGCCCGGCTTGTCCCCGGCTTCCTGATATAGCGCCAAGCTTTCTTCGACCAACCTGGCTGCCCGCTCGTAGTCACCCCTTTGCCTCGCAACATCCCCCAACACGTTTTGGAACTCAGCCGCGACTAGCTCACCTAGATCTGCTTCTGCTCTCAGCTTCAGACCCTCTTCGGCAGCCGCCTCAGCCCGATCAAGGTCGCCCTGCTTATCCGCTAGCCAGCCTACCCCTTCGAGAACCCTGGCTCGCGCTTGCGCCGACGCCCGCCCGTCCTTGGCCAGCGCTGTCTCGAGCCAGCTTCTTCCCTCACCGTAGTACCCTTCTATGTACCAGAACCACCGCAGTGCTCCGCCTAGTCTCAGGGCAAGCTCGGCCGCTTCGAACCCTAAGGCCCGCGAGAGCGTCGCCCTCATGTTGTCGTGTTCTCGTTCCAGTCGGTTCGACCACGTCGCATCCTCCGGCCCCCACAACATCGGCTCGGCCTCTTCTGCTATGGCTAAAAAGTACTCGGCATGAGCACGCTTCGTGGTTTCCGTCTCCCCGCTCTCCTCGAGCCTTTCTTGGGCGTACTCGCGGATGGTCTCGAGCATCACGAAGCGCGATTCGCCCCCTGTCCCTTCCTCTTTGCTCAAGAGGCTCTTGTCCAGAAGCGAGGAGATACCCTCGAGCGCGTCTACAGAGAGGTCTCCTAGCGTATCGCACACCGCCTCTGTGGCCCCTAAGGTGGCACCACCGGAGAAGACAGAAAGCCTCCCAAAGACCACCTTCTCGCCTTCTTCGAGCAACTCGTAACTCCACTCGATGGTGCTCCTTAGGGTCCTCTGCCTCTCGGAGAACTCTCGCGGTCCTCCGGTGAGCAGCTTGAGGCGATCGCTGAGCCTGTGTAGCAGCGCCTGAGGGGGGAGCAACTTTATCCGTGCCGCGGCGAGTTCTATTGCCAGAGGTAGCCCCTCCAAACGTGAGCAAATCTGTGCGACGGCTTGGGCGTTCTCGGGCGTCAGCGCGAAGGCGGGATCGTGCTGGCGGGCACGATCGACGAACAGCCTAACCGCCTCGTAGCCTTCGAGCTGTGCCTCCGTGGGTTGGCTCACCAGATCAGGCACCGAAAGAAGCGGCACAGGCCAGATGACCTCACCTACCGCTCTTAGGGCTTCCCGGCTGGTGGCCAAGATCCTCAGGTGCGGGCAAGAATCTAAGAGCAATGCTACGAGGCCCGCCACAGCATTGATGAGATGCTCGCAGTTGTCCAAGAGCAAGAGCACCTTCTTGCTGCGCAGGGCATCCACGAGCGTATCGGTTAGCGGCCGGTCGGGTTGTCCCCGCACCCCGACAGCCTCAGCAAACGCCTGTGGTACGAACTCTCCATTTGAGAGCGAGGCAAGCTCGGCCAGCCACACCCCGTCCGGGTAGGCGCCGATGAGGTCTCTTGCCACCTCGAGCGCTAGGCGGGTCTTGCCCGAGCCTCCCGCACCCGTGAGCGTCAAGAGGCGTGTCATCGCCAGCTCGCGCTTGATCTCCATCATCTCGTGTTCCCGACCCATGAAGCTAGTCCTAGAGGCCGGCAAGTTGTGCTTGCCGGTGTCGGACGGCTCCTCTGTCAGCGCAACGGTCGGCTGGGCCGCCAAGAGTCTGCCGGCAGCAATCTCCTCACGAAGCCGCTGGGTTGATACACCGACCTCCGCATTCAGCCGCCCTGATAGAGCTTCCCGGAGACGTTCGTGTTGCGCGAGGGCTTCTCCTCGCCGATTAGAAAAGGCGTAAAGGCGCATCAGGCCAGCATGCATCTCTTCGTTGGTGGGTTCCTCCAAGACCGCCCTTTGCAGCACAGCGATGCCCTTCTCGTACTCCCCGCGCTCCTCGTACACTCGGGCCAGCTCGACGTGCAATGAGATCCACGTGTGCCGCAGCTCCTCCCGCCTACCCTCTGCCCACACCTCGTAGCGGTCATCGGGCAGTAGCTCCCCGGCGTAGGGGTTGAGTGTCGCCCTGTAAGCCGCCGGGTCTCTGGTGCGGCGAGCGCCCACCGTCGCCTCCTCGAAGGCATCGACATCCACCCGCAGTTGCCCTTCCGGGCACAACACGAGCGAGTCCTCTTCGGAGGCCACGTAGCGCGAACGAGCTACCGGATCGAGTATCGTGCGGGCGGCGTGGAGGCTGTTACGCAGGTTGTTCGAAGCGGCCTTCTTGACAAGGTCTGGCCAGAGCAGGTCCATCACCTGCTCCCGATGGAGACGGTGGCCGGGAGCGAGGGCGAGCAGCTTGATGAGGGCAGCGGCCTTCCGCAGGCGCCAGGCTTCCTTCTCGATAGCTCTAGCACCCATAGCAACCCGAAAGCCACCGAGCAGCCTGATGCTCACCGGCTCCGCTTCGCTCCCCACGGCGACGTGCCCGCGCCCGTTCATGCAACCAATCTAGCATAACCGGCAGCGCACAGCGAAGTCCCTCCGGCCAAGTGCTCCGCAAGGATCTACGCATATTCACGCCAGAAACACTCCTTGAGGATCGCCCTTCTGCCCCGATTCTATGAACCTCGCACAGCACAGACCGACGGAGCCCTCTAAGACGTGTCATGAAGGGAGTCATGATAATACCCGAGGGAAGCAGATTTGAGTCCTGTACGCTCACAGGTATTGGACCGAGGCTATGCTGGATGTGGATTTCCGAGAAGACTGAAGCCCCAAGACCCGTGGAACACGCACGATCCCGAGAAGGTGTCACACAAGATGGACGAGTCCGAGCACCTTATCTTCTAGTGGACGGTCCTGGGACGTCTGCTAGACTTCGTCCGGTAAAACAGGGAGCAAGGGGGCAGTGCTGTGGTGGATCATCTCGTGTTTATGGCCGTTCGGGAAGAGGCTTCGCCTGAGGAAGTCGAGGATCTCCTCTCGTCTATCCGCGCTTTGAGAGACGAGATA
>Ga0136632_10000229_pt1 | contig 14997 bp, 15 predicted proteins | sample AntDrymUQ6112106_2_FD_104670 | JGI IMG/M metagenome (GOLD analysis project Ga0136632, IMG submission 104670) | Polar desert sand microbial communities from Dry Valleys, Antarctica - metaG UQ611 (21.06) | ecosystem: Environmental > Terrestrial > Soil > Desert | place: Antarctica: Dry Valley...
GCCGCCGCGGCGGCGCAGGCCTGATGGCGAGAGCCGGTGGCCCCGGCGCCCCGCCGCTCGCCAGCGTCTGCCTGGTGATCCTCGACGGTTGGGGGCTCGCCGAGCCGGGCCCGGGGAACGCCGTCGAGCTGGCCGCCACGCCGGTCTTCGACGAGCTCTGGGGCGCGCACGCGCACACGACCCTGACCGCGTGCGGACGCGCTGTCGGCCTTCCGGACGGTCAGATGGGGAACTCCGAGGTCGGTCATCTCAACCTCGGCGCGGGGGCCGTCGTACGCCCGGACCTGACCCGCATCGACGACGCGATCGCCGACGGCTCGTTCGTCGCCAACGAGGGTCTGCGCGCCGCCTGCCGGCACGGCCGCGAGGCGGGCCGGCTGCACCTGCTCGGGCTCGTCTCCGGCGGTGGGGTACACGCGAGCCTCGACCACCTCTACGCTCTGATCGAGCTCGCGGCGAGCGAGGGGGTCGAGGACGTCGTCCTGCACGCGTTCACGGACGGGCGCGACACGTCGCCCTCCTCGGGCGCCGGCCTCGTCGCCGATGTCGAGGCGCGCCTCGGCGCCGCGGGCGGGCGGATCGCTACGGTCAGCGGTCGTTACTACGCGATGGATCGCGATCGCCGCTGGGATCGCACCCAGCTTGCGTACGACGCGATCGTCCACGGGCGCGCCGAGCCGCCCCCCGCCGCCAGCGGCGAGGCCGCGATACGGGCGGCGTACGGGCGCGGTGAGACGGACGAGTTCGTCGAGCCGACGCTGGTCGGCGCCGAGGGGAGGGTGCGCGCCGGAGACGCGGTCGTGTTCTTCAACTTCCGCCCCGACCGCGCCCGCCAGCTCACGCGCGCGCTCGCCGAGCCCGGGTTCGACGACTTTGACCGCGGCGAGTTTCTCGACTCGCACTACACGACGCTGACCGAGTATCAGGAGCAGTGGGAGTACCCGATTGCGTTCCCGTCCGAGCGCCCGAGCATGACGCTCGCCTCGGTCCTGGCCGAGCGCGGCCTCGCGCAGCTCCACGTCGCCGAGACCGAGAAGTACGCGCACGTGACGTACTTCTTCAACGGCGGCGAGGAGAGCCCGTACGACAAGGAAGAGCGCTGCCTCGTCGACTCGCCGCGCGATGTCCCGACCTACGACCACAAGCCCGAGATGAGCGCGCGCGCCGCGGCGGACGCGTTCGTCGAGCGCTGGAGCGGCGGCGACTACGGCTTCGGGATCATCAACTTCGCCAACCCGGACATGGTCGGCCACACCGGCGTGATCCCCGCCGCGGTCGCGGCCGTCGAGGCCGTCGACGCCTGCCTCGCCGACGTGGTCGGGGCCGTTCACGCGTCAGGCGGCGCGTGCATCGTTACGGCCGACCACGGCAACGCGGACGAGATGCTCGAGTCCGACGGCAGCCCGGACACCGCGCATTCGCTCAACCCCGTGCCGCTGATCGTCACCGCCGACGTCGAAGGCCTGCGCGACGGCGGCATCCTCGCGGACGTCGCGCCGACCGTGCTCGAGCTGCTCGGTCAGGAGCAGCCGCGAGAGATGACCGGCGAGTCGCTCGTCGAGCCTTGAGCGTAGCCGGCGCGTTCGAGATAGCGGCCCGCGACGGCGCGGCGCGGACCGGCACCCTGCACACCGCGCACGGCGACGTCGCGACGCCCGCGTTCGTCCCGCTCGCCTCGACCGCCACGGTCAAGACGCTGACGGCCACCGAGGTCGCCGAGATCGGTTACGACCTGGTGCTCGGCAACGCCTTTCACCTCTCAATCGCGCCCGGGCACGAGCGCATCCGCGCGCTCGGCGGGCTGCACGAGTTCATGGGCTGGCGGCGGCCGATCATCACCGACTCGGGCGGCTTCCAGGTCTTCTCGCTCGGCCAGGGCTCGGTGGCGGACGAGATCAAGCGCAGCGGCGAGCGGCAGCTAGACCGTGGGCACGTGCTCGGCATCGAGGAGGAGGGGGTCCGCTTTCGCTCCTATCTCGACGGGGCCGAGCGCTTCATGGGACCCGAGACCTCGATGGAGGTCCAGGCGGCGCTCGGGACCGACATCGCGCTCGCCTTCGACGAGTGCACGCCCTTCCACGCGACGTGCGAGTACACGGCGCGCTCGACCGAGCGCACCCACCGCTGGCTCGACCGCTGCATCGCTTGGCGCGCCGAGCACGAGCGGCCGGGCCAACTCTTCTTCGGCATCGTCCAGGGCGGCACCGACGAGCAGCTGCGAGTCGAGTCTGCCCGGCGCGTCGCGTCCGCCGACGTCGACGGCGTCGCGATCGGCGGCTCGCTCGGCCAGGACAAGCAAGGGATGCGCGAGGTCGTCGGCTGGGCGTTGGGCGCGCTGCCCGAGCGACTGCCGCATCACCTGCTCGGGATCGGCGACCCCGACGACATCCTCGCCGGGGTAGCGCAGGGGATCGACCTGTTCGACTGCGCCACGCCGACTCGGCTCGCGCGTCACGGCACCGCGCTGGTGCCCGACGCCGAGCGCCGCTTCCGGCTCGATCTCGCGCGACCCGCGCACGCCGAGAGTCGCGAGCCGATCGCGGAGGGGTGCGCGTGCCTCGCCTGCCGGGAGCACACGCGCGCCTACCTCCACTACCTCGTCCGCGCGCGCGAGCCGACCGTGGCGTACCTGCTGACGCTCCACAACCTCACCTTCATGGCGACGCTGATGCGCGGCATCCGAGACGCGATCGCTCGCGGCGGGCTGGCAGCGTACGCAGAACGAGTGCACGCGGGAGCATTGTTCGGCCCAGGCTGACGCCCCGAGTGGCGCCGGACACCGCCGGCGCGGCGCTACTCGGTGTGCTCGTTGATGAAGTCCTTCAGGTCCTGCACCTGACGCTCGACGTTCGGCGCGTCGATCTGCTCCGGGCGGTCCTCGGTCGCTGTCACGAGCACGAGCGCGACCGCGACGCCGGCCAGCAGCGCGGCCAGCGCGAGCGTCACGACGGTCAGCCGGCGGCGGCGCTTGCGCGCGCCCGGGGGACGCGCGGGCTCGGCGGCGTCAGCGCGCGCCGCGCGCTGCTGCACGCGTGTGCGTTCTGTCGCGCCGGCGCCTGGCGCGTCGGTCTGGCCGAGCGCTCGCGTCGCCTCTGTCGCGGGCGGCGCGGCGAGCGCGGTCCGCGCGAGCTGGCGGGTTGCCTCGGTCGGGTTTCCGTGCAGGCCGGCGGTGATCGCCTCGGCCATCTCGACCGCCGATTCGTAGCGCGCGCCGGGATCGCCCGCGAGCGCGATCCGCACGGCCTCGTCCAGCGATTGGGGTACTTCCTCGCGGAACGCGCCGATCGGCTCGATCGGATCGCTCTGCTGCTTGAGCGCGAGCTCGGTGATCGAGCCGTACTCGTGCGGCAGCCGCCCGGCGAGGAACTGGTACGCGCAGACGCCGAGCGAGTAGATGTCGGAAGCCGGCCCCGCCTCCTCGCCGTTCGCCTGCTCGGGCGAGAGGTAGGCGGCGGTGCCGAGCACCGATCCGACCTGCGTGATGCGCGTCTGCTCGGCGGCCTTGGCGATGCCGAAGTCGGCGAGCTTGACGGCGCCGGTCTCGGCTGAGACGAGCAGGTTGCCCGGCTTCACGTCGCGGTGGACGACCCCGGCGCGGTGCGCGTAGTCGAGGCCATGGCAGGCATCGCGGATCACGTCGACCGCGTACTCGACCTCGAACAGACGGTGCTCGCGCAGCTGGTCGGCGCACGAGGGCCCCTCGACGTACTCCATGACGATGAAGTGGCGCCGGCTCTCCTCGTCCTGGCCGGAGTCGAAGACCTGGACGATGTTCGGATGCTGGAGCCGCGCGGCGGCGAGAGCCTCACGGCGGAAGCGCGCGACGAAGGCGTCGTCGTCGGCGAGGTGATCGGCGAGCAGCTTGACCGCGACCTCCCGCTCGAGCACGGCGTCGAGCGCGAGGAAGACCGTCGACATCCCGCCCGCGCCGAGGCGCCGGTCGAGGCGATAGCGCCCGGCGACCTCGGTCGGCGTGGTCATCGAGAAGCCTCCGTACAGGCCAAGTGCCTGTTGATGTCGACCCGGTAGGGCCTCATCAGTCGCCGTCCGGCTGGCCCGGGGGTCCTTGCCCGTTCGGGCCGACCCCGCCGCCGCCACCGTCGGGGAACTGCTGCCCGCCGCCGCCATCGTCGTCCGGGGGCTCGGGGGTCGTCGGCGCCGTCGTCGGCGGCGCGGTCTCGGTCGGCTGGGTCTCAGTGGGCGGTGGCGGCGGCTCGATGGTCGGCGTCGTGTCGGTCTCGGTCTCCGTCGTGCGCTCCTTCTCCTCCTGCAGGCGGCCGCACTCTCGGTCGACGAGCTCGCTCAGATGGGCGAAGCCGTCCTCGAGCGTCTTGCGCGTGTTCTCGTCGGTGTCCCCGGGCAGGTCGTTCAGCTGGCGCTCGAGGCCGGGAAGGTCCTCGTCGCGGACGTCGCCGCAGGCGTTGGCCGCTCGCATGCGGCGGTCGGTCTCGTCGAGCAGGCCGATCATCCGCTGGGCGCTCGCAGACGGGATCTGCGCGCCCTCGTCCTCCTTGCCGCAGCCCGCCGCAAACGCAGCGAGCATGGCGATCAGCACAGCTCCGAGCGGGACGACTGGTCGAGCTCGTCGATTCACTGCCCGTAGTAAAGCCGCTCGGCCAGCATCCCGGGGAGCCCGGCGGTCTCGATCGCCGCAGCGGCCTGTTCGATCGGGTACTCGACGCGGCGCCAGGACGCCTTCCAGGGCTCGGTTTCGAGCAGCAGCCAGGCCGCGCGTGGGTCGCCGTCGCGCGGCTGGCCGACGGCGCCTGGGTTCAGCAGCCACTCACCGCTCGAGATGTCGAGCTCGGTACCGCCTGGCGCCACCTCGCCGTGCGCGCGCTCGCCATCCTCGCGTCCGAAGTGCAGCGGCACGTGGGAGTGGCCGAGGGCACCGATTCGCGTCTCCATGACGTCCATGCAGTCGCTGGCGAGCAGCGCCGAGAGCACGTACTCCCAGACCGGATCGCGCGGGCTCGCGTGGAAGAGGCCGACCTCCCCGATCACCGCGGTCGGCTCACACGCCGCCAGGAAGTCCGTCGTCTCGCTGGTGACAGTCTCGCGCGTCCACATAGCCGCCGCGGCGGCGTTGCGCGAGAACTCGTCGACGTCGAGCTTGCCCAGCACGACGAGGTCGTGGTTGCCGGTCAGACAGCGGTCGCCGACCTCGGCGACCCGCGCCACGCACTCGTTCGGCTGCGCCCCGTAGCCGACGAGGTCGCCGAGGCACCAGCGCTCTTCCACCTCGTGCATCTCGATGTCTGCCAGCACCGCCTCGAGCGCGGGCAGGTTGCCGTGCACGTCGGAGAACAGCGCGATCCGTCGTGGAGCCGTGGCGTCCCTCTCTACAGTCTCTCTCGCATGCGCGCTCATCGCTATCGAGTCCCGCTGGCGATCGCCGGTGTGGCCGTCGCCGCGGGCGCCGCGACGCTGATCCTGCGCCCTCGGAGTGGCCTGATCGAGCCGGCGGCCGTCGAGGCCTCAGCGTACTTCAGTGCCGAGCAACTGGACGCCGCGCGCGACTTCCGCGGGCTTCAGCGGGCGCTCGGGCTGGCCGAGATCGGGCTCAGCGCAGCTGCACTGGCGCTACTCGCGCTCTGGCCTCCGCGTCCCGTACGCGCGGCCTTCGAGTGGGCCGGGCGACGGCCGCTGCTGGGCGCGGCGGCTGCGGGCGCGACGATCTCGCTCGCGCTGACCGTGGTCACGCTCCCACTCGGTCTCTGGCGCCACGAACGCGCGGTCGACGTCGGCTTGTCGACCCAGGATCTCGGCGCCTGGCTCGCCGACGTGGCGCGCGCGGGCGGCATCGGAGCGCTGTTCGCGGGCGTCGGCGCAACGCTCGCGATCGCCCTGATTCGGCGCTTCCCGCGCCACTGGTGGGCGCCCGGGGCCGTCTGCGTCGTCGCGATCGGCGTCGTGCTGGTCTACCTGTCGCCGATCGTGCTCGATCCGCTGTTCAACCGCTTCACACCACTGCCGCGCGGCGAGCTGCGCTCCGAGGTGCTCGCGCTCGCGGACCGCGCGGGGGTCGAGGTTGGGGAGGTCTACCGCGTCGACGCTTCGCGGCGGACGACCGGCGCCAACGCGTACGTCGGCGGTCTCGGCCACACGAAGCGGGTCGTCCTCTACGACAACCTGATCGAGGACTACCCGCGGCCGGAAGTCACGTCCGTGGTCGCCCACGAGCTCGCGCACGTCAAGCACCGTGACGTGCTGCGCGGCCTCGCCTGGCTTGCGCTCGTCGCGCCGGCGGCGCTTTGGCTCGTGGCCCTGCTGACCGAGCGGATCGCCGCCCGTGGCGCGCGCGCAGGCGGGGCGGGCGCAGGGGTGGCCGCGGCCGCCGACGGGCGCGCGGGCCCCGGGCTGCTGCCGGCGCTCGCGCTGTCGCTGGCACTCGTCTCGCTCGCGGTCGAGAGCGCCGGCAACGTGCTCTCGCGGCGTGTCGAGGCGCGCGCCGACGCGTTCGCGCTCGAGCTCACCCGCGACCCGCAGGCGTTCATCGCGCTCGAGCGTCGCCTGGCGGTCACCAACATCTCTGAGCCCGACCCGCCCGCGCTCTATCACGATGTCTTCGGCACGCACCCGACGACGCTCGAGCGCCTTGGCTACGGCGTGAGCTACGAACGCGAGCGGTGAACGCGGCTACTCGTCTGCGTCGTTGTACTCAGGCAGATTCTTGATGCCCTCGCGCGTCTGCCACTTCGAGTAGTTGTCCTCGAGCGCGTCGATCAGCTCGCGCAGGAACTGCGGCGCCATGCTGACGCGGGTTACGACGACGCCCGGCACCTCGGCCTCTTCGACCTCGTGGTCGACGCGAGCGAAGGTGACGGTGAACTCGTAGTCGGAGTGCGTTACGTTCGCGAAGTTCGCGTACACCCCCGCCATCGTCTCGGGCGAGGTGTGGATGTTGAAGTGGCGCTCCGGCTGCTCCTCGGGCACGAGGGCTAGTATCGCACCCCTGCGGACGATCGTGATCGCCGTCGGGCGCCTGCGCCCACCTTTCGCCGACGACGTCGCGCACTACCAGAAGCTGCTCGCGCGCCACACGCGGCTCGAGCTGATCGAGCTGCGCAGGAGGAGCGCGTTCAGAAGCGCGTTCCCGAAGATGCTTTCGTCTGCCTGCTCGACAGCGCCGGCGAGGCGCTCGACTCGGTCGCCTTCAGCGAGTTCCTCGAACAGCGGCGCCAGTCGCGCCGCGACCTCTGCTTCATCGTCGGCGGTCCTCACGGCCTCGATCTCGAGCGCGCCAACTTCAAGCTGTCGTTCGGGCCCGCGACATTGCCGCACCAGCTCGCGCGTGTCGTGCTGCTGGAGCAGCTCTACCGCGGCCATAAGATCCTCGCCGGCGAGCCCTATCACTACTAATAGGGTGCGCTGCCGATGAGGCCCTCGAGCGACCCCGTCGGAGATCTGCGTGACGCCGTGACCGCGTCGGCATGGACGCTGCACGAGAGCGAGATGACGATGGCGCCGACGCTCGAGCGCCCGCCGAAGCCCGAGTTCGGCGACTACTCCACCAACGCGGCGATGCTGCTCGCGCCCGCCCTCGGCGAGCAGCCGCGCGAGGTCGCGGCGAAGCTCGGGTCCGCGCTCGGGGAGCGTCTCGGTGCCCAGCTCGACCGCGCCGAGGTGGCCGGGCCCGGCTTCCTGAACCTTTTCATGAGCGACGCTTGGCACCGCGCGGCGCTCGCCGCGGCGCTGGCCTCCGAGCCGTTCGGAGGCGCCCAGGCCAGTCCCGCCGAGCGCGTGCTCGTCGAGTTCGTCAGCGCCAATCCGACCGGCCCGATCACCGTCGCCGCCGGCCGCCACGCCGCATTCGGCGACGCGCTCTGCCGCCTGCTCGATTTCGCCGGCCACGAGGTGACGCGCGAGTACTACGTCAACGATCACGGCAGCCAGATCGAGCTCTTCGGCGAGTCGATCCGCGCCCGCGCCCGTGGCGAGGAGCCGCCCGAGCAGGGCTACCACGGCGACTACGTCACCGAGCTCGCCGAGCGCATCGAGGACGCCGCGGACGCCGACCCGGTCACGCTCGCCGCGCGCGGGGTCGAGCTGATGCTGGAGTCGGTGCGGGCGACGCTCGAGCGCTTCCGCGTCCGCTTCGACAGCTTCTTCTCGGAGCGCTCGCTGCACGAGTCGGGTGCCATCCAGGCGGCGCTCGACAAGCTCGAGGAGCGCGAGCACGTCTACCCCGCCGACAGCGCGGTCTGGATGCGCACGACCGAGTTCGGCGACGACAAGGACCGTGTGCTGATGCGCTCGTCCGGCGAGCTGACCTACTTCGCGGCCGACGTCGCCTACCACGCCGACAAACTCGAACGGGTCCCCGACCGCGTGATCAACGTGCTCGGGGCCGACCACCACGGCTACGTCGCCCGTCAGCGGGGCGCGTGGCAGGCGCTTGGCGGCGAACCCGAGCGGATCGAGCAGCCGATCATGCAGATCGTGAGTCTCAACGAAGGCGGCAAGCGCGTGTCGATGTCCAAGCGCCAGGGGGAGTTCGTCACGCTCGACGACCTGATCGACGACATCGGCGTCGACGCCGCGCGCTTCTTCCTGCTCCAGCGCAGCCACGACACGACGCTCGACCTCGACCTCGACCTGGCGCGGCGCCAGAGCCAGGACAACCCCGTCTACTACGTCCAGTACGCGCACGCGCGGATCGCGAGCATCCTGCGCAAGGCCGGTGACCAGAGAATGTCGAGCGCGCTTGCCGCGGATCCCGCCGCGAGTGCGGACGGAGCCGACCTTCACCCCTCGGCGCGCACGCTCGTGCGGTTGCTGCTCGAGCTGCCGGAGGAGATCGCGGACGCCGCCGAGCGGCGCGCGCCGCACCGCCTGACCACGTACGCGCACGAGCTGGCGCAGGGATTCTCGGCCTTCTACCGCGACTGCCAGGTCGTCGGCGGCGAGGACGAGGACTTTCGCATCGCCCTCAGCGTCCAGGCCCAGCGCACGCTCGCCCGCTCGCTCGACCTGCTCGGGGTCAGCGCGCCGGCGAGCATGTAGCGCTCGTCTCAGCCCGGCAGCCTGGCGCGCACCTGGTAGACGGAGGTGAAGCCGGTCAGGAAGCCGTTGCGCGCCGCGCGCAGCCGTCGATGGCGATCATCCGGCCCGAGCGCGAGCTTCGTCGCCACGAGTTCGAGCTTCGTCCGCTGCGCCTCCTCGAGCGTGCTCGCGCCACGCGAGAAGATCGCGCAGCTATAGGTCATCGAGTCGTCGAGGAAGAGGCGGAAGAAGTCGTTGCTGACGTCGTAGTGGTGGCGGACCGCACGCGCGTCGCGCTCGGGGCTGTGCAAGCGCCCGCGCGGCTTGAGCTCCGCGCGCGGTGCCCGCGGCGGGCGCGTGAGCCCGCACGCGCGCATCGCGGCGAGCATCAGGCGCGCGCCTGCCGCGCTCACGCCTCGCTCGTGTCCTTCTCGCGGCGCGCGAGCTTCACGCGCGCACCCTTGTCGAGCTCGAGCTTGCGCAGGCGCACGGCACCGGGGGTCACCTCGACGCATTCGTCCTCGCGCAGGAACTCGAGCGCCTGGTCGAGCGAGAGCTCGCGCTTGGGGACGAGGCGGACCAGCACGTCGGCGTTCGCGGAGCGGATGTTCGTCAGGTGCTTCTCCTTGATCGCGTTGACGTCGAGGTCGTCGGGACGCGCGTTCTCGCCGACGATCATGCCCTCGTAGACCTCCTCGCCGGGCGCCACGAACAGCGTCCCGCGCTCCTGCAGGTTGAACAGCGCGAACGAGGCCGTTATGCCACGCCGATCGGCGACGAGCACGCCGGTCGGCCGCGTGCGCATCCTGCCCGCCCACGGCTCCCAGCGCTCGAAGACGTGATGCAGGATGCCGGTGCCGCGCGTCTCCGTCAGGAACTCCGTGCGGAAACCGATCAGCCCGCGTGTCGGGATCAGATAGTCCATCCGCATCCAGCCGCTGCCGTGGTTGACCATCTGCTCCAGGCGCCCCTTGCGCAGCGGGAGCATCTGCGTGATCACGCCGACGTAGTCCTCGGGCGCGTCGATCGCGAGCCGCTCGACCGGCTCGTGCGTGCGGCCGTCGATCTCGCGCGTGACGACCTGCGGCTGGCCGACAGTCAGCTCGAAGCCCTCGCGGCGCATCAGCTCGACGAGCACCGCCAGCTGGAGCTCGCCGCGGCCCTGGACCTCCCAGGCGTCGGCGCGCTCAGTGTCCAGGACGCGAATCGAGACGTTCCCGACGAGCTCCTGGTCGAGCCGGGCGCGCAGCTGCCGCGCGGTCAACTTGGAGCCGTCCTGGCCGGAGAGCGGTGAGGTGTTGATGCCGATCACGACCGACAGTGACGGCTCGTCGACGGTGATCGCGCGCGGGCGCCTGGGGTCGTCGGGGTCGGCGAGCGTCTCGCCGATCGTGATGTCCTCGAGGCCGGCGACCGCGATGATCTCGCCGGGCCCGGCCTCCTCGACCGCGACCCGGTCGAGCGCCTCGGTGACGAACAGCTCGGTCACCGCGGCGGGCTCGATGCTGCCGTCGGCGCGGCACCAGGCGACCTTCTCGCCGGCGCGGATCGTGCCGTGGCGCACGCGGCAGAGCGCGAGCCGGCCGAGGTAGGGCGAGGCGTCGAGGTTCGTCACCTGCGCCTGAAGCGGGTGGTCCGGGTCGTACTCGGGGGCGGGGATGCGCTCGAGGACGAGGTCCATCAGCGGGGTGAGGTCGGTGCCCTCGTCGCCCTCCTCGAGCGAGGCGCGGCCCGCTCTGGCATTCGTGTAGACGATCGGGAACTCGATCTGCTGCTCGTTGGCGTCGAGGTCGAGGAACAGCTCGTAGACCTCGTCGACCACCGCCGCCGTACGGGCATCGGGGCGGTCGACCTTGTTGACGACGAGGATCACCGGCAGGCCGGCCTCGAGCGCCTTGCGCAGGACGAAGCGGGTCTGGGGCAGCGGCCCTTCGGAGGCATCGACGAGCAGCAGCACGCCGTCGACCATCGTCAGCCCGCGCTCGACCTCGCCGCCGAAATCGGCGTGGCCGGGGGTGTCGATGATGTTGAGCTTCGTGTCGCGGTAGGGCACCGCCGTGTTCTTGGCCAGGATCGTGATGCCCTTCTCGCGCTCGAGGTCCATCGAGTCCATGACCCGGTCGGCGACGTCGGCGTTGGCGCGGAACGCGCCCGACTGCCACAGCATCGCGTCGACGAGCGTCGTCTTACCGTGGTCGACGTGCGCGACGATCGCGACGTTGCGGATGTCCTCGCGGCGGGCCATCTATAGGCCCTCGATCGCGTTCACCCCGGCGTCCTGCAGCCAGACGTTGAGCTCGGTCAGCTCGTTCGTGTAGAGCAGCACGCCCATCGCGATCAGGATCACGCCGGAGACGAGCGTGATCGCGCGGTAGTGGTCGCGGAAGAAGCGGAACAACGGCGTGACCGACGAGAACGCGAGCGCCGAGAGCATGAACGGCACCGCGAGGCCGAGCGCGTAGAAGGCGAGCAGCACGCCGCCGCGGCCGACCGTGCCCTCGTTGGCGGCGGCGGTCAGGACCGCGCCCAGCGTCGGGCCCGTGCACGGCAGCCACGCGATCGCGAACGCGAGCCCGGCGATCACCGGGCCGCCGGCGGACGCGCGCTTCAGCAGCGCCTCCGGGCGCCATTCCCTGTTCAGCAGCGGGACGAACAGGGTGGCGATGAAGAAGACGCCCATCAGCGCGATCACCGCGCCGGAGATCTCGCGCAGGGCGACGCGGTGCTCCGCCAGGGTGCGGCCGAGGCCCGTGGCCGTCATCCCGAGCGCGACGAACATGACCCCGAACGAGAGGCAGAACAGCCCCGCCGGGATCAGCAGCTGGCGCCGCCGCTGACCCTCTTCGATGTCCGCGAAAGAGAGCCCGGAGATCGCCGACAGGTAGCCCGGCACGAGCGGCAGCACGCAGGGGGAGATGAACGACACGAAACCGACGGCGAACGCCGCGATCACGGTCGTGTCGACGCCGGAGTCCATCGCTCCTCAAGGGTATGGACGCGGCGCAACGGACGCGGCGCGCGCCGCTGCGATCTAGAATCGACCTCGCCGGGGCAAGCCCCGCACGCGGACGTAGCTCAGCTGGTAGAGCGCGAGCTTCCCAAGCTCGAGGTCGCGGGTTCGAGACCCGTCGTCCGCTTCGAGCGGCTATATGCTCGCGCCGTGGACCGCGCCGAGCTCGACGCACTCAGCTCCGAGGAGCTGCACGACCGCGCGGTCGATCTCGCCAAACATCGCGTCGACGTCGGCTTCTTCTGGCGCCTGCTGAAGGCGATTCCCGCCGCCGAGGCCTCGATCGGCGACGTCGACGAGGCCGAGAACGACATCACGACGCTGCTCGGGCGCCTGAACGACCTGCGCGACTCCGGCGAGGGCGAGCTTGCCGACGCGCTGCGCCCGATCTACATCGACTACCTCGCGCAGCACTCCGGCTAGACCCTGCTGCCGAGTTAAAGCTCGCGGGCGAAGCGGGCGAAGTAATAACGAGAGAGGCCACGAGGTTCGCGCGGGAGCGGATCGTAGGCCTCCACCGAGCCGGGCCGATCGTCGAGGTCGGTCCGGCTCTATCCGTCTACTGGACGGCGAGCACGCGCTACGCTGCGCGGGATGGCCACGATCGCCTCGACCGACCGCGACCAGCTCGCCAAGTCCTACGTCGCCGCCTGGAACTCCCACGACGCCGACGCGATCGCTGCCTTCTTCACCGAGCACGCCGTCTACGACGACCGCGGCGCGGGCGAGGTCGCGCGCGGGCGCCCCGCGATCCGCGCGCACGTCGCGAACGTCCTACGCGCCTTCCCCGATCTCAGCTTCGAGCTCGTTCGCAGCGCGCACGGCGAGGGATTCAGCGCCGCAGAGTGGACGTGCCGGATGACCCATCGCGGCGCCCTCGACGGGCTCGGTCCGACCGGACGCGAGATCGAGAGCGCCGGGGTGGACGTCGCGACCCTCGCCCCCGACGGCGCGACCGTGACCCACCTCGCCAGCTACTACGACGGCGCCGAGATCATGCGCGCCCTCGGCGTGCTGCCCGCGCGCCACTCGCGCTCGGAGCGCTTGCTCGCCCAGGCTGCGTCGCTCGCGGCCAAGCTGCCGCTGCCCGGCCGCTGACCCGCTCGCCGGCGCGCCGCGCGTGAGATAATCGCTCGCGATGGATCCCTCCCGCAAGCGCAGGATCAGGCTGTTCGTGGCGCTCGGGGCGGCCCTGCTGCTGGCCGGCGCGCTCGTCTACACGAGCTTCAGCGCGGCGACCGAGGCGCGCAAGCCCTCGCAGCTGCTGAGCTCGTCCGACTCGGGCCGCTCGTACGAGTTGACGGGCAAGGTCGTCAACGGCTCCGTCGATCGCCGCGGCGACGGGCTGCGCTTCCGGATTCGCGATCGCGACGGCAAGGCAAACGTCCCGGTCCGCTACTCCGGCGCCGTGCCCGACCCCTTCCGCGAGGGCCGCGAGGTGATCGTCTCGGGCAAGCTCGAGGGCGGCACCTTCGTCGCCGAGCGCGACTCGCTGGTGACGAAGTGCCCGTCGAAGTTCTCCGAAGAGAAGCAGTCGCAGTCCAAGTAGCCTTCACGCCGTGCTCGAGACCGCTCTCAGCGTGTTCCAGGTCTTCCTGGCCGTCGTCCTGATCGTCCTGATCCTGCTCCACTCGGGCAAGGACACCGGGCTTTCCGGCGCATTCGGCGTCGGAATCGGCGCCGGGCCGCTCGGCGGCGGGTCGCTGGTCGAGCGCAACCTCAATCGCTGGACGGTCGCCTTCGCGATCGTCTTCGCGATCAACATCCTCGTCCTGCTGAAGACCTCCTAGGGCGATGGCAGAGGCAGCCTTCCCGCCCGGCCCGCGCGCCCCGGCGCTGCTCCAGGGCGTTCGCTACACGCGCTCGCCGCTCAGCTATCTCAGCCACCAGCGCGAGCGCTACGGCGACGTCTTCAGCGCTCGCTATCCGTCGTTCGACCGCATGGTCTACGTGGCCGATCCCGCGCTCGTGAAGCAGGTCTTCACCGGCAATCCGAGCCAGTTCCACGCGGGCGAGGCCAACGCGACGGTGCTCGAGCCGGCGGTCGGCCCGAAGTCGGTGCTGGTCCTCGACGACGACGAGCACATGCGTCAGCGCAAGCTGCTGCTGCCGCCCTTCCACGGCGAACGCGTGCGCCGCTACGGCGACCTGATGCGCGAGATCGCCGAGCGCGAGATGGAGACCTGGCCCGTCGGGCGAGCCTTCAGCGCGCGCGACCACACCGTCGCGATCACGCTCGAAGTGATCCTGCGGGCGGTGTTCGGCCTGCGCGAGGCGGGTCGGCTCGCGCTTGCGCGCGAGGTCGTCGGCGAGTTCGCGCGCCGAAGCCACCGCGTCGTGCTGTACCCGTTCCTGCGCAAGGACCTCGGGCGCTTCAGCCCGTGGGCGCGGTTCAAGCGCGCTCGCGCCGAGCTCGACGCATTCATCTACGAGGAGATCGCGGCGCGCCGCAAGCAGCCGGACGCCGAGGAGCGCGACGACGTGCTCTCGCTGATGCTCGGCGCCACGCACGAGGACGGCACTCCGATGACCGACACCGAGCTGCGCGACGAGCTGGTCACCGTGATCGGCGCCGGCCACGAGACGACCGCGACGTCGCTGGCGTGGGCGCTCGAGCGGCTGCTGCGCACCCCGGCCGTGCTCGAGCGGGCGCGCGCGGCCGCGATCGACGACGACGACGACTATCTCGACGCGGTCGTCAAGGAGACCCTACGTGCGCGCCCCGTGATAACCGAGGTTGCGCGCAAACTGACCGAGGAGACCGAGATCGGCGGCTACCGCCTGCCGGCCGGGACGTTCGTCTCACCGGCGATCACGGCGCTGCACTTCCGCGCCGACCTCTTCCCGGACCCGCGCATGTTCCGCCCCGAGCGCTTCCTCGAGGGCGAGGGCGACACCTATAGCTGGATCCCGTTCGGCGGCGGCGTGCGCCGCTGCCTCGGCGCCGCCTTTGCGCAGTACGAGATGCGGGTCGTCCTGAGCACGATCCTGCGGCGGGCCGA
>Ga0136632_10000231_pt1 | contig 14977 bp, 14 predicted proteins | sample AntDrymUQ6112106_2_FD_104670 | JGI IMG/M metagenome (GOLD analysis project Ga0136632, IMG submission 104670) | Polar desert sand microbial communities from Dry Valleys, Antarctica - metaG UQ611 (21.06) | ecosystem: Environmental > Terrestrial > Soil > Desert | place: Antarctica: Dry Valley...
CACATCTGTATAGGCTCGCTTCTCCCCTTCTCTCGATTGGAGGCGCGAAATGCACGCAGTAGTCGTAAGGGTCGCGATCGGCGATCCAGAGGTTGCGGCGAAAGGCCTGCGCGAGCAGATCATCCCTCGAGTCTCGAAAGCGCCGGGCTTCATCACCGGCCACTGGACATAATCCGACGACGGAAGCGACGGGCAGTCGATGATCGTGTTCGAGTCCGAGGAGGCCGCTCGAGCCGTCGCGGAACAAGTCCGCAACGGCCCGGTGCCCGAAACTGTCACGATCGAAAGCGTCGAGGTTCGTAAGGTCGTCGGCAATGCTTAGCCCGGACTTACGCTGACTGACGGCCGCCCGTCCGAGGGGTAGTGGTCGAACGAGCGGTTCGGACAATCTGGGAAACTCACCGCAACAGCCATGGCGAGCGAGCGAGCGAGGTGGGATCGTGGACAGCGTTGACGCGCCGGACGAGCGCGAGAGAAACAAGGCCGTGATCAGGCGGTTCGTCGAGGAAGTTCAGAACAAGAAGAACGAGGCGGCGTACGACGAGCTGAACGATCCGGAGTTCGTCAACCTGAGCTCTCCTCCCGGCATCCCGGCAGACCGCGAAGGGGGCAAGGTCTACCTGTTCGGGTTCCTCAATGCCTTCCCCGACTGCCAAATCACGATCGACGACATGATCGCCGAGGGTGACCAAGTGGTCACGAAGAAGACGTTCAGGGGGACGCATAGCGGAGAGTTCGCAGGGATCCCTCCGACCGGAAACAAGGTCGAATTGCAGTTTGTGGACATCATGCGAGTGCGCGACGGCCGGATTGTCGAGCACTGGCTGTCCATGGATCAGTTGAGCTTCATGCAGCAGCTCGGCGTGATTCCGTCTCCGAGTCCTCAGTAGGCCACTCACCATCCCGCGTCACTCACCGCCCTCACCAGATCCCTCCGACCTGGTCCGAGGTCGCTCGGTTGCAACGCGCGTGTGAGGGGGCCTCGGTGCTCGAGCCGAACGCCTTCCTCAACGTGGTCCAAATCCCGCCTGTGGCCGGGCTCGATCAGCTCCCCGCACCTCGAGCACTCCACGGTTCCACGCGCGACTCGTCGACCGTGCGCCGGCACCCTTCGCAGCGGATCCCCTTCTCGATCAACTCGTCCCCCTGACCTATCCAGAGCCCCAAGCTACCGCGCCGTCGTCGCCAGATGGGAGCGGACCCAGAGCGCTAGGGCCGCAAACGCGTGCAAAAACGCGTGCAGTACGTGTGCTCTGTCTCCATTCAGACAACGAAAAAGCGCCGTTTCCAGCGCTTTTCTCGACTCCCCGGGTTGGACTCGAACCAACAACCCTCCGGTTAACAGCCGGATGCTCTGCCAATTGAGCTACCGGGGAAGGCAGCGGCCGGATTGTACCCGGCGACTTGCTGCGTTCCCGAGGAGGCAGGAGTCGCATAGCCGGTCGAGAACAGCCCTTTCATGCGTCGCTTCGCCGTCGTTGGCGTCGCGCTGTCCATCGGCGTCTGCGGTCTCACCGAGGTTGGCACGGCGGCCAACCCTCGCATCGCCGCGGTCCAGGTTGGGCTGCGGGCGCACGGGTTCGATCCGGGGCCAGTCGATGGCTTGCCGGGTCCGTTGACGCGAGGCGCACTCGCGTCGTTTCAGCGAGCAAGGAAGCTTCCCGTCGACGGGAAGCTCGACCGCAGGACCCGACGAGCGCTGGGCGCCCGAGGCCGACCACTGCTCGGCCAGCGTGAGCTCGCGGTCGGAGCGGTCGGCTGGGACGTTGCCGTGCTCGAGTTCGGGCTGCGGCGATACGGGCTTCCGAGAAACGCCGTCGACGGCCGTTTCACGCGCGCGACCGCCACTGCGCTGAGGCGCTATCAACGACGGCGAGGGCTCGTTCCCGACGGGATCGCCGGCCCGCTTACGTTTCGCGCACTTGCCCGAGTCGAGGTTCGTGAGCATGTCGTGAGGCCGGGGGAGAGCTTCTTCTCGATCGCGGCCCGCTACCACGTCAGCCCCTGGCAGCTCGCGCGGCGGAACCGCATTTCGCTGACGCGAGTCATCGTCCCCGACCAGCGCCTCGCGCTTCCACGCGGAGCGCGGCTCAGCCCTTCTGCGGTACCCGGCCCAGCCGTGAGTCGCGACGCAGTGCGGGTTGCGATCGATCGCTGGGCGCGGGTCTACGGCGTCGATCCAGCGCTCGCCCGAGCGCTCGCCTGGATGGAGTCCGGCTTCCAGCAGGACGTCGTCTCGAGTGTCGGCGCGATCGGGGTCATGCAGCTCCTGCCCGAGACCTGGGAGTTCGTCGACACCGTGCTCGTGGGGGTTCGCACGCCCCGAAATTACGAGGGCAACGTGCGGGCGGGCGTTCGGTACCTGCGCTGGCAGCTCGACGAGTTCGGTGGAAACAGGCGCCTCGCGCTCGCCGGCTGGTACCAGGGTGCGCGGGCAGTGCGCGAGATCGGTCTCTATGACGACACGAAGCTCTTCGTCCGCGTCGTGCTGCGGCTCTACGGCACGGTCTGAGGCAGCTCGAGCTCGCCGAGGGCGATCGCGACGGCATCCCAGAGCGGGAGCTCGCGACCGCGCTCGAAAGCCTCCGCGAACCCGGGATGCGTTTCGTCCAGAAGCGGACCTCCTCGACGCGCCCGCTCGCCGGGCCATCTCGGCAGTCGCTCGGCCTCGCGCTCGGCAGCACCCCAGAGCACACCGGCGCGCTCGAGCTCACCCCTCGCGTGCGCGACCTGCGCCATGCCCGCGATCGAGTACAGGGCCCAGAGCCGGTTCTCCTGCTCGCGTTCCATGACGAGCGCTGCGCATCCCTGTTGCTCGGCCTCGTCGAGGTCGCCGCGCTCGAGGGCGAGCATGAGCAGGGCGTGCAGCTGACCGGACTCCCACCACGCCCAGCCGGCGTCGTGAGCCATTGCCGCGCTCTGCCGCGTGAGCGTCGTGGCGCGCGCGACGTCGCCGTCGACGCCGGCGAGCTGGCCGAGGAGATAGAGGCCAGTCGTCTCGATGAACGCGAACCTGCCACGGGCGAGCGCGAGCGAGTGCTCGGTGAGCTCGCGCATCCGCTCCCAGTCCTCGCGCCTCCAGGCCGACACGGCGAGCATGTGCTCGACCGCCGCGAGACCGCGATCGTTGCCCAGTTCGCGATAGAGCAGGCGGCACTCCTCCCCGATCTTCTCGGCTTCTTCGAACCGGCCGGACAGATCGAGGCTGCCGCCGTAGACGCGCAGGGCGTCGGCATACAGCGTGGGCGGAGTCGCCGTCGTGGCTTCGAGCAGGCGCTCGAAGCGACGAACCCCCTCCTCGGGATTGGCCGCGATCCAGAGGTGCTGGAGCTCGGCCGCCAGCTCGAGCCCGAATACGGGATCCCGCTCCTCAGCCCAGTCGAGCGCCGCCCGGAAGTTGTCCTGCTCCGCCAGCCCGGCAGAGATATCGGCTGGATGGTCGTCCTCGCTCAAGTGGGCCGACCGCGCTATCTCGAGCATGGCCTCGGCGTGACGGCGGCGAATGTCGTCGGCCTCGCCGGACTCGTCGAGCCGCTCCACGGCGAACTCGCGGATCGTCTCCAGCATCCAGAAGCGCTCCTCGCCCAGCCTGCCCGTGCGCCGCCGAAGGAGGCTCTTGTCCAGGAGCGAGGCGATCGTGTCGAGGTCCGCATCGCAGACCTCCTCCGCGGACTCGAGCGTGCAGCCGCCACGGAAGACGCTGAGGCGGGCGAATAAGCGTTGCTCGCCTTCGGTGAGGAGATCGAAGGACCAGGCGATTGTTGTCCGCAGCGTCGCGTGACGCTCGTCGGCATCGCGCGTGCCCTTCAGGAGGTCGAGGCTCTCGCCCAGCCGCTTGAGCAGCGCGTCAGGGGCGAGGAGCTTCGTGCGCGCCGCGGCGAGCTCGAGCGCGAGCGGCAGGCAGTCGAGCCTGCGACAGATCTGGCCGACCGCAGGCGTCTCGGCGGCGTCGGCGCGAACGGCACGCGCACGTTCGAGGAAGAGCGCGACCGCTTCGTCGTCTGCCAGCGGGGGGAGCTCGAGCTCGACTTCACCCTGGACCCGGAGCGGCTCGCGCGACGTGGCGAGCAGGCGAAGCGACGGCGAGGCAGCGACGAGGCCGGCGATCGGCTTCGCCGCTCCGGGGAGCAGGTGCTCGAGGTTGTCGAGCACGAGATGTGTCCTCCGCTCGCCGACCGCCGCAGCGATCCCTGAGGGCTCGGCGCTGGGAGCTCCAAGTCGATCGGCGATCGTTTGGAGAACGAGCGAGCTGTCTCGCACCGGAGCAAAAGGCACGAACAGCGTCGCGCCGTCCGCCTCATCGGCGAGCAACCGAGCGAGCTCGATCGCGAAGCGTGTCTTCCCGGTGCCACCCGGCCCGACGATCGTCAGCACGCGCGGTGTGTGTGCGACCCACGACGAGACGGCGTCATAGAGCTCACGCTCACGACCGAGAAACCGCGTCGGCGGGGTCGGGAGCTCGACGCTCCCGGGAGTGCGCAGGGGCGGGAACGTGCCACCCCCGAGCTGGAAGAGACGTGTTGCTCCGTCGAAGTCCTTGAGCCGGTGAGCGCCGAGATCCTCGAGGTGCTCTCCGTCGAGCAAGGAAGCTGTAGGGGGTGAGATCAGGATCTGCCCGCCGTGTGCGAGGGCGGCTACGCGAGCCCCGCGGTGGACGTCAACTCCGACGTACCCCTCGTGGGCCACGGTTGGGGCGCCGGTGTGGAGCCCCATCCGCACGCGGACCGGACCGGCCTCGAGCGCCGCGGTCGCGGCCAGCGCGGCTGCGGCCGCGCCGGGCGCCGTGGGGAACGCGACGAAGAAGGCGTCGCCCTGCGTGTCGATCTCTACGCCTCCGTGAAGGTCGAACGCCTCACGCAGGACACGGCGGTGCGCGGCGAGCGCGTCTGCGTAGCCGTCCGCTCCGAGCGCATGCAGCAACGGCGTCGAGCCCTCTATGTCAGTAAAGAGGAAGGTGACCGTGCCGGTGGGGAGATCCGCGCGCATCGCTAGCCGAGGGTAGGACGCAGGCGCCGCAAGCGCAACGCGCGGCTCGCTTGACGAGCTGCCTCGGATGACACGCGTGGTTCGTTCCAGACGCACAGGCCATGCTCATGGGCGAAGGAGGGACGCAGCCGCGTAGGCGCGTCGCGCGGCCTCGTCTGTGGGCAACCCCCAGAAGCGGTCGGGGGTCGAGAAGATCTCGACGTCGAGGAAGCCGTCCCAGCCCGCCTCTACGAGCGCGCGCACGTGCTCAGCCGAACGCGTTCCGCCGTAGCCCGGTAGCACGCGATCGGTACGGGTGAGGTCGGACGGCTCGTCGGCCACGTGGAGGCCCGTGACGCGATTCGCCATTGCCGCAACCGCCTCCGGCCGCTCATGCCAGAGGTTGTACGTATCCACCATGATCCCGACATCGTCGAGGGCCGCCTCTGCGAGCAACGCCAGCGCGTCAGCAATCGTGTTGACGAAGGAGACCGTCTCGTGCTGGCCGGGGTGCGCCGGCTCGAGTCCGAAGCGCACGCCGCTCTCGCGCGCGGCTGCGGCGATCTCGCGAAGCCCTGCGACGACGAGCTTGCGTGCCTCGGCCGACTCGAGATCTCCCACCGGTCCGGTGAGGCAGAGGACCGACTCCGGCTCGTAGGCCGCGAGCCGGCGCATGCTGGCGCAGAGGGTCGCGATTCGCTCGTTCGTACTCGGAGGACCCTCCATTCCTGGAAGCAGGAGCGGGAGGATCGACGGCACGGTGGGAATGCAGTTCGCGACGGCGAGGCCGGCTTCGCGAAGGAGCGAGAGATTCGCGTCGTCGTCGGGCGGCAGCTTCATCTCCCAGATTCCGATCCCGTCGAAACCGGCCGCCGCGTACGCAGCCACGTCCTCCTCGAAGGACGCGTTGACCGTCGAGATCTCCGAGAGCGAGAGTCTCATCGGCCCACGAGCGGCACCTTCGCAAGCAGCCGCCGTGGGAGCGCGGGCTTCGTGAGCTCCTTGTAGACGAGGTAACCGGAGCCCGCGCCGAGCCCTGGGCCGGGATGGGTCGAGGCGCCGATGTGCCAGAGGCCGTCCACGGGAGTCCGGTGCCCGGGCGCCTGCGGGAGCGGACGAAAGAGGAAGTTTTGATCGAGCGCGCACGAGCCGCCGTAGATGTCTCCGCCGACAAGGTTGACGTTCGATGCGGCGATGTCCGACGGCGAGAGAGCCACGCGCTGGACCGTCGCGCTCTCGAGATTCCGGATGTGCCGGCCGAGACGCGCGACGATCCGGTCGGCGTAGGCCTCGCGCAGCTTCTCGGTCCAGGAGCCGTCGCCAACGTCGATCTCTCCGGTCGCGTCGCCTCGTACGCGACCCACGGGGAGCTCCTGGAGCTGGATCCAGAGGATCCACGAGCCGTCGGGCGCGCGGGAGGGATCGACCGCCACGGGTTGGCCGCAGACGATCGTCGCCTCGGCAGGGAGGAGCCCGCGCTCGGCCTCGTTGACCGCCCGCGAGACGCCGTCGAGCCCGGGAGTCACGTGCATGATCGCCGTTCGGCCGAGGCGCTCGTCGCCGTGCCAGGCGGGCGGCTCGCGCAGGGCGAGGTGGATCTGCATCTCGCCCCGTCCGTAGCGGTAGCGGGCAGCTGCGCGCGTGAGGTCGGCGGGGACCTCGGCGTCGCCCAGGAGCCGTCCGTAGAGCTGGGTGGGAGTCACGCTCGCGACGATCGCCTGCTTCGCCGGGATCGTCTCTCCGCCAGTGAGTCGAACCGCCGTCGCGCGGCCCTCCGAGACGAGGACGCGCTCGACGTCGGCCCCGATGCGGAGCTCGCCTCCAGCGTCCCTGACGATCTCGGCCAGCCCGTCGACGAGCCTGACACCACCTCCCTCGGGCACCGGCATCCCGCCGAGCTGGAGCGCGCAGGCGATCACCTGCGTCATGAACCCGGAGGTCGCCTGGTCGGGACCGAGCCCCGTGTGGAGCACCCAGGGCGCTAGGAGCCCGTGCGCGGCGTCGGACTCGAACGTGTCGCCGAGCCAGTCGCGGCAGCTCGCGAGCATGGATCCGATGTATGCGAGCAAGCCGCGTCGGCCGAAGCGGCGGAGCGCCTGTCGTCCGAGGCCAAGTCCCGCTGGCGACCAGAGCTCCGTCCCGAGGACTCCGAACGAAAGGTCAGCGTTCTTCATGAAGCTCTCGAACATCGCCTGCCAGGCGGCACCGTCGCCCGGCGCGTGGCGCGTGAGCTCGGCGATGTTCTCCTCGAGCGAGGTCGTGAGGAAGATGCTCGACCCGTCCGGGAATGCGGACCCAGTCGGGAGATCGGTGTTCAGATACTCGATGCCACGGCGATCGAGGTCGCCTTTCAGCTCTGCGTACGCCGGCGAGCCCGTGAAAAGCGGGTGCCAGGATGCGAGGAGCTCGTGCGTGAACCCCGGCGCGGTCAGATCGGTCGAGGTCCTGATGCAGCCACCCAGGTACTCGTTCCGCTCGAGCACGCAAACCTTCCAGCCCGCCTTCGAAAGCAGTGCGGCACCCGCGAGGGAGTTGATCCCGGCTCCCACGAAGACCGCGTCGAAGGCCGCCATCGCCGGTGACGTTACCAGCGTCGCTTGACATGTCACGGCGGCGTCCGTTGAATCCCTCCATGCTCTTGCGTGAGGTGGGCTACGCGCGCCCCTCGACCGTCGACGAAGCAATCGCCCTCCTCAGCGAGCACGACGGAGCGCGCGCACTCGCCGGCGGGCAGACGATCGTGAACGTGATGAAGGCGCGAGCAGCGGCGACGGATGTCCTCGTCGATCTCGCCGATCTCGCCGAGCTCCGTACGATCGGCTTCTCGTCCGACGGCCTGCTCGAGATCGGGGCGATGGTCACGTACACGGAGCTGATCGGCTCGTCCGAGGTCGAAGTGGCCCGTCCGATCCTCGCCGAGGTTGCCGCGACGATCGCCGATGTCCAGGTGCGGAACCGCGGCACCGTGGGCGGAAACGTCTGCGTCGCCGATCCCACGAACCATTTGCCGCCACTCTTTTCCGCGCTCGACGCGACGTTCACGATCCGGGGTGGGGACGGCGAGCGGACCGTCAGCGCAGACGAGTTCTTCGTCGGCGTCTACATGACTGCGGTGGGCGAGGGCGAGCTTCTGATGAAGGTCTCGGTTCCTCCCTCGAGCGGCGAGGGGGACGGCTTCTCGGGAATCACCATCGGCAAGCACGGCACGTACGTCGTCGACGCAGCCGCGAATGTCTCCGACGAGAGCGTGCGGATCGCGATCGGGTGTGTCGCGGCCGTCCCCGTTCGCGCGACCGCGATGGAGGAGCGTCTGGCGGGGGGCGATTTGTCGGAGGACTCCGTACGCGCGGCTGTGGAAGGGCTCGGCGCATCGCTCGATCCTCCGTCGGACGTCCACGGCTCGGCTGACTATCGACGGCATCTCGCCGAGGTCTCGGCCGTGCGCGCTGTTCTCCAGGCGGCGGGGCGGAGGAAGCAGGTTCGATGAACGCGCCCACCACCAGTCGCACGATCGCATTCGCGATCAACGGCGAGTCCGTCGAGCTCGAGGTCGAAGCTCGCCGTCTCCTTGTCCACGCGATCCGCGACGACCTCGGGCTGACCGGGACACACATCGGCTGCGACACCGGCAACTGCGGGGCCTGCACCGTCCATCTCGACGGCGAGCCGGTGAAGAGCTGCATGCTGCTCGCGGTTCAGGCGGACGGAGCGCGCATCGCGACCGTCGAGGGTCTGGCGGCAGAGGGCGAGCTCACCCCGCTGCAAAAGGCGTTCAACGAGCACCACGCCCTTCAGTGCGGCTACTGCACGCCCGGAATGCTGATGAGCGCCGCGGCCCTACTCGAGCGGAATCCGACTCCGACGGAGGACGACGTGCGCTACGCGCTTCAAGGAAACATCTGCCGCTGCACCGGCTACGTGAACATCGTGGAGGCGGTCGTCGCGGTCGGCGGAGGTGAGAACAAGGCATGACGACCGAGCCAAGTAACAGTCTGTTACAAGGCCAGGTTTCGACCACCGTGGAAACCGAAGAGCCGCCTGCGAAGACTCTCGAGCGCGGCTACATCGGCCAACCGATACTGCGCCGCGAGGACAAGCGGCTCGTCCAGGGTCTCGGGACCTTCTTCGACGACGTCCGGCGGCACGGAATGGGCTACGTGCATTTCGTTCGCTCGCCCTACGCGCACGCGCGGATTCTCTCCATCGACGTGACGAAAGCCCTCGAGCTCGACGGGGTGTACGGGACGCTGACCGGGGACGAGGTCGCGATCCACACCGACCCCTTCTTCGAGATGTCCGTTGAGCCGGGCGGGTTGATCAAGGACTACGCGCTTGCGGTAGGGAGGGTGCGGCACATGGGCGAGCCGGTCGCGGCCGTGTGCGCCGCGACCCGCGAGCTCGCCCGGGATGCGGCGGACTTGGTCGAGGTCGAGTACGAGCCCCTGCCGGTCCTCGTCGACGCCGTGGAGTCGCTGAAGGACGAGACGGTTCTCCACGACGAGGCGGGGTCGAACGTCGTCTGGTCGGGCGTCTTCGACTGGGGTGACGTCGACCAGGCGCTCGCCGAGGCCGACCATGTCGTCAAGATCGAGCGCCTCCACTTCCACCGTTTCTCCTCGACGCCGCTCGAGTGCGCGGGCGCGCTCGTGGAGTACGACAAGGGCACGAGCGAGTGGACGCTCCATTGCAACCATCAGATGCCCGGCGTCGGGGCGATCTGGATGGCGCCTGCACTCCGTACCGGGATCGACAAGCTCCGCTTCGTCACCCAGGACATCGGGGGCGGCTTCGGGAACAAGGTCTGTCTCCACCCCCAGTACGTCGTCCTCTGCCTCATGGCGCGCAAGCTCGGCCGGCCCGTCCAGTGGACGGAGTGGCGCACCGACCAGCACACGGCGAACGCGCACGGAAACGAGCGCACGTTCTTCGACGTCGAGGTCGCGGTCCTGGCCGACGGGACGATGACCGGCTTCAAGGTGCGCGCGCTCGACGACTGCGGCGCTTTCCCGCGTTACGAGCCGCTCGGCTGCATCATCTGGGCGCAGGTGGCCCCGGGTATGTACTCCTGGCGGAACATCCGGGTCGACTTCACGCAGGTCTGCACGAACAAGTCGCCGGTGTCGCCGAACCGGGGCTACTCGCGCATGCAGCACCTCTGGCTGACCGAGCGGATCATCGACATCGTCGCCTCGGAGCTCGGTCTCGATCCGGTCGAGGTGCGCAAGAAGAACTACGTCAAGGCCGAGCAGATGCCGTACAAGACGCCGAACGGCTGCGTCTACGACTCCGGGGATTACGCCGCGGCGCTCGATATCGCCCTCGACCTGATCGACTCCGGCTCGATCGAGGAGCGCCGGAAGGAGGCGGCCGAGCGCGGGAAGCTCCTCGGCTTCGGGATCGGCTCGACGCTCGACTCGGGGACGAACAACTTCGGGCAGTCGACGCTCCTGAATCCCGATCTCCAGTTCTCGGGAAACAACGAGGCGGCCTCGGTCAAGCTCGACATCTTCGGCGAGGTCGTCGTCACGCTCGGCACCGTTCCGCAGGGGCAGGGCCACGAGACGACCGCGGCGCAGGTCGTCGCCGACATCCTCGGTTGTCCGCCCGAGCAGGTGAACGTCCGCCGCGGCCACGACACGTGGTTCAACTCGCACGCCGGTTTCTCGGGCACGTACGCGAGCCAGTTCGCGTTCACAGGGCTGGGTGCGGTCAAGGGGGCGGCCGAGCTCGTCCGCGAGGACATGGTTCAGCTCGCCGCGGCTGTTCTCCAGGCACCGGTGGAGGCGATCGAGCTGGCCGACGGGTTCGCGCGGATCAAGGACGGCCCCGAGGAAGCAGCCCTCCCGTTCATGGCGCTCGGCGCGATCGTCAACGCCAACAACGCCTTCCTGCCGCCCGATTTCAACCCGACCTTGAACCATCGCTACGTGTGCCGCCCGTACTTCGGGATGGTGGACACGGAGAAGAAGACCGGGCAGCTCACGCTCACGTACGCGATCCAAATTCACGCGGCAGTCGTCGAGGTCGACCCCGAGACCGGTGTGGTCGAGATCGTCGACTATGCGGCGGTGGACGACTGCGGGGTTCGGATCAACCCGATGATCGTCGAGGGTCAAGTGCACGGGGCGACAACGCACGCGATCGGCGCCGCCCTCTCCGAGGAGTTCGTCTACGACGAGGAGGGGACGCTGCTCACCGCCAACTTCTACGACTACCACGTCCCGCACGCGCTGGACATGCCGCCGCTGAAGACGGGCGCGATGGAGTCGCCGTCCCCGGTCGCACCGCTAGGCGCGAAAGGCATGGGCGAGGGCGGCGGAGGAGGGATCCACTGCATCGGCGCTGCGATCCAGGATGCTTTGAAGGCAGCCGGGAACGCGATCGTCTACGACAGCTGCAATCCGCCGCATAGAGTCTGGTCGATGCTGCAAGACCCGGAGTCCACGCGCGCGAACGTCTCGGTGGAGTCGAAATGATCGTCTCCGGCACGAAGGAGCTCTCTGCGCCTCGCGACGTCGTGTGGGACGTGATCAACGAGCCGTCCGAGATGGCGAAGCTCATGCCCGGGGTGGAGAGCTTCGAGATCGCCGACGAGCGCCACTGGTCGGCGAAGGTGAAGGTACCGCTCGGCCTCGGCGGGCTGAACATGAAGATGAACTTCGAGAAGCTCGAGGAGCGGCCGCCCGAGTTCGCCTCCATGCGCGCGAAGGGAACGGGGGTCGGGGCGCTGATGGACATGAAGACGTCGTTCACGCTCTCCGAGGCTGGCGCGGGCACGTCGATGGCGTGGGAAGCGGACGTCAAGATCGCGGGCCCGGTCGGCGCGATGGGCCAGCGCGTTCTGCAGCCGATCATCAACCAGCAGGTGTCGCAGGTGCTCAACGCGCTCGAGACGCGAGTCGCCGAGGTTGCCGCCTCGGGCTCCGGTGGCGCCGAGCAAGGAATCCATCCCGCGTCGCCCGAGGCCTACTCGGCGGACCCCGAGGGGCCGACCCACTCGACCGAAGAGCCTTGATGGCACCTCGTCGACGCTCGCCAAGGGCGACGACGACACAGATACCGACCCGCGCGGCCTATTCGTACCGAAGAGCCGCGATCGGATCGAGCCGAGCGGCGCGACGCGCCGGGTAGTAGCCGAAGAAGAGACCGACGCCGACCGCAACCGAGAAGGACACGAGCAGCGAGGGCAGGCTGATGGCGACCTCCCAACCCGCGAGTGTGCCCGTCAAGCGGGTGGCGCCGATGCCAGCGAGAACTCCGGCCATGCCGCCGAGGGTGCTCAGTACCAGCGCCTCGATCAGGAACTGTGCCTGAACCGTCCACGGATCAGCTCCCACCGACTTGCGGATGCCGATCTCTCGGGTTCTCTCGCGGACCGACACGAGCATCATGTTCATGATCCCGATCCCGCCGACGAGTAACGCGATCCCCCCGAGCGCGAAGGTGAGCACGCGGAAGGTCGTCGTGGCGCTTTGCGCTGCTTTCACGAAATCTGCCTGGTCCTCGGTTGAGAAGTCGTCGGCGTAGGAATCCGGAAGCCTGTGCTGGCGGCGCAGAAGCTCCGATATCGCATCCATCGCGGGCTCGATCTCGGCTTCGCTGCGAATGCGAACACCGACGCTCTTGATGTTGGCTCCTCCTCCGAGAAGCGCCCTGGTGACGATCGGGAGGGGGACGAAGCTCCGGAAGTCGAGATTCTCGTCGTTGAGCGTCCCTTTACGAGCCTGGATGCCGACGACCTCGAACTCACGGGTTCCCACTCGCACGGTCCTCCCGATCGGGTTCTGGCCGGGGAAGAGCTTTTGCCGCTGGACCAGGCCGAGCACCATGACGCTGCGGCCGAAGCTGACGTCGGAAGAGGAGAACAGGCGCCCGGCCCCGGCCGCCTGGTTGTGGATCTCGCCGTAGGTCTCGGTGATGCCGAAGAGGAGTGTTGTCGCCTTGAATCGACCAGCGGAGATGGTGAGGCTCTCCATCTCCTGGTACGGCGCTGTAGCGGTGACCATGGGTAGCTTCGCGATCGCGGCGACGTCCTCGGGGGTGATCGTTCGCTCGGTCGCCGACTGACCCGTGCCGATGTTGATGAACTCGCCGTCCACGAGAACGACGTTCGCGCCGAGCCTGCGAATGCTGTCGGCGACCTCTTGCTGCGCGCCGGCGCTCACGGCCGTGACCGCGACGAGCGAGGCGACGCCGATGACCACGCCGAGCGCCGTGAGCAGGGCCCGGAACCAGTTCGCGCGGAGCGCCCACAAGGCGATTCGCCAGTTCTCGGCAAGCATCCTCATCGCGCCACCTCGAGCGCGAGCGGCGGTCGTTCGAGCGCCTCGTCTGCGACGACGAGACCGTCGGCAAGGCGCACGATTCGCGACGCGTGCTCCGCGACCTCGTTCGAGTGCGTGACCATCACGATCGTCGCCCCCTGGGCGTTCAGACGCTCGAGGATCGCGAGCAGGCCTTCCGCGCTCGACGAGTCGAGGTTACCCGTCGGCTCGTCGGCGAGCACGACGCTCGGCCGCACCACGAGCGCCCGTGCGATCGCGACACGCTGCTGCTCACCGCCGGAGAGCTGGGTCGGAACATGCCGGACTCGCTCGGAGAGGCCGACTTCGGCGAGCGCCTCGAGCACACGGGTTCGGCGTTCACTCGCCCGCACACCCGAGTACACGAGCCGCAGCTCGACGTTTTTGAAGGCGGTCGCGCGCGGTATCAGGTTGTACGCCTGGAACACGAAGCCGATCCGCTATCCGCGGATACGCGCACGAGCTGTCTCGTCGAGCGCTGCCACCTCGGCGTCGACCAGTCGGTAGGAGCCCGAGGTCGGCCGGTCGAGCAGGCCGAGGATGCCGAGCAGCGTCGTCTTCCCCGAGCCGGAGGCGCCCATGATGGCGACGAACTCACCCTCGCGAACCGCGAAGCTGACGCCCCCGAGCGCCGCGACCGAGAGGTCTCCGCTGCGGTGAACCTTTGTGACGTCGGAGAGCTCGATGACGCTCGCTGCCGACACCTCGTTCACGCTTCGCCACCGCCGCTCGCGTCCGGTGGGACCACGCTCTCTCCGGGGCGCAGCCCCTTGACGATCTCGACGTTCTTGTTGTTCGCGAGGCCGAGCTTCACCCGCCGCGCAACCGGTTGGTCGGAAGGGTCGAGGACCAGCACGGTTGCCTCGTCCCCATCCTGCGTGACGACTTCCAGTGCGACCTGCACGACGTCGCGGCGCTTCGCGACGATGATGCGAACGCTGACATTCATGCCCGGTTTCAGTCCGTGAGCGTCAGTCAGCCCGACCTGCACAGGGAACGTCACCACGCCTGACGTGTTGGTTCCCGCCAGCGCCGCGAAGCGCACCTTTCCCTGGAAGGCCTCTCCGCCGAGCGCATCGACGCTGACGATGGCGTGCTGGCTCCGTCTCACCCGGGCGATGTCGAACTCGCTCAGGTCGACTTTCACCTCGAGGCGGCCGAGGTCGGCCATCGCCAGGACCGGCGTAGGCGGGTCGACATGCGCGCCGAGCGTCGTGAGCAGCGCCGTGACGGTGCCCGACCGCGGCGCGCGTACGGTCAGCGGCCCGGAGGCACGAAGCGCGCTCTCTAGCTTCACCTGAGCGGCCTCGACCCTCAGCCCGGCGAGCGCGACGTCCGTCGCGGAAGCCGGACCGCGGCGTGCGCGCAGAACCGCCAACTCCGCCTGGGCGCGCTGAATGTCCAGCCGGGCCGAGGCGACGTCGCTCCGGAGCGGCGGCGAGAAAAGCTGCCCGAGTCGGGCTCTGGCCGCAGCGATGGCCTGGCGTCCCGATTCCAGGGCCGCTCGGCTCGGTCCTGCCTGCGGAGCTCGACTCGCGCGCGCTCGAGCTCCAGGCGGGCAGCCGTCACGTCGGTCGGACCGGCCGGAGCCAGCACCCGCTCGAGCTTCAGGCGAGCAGCCTCGATTGCGGCCTTTGCCGCGTCGATCTCCTTGTGAGTCACCGGCTGCGTCCGGTCGCTTCGCACGAGAGCCTCCAGGTCAGCCTCTG
>Ga0136632_10000232_pt1 | contig 14971 bp, 15 predicted proteins | sample AntDrymUQ6112106_2_FD_104670 | JGI IMG/M metagenome (GOLD analysis project Ga0136632, IMG submission 104670) | Polar desert sand microbial communities from Dry Valleys, Antarctica - metaG UQ611 (21.06) | ecosystem: Environmental > Terrestrial > Soil > Desert | place: Antarctica: Dry Valley...
CCTACCCCCGCGCGGTGGCCGGCACCCCGATCGAGCTCGGTTTCGACCCCGGCGCCCGCGAGCTCGACCTCACCTATTCGACTCGGCGCCCGGACGGCACCCGCAGCCGCCGCCGGCTCGACACCGAGGTGTTCGTTCCTCGGGTCCAATACCCGAACGGCTACCGCGCCGAGGTCGAGGGCGGGCGCGTCGTCTCCGCGCCCGGAGCGCGTGTGCTGCGGATCGAGCGGCGCCGACGCGCCGCCGAGGTAGCCGTCGCCGTGAAACCGGCTCCCTAGGAGCTCCTCGCCCTCTCGGCCGGCTCGTAGGTATGGACCTGGACGCCCGAGTCGAAGGACCGCGTGTCGACGAGGCTCAAGACGGTCTTCTCAGGCGTTTCGGGGAAGAGGCGCTTCCCAGAGCCGAGCACGAGCGGGAACACCATGACCCGATACTCGTCGACGAGGTCGTGCTCGACGAGGGTGTGCACGAGCGTGCAGCTGCCCGTGACGAGGATCGGCCCGCCGTCCTCCCGCTTGAGCTTCGCGACCTCCTCGGCGACGTCGCCCTCGATCAGCGTGGAGTTGTTCCACTGGAGCTCGTTCAGGGTGCTCGAGACGACGAACTTCGGCATCTCGTTCATCTTGTCGGCGAACTCGCCACCCCGCTCGGGCCACGCCGCGGAAAAGCCCTCATAGGTGACCCGTCCGAGCAGAAGCGCGTCGCTCTCGAGCACCTCCTCGAGCTTGTACTTCTCCTGCTCGGGGCTGAGGAAGTCGAACACCCACCCCGAGTGGGGATGTCCTTCCTCTCCACCGGGCGCCTCCATGACGCCGTCCAACGACACGAACTCCGAGACGATCAGCTTCCTCACTTGGTCATCCCTGCGCCTACGCCCGATCGACTGAAACCAACAGAGCCGGCGATCCCGCCAGCGTCTGGAAGACCACGCAGTAGCGCTCCGTCAGACGCTGAAGCGTTGCGAGTTCCTCGTCGCTCGCCTCTGCTTCGACCTCGAAACGAAGGCGGATCTCCTCGAAGCCGACCGTGACCTCCTTGTCGACCGCCAGAGTTCCGCGCCAATCGAGGTCACCCTCCGCATGGACGGCGCCGGTCACGGCAAGGCCCATCGAGGTGGCGACCGACCGCATCGTCACTCCGGCGCACGCAACCAGCGCTTGCAAGAGCAAGTCGCCTGAGCAGGCGAGCGTCCCGTCGCCGCCGGTATCGGGATGGAGGCCGGCCTCGACCAGGGCGTGCCCAGCCTGGACCGAGCAGGAGACGCCCTGCTCGAGGGATCCGTCGGCGCTCAGCGTGATCTGCGCGGCAGCCGGATTCTCGCGGTAGCGGTCCTTGAGCGGGCGTTGCAGCTCGCGGAGCTCCTCGCGCGTGGTTGAACCGGCCACCGGCTTCAGCGTACCGCGGCCGCGTTAGTACGGCGGGAGCTCGGCGTACCACTCGCCGAGGGTGCGGAAGGCGCTCCAGAACTCGCGCTTGGAGCTCTCCGAGTCGAGCGAGTCGTCGATGTCCGGGGCGTAGAGAGCGTCGATCGTCGGGGTCAGCGGTTGGATCTCACCGAGCTGGGGCGCGAGCGTCCGCGAGAGCGGCACGCCGACCTCGTTCACGGTCTCGAGCGCCCGCTCTCCCATGACCACCACGCAGCGCGGCGAGACGATTGCGATCTCCTCGACGATCCGCTCCACGCACTCGCCGGCGGCGAGGCTCGGCTCCGACACCGGGCACTTGACGCAGAGCGTCCCGTAGACGGCGAGCGGATCGATCCCGAGCCGCTTGAAGCTCTTCATCAGGGCGTTGCCGGCGCGCCCGTAGAAGGCGACGCCCTCCTCGACCTCGGCCGCGGTCGGCGCGTACTTGAGCAGCATCACATCGGCCTGCGGGTGGCCGGAGCCGAGCACGGGCATCAGGTTGCCGCGCGGGCAGTGCGAACAGTCCTGGAGGCGATGCGTGAGCTCGTTCAGCTCGCGGATCGCGCGCTCGAGGTACTTCTCCTGGATCTCGTCGTCGGTGGCGGGCAAGTTCGCATTCGGCCGGGGCTCTGCGTTGCCCTTCTTTGACGACCCCGCGCGCGCTCCTGCCACCCCACGGCGCTGCATCAGCGCTTGCCAGCCCTCGTCGGCGTCTCGCGGCCGCCGCGCCCGCCACCGGTCTGCAACAGCTTCAGGGCCTGCACGAAGACCAGGTTCTTGTGCTTGCGGACGATGTCGGCGCTCCGCATCGCCTCGAGGAACTCGCCCGGGCCGTCGAAGTCGTGAACGCGGATCATCACGCTGCCGAGCCCCTGGGCGACGTGGCTGTCCGAGCCGGCCCCGGGGACGATCCGGTACTTCATCGCGAAGCGCTCAGCCTCCTCGTTGAAGGCTGTCAGCGTCACCCGAGGATTGAAGACCTCGAGGATGTCGATCTCCTCGACGATCTCGAGCAGATGCTCGTAGTCGGGCACGGAATGCAGGCGGTCGAACGGGTGCGGCACGTATACGAGCCCGCCCTGGCGGCGGATCTCGGCGAGCGTCTCGGCCATCGTCAGTCCGCGCGGGATCCGCTCGGAGAGGAAGAGCCCGATCACCTCGCCCTGCTCGGCCGTCTTCACCTCCTCGGCGACGATCACCTTGACCCCGAAGTCTTCGGCGACCTCGCGCGCCGCGAGTGCCCCGGAGATCTCGTTGTGGTCGGTGATCGCGATCGCCCCGAGCCCGGCGTCGCGCGCCGTGGCGAGCAGCGTCTCGACCGGCGTCGCGCAGTCGGGCGAATGATCGGTGTGCATATGGAGGTCGACGTGGATCTCGCGGCGGCGGACGACCCGCCGTCGCGCCGCGGGATCCCCGCGCGGGTCGTGGCGGCGGGCGGCGAGGCGACGATAGATCTCCTCGACCTGATCGGTCACCCGCTCCCAATCGCTCGCCGCGGCGCGTGCGCGGCGTGCAAGCCGCGCGCGCAGCTCCGGCTCCTCGACGAGCCGTGCGAGTTGGCCCGCGAGGGTGATCGCGTCGCCGACCGGGAACAGCAGGCCGCACTCCCCGTCTTGGACCAGCTCGCGGTAGAGCGGAAGCTGGGATGCGACCGGCACCGCCCCGCCGGCAAGCGCCGCCCGCACCAAGCCGGGGGCGGGGCGGGGCCCGCCAGAGGCGACGCAGGCGATGTCGGCGCCGGCCAGCAAGCCGCCGGGAGCGCCCTCGCGCGGGCCCGTGAGCCGGACCCGATCGCGAAGCGCCACTGGAACTCGTACCTCGGGACCCTCCGGCACCCAGACCGCCACCTCCCAATCCGGCCGGTCGAGGAGCCGACGCAGGGCCCGCAGCAGGAGCCGAAGCGCGCCACGCTCCTCCTCGAGGCAGAAGGCGATCTTCGTCACCGAACCTCCGGCGCCGCCCTTCGGCCACCAGGGCGTGACGGCGGTCGAGGCGCCGGGCGAGAGCTGCTCGTAGGCGCCGGGGAAGAACCGCTCCAACAGCTCCTTCGTGGTCTGCGAGCTGACCGTGCGGGCGTCGAGACGACCGAGGAAGATCTCGACCAGCGGGCGAGCGACCTGGGTCGAGAGCACCCGCTCGCTCGGCTCGTGAAAGCTGCCGACGTTGAGCGAACGCGAGTGGCGAAGCGCCGCCGAAGAGGCGCTCGGGGCGAACGGGTCGTGGACGTGGACGATGTCGAGCTCGACACCGCCGAGCAACCGGTCTAGCGTGCGGCTGACGTCGAGCGGCACCGGCGCGGCACGCGGGCGAGGCCCGTGCGGCATCGGCAGGCCCGAGCCGATCGCGACGACCGGCGGGCCGCCCGGGACGATCCGCTCCCCTCTCCATCCCGACCCGAATAGCGACGCCGGGCGCTCCTCGGCCGCGGCGATCGCACGTCGTGAGTCGCGAACCGCCTTGCGCGACTCCGAGGGCGCGGCGACGAGGACCCGGTGACCGCGCTCCGCGAGCCCGGCACAGACCCGCCCGGCGAACTCGTTGACCTCGTGCCGGCGACCCCACGGGTGGGGCGAGACGTGGCAGATCGAGAAGCGATCGCTCCGGGGCACGCCCTCAGGATATGTGCGGGGCGCCACCCCGCCGGGCCGGCTGGCGGTCGGCAGTCCGAGCGGTCCCGCTAGGAGGCGGCCGGGGTCTCCGTCGCGAGTTCCTTCGCGCGCTCGCCCGGCGCCCTCCGGGCGTGGGCGGCGATGAACTCCTCGGTCTGCGTGCGAGCCTCGTCGTCAGGGCGCTGGGAGTGCGGCGACTTCATCAGGTAGCTGGAGGGTCCGTCGAGCTGGCCCGCGACCCCGTCGTTCAGCGCCAGCTTGATGATCCGCACCGCGTCGATCACGATCCCGGCGGAGTTCGGCGAGTCCCACACCTCGAGCTTGAGCTCGAGGTTGAGCGGCACGTCGCCGAAGCTCTGACCCTCGAGGCGGATGTGCGCCCATTTGCGATCGGTGAGCCAGGGAACGTAGTCGGAGGGGCCGACGTGGACGTCGTCCTCGGGCAGCTCGTGTCCCATGATCGAGGTGACCGCGTTCGTCTTCGACTCCTTCTTCGAGTCGAGGCGCTCGCGCTCCAGCATGTTGAAGAAGTCCATGTTGCCGCCGACGTTGAGCTGGCTCGTGCGGGCGAGGTGCACCCCACGCTCGTGGAAGAGCCGCGCCAGCTGGCGGTGGACGATCGTCGCCCCGACCTGCGACTTGATGTCGTCGCCGATGATCGGCAGCCCGGCCTCGGTGAAGCGCTTGCCCCAGTAGTCCTCGCGAGCGATGAACACGGGCAGGCAGTTGACGAAGCCGACGCCCGCCTTCAGCGCCTGCTCCACGTACCACTTCGTCGCCTGCTCGGAGCCGACCGGCAGGTAGCAGACGAGCACGTCCGCCTTGGTGCGCTTGAGGATGCCGACGATGTCGGCGGTCTCGCCCGGCGCCTTGGTGATCTTCTGCTTCAGGTACTTGCCGAGCCCGTCGTGGGTCATCCCGCGATCGACCTCGACGCCCATGCTCGGGACCTCGGCGAACTTGATCGTGTCGTTCTGACCCGACCAGATCGCCTCGGAGAGGTCCTTGCCGACCTTCTCGGAGTCGATGTCGAAGGCGGCGACGAACTCGATGTCGCGCACGTGGTAACCGCCGAGGTCCACGTGCATCAGGCCCGGGACCTGCTCGGAGGGATCGGCGTCCTTGTAGTACTCGACGCCCTGGATGAAGGCGTTGGCGCAGTTGCCGACGCCGACGATCGCGACCCGGACCTTGCCGTCGTCGACGCGGTGGCCGTTGCTGGCGGCGCCGTTCGTGGCCGGTCCGTTGTCTTCGCTCATGGAAAAGGGATCCTCCTCGAGGGCCGCGGGTGGGGGGCTACTACCCCGTTCGCTGCCCCATCGTTACACCTCTTCGGGCTCGAGCTTGAGCAACTCGCGGCGCACGTGCCAGACGCGCTGGCCAACAGTGAACGCGGTCAGCGCCGCCATCGCGTAGATCGCCGGAGCGAGCAGCTCGAAGTCGCCGAGCCCGGCGCCCTTGGCGAACACGAGGCCGATCGAGAGCAGGACGACTCGCACGGGGCGTGTCGCCAGTCCGACCTTGCACTCGACGCCAAGCGCCTCCGCACGCGCCCGCGTGTAGGAGACCATCAGCGAGCCGAGGACCGTGATCACGCACATCGCTGCCGCTACCTCGTCGCCTGAGTGGGCGAAGTACCAGGCGACGGCGGCGATCACGACCCCCTCCTCGATCCGGTCCAGGGTCGAGTCGAGAAACGCGCCGAACATCGTCCCCTTGCCCGACATCCGCGAATAGCGACCGTCGAGCGTGTCCATCACGGAGCCGACGATGAACGCGATCCCGCCGAGGAAGAAGAGCTCCTGCGTAACCAGCACCGCGGCGGCGACGTTGAGCACCAGCCCGCTCATCGAGATCGCGTTCGGCGTCAGCCGTGACTCGATCAGTCGGTCGCGGGCGTTCGCCCTCCACGCCGCGCCCCCCCGGATCTGTGCCCGTCCGCTCTCGATGGGCTCGTTCACGCGGTCGCTTCGCGAACGTCGTCGGGCCACGCCCACCCGGGGCGGGACCTGGCGAGTTGGCGGGCCGCGACGGCGGCCATGCACGCGACCGCGGCACCCGCGGCGGCATCGAACCAGAAGTGGTTGCCGGTGGCGACGATCACGAACAGGACCACCAGCGGATACGCCGTCCAAACCGCCCGCACGGCGGCGTGGCGGCACAGCGCCATCCCCGGCACGGCGATCATCAGCGCGAAGGCGATGTGCATGCTCGGGACCGCCGCGTAGCGGTTGACGAGCAGGCCCACGGTCCCGTCATCCTGGGCGAGCCCGGTGAAGGAGGCGATCGTGTCGGTGAAACCCTCGCCCGGCAGCAGGCGAGGCGGGGCGGTCGGGTACAGCGCGTAGCCGACGAGCGCGATCGCCATGGCGACGATGAACATGTTGCGAACGAAGGCGAAATGCTCGTTTCGAAACAGGTAGAGCCAGACGAGGAAGCCGGTCGTGATCACGAAGTGGGTGTTCACGTACATGAAGTTCGCCAGGTCGACCAGCCAGCTCTCGGCGAGCAGCGCCTGTTGGAAGCCCGGCTCGAAGAAGGCGCCGAGCGAGCGCTCGAGCTCGACCACTCGCTCGGCGTTGGCGAGCGCCAGCGTCGTGCTCGCGTCCGTCAATCCGCGGACGAGCTGGTAGGCGTTGTAGACGAGGGCGAAGAGCCCGAGCTGGATCGCGGCATCGCGCCAGCCTTTGGGAAGCAGAGGGCCTCTGTCCGATCCGGGGCGCCGCACGATCTGCGGAAGTGTAAAGACGGGCCCGCCAACGGCGACGGGCTCGGCGCCGGGCGAACATATCCTGGCCGCGTGGCAACGAAGCGGGTGGCACCGGGATGGAGACGACCACGGCGCACACGGGTTCGGGCGATCCGCGATCGCCTCCGCGAGCTCTACGGGCGACCGGTGCACGAGCCGCACGGCGATCCGATCGCCGAGCTCGTCCGCACCGTGCTCTCCCAGAACACGAACGACCGAAACCGCGACGTCGCCTTCGATCGGCTGCGCGAGCGCCTGCCGAGCTGGGTCGACGTGCGCGATGCTCCGGTCTCGGAGGTCGAGGCCGCGATCAGGCCCGGCGGCCTCTCTCAGACGAAGGCGCCACGGATCCAGGAGATCCTCCGCCGCCTCCCGCACGAGGGGGGCGAGCCGACCCTCGACTGGCTCGCCGACGCCGACCGCGACGATGCGCTCGAGTTCCTGACCAGCCTTCCGGGCGTCGGCCGAAAGACGGCGGCCTGCGTGATGATCTTCGCCCTCGGACGGCCGGAGATCCCGGTCGACACCCACGTCTTCCGGGTCGGCGGGCGGCTCGGCCTGTTCGGCGAGCGCGCCTCCTTCGAGCTCGCCCACGACGAGATGCTCCACGTCACCGATCCTCAGGACGCCTATGAGCTGCACATCAACCTGATCACCCACGGGCGCCGCGTCTGCCGCCCACGCCCGCGCTGCGGGGAGTGCGGACTGCGGCGCATGTGCCCGTACCACCGCTCGGGGCGCGCCGCCGCCGTTAGTATCTCCGCGCCCTCCGGCCCCGGCGCCGCAGCGGCTCCGAGCGCATGAGCAAGACCCCCTTCATCGTCTTCGGCATCCTCGCGGCGATCTGCCTGGTCGCGATCCCCCTCTGGGCATTCGGCAAGGAGGGCAGCGAGAGCACGGGCGGCGCGGCGGTCGCCGCCGCCGACCAGGTGTCCAAGGAGCTGTTCGCAACGAACTGCGGCGCCTGCCACACGCTCGCCGCGGCCGGCACCGAGGGAGTGGTCGGACCGGACCTCGACGACATCCTGGTGGCCACGGGTTCGAACGACTCCGGGCAGTTCGAGGGCATCTACGGGCGCGTGCTTCAGGCCGTCACCTGCGGCGTGCAGGGCCGGATGCCGAAGGCGATCGTGATCGGCGATGAGGCACAGGAGGTTTCGGTCTTCGTCGCCGCCTACGCAGGGCAGATCGGCAAGGGCCCGGCGCTCGACACGGCGTCCGCCCCGAGAGCCGAGCCGCCCCAGTGCTCGCAAGCAGGCTGAGCCGACCCTATTCACCCTGGCTCCGCACCCTCGCGGCAGCTTGCATCGGGGGGGCCGGACATATCTGCTAGCCTGCCACTCAGATTTCTTTAGATGCAGACCTAAAAGGAGAAACCCCAGTGGGCAAGACGATCGGAATCGACCTCGGGACGACGAACTCCGCAATGGCCGTGCTCGAAGGCGGCGAGCCGGAGATCATCGAGAACGCCGAAGGCGGCCGCACCACCCCCTCCGTGGTCGGGTTCACGGACGGCGGTGAGCGCCTGGTCGGCACGATCGCCAAGCGCCAGGCCGTGATGAACCCGGAGAACACGGTGTTCTCGATCAAGCGCTTCATGGGCCGCAAGGAGGCGGAGGTCAAGGAGGAGGAGACGATCGTCCCCTACAAGGTCGTCGCCGGCCCGAACGGCGACGTCCGCGTCGCCGTGCGCGACGAGCAGTTCTCGCCCCCGGAGATCTCGGCGATGATCCTGCAGAAGCTGAAGGCGGACGCCGAGGCCAAGCTCGGCGACACCGTCGACGGCGCCGTGATCACGGTCCCCGCCTACTTCAACGACGACCAGCGCCAGGCGACCAAGGATGCGGGCAAGATCGCCGGGCTCGAGGTGAAGCGGATCATCAACGAGCCGACCGCGGCTGCGCTCGCCTACGGCCTCGACAAGGAGGAGACCGATCAGACGATCCTCGTCTTCGACCTCGGCGGGGGCACCTTCGACGTCTCGATCCTCGAGATCGGCGACGGGGTCTTCGAGGTCAAGTCGACCTCCGGCGACAACCACCTCGGCGGCGACAACTGGGACAAGGCGATCGTCGGGTGGCTGCTGGAGGAGTTCAAGCGCGACCAGGGCGTCGACGTCTCCAACGACAAGCGCTCCCTCCAGCGCCTCTACGAGGCCGCCGAGAAGGCGAAGATCGAGCTCTCGACCACCCAGGAGACGCAGATCAGCGTCCCGTTCATCACCGCGATCAACAACGAGCCCAAGCACCTCGACATCAAGCTGACGCGCTCGAAGCTCGCCGAGCTCACCTCCGAGCTGCTCGAACGCGTCGTCTCGCCGGTCAAGCAGGCGATTTCCGACGCCGCGGCGCCGAAGATCGACCACGTCGTGCTGGTCGGAGGGATGACCCGGATGCCCGCGGTCCAGGACAAGGTCAAGGAGCTGACCGGCTCCGAGCCGCACAAGGGCGTCAACCCCGATGAGGTGGTGGCGATCGGCGCCGCGATCCAGGCCGGCGTGCTCGCCGGCGACGTCAAGGACGTGCTGCTGCTCGACGTCACCCCCCTGACGCTCGGGATCGAGACCAAGGGTGGCGTGATGACGAAGCTGATCGAGCGCAACACGACGATTCCCTCGAAGAAGTCGGAGATCTTCTCGACTGCCGACGACAACCAGCCGTCGGTCGAGATCCACGTGCTCCAGGGCGAGCGCGAGATGGCCGCCTACAACAAGTCGCTCGGCAAGTTCCAGCTGACCGGGATCCCTCCGGCGCCGCGCGGCATGCCCCAGATCGAGGTCACTTTCGACATCGACGCGAACGGCATCCTCTCCGTCGCCGCCAAGGACCTCGGGACCGGCAAGGAGCAGACGATCGAGATCAAGGGCGGCTCGGGCCTCGCGGACTCCGAGGTCGAGCAGATGATCAAGGACGCCGAGTCACATGCGGACGAGGACCGCAAGCAGCGCGAGCTGGCGGAGGCACGCAACGTCGGCGAGAACGCCGCCTATCAGGCCGAGAAGCAGGTCGAGGAGATGGGCGACTCGCTCGACGAGGCCGCGAAGACCGAGATCACCGAGGCGATCAAGGCCCTGCGCGATTCGCTCGGCTCCGAGGACGCCGAGGAGATCAAGGCGAAGACCGACACCCTCCAAAGCGCCTTCCACAAGGTCTCCGAGCAGATCTACCAGCAGGCGGCCGATCAGCAGGCGAGTGCGCCTGACGGCGCGGGCGCGAACGGAGCCGGCGAGGCCGACGACGAGGTCGTCGATGCAGAGGTCGTCGAGGACGAGCGGGCGTGATGGGCACCGCGGAGGTTCCCGCCGAGCCGGACGAGGTGGAGGCGCAGGCGGACGCGGAGCAGGAAACGGCCGACGAGCAGGCGAGCGGGGTCTCCGAGGACCTCGATGCCCTGCTCGTCGAAGCCCAGCGCGAGCGCGACGAGTACCTGGCGCTAGCCCAGCGTGCGAAGGCCGACTTCGAGAACTATCGAAAGCGCGCGGCGCGCGAGGCGAACGAGGCCGAGCGTCGCGGTCGCGCCGGAATCGCCAAGCAGGTCCTTCCCGCGCTCGACAACCTCGAGCGGGCACTTCGGGCGGCGGGGGTGAGCGACGGCGCCGACGACGCCGCCCCACCGCTCGAGCAGCCGAGCGAGGAGGTGAGCGCGCACGAGGCCCTTGCCAGAGGGGTGGCGCTCGTCTTCGAGGAGCTGCGGGCAACCCTCGAGCGCGCCGGGGTCGAGTCCTACGATCCGGCCGGCGAGCGCTTCGACCCCGCGCTTCACGAGGCGATCTCGACCCGCCCCGCCAACGACGGCGGCAAGCCGGGCACCGTGCTCGAGACCCTGGAGCGCGGCTATCGGCTCGAAGGGCAGCTCCTGCGCCCCGCGCGGGTGATCGTCGGGGAGTAGCCGGCCATGCCCCACGACCACTACGAGGTGCTCGGCGTCGACCGCAAGGCGCCCGCCGAAAAGATAAAGCGGGCCTACCGCAAGCTCGCGCGGGAGTATCACCCCGACCGCAACCCCGGCGACGACGGCGCCGAGGAGCGCTTCAAGGAGGTCCAGCAGGCCTACGACACCCTCTCGGACGCCGAGAAGCGCCGCGAATACGACGCCGGCGGCAGGTTCGCCGACTTCGGCGGGCGCGCCGGCGGCTTCGCCGACTTCGGCGACATCTTCTCGACCGTCTTCGGCCGCCGCGATGGCCCAGGCGCGCCGCACGAGCAGGTCCGCGGCCGCGACCTCGAGACCGAGGTGCACCTCTCCTTCGAGCAGGCGATGGACGGCGCCGAGATCGCGGTCACGGTTCCCAAGCAGGCGACCTGCAAGACCTGTAGCGGGACCGGTGCGCGGCCCGGCACCGGACCCAAGACCTGCCCGCGCTGCGCCGGACGCGGAATCGACTCGCAGAGCCAGGGGTTCTTTTCGATCAGCCAGCCGTGCTCCGCCTGCGGGGGTGCGGGCAGCGTGATCGAGAGCCCGTGCGGGAGCTGCGGAGGCTCCGGGCTGACCCCGCAGCGAAAGCGCTACCGGGTGCGGGTCCCGGCCGGCGTCAACGACGGCAGCCGCATCCGGGTGGCCGGCAAGGGCGAGGACGGCTCGCGCGGCAGCACGCCAGGCGACCTCTACGTGATCACCCGGGTCGCAGCCTCGCCCGTCTTTCGCCGTCGCGACGACGGCAACCTCGAGGTCGTCGTGCCGATCACGATCGCCGAGGCGATCAAGGGGGCGACCGTCGAGGTGCCGACGCTGAACTCGACGAAGCGAATCCGGGTCCCGGCCCGGACGCGGCACGGCACCGTCCAGAGGCTGCGCGGAGAGGGCCCCCCGCGGACCGGCGGTCGCGGACGCGGCGACATCCTCTACCGGCTCGAGATCGAGATGCCGAGCGAGCTCTCGCGGGCGCAGCGAAAGGCCCTCGACGCGTTCGCCGAGTCGATCAACGACCACGACCCCCGGGCGCGGCTGCTGCGCGAGGCGTCCGCGCGCTCGGCGACAGTTGCTGGTGAAGGATGAGCGCTAGACGCGACCGAGACACCGGCGCCGGCCGCGAGGACGGGCTCGACCACACCCGCGGGGTCTTCATGATCTCCGTCGCCGCCGAGCTCGCGGAGATGCATCCGCAGACGCTGCGCATGTACGAGGCGCGCGGGCTGATCACCCCGAAGCGCTCGCCGAAGAACACGCGCCTGTACTCATACGAGGACGTAGAGCGGCTGCGGCGGATCCAGCAGATGACCGCCCGGGAGGGCCTCAACCTCGCAGGCGTCGAGACGGTGCTCGAGCTCGAGCGCGAGCTCGAGCGCGCGCGCGTCGAGATCGCGCGGATGCGTGAGCGGGCCGACCGGATCGAGCAGCGGATGAACGAGGAGATCGACCGCGTGCGCCGCTCGCTGCGCGCCGAGATCGTTCCCTACGGCGCGTACGAGACCAAGGAGCGGATGCCGGCCCCCTCGTCCGGCTCGCGCCCGCAGGGCTCCGGGGCCGCCGACGCACGCCGGGTTTCGATCCCGATCGAGCGCCAGCGCCGCCGCGGGCCCAGCCGCTGAGCGCGGCTCAGCGCTCGGCGAGCAGCCGCGCCGCGACGCCCCGCACCGTTTCGACTCCGTAGTCGTGCGAGGGTTGGGCGTCCGTGAGCACGGCGAGTGAGAGCTCGCGGTCCCCGGCGCGCTCGCGCAGCTCCGCGGCCTGATGGACCAGTGCGTGGTCGGGCAACCAGCCGCCCTTGAAGCGCACCGCCCAGCGCTCGCCTGCCGCGGCCGGGATGCCCCAGGATTGCTCGGGCACGATCGAGCCGAGCAGGCCGAGCGCGTACGCGCGTTGCGGACCTGCCATCAGCTCGTCGAGGCGGGAGTAGAAGCGGGCCAAGTCCGCGGCGCTGATCTGCGCGTTGCCCCAGTGGCCCGCCTCGGTGAACCCCTCCATCCCCGCTCGCTCGGCGACCGCGAACATCCCCTCGTCGCCCACCCGGGCGTAGATCGCGTCGGCGGCCGCGTTGTCGGAGTAGGTGATCATCGCGTCGAGCAGCGAGTCGGTGGCGGGATCGAGCGGCAGGCCGTCGCGCTCGAGGCGCTCGAGCTCGGCCGCGAGCAGCATCGCCTTGACCGTGCTGGCGGCCGAGTAGAGGCGATCCTCGCCCCGGCCACGGAGCCGGCCCTCGCTGTCGACGACCGCGAGCGAGACTTCTCCCTCGCGAGCGCGCGCGTAGCTCCAGGCGTCACGGAGCGCGGCGGCCGAGGGCACCTTCGCGGACTGCCGACGATCGGGCTCCGCCTCCCTGGCGGCGGGCGGCGAGAACGTGTTGACGCTCGCCAAGGTCCGCACGGGCTCGGCGGAGGTGCCCGCCGGCACCTGGTCGCGCGCCGGACCCGAAGCGAGCCAGACGCCACCCAAGGCGGCGACGACGCCGCCGATCGCGGCGATCCGCGCGCTGGAAGGGCGGGTCACCCGATCCACGCTACCCCTGTTGCGCCCGGCGGGTGCGAACAGATGGTGAAGCCGGCGCCGCCCGGGTACGAGGACCCCATGCTCGGCCGAAGCTTCACTGCGCGCCGCAGAGCGCCCGATCAAATCGAGCGCGTCGCCGCGGCGGCCCTGGCCACGGGGCGGCTGGCGCTCGGCGCCGGGCTCTGGCTCGCCCCGGCCCGCTCGCTGCGCGCGCTCGGGTTCGGCGAGGCCTCCGCGCAGTCCGCTGCCCTGACGCGGATCGCCGCGACCCGCGATCTCGTCCTCGGGGCGTGGCAGCTCCGCTCCCTCTCCGAGCGCGGTGAGCTCCATCGCGCCACGGTCGCAGTCGCCGCGGCGGACATCGGCGACACGCTCGTCTTCGCCCTCGCTCTCGGTCCGCCGGAGACTCGCACCGCCGGGCGCCGCGGCCTGCCCGCGGCGGCGCCCGCGGCGGCTCTGGGCACGTGGCTGGCGGCCCGGCTGCGGTCCTAGTCCGTCTTTAGTTGTAGCCACTTAGATTTCTTGACACGCTTCGTGTAGCAACGTAGACTGGCGCGCATGCAGGCAGACAGGTTCACGGTCAAATCCCAGGAGGCGGTTGCCGCCGCGCAGCGGCAGGCGGCGGAGTCGCGCAACCCGGAGGTCGCCCCGCCGCACCTGCTCCTCGCCGTGCTCGAGCAGGACGACGGTCTCGCCCCCGCCGTGCTGCGCAAGCTGGGCGCCGACCTTCCGGCGATCTCCGAACGCGCGCGCCGGCTGCTCGCCGATCTGCCGGCGATATCCGGGGAGACCGAGCCCGAGGTGCGCCCCGCCCAGGCTTTCGTGCGGGTCCTGCAGCGCGCCGAGAAGGAGATGGAGGCTCTCGGCGACGAGTACATCTCCGTCGAGCACATCCTGCTCGCGCTCGCCGACAAGTCCTCCGGGGTTGCCGACGCGCTGCCGGAGCGCGAGTCGCTGGTCAAGGCGATCTCTGAGGTCCGAGGCCCCCATCGGGTCACCTCGCCGAACCCCGAGGAGACGATGCAGGCGCTCGAGAAGTTCGGCCGCGACCTGACCGCCGACGCGCGCGCGAGCAAGCTCGACCCCGTGATCGGACGCGACGAGGAAATCCGGCGCGTGATCCAGGTCCTCTCCCGGCGCACCAAGAACAACCCCGTGCTGATCGGCGACCCGGGGGTCGGCAAGACGGCGATCGTCGAGGGCCTCGCGCAGCGGATCGTCGCCGGCGACGTGCCCGAGTCGCTTCGCGACCGTCGCGTGATCGCGCTCGACGTCGGCGCGCTGCTCGCGGGCTCGAAGTACCGCGGCGAGTTCGAGGAGCGCCTCAAGGCAGTGCTCAAGGAGGTCCAGGCCGCGGAGGGGCAGATCGTCCTCTTCATCGACGAGCTTCACACGATCGTCGGGGCCGGGGCCGCCGAGGGGGCTGTCGACGCCGCCAACCTGCTCAAGCCGATGCTCGCGCGGGGAGAGCTGCGGGCGGTCGGCGCGACGACCCTCGACGAGTACCGAAAGCACGTCGAGAAGGACGCGGCGCTCGAGCGGCGCTTCCAGCCGGTGCTGGTCGGCGAGCCGGACCTCAACGACACGATCGCGATCCTGCGCGGGCTGAAGGAGCGCTACGAGGTCCACCACGGGGTGCGGATCTCGGACCCGGCGATCGTCGCCGCGGCGACGCTCTCGGAGCGCTACATCGCTGACCGCTTCCTCCCTGACAAGGCGATCGACCTGATCGACGAGGCGGCCTCGCGGCTGAAGATGGAGATCGAGTCCTCCCCAGTCGA
>Ga0136632_10000234_pt1 | contig 14950 bp, 13 predicted proteins | sample AntDrymUQ6112106_2_FD_104670 | JGI IMG/M metagenome (GOLD analysis project Ga0136632, IMG submission 104670) | Polar desert sand microbial communities from Dry Valleys, Antarctica - metaG UQ611 (21.06) | ecosystem: Environmental > Terrestrial > Soil > Desert | place: Antarctica: Dry Valley...
GGCTTCCTCCACGGCCTGTTAGACGGCGAGGAGATCGAGAGTTGCCTTAACTTGGGCTGCGCCGTCGCCGCGCTAAAGTGTCGCGCTCTGGGGGCGCGCACCGCGCTCCCCGTCGCACAGGAACTCGCGAACTTCCTCACGGGCGAGGGTGAAACGTCTTGATGCCGCGCGTTATGATGTCATTGCATGGCCCCACAACGACGCAGCAACGCATCAACACGTTATTGCAGAGCGTTGTTGCGTCGTAGCAGATCGTCAACACGTTATCGTAAGGCGTTGTTATGTCGTAGCAGTTCGTTAACACGTTATCGCAGGGCGTGTTGCGTCGTAGCAGAGCGTTGTTACGTCGTAGCAGAGCGTCACTACGTCGTTGCATGCCATCAATCCTTTATTGCGTTTCGTGCAGCGTCATTGCGTTAGGCTGCAAAGCTCTTGCGATGTGAGACTCTAACGTTAACGTCAGTTCTACATAAGAGAAGGAAAGAATTTATCCACGAAACCACACGAAGCAACACGAAATGACGCGAAGGACAGACAGGTTTAGCGTTTGTTTCGTGTCGCTTCGTGTGATTTCGTGGATAGTTGTTTCTCCGCTAACAAATCTTCGCTCATGTCGAACTCACGTTAACGTTACATCACTTACGCGCCCGACGGCGCAACACCGACCAAAGAGATAAATCCCGATGCGAACCTTAACTTTATCCGCAATTTTATTGTTTTCTTCCGCCAACGCCGCTTCGATGCCACGACAGGACGACGAGCGGCGTTTCCTCGACACGAAACTCGTGCCCGCCGAAGGAAGCGTCGCGTCGGAGTTCGTTCCGAAGGGCTGGAAGCTGGAGACCGATGAGGGCGAGATTACCGGCGACCTCAACAAGGACGCCGCGCCCGACAAGGTTCTGCGACTCGTCGAGGATATGCCGCTACAACGCGAGGACGGAGTCTATAACACTCGATACCGCGCGCTCGTCATTCTCCTTGCGCGGCGCGGCGGCGGTTGGGAGCGCGCAGTGGTCGCGACGAAAGTTTTGAGTTGCACGCTGTGCGCCGGGATGCTCGGCGACCCCGATGGCGGCAACATTCAGATAGAGATCAAGAACGGCATACTCAACATCAACCAGTTGAGCGGCGCGCGTGAGGCGACCGACCTCGCGCAGCATTTTCGCTACGATGCCGCGCTCAAGCGCTTCGTCCTCATCGGCGAAGATATGGACTATTACGACCGGGTCGAAGGCGGCGGCAAGAACGAAAGCACAAACTACCTGACCGGCGTCCGCGTTACGAAAAAGACGAAGTTGATTAAACGAGGCCAAGACCCCGTTATCGTCTCGAACAAACGAACGCGCGTCCCCGTCAAGAGCCGCTTCATCGAGGACGTTGATTACGAGAGACAGTGAAACCGTAGAAGTGATATAAAAGCGTCGTCTTCCTAATCCGGCCCTTTTTCCGAAGTTAAAAAATGCGTCTGCGCTCTACCCTCGCACTGACACTCGTCCTCGCCTTCTGCGCGGCCACAGGCTTCGCGCCGCGCGACTCCCACGCACAGCAGCAGCAGCAGCAGCGCCGCAAAGTGAGTCTCGTCCTCACGAACGGCAAAGTCTTCACGGCAGATGCGCGCCGCACGCTCTCCGAAGCGGTCGCGGTTGACGGCGAGCGCATCGTCGCAGTCGGCACGTCGCGCGAGATCGCGGCGCGGTACGAGGGCGCGCGGACGATTGACCTCAAGGGCAAGCTCGTCACGCCCGGCTTCAACGACGCGCACATACATTTCCTCGGCGGCGGGCTTTCGCTTTTGCGCGTGAACCTCATCGGCGCAAAGTCGCTCGCCGAGGCGAAGGCGCGCGTGGCCGCTCGCGTGCGCGAGGTGGGGCCGGGCACTTGGATTCTGGGGCGCGGCTGGGATCACACGCTCTGGGGCGGCGAGTGGCCGACGCGAAAAGACCTGGATGAAGTCGCGCCGAACAACCCGGCCATCTTCCAGCGCGTTGACGGTCACGTCAGTTGGGCGAACTCGCTCGCGCTGGCGAAGGGGAATGTTACGCGCGAGACGAAAGACCCGCAGGGCGGCGAGATACTGCACGACGCCGGAGGAGAGCCGACGGGGATTTTGAAGGAGACTGCCGCCGGCATAGTCACGCGCGTCGTGCCGGAGCCGACGCGCGAAGAGAAGCTGGAAGGACTCGCGCGTGCGTTGGTTGAAGCGCGGCGGTACGGCATCACGTCGGTTCAGGACTCCGTTGCGGGTTACGAAACGCTCGCGCTCTACCGCGAGTTGCTCGCCGCGGACAAGCTGACGGTGCGCGTCGCCGAGTGGCTCGACTTCGGCCAGCCGGTCGAAGTGCTGACGCGACAGCGCGCGGAGTTCGCGGCGCACAAGGTTGACCCGCTGCGGATACGCATCACCGCGCTCAAGGGCTACGTTGACGGAACGCTCGGCTCGCGCACCGCCGCCATGCTCGCGCCCTTCGCCGACGACCCGCACAACAGCGGCATCCCGCGCCGCACGCCCGAAGAGCTGACGAGCATGATCGTCGAGCGGCACAACGCTGGATTCCAAATCACGCTCCATGCCATCGGCGACAGAGCGAACCGGATGGCTCTTGAGGGATTTGCAGAAGCCATTCGTAAACCGTTCGCACAGACTGCGGCGCAGTTTCACCGCGGAGTGGAACTGTCTGCGGTCAACGCAGAAATCCGTGATCCCGTTTCGGGGAGCGCGCAGCCTGTCAGTCCACACCGTCACCGCATCGAGCACGCGCAGGTCGTCGCGCCCACGGACTTCGCGCGCTTCCGCGACTTAGGCGTCATCGCTTCGATGCAGCCGTCGCACGCAATCTCGGACAAGCGTTGGGCGCAGGATCGCTTGGGCGAATATCGAGTTCTGGGCGCGTACTCGTGGCACACGTTCATGGCGCACGGCGTACACGTCCCCTTCGGCACGGACTGGCCGGTCGAGCCTATCAACCCGTACCTCGGACTCTACGCCGCCGTCACGCGCCAGAGCGTCGAGGGCGACCCCGCGGGCGGCTGGTGGCCCGAACAGCGCGTCTCGGTCGAGGACGCGATACGCAACTACACGGCGGAGGGCGCATACGCCACCTTCGAGGAAAAAGAGAAGGGGCAGATAGCAGCGGGGATGCTCGCAGACCTCGTCGTCCACACGCGCGACCTTCTCGCCATCGCCCCCAAAGATATTTTGCAGACCGAGCCGGAGATGACCGTCTTCGGCGGGCGCGTCGTCTACGAACGAGCCAACAGATGATTGCGGATTGCGGATTCGACGCAGCGCGACTCTCATCGAGTGACTTGCGCGTCAACACAAGCGTTAAGGAAGAGCGTGTGCCTCTCATCAAATCCGCAATCCGAATTCCGCAATCCGCAATAAGGAGTTTGTGATGGCTACGTGGTTGAAAGTCGTGCTCATCATCGGCGGCCTCGTCGTCGTGCTGATTCTCGTCACGGTCGTTGCGGGCGTCTACATGGTGAAGAGGTACGGGCCGGGGATGGTCGAGGCGGGCAAGCAGACATTTGCCGAAGGGCAGGAGTACGGCGAGCGCACGGACAACGAGGGCTGCCTGAACGAGGCGGTCGCGCGCCACAACCGCTCCGACGGCTTCGGCGACATGATTAAGACCAACCTCTTCCTGAAAGTCTGCCTCGAAAGGAGCCGCCCGACGCCCGGCTTCTGCGACTCGGTGCCACGCCAGACCGAGTTCATCAAGGGCGCGCAGTGGCAGTTGCAGCAGTGCGGTCGCTACAACCTCACGACCGAGAAGCAGTGCGGTCAGCTCTTCCAGCAGATGCAGCAGTTCTGCGAGGTGCGACAGGGGAACATGAACTCGAACGCGGGCACAAACGACTGGCCGCAGCCCGCGCCCGCCGAGCCTCCTCCGCCCCCAAGACCGCTCGCGCCGCGACATCCCTCGAACCGGTAAAGGAACGGAAGAGCCATGACCGAGCGACTTCGACGTAAACACGCCCGCTTTTTTTCTACGTTCGCGATGCTCCTCTTCCTCCTCGCGTCCGCGATTGGCGCGCGCGCGGCGTGGCGCACAGCCGGAGACGTGAAGACCGTTGTGCGGCAAACGGACGGCGTCGTGCTCGTTCTCACGTCGGGCGCACGCGTCGCCGTCACGTTCAGCGACTTAGAGGCCGTGCGCGTCAGGCTCGCCCCGCGCGGCGCGTTCGAGCGCGACTTCTCTTACGCCGTCGAGTCGAAAGAGCGCAAGACCGTTAAGGCCACGATCACCGAGACGCGCGACGCGGTGAAAATCTCATCGCTCAACGGCGCGTCCGTCCGTGTACAACGTCGCCCGTTCCTCGTCACGGTCTTCGACGACGGAGGCCGTGTCGTCGTCGAGGACGACCCCGCGCGCCCCGCGTCGTTCGACCTTGAGACCGGCGCGGTCGAGACTTCAAAGAAGCGCGCGGAGTGGGAAGTCTACTACGGCCTCGGCGAAAAGGCGGGCGCGGGTCTTTCGCACGACACGAAGCAGTTCGTGATGTGGAACACGGACACATACGGCTACCCGCGCGGCCTCGACCCCATCTATCAATCAATCGGGTTCTTCACGGCGCTCCGCCATGAGAAGGAGGCAGGAGGCGTTGGGCGCGGCGTCGCCTACGGACTCTTCCTCGACAACACGACGCGCACGTACTTCGACATGGGAAAGACCGACACCTCGCGCCTGACGTTCGGCGCGGCGTCGGGCGAGCTGAACTACTACGTCTTCACGGGCGGCAAAGAGCGAACGCCGAAAAACATTCTGCGCGACTACACGGAACTGACGGGGCGCACGCCCTTACCTCCTTTGTGGGCGCTCGGCAATCAGCAATCGCGTTGGTCTTACACGCCGGAGTCGAAGGTGCGCGAGGTCGCGCGCGGCTTCCGCGAGTCGCGCATCCCCGCGGAAGTAATCTACCTCGACATTGATTACATGGACGGCTTCCGCGTCTTCACCTGGGACAAGTCGCGCTTCCCGGACCCCGTGAAGCTCATCTCGGACTTGAGGCGCGACGGCTTCCGCGTCGTCGTCATCATCGATCCGGGCATCAAGGCCGACCCGAACTACTACGTCTATCAACAAGGCCAGTCGGGCGGCCACTTCGTCAAGACCGCCGACGGCAAGGAGCTTAGCGCGAGCGTGTGGCCGGGCTTGTGCGCCTTCCCCGACTACACGGACGCGAAGGCGCGCGAGTGGTTCGGCTCGCTCTACGCGAAAAATCTGGACGAAGGCGTCGCCGGGTTCTGGAACGACATGAACGAGCCGGGCGTCTTCCTCTCCGCGGAGACGCCGAAGCCCGATGTCTATCACCACCCGATGAAGACCTTCCCCGTGACCGCGCGCCACGCGGGCGACGGAGCGCCCGACACGCACGCGCGCTATCACAACGTCTACGGCATGCAGATGGCGCGCTCGACGTTCGAGGGATTAAAGAAACTGCGCCCAGACGCGCGCCCATTCGTTCTGACGCGCGCCGGATACGCCGGCGTGCAGCGCTACTCCGCGATCTGGACGGGCGACAACGTAGCGTCTTGGGATCACCTGCGGCTCTCGATACCGATGCTTTTAAATCTCGGCGTCTCAGGCGTCGCGCTCATAGGCGCGGACGTGGGCGGGTTCTCCGGCAACCCCAGCCCTGAGCTTTACACACGCTGGCTTCAGGCCGCTGCGCTCACTCCGTTCCTTCGTTCGCACTCCGAGAACGGATCGAACCCGCACGAGCCTTACGCCTTCGCGAAAGAGTTCACCGACGTTAACCGCGCGAGCGTCGAGTTGCGCTACCGTCTGCTCCCGTACCTCTACACGCTCTTCCACGAGCACACCGTGTCGGGAGCGCCCGTGATGCGCCCGCTCCCGTTCGAGTACCCGGACGACGACCGCGCGTACCTCATCGAAGACCAGTACCTCGTCGGTCGCGACCTGCTCGTCGCGCCGGTCGTCACGGAGGGCGTCTTGAAGCGGCGCGTCTATTTCCCGAAGGGCGATACCTGGGTTGACTGGTGGACGGGACAAGTTTATGAGGGCGGCAAGGACGCCGAAGTCAACGCGCCGCTCGACCGCCTGCCGCTCTTCGCTCGCGCGGGCGCAGTCATACCCGTGCAGCCCGTCATACAGCACACGGGCGAGATGGCGAGCGTGTCGCTCTCGCTCGTCGTCGTCCGAGGCGCGGACGGCGCGAGCATCTTGTACGAAGACGCGGGCGACGGCTTCGACTACCGTCGCGGCGCGTCGCGCACGATGACCGCGACGCAAGTCCGCGACGCGCTCCGCCTCTCGCGCAACGGCGCTTACAGCGTCTCGCGTCCGCTCGCTGCGGTCGAGTATCTTGGCTTGAGCGCCGCGCCGCGTGAAATTCGCGTCGGCGGTCGCGCCGTCACCAACTCGACCTTCGACGCCGCGACGCGGCGACTCACCGTGCCGCTTCCGGCGGAGAATGTCGAAGAGATTTCCGTCGTCCCGTAGCTAAGATTCCGAGAGTCGTCCAAGACGCACAACTTCATTCATGTGACGCCATTCCGTCGCCCCTGCCGGGGCTACGTTGATTTGTTGATGCGTGTTCCGGGGGCTCGTTTCGATGCTCGCTCGCGCTTGCATCTCAAACTCACCCCCGGCTAATCTCCGACGCCCCTGCCAGGGCTGAAGAATTCGCCTTGCCAAAAAAGCGCCGCGCGTTTATTCTTGCCTCGCTCACAGTTAGTGGGGTAACAGAAATGATGATTCACATCCGACTCGCCTAAGTCCGCCGCTCGACGATCCCTTCGTCGTTCCTATTCCTTTCCCAAAATCGGAAAGCGGTTGCCCGACCACCCAAAGGCCGGGAAGGTGTGTAAGCCGATGTCGAATCTGGGCATAGAAGTCCGCAGTCTCCATAAATTCTTCCGTAAACGTAAAGGCTTCATACGCGCGCGCCGCTCCGAAGTCCACGCGCTCAACGACGTGACGTTCGAGGTCGCTTTGGGCGAGACCTACGGGCTGCTCGGCCCCAACGGGTCGGGCAAGTCAACGCTCATACGTGTGCTTTCGACGCTGCTCGTGCCCGACGCAGGGTGCGTGCGTCTGCTCGGCCACCGCATACCGGGTGAAGAGCATCTCGTGCGGCGCAAGATCGGGCGCGTGAGCGTTGACGCGGCCTTCTACAAAAAGCTCTCGGCGCGCGAGAACCTGCTCTACTCGGCCTACCTCTACGGGATGGATAAGGCCGGCGCGGAGCGTCGCGCGCTTGAGATTCTTGATGCGCTGGGGATGGACGGCGAGAAGTTCACAGACCCGCTCGAAGAGATGAGCCGCGGCATGCAGCAGAAGGTCGCCATCACGCGCGCTCTTCTCGTGAACCCGCCGCTCCTTCTGCTCGACGAGCCGACGACCGGCCTCGACCCGAAGAGCAAGCGCGACGTGCAGACCTTCATCGAAGACCTGCGCGCCCGGCACGGGACGACGATACTTCTCACGTCGCACGACATGGCCGAGACCGAACGCCTCTGCTCGCGCATCGGCTTCATCGCGCACGGTCGCCTGATAGCCGAAGGGTCGGCGGACGAGCTCAAGCTGCGCTCTTCAGCCGAGACGCTCGACGACGCGTTTATCGCGCTCGCGGGCGAGAAGCTTGAGGAGGACGGCACCGTCGCCAAACACAAGAAACAGGAAGGGGCGACGACGGAAGCGGCGACGGTAGCGACGCCGTTGACTGGCGCGGGCGTCGCGGAGGATTAAGCGATGGAACAAGTTTTAAGACAAACGTGGGCGTTCATCTTCCGCGACTATCACCTGACGCGGCGATATTTTTCTTGGGTGGTGGTCTTCACCTTCTACGCGGTCGTCAACTCGGCGACGGTCGTTTTGATCGGCGTGGCGGCGAACGACCGCCGTTTGACGCTGACACTTCTGGTGGGCGTGATTCTGTGGGGATTCCTGTCGGTCATCTTCAACGAGATCGCCAACTCGATAACCTACGAGCGTTGGGAGGGCACGCTCGAATACACGTTCATGGCGCCGGTCTCGCGCGTCATACATCTGGCGGGCGTGAGCCTTTTCTCTTCGGCCTACGCGGTCGTGCGCGCTTGCGTCATCATCGTGGGGATGCTGCTCTTCGTTGACCTCGATTTATCGCGCGCGAACTGGGGCGGGATGGCCGTCGTGCTTGCGGTGAGCAGCGCGGCGTTCATCGGGTTGGGGCTTATAGCGGCGACGCTGCCCGTCTTCTCGCCGGAGCGCGGGGCCGAGGCGACGAACATCTTTCAGGGCTTGCTGCTGCTCGTGTCGGGCGTCTACTACCCCATCGAGATTCTGCCGCGCTGGCTTCAGCCGCTCGCGGTCGTCTCGCCCGCGACCTACGCGCTGTCGGCGAGCCGCAAGCTCATCGGCGTAGGCGAAGGCGCGGGGCCGGATCAGACGGCGGGCGCACCGCTCTCGGCGGTCACGCACGAACTGTTGGTGCTGACGCTGATGGGCGTCGTGTTGATCCCGCTCGGCCTCTACGTCTTCGGACTCGTCGAGCGCTGGGCGAAGCGGACGGGGAAACTGAAGCGGACAGGGTGAGGCGATTGCGGAATTCGGATTGCGGATTGCGGATTTGAAAGAGAAGCGTTGTCTTTTGTCACGCCTGCGCCCGCGCGTAAGCCGCTCGATGAGAGTCGCGCCTTTTCTTAAATCCGCAATCCGCAATCCGCAATCTCATCAGCCGAACGCCTCCATCACTTCGTCGGCGTGCTCCTCGACGTTGACCTTGTCGAAAACTTTTTTGACGCGGCCCTCTTCGTCAATGAGGAAGGTCTTGCGGTCAACGCCCATATACTTCTTGCCCATCCACTCCTTCTCGCCGTAGACGCCGTAAGCGTCGGCGAGCGCGTGGTCGGTGTCGGCGAGGAGCGTGAACGGCAGGTCGTACTTGGCCGCGAACTTACGGTGCGACTCCTCGTCGTCGAGCGAGACGCCGAGGACTTTGATCCCTCGGCTCTCAAGCTCCGAGTGGTTGTCGCGCAGGCTGCACGCCTGCTTCGTGCATCCCGGCGTATCGTCCTTCGGGTAGAAGTAGAGCGCGACCTTCTGTCCGCGCAAATCCGCGAGCTTAACGGTCTTGCCTTCCGCATCGCGCACCTCGAAGTCGGGCGCGGCGTCGCCTTCTTTAATCATCGGTTTCGTCCTCCGTGAATGTGGAAAATATAGCGCGGCTATCTTACACCAAAGCTAATGCTTCGCGCCGTTGCGCTGGAAGGCGCGGAAGGGTTCGGGGATGAAGTTGGTCATGTGGAAGTTCGCGGTGTGGCCGTCGGCGAAGGTCTGGTAGAGGTTGAACTCAGGCAGTTGCAAACACGTGAGCGGCGAGACGGTGTCATAGCCCGTGTCAATGCCGATGGCGCTGTGCGAGACGTAGATGCCGTGACGGCCCAATCGTCCGAGAAGAGGCAAAAGGGGCGTCGGCGTGTGGCCGAAGACGCAGGGCTTGCCGTAGTAGTGTTTGTAGAAGTCGGGGTTGCGCGACCAGAGGAGGTGGCGCGCGTCGGTCTCGCCGGGGTGCTTCTCGCCGTCGAGTCCGGCGTGGACGTAAAAGGCGTGCTCGTCTTCGTAAAAAAGCGGGAGCGAGCGGAAGAATTCGAGATGCTCCGCCGGAAGCGAGTCGCGGACGCGCCGCTGCGCTTCCTCCCACCACGAGCGCAGTTCTTTCGTCAGCTTGCCGCCCGTGTACTGGCCGAACGTCTCGCCGCTCCCGACCGCGGGGTGCAGCCAGAGCCACGCGCCCTCGTCGAGAAAATCGAGGAGCATCTGCTCGTGGTTGCCGCGCAGGACTACGACGTTGCCGTCGGCCGCAGTTTGCCTGAGTTCGAGGATGTCGGCGACCGTGCCGGGCACGTCGTCGCCGCGGTCAATGAGGTCGCCCAAAAAGACGAGCGTGTCGCGCGACGCCTCGCGCGGCAGCATCGAGAGCAGATGTCGGAGTTGTGCGCGGCGACCGTGCAGATCGCCGACGACGAAGGTGCTCAAAAGGCGCATCCTTCCGAGAAGAAAAATGGAAAGGAGACAAGGCGAGCGGCGTCCGCTTAGCCCCTCTCGCTTCGCCTTAATCACTACTGCTGCTGCTGTCGGGTTTCTCTCGCCTGACTCTGCGAGCTTTCGATGCGTTGCATCAGCTCGCCGAAGCGCGGATCGTCGCGCAAAGCGTCCCAGTTCGGGTCGGCCTCGAACCAGGGTTTGTTCTCATTCCCAAGATTGATGGCGCGTCCGAGCCACTCGAAAGCCTCGTCGTGCTCGCCGAGCATGGCGTAGGCGGTCGCGAGCCAGTACGCGATGTCGTGGTCGGCTTCGGCTGCCTCGCGCGCGCCCTCGCTGAGTTCGGCGCGCGCCGCATCGGTGTCGCCCTTGTGTATCAAGAACTGCGCGAGCAAAGGGCGCACGCCGTCCATGCGTGGGTGACGCTGGAGGACTTCGTTGATGATGCGTATAGCCTCGTCGGCTTCGCCGCGGCGCGCGGAGAGCACGGCGCGGAAAGTCTTGATGAGCGGGTGCGCCGGCTCCAACTGCGCGCCGAGTTCCAACTCGGCCACCGCGTCTGTGAAACGCCCCTGATACATGAATATCCGCGCGCGGTTGTAGCTGACGACGACGCGCTCGGCGGGGTTGATCTTTATCATGCGGTTGAAGCTTTCGAGCGCGTCCTCGTAACGACCGTCGAGCCGCGCGAGCGTGGCCGAGACGAAATGCACGCCCACGTCGTTCGGAGATTCTTTCCGCATCTGCTCGACCCACTCGCGCGCCTTCTTTTTGTCGCCGCGCGCCAGCATGATGAAGACCGTGTGCAGACGCGCCTCAAGAAGCTTCGGGTCGAGTGCGAGCGCGCGCTCGAAGGCGGCTTCGGCGTGCTCGTAATCTTCCGGGCCGCCGAAGCCCTTGATGACGCGGTTGGCATAAGCCCCGCCGAGCGCGCACCACGCGAGCGCGAAGTTCGGGTCAATCGCGACGGCGCGCTCGAAATGCTCGATTGATTCGTCGGAGTCTTCGCGCGCGAGCGTGTGGTAGATGAAGCGCCCGCCCGCGTCGCGCCCGCGCAGGTACTCTTCGTAGGCTTCGGGGTTTGTCGTGGAGCGGCCGCTGTCGGGCGATTCGGTCAAACTCTTATCGCGCGCGCCGCCGCGCTCTTGCTCAAGCTCGATGCGGCGCATCAGCTCCGCGAAGCGAGAATCTGAACGAAGGCTCTCCCAACTCGGATCGGACTCGAACCAATCGCGGTTCTCGTTGCCGAGGTCAATGGCGCGACCGAGCCAGTGGAAGGCGTCGTCGCGGTCGCCGAGCAGCGCGTGCGTGGTGGCGAGCCAGTAGGCGATGTCGTGGTCGGCCTCGGCCGCCTCGCGCACGCGGTCGTTCAATTGCTCGCGCGCAGCGTCCGTCTCGCCGCGCTTGATGAGCTGCTGCGCGAGTAGCGGACGTATGCCGTCCATCGTGGGATGCTCTTCGAGAACTTCGCGCAGGATGCGGACGGCCTCCGCCGTGTCGCCGCGACGGCCCAACACGACCGCCTGAAACGTTCGGACGAGCGGGTGGTTCGGCTCGATGCGCGCTCCCTGCTCAAGCTCAAAGAGCGCATCGTCGAGACGGTGCTGGTACATAAGGACGCGCGCGCGGTTGTAGCTCGCGATGACGCGCGCCGCAGGGTCTAAACGTCCGAGCTTGGCGAAGGCGCGCAACGCGCGGTCGTACTCGCCGTCGAGACGATGGAGCGCGCCCTTGACGAAGTACACGGCGGCCTCGTTCGGTGCCTGCTTCGCGAGCCGTGCGACTTCGGCGCGCGCCTTGTTCTTCTCGCCGCGCGAGAGGTAGATGAAGACCATCAGGATGCGCGCTTCGATGAGGTCTGGGTCGAGTTCGAGCGCGCGGCTGAATGCATTCTCGGCAAGCTCGTAGTCGTCGGCTCCTCCTAAGCCCTTCAACACGCGGTTCGCGAAGCTTGCGCCGAGGCCGCTGTGCGCGAGCGCGAACGTGGGGTCGAGGCGTATGGCGTGCTGGAAGTGCTCGACGGCTTTGTCGCTGTCTTCGGGGTCGAGCGTGTGGAAGAGGAACTTTGCGAAGAAGTCGCGACCGCGGAGGTATTCCTCGTAGGCGGCGGCGTTGCGTGTGGTCGGCGTCGGCGTCGGCACCTGAGAGGTCTGCTGCTCGACGTTCAAGCCCTTCGCGATGTGCTGCGCGATCATGTCTTGAAGCGCGATGATGTCCTCGGCTGTGGCGTCTATGCGGTCGCTCCAGATCATGTCGCCGGAGACGACGTCAATGAGCTGCGCGTTGACGCGGAGCTGGTCGCCGGCGCGGAGGAAATTGGCCGATAGCACGGCGCTCACGTTCAGCTCGCGACCGACTTCGCGCGGGTCAACCTCCTTGCCCTGAAACTTCACGATCATCGAAGAAGGGCGCACGATGAGCGAGCGGTTGCGCGCAAGCTCTGTGATGACGGCGTCGGCGAGCGAGAACTCGTAGAAGCTGATCCCGGCGTCGTTCGCGAGGTTGCGGAAGGGGAGAATGGCGATTGACTTCTGCGTCTCGAACTGGCTGAGGTGCGGCGACTGCGACTGCGAAGTGCTGGAAGCTGCTTGCCCGCCCGCCGAGCCTGCGAGCTGCGCGGACGTTGGCCGTATGGCTCCGGGCGGCATCGAAGTCGGCTGCGTCTCCGCGCCCGTCAGGCTTCGCCACCAGCGCCGGAAGGTTTTGCCAACGCCTCCGCCCGTACCCGGTTGAAATTGCGGCGGCGAGACTACGGGGACGACCTCATTGGGGATTCCGCCCGCCTCGGTCGAAAGCCCCGCGGCCTCGCGCATCGCCGCGCGCAGTTCGTCGCGCAGCTCCGACATCTTTTGAAAGCGATCTTCGGGACGCTTCGCGAGCGTGCGGTCGAGTATACGCTGGATGCGTTCGGGCGGGTTGTCGCCGCGAACTTCTGAGATGGGTTCGGGCGTGTCGTGTAGTACGGCGTAGCGAACCTCCACGGTCGTCTGCCCCTTGAAGGGCCAGATGCCGGCGAGCATCTCGTAGAGCAGGACTCCCGTCGAGAAGATGTCAGCGCGGTGGTCAACCTTCTGCCCCGTCGCCTGCTCCGGCGCGGCGTAGGTCGCCGTACCGTAAGGCACGCCCATCTCGGTCAGGTGAACGTCGCTGCCCTTCTTCCCGTCTTCGTCGAGAAGCTTCGCGAGTCCGAAGTCCAGGACCTTCGCGAGTCCCGCGCTTGTGACCATCACGTTGCCGGCCTTGATGTCGCGATGGATGACGCCTTTGGCGTGCGCGGCGGTGAGCGCGTCAGAGACCTGATACGCAATCGAGAGCGCGCTCTCAATCGAGAGCGGGCGACCGTTGACCAACTCGCGGACGTTCTTGCCCTCGATGTACTGCATCGCGATGAAGTGCAGTCCGTCATCCGACTCGTGCAGTCCATAGATCGTGCAGATGTTCGGGTGGTCTAACGAAGATGCGAGCTGCGCCTCGCGCTGGAAGCGCTTGAGGTTGACCTCGCGCGCGGTCAACTCCGGCGAGAGGACTTTGATGACGACGGTGCGGCCCAGGCGCTCGTCAACGGCCCTGTAGACCGTGCCCTGCCCGCCCGCGCCGAGCTTCTCCGAGATGTGGTAGTTGAGGATCGTCTTGCCGACCACCATTTGATTTCACGATTGCGGAATTTTGGATTCGCGGTCGCCGAGGCCCGAAAGCCGATGGGGCCGTGCGGGCGGATTGTAGCCCCGTCACGGCCCCAAATCAAAAGTTTGAAATCAAAAACCGAAAATTCTTCGTTCGAGCGTTTTTCGTCTGGCTCACGGCCAGCACTTAGTCATGCACCGTTCAACCACGCGGCGGGTCGCCCCAACCCGACTGCACATACTTGCCGTTCTCTACGATGCAAGGCACGGTCGGGTCGTCGCCCGAATAGCCGAACATCTCCTTACGCCGCGCGCGGTCGCTCTGCGCGTCGTACTCTTTGAACTTTATGCCCTTCGAGTTATAGAAGTCCCGCGCCTGCTGGCAGTACGGGCACCCCGGCTTTACATACATCACGAGTCCCACGTCTTTTCTGTCCCCCTTTGTTTTCTTCAAGTGTAGCGCAGACAAGCGCGTGATGAGAAGCACTCGGCGCAACACAAGACGACGAGCCGGAATTCGAGATAGCGCTGCGTCTATAACCTTGTCATCTGACTTGTGCCAGATGACGCCAGAATTGCCGTGCTATCATACTGAAGTCGTTGAATCAAAAGTTAGACTGCGCCAAAGAGATCAGCACTGAATCTCACTATTTATGGAGGCAATGGAATGAAGTCCTTGAAGATTCTAATCGAGAAACACTCTGACGGATACGTGGCCTACCCGCTTGGTCTTAAAGGCGTCGTCGTGGGCGAAGGTGATTCTTACGACGAAGCGCTGGCCGATGTGAAGTCGGCTATCCTTTTTCACATAGAGACTTTTGGCGCGGAAGTTTTGGAGGACGAGTCGCCCGTGCTGGAAGCTTTTGTCGCGGAAACGGGAGTCGCGGCGTAGTGGCTAAGTTTCCCGTTGACGCTCCGAAAGCGCGCGTCCTCAGGGCCTTGGAGTCGCTCGGCTTCCACCCTGTCCGTGAGCGGGAGCATATCGCGATGGTGCGTGATAATGCCGACGGCACTCGCACCCCATTAACTCTGCCCAATCACGCGCAGCTAAAAGGCTCGACACTGCGGACGGTCTGTACGCAAGCAGGGATTCCCCGTGACGAGTTCCTGAAAGCATACGAACAGAGCTAGGCTCACCAAATAACTTCGCGGCCGACAGCAACACTGCGCTCTTTCTTCATGTACATCACGAGCTCTCAGCCTTCCATCCTACCGTGCCGCGAGAGTCTGGCATCCTCTGACCAAATAACCGCATCTCTTGAGTCGGCAACAAGACAATTCAATTCCTCGCCGTGGTGAGAGCTAGCGAAAACGTGTCTCCCCCCGACGTCCGACCGA
>Ga0136632_10000237_pt1 | contig 14901 bp, 16 predicted proteins | sample AntDrymUQ6112106_2_FD_104670 | JGI IMG/M metagenome (GOLD analysis project Ga0136632, IMG submission 104670) | Polar desert sand microbial communities from Dry Valleys, Antarctica - metaG UQ611 (21.06) | ecosystem: Environmental > Terrestrial > Soil > Desert | place: Antarctica: Dry Valley...
CCACCACGCCGTCGAGCTCGGCGATGGAAAAGGCGGCCCTCATCCCATCTACGGCCCTTCGATCCGCCTCTTTGTGGTCGCCGCGGCCGGCCCACCCAGCCGCGGCCAAGGCGGCCGCTTCAGTGGTGGAGAGAAGCTCGAGTCCAAGCGCGCGCAGCAGAAGAATCTCCTTACCGAAGGTCGCCCGTGAACGCGAGGTCGGTTGCGGTTCCATCCACGCCAAGTCCCGTTCCGATCGCAGTCATGCGCCCGCTTCAGTAGGGTCAAGAGAGAGCTTGAGCTCGTTGACGACCACGGCAGGGTCTCCTTTCGCGTACAGAGCCGACCCCACGACGAAGCGATCCGCGCCGGCGGCCGCGGGCCTTGCGATCGTGTCCGGCGAAATGCCACCATCGACCTCGAGCGCGATGTCGCGGCCCGAACGCCCAATCAGCTCCCGCCCCGCAGCGATCTTTGGGGCCATCGTCTCGATGTATCGCTGCCCGCCGAATCCAGGATTGACGGTCATGACCAGCAGGAGATCAAGAATATCGATCACATGGAGGCACGCGTCGAGCGACGTCGAGGGATTCAATGCAATCCCCGCCTTGGCGCCGGCCTCGTGGATCATGTCGAGGGTCCGGTGCAGGTGGGTACACGCCTCGGCATGCACGATGATCGTTTCGCAGCCAGCTTCCACGTACTCGGAGAGGTAGGGCTCGGGAGCATCAATCATCAGATGCGCCTCGAAAGGAAGATCGGTCGCCGAACGACAGGCGCCGATAACTCCGGCCCCGACCGTGAGGTTGGGTACGAAGTGGCCGTCCATGACATCCCACTGGATCGCTTGCAGCCCGGCCCGCTCGAGGCCGGCACAAACCTCCCCGAGGCGTGCGAGGTCGGCATTCAGCACCGAGGCCACGAGCTGATGTTGCATAGCGCCACGATACCCAGACGAGGGCGTCGCCGCCTACTCCCTCGAGGGTCGGACTCCAGGGGGTGCGAGTCACACCCCAGCCCCTCGGAGGGATGCAACCATGCGCCGGTAGGGCCTAAGCTGGGGGCATGGGAACCACCACGCCGGGGGCGATGCTAGGCGGCGAAGCGCCGTCATCCACGACGGGAGCCGGTCGGAACAAGACCGTGATCCTCGGGATAGTCGGCGACTCAGCGGCGGGCAAGACCACGCTGACGAAAGGCATCGCGAGCATCTTCGGCGCCCATCGCGTGACGACGGTATGCACGGACGACTACCACCGCTACGACCGCGAAGAACGAAAGAGCAGGGATCTCACCCCGTTGCACCCAGATTGTAATTACATCGGGATCATGGAGCAGCAGCTCAAGCTGTTGGCGCAGGGTGAGCCAATCCTAAAACCCGTCTACGGGCACGAGCACGGCACGCTCGATCGCCCCGAGCTGGTCGAACCCGTGGAGATCGTCATCGTTGAAGGACTGCTCGGATACCACACGAAGGCCATGAGGGACTGCTTCGACGTGAAGGTCTACCTCGATCCCCCCGAAGACCTGCGTCGAAAATGGAAGATCCAACGCGACACCTCCAAACGTAATTATGAGCCCGACCAGGTGCTTGCGGACCTCGAAGTGCGTGAGCCCGACTCAGAGGCTTACATCAGACCGCAGCGAGAACACGCGGACATCGTCGTTCGGTTTCATCCGCCGAGCGCTTCGGTCGACGTGGACCCTTCGTCGCTGGATGTCCGCCTTGTGCTTCGGCCGGCGCTTCCGCACCCCTACCTCATCGAGCTCGCCAACAAGACGCGCGTCGACCGTTACCAGCCAATCCAGGTCTCACTCGCCCGCGATTACGGCAAACCGGTCGATGTCCTGGAGGTCCAAGGTTCGATGCCCGCGGACGTGTCGGCCACGGTCGAGGAAGTGATCTGGAAAGGCATGGGGCTCGACGAGCACGGACTCGAGCGGGACGCGATCGGCCTTTTTCAGGACGGGGCGGATGTTAGACGATCAGAGTCCTTGGCTCTCACACAACTGCTGCTCGTGGCCCAAGTGGCCGGAGCACGCGACACTACCTGATCATGGTAATCGGAGAGCTGCTCAGCAGATCCGTCCTCACGATCGGACCGGCCAGCACCTTGCGCGAGGCGGCACGAGCGATGGTGGCACGCCGCGTCGGATCAGCCGTCATGCTCAACGAGGAGGGCCATCCCGCGATCATCACCGAACGCGACCTCATGCGAGCCTTCGCTGCGGATGGGGATCTCGACGCTCTGTCGGTAGAGGACTACATGACCCGGGACGCGATGACTGCATCCCCTTCGTGGGACATAATCGACGCGGCCGAGCGCATGAAAGAGGCAGGCTTTCGCCACCTGATCGTCATGAACGAGACCGGAACGGTCGCAGGAGTCTTATCCATGAGGGATCTCGTCGGCGCCCTGCTCGACCGGGTGACCGACCCAGCGACCACGGGAGGCAGCTCGTGACGCAAGGCGAAGGCAAACCCATGGATCGCGTCGAGGACCTGATGAGCCCGGACGTCGTCAAGATCCCGGCCTCGTCAATGCTCGATCGGGCCGCCCAGATGATGGTGGAGCGCAGAGTGGGCTCGGCCGTAATCATGGAAAAAGAGGAGCTCGTTGGCATCGTCACGGAGCGAGACATCCTTCGCGCCGTCGCCCGGGCGCTGATCCCATGGAGCACGCCGGTGTCGGAGTGCATGACGCCCCAACCCCAAACGGTAACGCCGGCCACGAAAGCAGCCACAGCTCTCTCCAAGATGCTTTCGCACGGATACCGTCACCTTCCCGTGGTCGGCGAGGAAGGGCTCGTGGGCGTTGTCAGCCTGAGAGATCTCGCAGGTTCGTCGCAGCCATCCGAGCCCACGGAAGAAACGATCACGACCGGCTAGCTTCCATGGCGAAACTCCAGCCGCAAGACCATCTCGGTCCTTACGGCGCCGTGAGCTCTGTCGAGCGGATCGGGCGCGTCGATGACCGCTCACGCAATAGATCCAGTAGGTGCTCGGCGCAGGGTGGGAGAGGAGAACCCTGCAGGTATTGCACATGCCAGGAGCGCCGCAGGGGCGTTCCCTTGACCCGCAACCTCGCCAGGTCGCCAGACTCGAGCTCGGCGCGGACCGCGTGCACCGACATCAGCGTCACTCCAAGGCCCACCGCGGCCGCTTGTTTGATCGCGCCGTTGCTCCCGACGGTCATCACCGATGTCGGCGCAATGCCTTCGCCCGCCCAGAACTCCTCTGTCGTTTCGCGGGTCCCGGATCCCGGCTCTCTCAGCAACCATGTCTCCCCCACCAAGGCTCGCGCCTCCATTGTCCGGCGGGCCCGCAGAGGGTGGTCCCTTGTGCCGACAACCACGAGCGCGTTTTCGAGGAACGGCTCTCCCTGAATGCCTGATTCTGCAGGGGGGCGCCCGCCCACCGCGAGATCGGCCTCGTGGCTGAGCAATCGTCCGATCGCAGTTGCGCGGTTACCAACCTCAAGCGCCACTTGCACCTGCGGATGCCGGGCCCGGAACTCCGCCAGGATGGGAGGAAGCACGTACTCCCCTGCGGTTGTCACCCCCACGACGCGCAGGAGTCCAACTCCTCCTGCCGCTTCTCTCGCAGCGCGCACAGCACGATCGGAGAGGCCCAGAATCTGTGCCGCGTACTTGGCCAGCTCCTCGCCGGCGGGCGTCAGCCTGATTCCCCGGCCGGATCGCTCGACGAGGGCCACCCCGAGCTCGCGCTTCAACGCGCCGACGGCCGCCGACACCGACGGCTCGGTCACGACCAGTGTCGCCGCAGCGCCGACGATCGACCCACAGCGAGCCACTTCGAGGAACGTGCGCAGTTGCCCTAGTGTCATCGAGAGTTAGGAGTTTATCTAACTTTCAGGGTGAATGATTCAATTGTTGTTTAGGTAGACGAGGTCTACCCTTGGGGGGACAATCAGAGTTGCATGACCAGCAGAGTTGCAAACAAAGGGGGACCCCCATGGCCGGGGAGAGCGGAGACGGGCAGAAGAGGGATCGGTTCCTCGCCGGAGTCATCCCCTACAAGGAGATGGGTTACTGGCGGCCCGATTACGAGCCCGAGGACACCGACATCCTTGCGGCCTTCCGCATCACGCCGCAGGCCGGGGTGGATCCCGAGGAGGCGGCGGCTGCCGTCGCCGGGGAATCGTCGACCGCGACATGGACGGTGGTCTGGACGGACCAGCTAACCGCATACGAGAACTACCAGGCGAAGGCCTACAAGGTCGTTCCGGTGCCCGGAGCCGACCCCCCTCAATGGATCGCTCACATCGCGTACAAGCTCGACTTGTTCGAGGAGGGTTCCATCCCGAACCTGACTTCGTCGATCATCGGCAACGTCTTCGGCTTCAAAGCGCTGCGAGCACTGCGACTCGAGGATATGCGGATCCCACAGACATACATGAAGACGTTCCAGGGGCCACCGCACGGGATCATCCAGGAGCGCGAGATGATCAACAAGTACGGTCGCCCGCTGCTCGGGGCGACCACCAAGCCCAAGCTCGGGCTCTCCCCCCGCAACTATGGGCGCGTCGTCTATGAGGCGCTCCGGGGCGGGCTCGATTTCGTCAAGGACGACGAGAACACCAACTCGCAGCCCTTCAATCGCTGGCGCGAACGCTACCTGTACTGCATGGAAGCGGTCCACCGAGCGATGGAGCAAACAGGCGAGGTCAAGGGCCAGTATCTGAACGTCACGGCCGCGACCATGGAAGAGATGTACGAGCGCGCCGAGTTCGCCAAGGAGCTGGGAAGCGTCATCATCATGATCGACTTGACGATCGGATTCACCGCGATGCAGTCCATGTCGAAATGGGCGCGCGCCAACAGCATGATCCTTCACCTCCATCGCGCGGGGCACTCCACTTACACACGCCAGAAGAACCACGGCGTCAACTTTCGCGTCCTCGCGAAGTGGTGCCGGATGATCGGAGTCGACCACATTCATGCCGGGACCGTCGTCGGGAAGCTCGAAGGGGATCCGAACGCCGTGCGCGGCTACTACCGAACCTGCACGGACGACTTCAACAAGCAGGATCCGGCTCTTGGCTTCTACTTCGACCAGGACTGGGTCCACATGCCCGGCGTGATGCCGGTCGCGTCGGGCGGTATCCATGCAGGCCAGATGCACCAACTCTTGCATTACCTAGGAGAGGATGTTGTCCTGCAGTTCGGAGGCGGCACTATCGGTCACCCGATGGGCATAGCCGCGGGCGCAGCCGCAAACCGCATTGCGGCCGAAGCAATGATCAAGGCTCGCAACGAAGGCCGGGACATCATGAGGGAAGGGCCCGACATCCTGCGCACGGCCGCTAAGACATCGCCCGAGCTCGATGCGGCGATCGAGACGTGGGGCGACATCACCTTTGAGTACGAATCCACCGACACTCCGGACGTCGTCGAGACGCCGACGCCGGTCGCTTGACGAGGGGAGAACATCATGACGACGGGGTTGCGCATCACCCAAGGCACGTTCTCTTACCTCCCCGACTTTGACGATGACGAGATCAAGGCGCAGATCCAGTACGGCATCGACAATGGATGGGCGGTGTCTGTCGAGTTCACCGACGATCCGCATCCTCGCAACATCTACTGGGACATGTGGGGCATGCCGATGTTCGATATCAAGGACGCGGCGGCCGGTCTGCACGAGGTCAACCGCTGCCGGGAGGCCTTCCCGAATCACTACATCAGAGTGAGCCTCTATAACCGCAAGCTCACGAAACAAAGCACGGCGCTTCAGTTCCTCGTCAACCGGCCGCCGCACGAGCCGGGATTCCGCCTCGAACGCCAGGAGGGGCCCAACCGAGTGGTGCACTACAGCCTGACCTCGTATGCAGCCGACCGACCCCATGGCGAGCGTTACCCGAGCGATGGCTCAGGCGCGAAAAAGTAGCGGCCCGCCCCTCGGTCCCGGCCTCCCCCCGCGCGACGGTGAAGAGCCATACGGACGCGCCGGGGCCGACGACCGATTCGCCAACGTGGACGATCCCATGCAGGACATTCCCGACGACGCCGTCGTCGACGCCGGGGCGATCTTCCGTGAGTCGCGCGTTGATGAGGTTCTTGACGAGATAGATCGCGAGCTGATCGCGCTCCGCGACGTGAAAGGGCGCATCAGGGAAATCGCAGCACTACTCCTCGTCGACCGGCTGCGCCGGAGCATCGGCCTCGAGGCCTCGCCCCCGACTCTTCACATGAGCTTCACCGGCAACCCGGGAACCGGCAAGACAACCGTCGCGGCGAAGATGGGGAAGATTCTCTACAAGCTTGGCTACGTCCGGAAGGGCCACGTGGTGAGCGTCACCCGGGACGACCTCGTGGGCCAGTACGTCGGACACACTGCGCCGAAGACTACGGAGGTCTTGAAGAGAGCGATGGGCGGCGTGCTCTTTATCGACGAGGCGTATCACATCTACCGTGTCGACAACGAGCGCGACTATGGGCAGGAGACGGTGGAGCTGCTGTTGCAGGTGATGGAGAACAGACGGGAGGACATCGTCGTCATCATGGCCGGATACAAGGAGCAGATGGATCGTTTCTTCGCCGACGTTCCCGGCCTCAGCTCACGCATCGCGCACCACATCGACTTCCCCGACTATGACTGCGACGAGTTGATGGAGATAGCGCGGCTTATGGCGGAACAACAGCGATACCGGCTCTCCGACAAGGCCGAAGCGGCGTTCGGCGACTACCTGAAGCTGCGGCTCGGCCAACCTCGCTTCGCCAACGGCCGCAGCGTCCGCAATGCGCTGGATCGGGCGCGTATGCGTCAAGCGATCCGCCTTTATGCAGACGGGCGGGACGGAGGCAAGCTGACCAAGAAAGATCTCGTCACGATCGAAGCCGATGATGTGCTCAAGAGCCGTGTGTTCGAGGGCGGCTTCTATCAGGAACGAGAGTCGGAGGATGACACTGGGAGCGCGGGAGACTAGACGTGGGTGATCCACAGCCCGGCAAGAGAGTCGTCCTCGGCCGAAGAGATGACACCACGATGGTGGGCTTCCAATGGACGGGGGCCGAACCGGAAGGACTAAACGAGCCTTACGAGGCGGAAAGCCTAGGGGCGGTTTGGGAGGGCGACGACTTGGTCACCTACAACCTCGACCACCTCGTCCATGGCTTCGGGCACGCCGTCGACGGTTACATGGAGGACGTGGACTAGAGAAAGTCGAACTCCCTGGGTCTCTTCCTATCAACATCAAGAGCCCCAGACTAGACTTCGCTCAAAGCGCGCCGATCAGTTCGGCCGATCAGTTCGATGAGAGGCTGGTAATGCGAATAGGTCTGGCCCAACTGAATTCGAAACTTGGTGATGTCAATGGAAACCTTGATCGAGCTCACAACGTCATTTCGGGAGCCAAGGGGAAAAGCGTCGATCTCGTCGTCTTTCCCGAGCTCTTCCTCTCGGGTTATTCCCTCGGAGAGGTTGACCGAGACGTCTCCCTAGACGTCGATGACGAGCGCATGCGGACCTTAGCTGCTGCCGCGGACTCGACTGGGATACTCATGGGGTTTCAAGAGGGCCAACGTGCTCCCCACACCTACAACAGTGCTACCTACATCGAGGGGGGCCGAGTAATCCACACGCACCGGAAGGCCTACCTCGCCACATATGGACAGTGGGAGGAGTCCAAGCACTTCACTTCGGGATCGTCGCTGAGAGCCTTTGACACGCGCTTCTGTCGAATGGCTACTTTGATCTGCTTCGACGTGTGGCAACCCGCCTTCGTATTCCTTGCGATCCAGGATGGAGCGCAAGTCCTTCTTGTCCCCGCCAACAGCGTAAGAAAGGAATTCGCGGATCAGACACAGAATCAGGACCTGTGGTCGGATATCACACGCTTTTATGCCACGATTTTCGAGTGCTTCGTAGTGTTCGTGAATCGCGTCGGACACGAAGGTGGCTTGAACTTCTGGGGAGGATCCCACATTGTCGATCCCCAGGGCCGCGTCGTCGTTGAGGCACCGCGAGACGACGAAGCCCTAGTGGTCACCGATATCGACATAAGCGCGGTGAATCGGCGGCGCCGGGAGACTCCGCTCCTCAAAGAGGCTCGGTTGGGGCTCCTCATAAAGGAGCTCGAACGCCTGGCCGCCCGAGGAGGACATCTGTAAGGGGCGGCGGGCCGAGGCCGAGGGGGGAGCTCCTCGGCCCGCCACTTGCGTTCCGCTATTCGATGAATCCCTCCGAGGTAAGCCATTCCTGGGCGACCTGTGGAGGGAAGGCCCCATCTACATCGACCTGCGCGTTTAGCTGCGTCATTGTCTCAGTGTCGAGACCTCCAGCGAGCTCTGCAGCAAGGCCCTCGATATCCGGATACTGCTCGACCACATCCTGAGCGACGTTCAAGGCAGGAAGGTAGCTGGGGAAGAAGCTCTTATCGTCTTCCAGCACCGTTAGATCGAGTGCAGCGATGCGGCCGTCGGTAGCAAAGACCTCACCGAAATTGCACGTCTCCGCCTTGTCGACAGACGTGGGGATGATGCCCAACTCAACTTCTGCAGTGCTGCTGTCCGGGATGTCGAATCCATAGGCTTTCTCGAGACCGGGCAGGCCATCGTTGCGATTGAGGAACTCGGACGCTCCGCAGAGCGTCGCCTCATCCGGGCTGCTCGAGGCAAACTCCCCCAATTCGGACAGCGTCTGGACACCGAACTCCTCGATTGCCTCATCACGAGCTGCGATTGCGTAGGTATTGTTCAGTGCCGCAGGCTCAAGCCAGTCGATCTTGTTGGCCTCCAGATCCTCTTTGGCTACCGCCTCGTATTGCTCCTGTTCGCCCGGGATAGCGTCGTCGTGGCCCAAATGAGTGATCCACCCGGTGCCGGTGTATTCCCAGTACATATCGATATCACCCGACGTGAGCGCTTCCCGCACAATGTCCGATCCGACAAGACCGGTTTGATCTTCCACTGTGGCGCCTGCGGCCTCCAAGGCCTGAATCGTGATCTCGCCCAAGATGAGCTGCTCGGTGAACTCCTTGGATCCCACTGTTAACTCGGCTCCAGAGAGATCGAACTGTGAAAGCGAGCCACCCTGTTCACCGCCTCCTGTGGAGCTTCCTCCTCCTCCCTCTTCCTCGCCACCTCCGCACGCCGCACTGAGGAGTGCGACGGCGGCCAGCATGGCCACCGCGCCCCTCCCACGACCCTGTACGAATCTCATTCCATCCCCTTTCTTCCGACGTCGATTCCCCTTAACTTTCCTGAAGTCTAAAGTCCCTTGGGCCGGAGGAAGTCCTCCGCGATGCCCGCCAGCCAGTCGATGAGGAGGGCAAACGCGGCGGTAAGCACGGCGCCGGTGAGGGTCACCCGGTCTCGCCCCGACGTGAGCCCACCATTGATTATGTTTCCAAGTCCCCCTCCGTTCACAAATGTGGCCAAGGTTGCGGTACCCACGTTGATGATCAGCGCAGTTCGGACGCCGGCGAGAATCACCGGTACGGCGAGCGGAAGCTCCAGGCGAGTCAGCACCCCGAGCTTTGTCAGCCCCATCCCCCGCCCTGCTTCAATGATGAAGGGATCGACCTGCTCGAGACCTACCATCGTATTCCGCAAGACCGGCAGGATTGCATAGGCGACGAGCGCGATAATTGTAAACTTGAAGCCAATTCCAAACCACAGGGCGAACAGCACCAGCACGCCGATTGACGGCACGGTCTGACCGCCGTTCGCCAGTCCAAGGAATAGGGGCGTGACTCTCCTGGTGAGTGGACGAGTCAACATGACTCCAAGAGGCACCGCGATGACTATGACGAAGAACGTCGACACCGAAGTGAGCCAAAGATGCTGACTCGCGGCTGCCATTATCTTCTCCCGAGTGAGCAACCGGGACTCGATACTGTCGAGCTCCTGGGTGCCGAGGTAGATATAAAGCAAGGTCAACGCGAACGTGATCAGGAGTGGGACTGTCGCATAACGTGCCATGCGACCCGGCCAGCGGGGGCTCAGCGCCCCGGCAACGGCAGCGTGGGAGGCTCCGGCCGGCTCGGGAGCGTAGGCCATCAGGAAGAGACCTCCCCTATCTCAGCGCCGGCTAGAAGGCGCGACTGCTCACGCGCTGCAGCCCGCATCGACTGGATCGACTCCATGATCGTGTCGATGTCGACCGCTCCAACATAAGCACCGGAATCGTCGGCGACGATCGCGCATGCCACGCGCGACTTCAGCATCTCATTCAGCGTGTCGAGCAAAGTCGTCGCTCCCGTGACGATTGCTTCGGGGCGCAGCCCGGTCTCGACCAACGGTTTGTCCGTGCGGTCGAGATCTCGTGCGTCGACCCAGCGTCGCGGCCGGCGTTGCTCGTCGAGAAGCAAAACCGCACCTTGATCGGAGCGTCGCAGGGCCTCGAGTACCTCGCCCCGGGTCGCGGTGTGATTCGCCGTTGGCCAGTGAGCGAACTCCACGTCCCGCACGCGCTGGAGGTTGAGCCCCTTCAGCGACGCCCCGCGACCGATGAAGTCTTCGACAAACGAATCGGCGGGGTTCGAGAGAATGTGTTCGGGCTTGTCGTACTGAGCGATACTCGACTCCTCGCGCAGTATCGCAATGCGGTCGCCCATCTTGATCGCCTCGTCGATATCGTGTGTAACGAAGACGATAGTCTTCTTGATCTCCTCCTGGAGTCGTAAGAATTCGTTTTGGAGCCGGTCCCTGGTGATCGGGTCGATTGCGCCGAAAGGCTCGTCCATCAGCATCACCGGTGGATCCGCGCTGAGAGCTCGAGCCACACCGACCCTCTGGCGCTGTCCACCCGAGAGCTCCTTCGGGTAGCGGTTCCTGTAGTCGCTCGGGTCCATCCCGACAAGATCGAGCAGCTCGTCGACCCGCAGGTCGATCCTCCTCTTGTCCCAATTCAATAGCCCGGGAACCAGTGCAATGTTCTGCGCGATCGTCATATGCGGAAAAAGGCCGATCTGCTGGATGACGTAGCCCATGCGTCGCCTGAGCTTGTCGGGGTCGGCGTTGGTGACGTCGTCGCCCTCGAGGAGTATTCGTCCCGAAGTGGGCTCGATTACCCGGTTGATCATTTTGAGCGTGGTGGTCTTGCCACATCCCGAAGGTCCCACCAGGATGACTATCTCCCCCTCGGGAATCTCCATCGTTAGCTCGGCCACCGCCGGCCGTTCCTGACCCGGGTACCTTTTCTCCAGACGCTCCAGACGGATCATGACCTCATTGTCACCCTGGGCACTTCGCGCGTTAGTTTCGTCTGTCATCGAAGTCCCCTTGAAGTCGTAAGCCTACGGAGCACGAGAAAGAACACATCGAAAAGGATCCCCAAGAAAATGATGCCGAGCACCGGGGCGAGGGCCTGGTAAACCGCGAAAGGGCTGCCTATCCGGGCGAGGGCGCGGAAGATGTCCTTTCCGAGGCCGGGGCCGTTGATGATCGCCGCTATTGCGGCAATACCGACGGTTATGACCGTGGAAACCCGAACCCCCGTAATGATGATCGGCCATGCAAGCGGCAATTCGATACGAGCTAAACGTTGCCACCGGTTCATCCCCATCCCGGTTGCGGACTCGATCACGGCCGGATCGACAGAGCGCAAACCGACCACAGTGTTTCTAACAATCGGAAGCAATCCGTACATCACCAGCGCGATAACGGCGGCCGTGGCGCCGAGTCCGAAAGGTTCGGTCAAAAGACCAAACAACGCGAACGAGGGGATCGTCAGCATCGTGCCCACCACGGCCAAGGAGATCTTCGCCGGCCTATCGGTCTGATAAACAGCAACACCGAGCCCGACTCCGATGACGGTGGCGATCGCTATCGAAACAAGGACGAGCCCCGCGTGCTCGATGGTCGCCTGGATCAGCTCCGCGGATTGGAACTCGAGATATGTAGCGAAGTCCTGAAGAAAATTCACTTCTGAAGACCACCGTGCAGGATCATTGCTTAACCCCCCCATCACCCTTGACGAGCTTAGACCTGTGGTTTCGTATTTACAACCCTCGTGGTTGATCTCGAAACTGGTTGCGGGCGACCCAAGTCGTCGTCCCGCTCCGTGACGAGACATAGCTCATTCCCAGCCGGATCTCCCAGAACGAGCCAACGACGCCCTCGTTCGGAGACATCTCGAAGCTCATGCCCTCCTAGATCCTTCAGGAGCGCTGCGTCGGCGTCGACGTCCGGGCTCTCGATGTCGACATGGACAGGAGACTTCGTCGACTTGGGCTCCTCCACTCTCTGAAGAATGATCTCGGGCCAGTCCGGCCGATCGTGGGAAAGAACCACAAAGGGCCCCGATGCACGCGCGCGTTGATAGCCGAATCCTTCGATCCAGAACTTCTCAGTCTTCTCGAGCTCGTCCTGGCGAGCATCCAGCGTGATCGCGCGGAACCTCAACGCTACCTCCTAAGTCTTCGGTGTGGCCTTCTTTGGATCTACGAAGGGTTTCTGAACCACCGTTGCCTTTGTCTCCCCAACGGCCGATCGGATGGTCAGGGAGGAGCCAGGCTCCGCGAGCTCGATGGGTACCAAGGCATAGCCGATGTTCTTCTTGAGGCGCGGTGAGTAGAACGCGGACGACACTTGGCCGATTTGAGCGTCCCCCTCCATGACCATCAGGTAATCCTCGATGTAACCGACCAGGGGGTCGCATTCGATCTCGACTCCCACGACCTTGCGGCTAACACCTTCCGACGCAATACGGGTGAGCGCCTCTTTCCCAACGAAATCCGCCTCTTGATCGAGCTGGACCGTGTACTCCAGACCTACCTCGTAAGGATTGAGAAAGGCGTAGTCACTAAAGGGATTGTTATCGAGAGCGATGTCGGACCCATAGCTCAGGATGCCCGCCTCAACGCGCCTTATCTGGCAAGGGCCAATCGGTGAGAGATTGTGCGGCTCGCCGGCTTCAAGGATCGTGTCCCACAGTTTCATCGCATCGCGACTGGCGTTGCGCAGATAGATCTCGTAGCCCACTTCACCCGAATAGCCGGTACGAGAAACGATTACCTCCATACCTTCGAGCTCAAACTCGTCCATGAAGTAGTACTTCATGTCGAGGATGGGGTCGCCGAACAGATCGGTCATCAGGGCCTTCGACTTCGGCCCCTGTATCTGAACGGGTGCGACATCTGGCTCTCGGATCTGGACGTTCAAACCGGAGTTTACGGCCACCCCCTTTGCCCACAGCAGAACATCGCCGTCCGCGACGGAGAGCCAGAAGTGGTTCTCCCCCAGACGAAGCAGCACAGGGTTATTGAGAATGCCGCCATCGGTATCGGTATTCAGAACAAACTTGCACTGCTTCACTTCGCACTTCGTCAAGTCGCGAGGAGTGATCAAGTTGGTGAACGTGAAGGCATCCGGCCCGGTGATCTCGACCTGGCGTTCGACACCAACGTCCCAAAGGGTCACATCATTGACGATCTTCCAGTACTCAACGATCATGTCGTCGTAGTGACGTGGGTGATACATGCGATTGCATACGCTGTAGGACTGCACCCCATGACGGCGCGAGGCATAAAAGTAGGGAGACTTTCGAATGCGCGTGTACATATGAATCTTCGGATTGTCAAAGGGAATCCGCATGGCGTGCTCCTTTAGTCGAAGGGTGTGAGACTTCCCGCTCCACGTCGATTGCCTTGCTTGCTTCTAGGTCCTTTACCAGTTGTTCTCTCCATGCTTCCGTGGCGGCCACTTCATTGAAGGTGTAAAGGTGAAAGCCCTTTATCTTCAGGGCCGGCTCACCCAACCGGGGAGCCAAGCCCCTGAGAAGGTCGTCGGGACTGTAGCTGGACTTTGCCAGGTGCATCACAAGGTTGGAATGCTTTGTAAGGAAGCGCGCCGAGTCACCGACGCCGATTTTCAGCGCAAAGCGTAGCAGTCTGCGCGCGTGGGTAGCACCTGGAAGTCCAATGTACACGGGCAGTCTGATGCCTTGCCTGCGAATGTTCTCAATCCAGCTGACTATTGCGCCGGGATCGAAGCACAATTGCGTCACGACGTAGGTAGCCAACGGCTCTTTGGCCTTGAGCGCCTCAACCAGAGAGTTGTCTTCCAGGAACGGGTGTCCCTCGGGATAGCCCGCCACACCAATGCTTTCGAAGGGATGATCCATTTCCGCAAGGGCACTCAACAGGGACAACGTCGAAGGAAACTCCCCGGCGGGCTCCTTTACGTCCCCTCCTATCACGAACAGGTGCGCCACCTGCAGACGAGCCAGTCGCCCAACTATTTCCCGCAGGTGAGCATCGTCTCGCACGAGCCGCGCCGAGATGTGAGGTATCACCACCAGACCGCGACTAGATAGCTTCTCGGAGAGAGTGAGTGTCTCCGCAATGCCCCGCGTGGGTGAGCAGGTAATAGTCACCTGAGTACCTTCGGCAAGAGCGTCCAGCCGGCTCTCGATGAGAGGAGTCGGGAAGATCTCTAGAGCAGAACGCCTCAGAAGGTCTGCGAGAACCTGCCCCTCGTCGGCCTGACTAAGGATCACCGACGCCTTGGCGCCGCCGGTCAAGCCCGGTTCGAGAGATGGCCGGTCGTTCATCACCTTATGTATCAACTCCAGGGAAAGGGAGAGTTGCTGACAGGGTGGAGCTCGCCGCGCTCGAAGCGAGAAAACTGAAATGGTTCCAGGAGCTCTTGCCGCTCACCCAGAACGGCCTTGGCAACCAGTGCTCCGACGCCGATCATCTTGTAGCCGTGATTTGAGTCGGCAATAACGAAAGCATTCTGCCGGAATGCATCGAAGACGGGAAAACTGTCGGGGGTAAAGCAGCCGATGCCTCCCGAAGGCTCACGGGTGTAAAGACGGCTCGTTCCCTCGAAACGTTTATGGCAGTGAGCAAGGCCGGCGGTCCACATTCGTGCGAAATCGTCCCCGACGATGAAATCTGGGCTGGCCGGTCCGTATGGGTCGACCGCGACCTCTCCCGCCGGGCGCTCCACGAC
>Ga0136632_10000238_pt1 | contig 14880 bp, 16 predicted proteins | sample AntDrymUQ6112106_2_FD_104670 | JGI IMG/M metagenome (GOLD analysis project Ga0136632, IMG submission 104670) | Polar desert sand microbial communities from Dry Valleys, Antarctica - metaG UQ611 (21.06) | ecosystem: Environmental > Terrestrial > Soil > Desert | place: Antarctica: Dry Valley...
CAGCCTGGCGCATGAACCACACTGGAACCCGATCGGTGGGCTCGTTGCGGCAGGTGGCGAGAAAGCGGTGCGTCATGGAACCCATCCTATGGATCGTTCGAGTCGCACTTTGCGTTCGTGACCGCAAGGGAAGGTGGAGGCCATGGTTGGCGAGGTGCTGGAGCGGGGCCGCCCGAGCGTTGCACGGGGGGCCGCGGGCGGCCGGGTCCCGAGTGTGCGCGAGGAGGGAGAGTAGAGTTTCTGGATCAGTTCCAGCTGCCACCCGGCGGGCTTCGTGAAGCCTCCTCGGGCAACTCCTGCTGATCGAGGGGATGATTGATCAAGGAGCCGACTCCGGCGAGGTTCGATGCGATAGTGCTCTCCGGAGGGCGGGGCACGCGCCTCGGTGGCATCGACAAGGGGAGTCTGGAGGTTGGCGGCCGGGCCCTTATCGACCGGGTGCTCGACGCGCTGGTGGCGGCCCGTCGCATTGTCGTGGTGGGACCGCCGCGCGAGGTTGCGGCGGATGTGCTGTGGGCTCGCGAGGAGCCTGCTGGTGGTGGGCCCGTTGCGGGCCTGGCGGCGGGGCTGGCCCTAATCGAGGAAGACGTAGTGGTGGTGGTGGCAGTCGACATGCCGTTCGTGTCGGAGAGCGTGGTCGCTCGGCTGATCGCCGCGGCAGGCGAAGCGGACGGGGCGATTCTGTGCAACGGGGGTGACCAGTACCTCTGTGGGGCCTACACCGCCGAGGTACTGCGCGCTAGGCTCGGGAGTCTGAAGGCCATACGGGGTGAGTCGATGCGCCGGCTGCTCGAAGGTCTGAGACTCGAGAGGATCAGAGACTCGGCCGCGAGCTGGGACTGCGATACCTGGGAACAGGTCGAGCGAGCCCGGTCGCAGGAAGGTGGTTGAGATGCCCGAGCACTGGGTTCGAGCAGTCTGCCGTGAGCTAGGTCTGGCCGGAGATTTCGACGTCGATCAGCAACTCGATGTCGCGCGTGTCGTGGCGCACAAGGTGGAGCGCCGCGCCGCGCCGGTTACTACCTTTTTGATCGGCGTCGCCGCGGGCCGGCTTGGGGGGGACCACAACGCCATTCGGGAGGCGTCGCAGAAGATCATCGCTCTGGCGCGCGAGTGGGAGCCTCCCGCAGCGTGACCCGGCCGTCGCTCAGGCCCAAGGCTGTGAGCTCGAGTCGAGCCAGGGCCTGGTAGTTGCCCGCAGCGAGATCGCCGGCAGGGTCTTTGGAAACTCTCCGGAGCTCGTGAAAGGGTCGAGTGACCGCGGCCCTCAGTGCAAACAGCTCGAGGTCGCCGGCCTCGAGTCGGATGTGGTGGGCCGCGGAGGCTTCCCGGATCCAGGAGAGCCGTCCCGGAACGTATCTCAGCACGACATAGGCGATCGGAATGAGCGCCAGCGAAGTTCCGAGCCACAGGGCCAGCTCAGCGATCGCCGCCTGTTGCGCAGCTCCGGCCCCCTGGAGCGTGCTTCCCACCCCCGAGAGGGCGCCGAAAGGACCCTCGAGGGCATCGCCCACGACCGGGACATTGGAGATGCTCGAGCCGGCTTCATCGGCACTGCGGGACAGCTCCAGCCCGGCGGCCTCCACTGCCCTGCCCGGTCCCGCGAGTGCGGCGACGAGGTCGTGCACTCGGGTACCGACCCAGGCCCATAGTCCCACCCACGCCAGCGTCAGAAGGTCGTGCAGGATCTGCGCGTTTCGCATTCGTGGCGCCTGGGCGTAGAGCTTCACGCGAGAGAGCCTAAGGCGGTTTGTACCGTTTCGACGACCCGCCCGGCGGCCCGGCTCAGGGGACCCGAACGCGCACGGCGTGCGCCTGTGCCCAAATCCGAACTCGAGAACTGTGGTGCGCGATCGACTACCGAAGCCCCGGCCCTCGGCCCCCGCCCGGCTCGGACGGCCCGGTCTGGAAAGATGGCCTCCATGTCCAGGCTCTTCGGTACCGACGGCGTCCGCGGAGTGGCCAACCGCGACCTCACCCCGGATCTTGTACTCATCTTGGGCCGTGCAGCGGGGCTCGTGCTGGCGCCGAATGGTGGCGAAATAGTGGTTGGGCGCGATACGCGCCTCAGCGGGCCGATGCTTGAAGGTGCGCTCATTGCGGGCTTCAGCTCTGCGGGAGTCGAGGTCGCGCTCGCCGGCATCATCCCCACGCCGGCGGTTGCGTTCCTCACCGTCGACCGGGCCGCCCGGGCGGGAGCGATGATCTCCGCTTCGCACAACCCGGTCCCGGATAACGGAGTGAAGTTCTTCTCCGATGAGGGCCTCAAGACCTCCACCGAGACAGAGGACGCAATCGAAGGCGAGATGCAGGCTCCTGCCCGAAAGCTGCCTGTGGGCGAACGGCTCGGGCGCATCGAGCGGCTCGAGCACGCTGAGTCCCGCTACGTCGAGCACCTGCTCGAGAGCACCGGGGCCGACCTCGGGGGTCTCAAGCTCGTTCTTGATTGCGCTTTCGGCGCGGCTCACGCCGTTGGGCCTCGCGCGTTTCGGGCGGCGGGGGCCGAGGTCGTGGCGATCAACGACGAACCAGATGGTTCCCGCATCAACGTCGACTGTGGCTCGACCTCGCTCGAGGGCGTTGCCCGGCGAGTGGTGGAGGAGAAGGCCGACCTGGGACTCGCATTTGACGGTGACGCGGACCGCGTGTTGGCCGTCGACGAGCACGGTAACGAGGTCGACGGCGACCGCATCCTGGGCCTGACTGCGCTGAGGCTCAAGGAGCAAGGGGCTTTGGGCCGCGATGTGCTGGTCGTCACCGTCATGTCCAACCTTGGATTCATCAAAAGCCTCGAAGCGCGCGGAATCGAGGTGCGGACTGCCCCCGTGGGCGATAAGTTCGTAGCCGAGGCCATGAGGGAAACGGGCGCACTCTTGGGCGGAGAGCAGTCGGGTCACATCATCTTTTCCAATCACGCCACTACCGGCGACGGGGTGTTGGCCGGGCTTCAAGTGGCATGCAGCCTCAAAGGCTCCGGTGAGCCGTTGTCCCGGCTCGCCCACTTCTTCGAGCCCTACCCTCAGGTGCTGATCAGCGTGCCGGTACCAGATCGGGGCGGTCTCGAGCAAGCACGGGCGCTGTGGGATGAGGTCGGGGCGGTCGAGAAGCGTCTGGGACAAGAGGGCAGAGTGTTGCTGCGAGCGTCGGGTACCGAGCCGGTGGTGAGAGTAATGGTGGAGGCGGCCGCCGAGGAAGATGCAAGGCGCGCGGCAGAAGAACTCGCCGAGGCGGTCAAGAAAGCCCTCGGCTGAGGCTGTACTTCGCGTTTTGAGCGCCTCTCGGTGTCCCGCGACGCTCAAAACCCAAACCCGGCTCTTTGCCCCCTGGGGCAGGGGTGCGGTCGACCCCAAAAGTGGGTAATCTTGGCTTCGAGAGGAGAATTTTCGGAGCTAGCGCCAGGGCTCGCCGTGGAGGGGCGAGTCGACGAGGCAGGGGATCTCGGAGGTGCCCGCGCCGGGCAATGCGTGGGCTCCAATCGGCGGGTGACCCTCGGCCGGCTACGGTCGTGACGCTGTCGACAAAGTCCGGGAGCGATCTCGGGTTACAAACCGGCAGCGGTGTAGCTCTCTCAGCCGGAGTGTCGCGCGCTCTGAGCGCGCGTTAGAGAGGGGACAAGATCATGTGTGGAATCGTCGGCTACACGGGCCGGGAGGAGGCGCTACCCATCCTCTTGGACGGCATGCGGAGACTCGAGTATCGCGGCTATGACTCGGCGGGCGTGGCGTTGTTGTCCGGCGAAGGTATCGAAGTGAGTCGCAAGGCGGGACCGCTCGACGCTTTGGTCCAGGAGCTGGAGGGCCATCCTCTTTCGGGCACAGCCGGGATCGGGCATACACGATGGGCAACTCATGGCGCGCCCACGGATTCAAACGCCCATCCCCACTCCGACTGCTCCGGTCGCATCGCGGTGGTCCACAACGGAATCATCGAGAACCACGAACATCTCAGAAGGCAGCTCGAGAGGCAGGGTCACCGCTTCAATTCAGAGACCGATACCGAGGTCGTCGCCCATCTTCTCGAAGCGAAAGTGGCGGAGCGCTCCTGCACCCTGAGGGAGGCGGCGCTGGCCGTCGCCTCGGAACTGGAGGGTGCCTTCGCATTGGTGTGCGTTTCGAGTGCCGAGCCCGACGTGATCGTGGCCGTGCGCCAGGATCCGCCCATCATCATCGGGTCAACCGCTGACGCAGGGTTTGTGGCTTCGGGCATTCCGGCGTTGCTCCCTTACACAAGAGAAGTCATGCCGCTGGACAACCGCCAGGTGGCAGAGATTCGCCCCGGCAGCGCGCGAGTGTTCTCGTTCTCCGGCGACAAAGTCTCGGTGGATAAGGTCACGGTCGAATGGGACGAGGCCGCGGCTGAGCGAGGCGGCTTCGAAGACTTTATGCTCAAAGAGATCTTTGAGCAGCCGGATGCGGCGCGCGACACCATGCGTTCACGATTCGACGAGTCGGGCGGCGTCGTTCTCGACGAGGTGCACTGGTCGGACGAGACGTTGCGTCGCATAACGAAGGTGGTCGTGGTGGCGTGCGGTACCTCGTTTCACTCAGGGATGGCTGCAAAGCATGCGATCGAGCACTGGACTCGCCTTCCGGTCGAGCTCGACCTCGCCTCCGAGTTCCGGTATCGCGATCCCGTCCTTGACGACCGGTCCTTGGTCGTGGCCATTGCTCAATCTGGTGAGACTGCCGACACTCTCGCAGCGCTACGATTCGCAAAAAAGATGGGCGCCAGCGTCGTCGCGGTTACGAACGTAGTGGGTTCCTCGATTACCAGGGAAGCGGACGCAGTCTTGTTCACGCACGCGGGGCCTGAGATAGGTGTAGCCGCAACGAAAACCTTTACCTGTCAATTGATCGCGCTGAATCTGCTGGCGCTGTACCTGGCACAGGCGCGCGCGTCGATGCCTGCGGACAAGCTGGCAGAGACAATCGAAGCGATGCAGGCTCTTCCCGATCAGATAGAGGAGACTCTTCTGCTCCAGGACGACGTTCATCGCGCCGCAAAGCGCTACGCAATGGCGACCGACATTCTCTTCATCGGACGAGGAGTCGGGGTTGCGGTTGCTCTGGAGGGGGCTCTTAAGCTCAAGGAGATCAGCTATCTGCACGCGGAAGGCTATGCGGCGGGCGAGCTCAAGCACGGCGCGATAGCTCTCATCGAGCAAGGCGTTCCCGTGGTCGGAATAGTGACGGGCCAGGCGCTCTACGAGAAGATGCTTGCGAACATCGCAGAAGTGAGAGCGCGAGGCGCGGAGACGATCCTGGTCGCGCGACGCGGCGACGAGCGCGTGCGCGCGATTGCCAACGAGCTCTTCGAGGTGCCGACAACCAAGCCTCTGTTGAGCCCCGTGCTCGACTCGATCCCTTTGCAGATGTTCGCTTACTTTGTAGCCAAGGAGAGGGGTTTGTCTCCCGACAAGCCCCGAAATCTCGCCAAGAGCGTAACGGTGGAGTAATTTGTTTTATCCCTCATCACCTTGCCATCCAATCCTTGAGGACAGCGAAGGGAGACGCCGGAATGGGATTCATGGACAAAGTCAAGACCGCCGCTCAAGAGGTTGCGGTCGAAGCCAAGAAGATGGGCGCACAGGCGCAGGGCGCGCTTTCGGAAGCGCAGCTCAAGCGCCGGATGGATGATTGCGCCAAACGGCTCGGCTACCTCTATCACCAGGAGCGCACCCTAGGTAGCGCACCCAGCGCCGAAGCCGACCGGCTGGTGCTCGAGATCTCAGAGCTCGAGAGTCAGATCGCCCAAGCCGCCGCGGAGACCAAGATCAAGCAGGCTGCGGCCGAAGCGCAGGCTCCGCAACCGGCACCGCCTCCGACCTCGACACCCCAGCCGCCTCCACCGCCACCTCAGGGGTCGCCCTGAGGGCTCTCGTCACTCCTGAGGAGATGCGGGCCGCAGACGAGGCTGCGATCTCCTCGGGGACGCCGGCCCTCGTCCTGATGGAGAGGGCCGGCCGCAGTGTCGCCCGTGCGGCGCAGCGCGTGGCAGGCGGCTCCTACGGGCGCAGGGCCGTGGTCGTCTGTGGCAAAGGTAGCAACGGCGGCGACGGATTCGTGGCCGCCCGCTACCTTGCGCGCGCGGGCATGTCGGTTGGGTGCTACGCAGTTTCAGGGGCAGAGAAAGCACAGGGAGCGGCACGTCACCACCTCAGACAGATGGAGATGCAAGGCATAGCGCTTCGCCCGTTCTCTAGCCAATGCCTCAACAGATGCGATGTTGTCGTCGACGCGCTCTTCGGGACCGGCTTCAGGGGGCGGGCCGAGGGCGAGGCAGCAAGTGCGATCGAGGCCATCAACGCGGCCCCCGCATCGGTGGTGTCGGTCGATATTCCCTCCGGCGTGGACGGCGCAACCGGCGCTTGTGAAGAGGTCTCTGTGCTCGCCTCTGTGACGGTGGCCATGGGGGTCGAGAAACTGGGGACGGCCAATTCCGCTGGGGCCGTCCGAGCGGGGAGGGTCGAGATCTCAGATATCGGAATCCCCGTCATAGAGGCCTCGGCGTTCATGGTGGAAGCCTCCGATGCGGCATCCGCTCTTCCCAGCCGGGAGCAGGATGCGCACAAGCGCAGCGGAGGATCGGTCGCGGTTCTGGCGGGGTCGAACGACATCACCGGCGCACCGGTGCTCACCGCCCGCGGCGCGGTTCGGATGGGGGCGGGCTATGTCACTGTCGGCTGTACCAGCGCGGTGAAACACGCCCTCGCAACCTCGTGCCCCGAGGTGCTGACGGCGAGCGTCACGGATGAGGACGTGCTCGGCCCCCGTGCCCTCGACTCCTTCGCGGAGGTCCTCGACCGAGCCGATGCGGTGGCGCTCGGTCCCGGCCTCGGACGGGGTCTTCCCCAACAGGAGCTCGTCGCCCGGGTTCTCGAGGAGGTGGAGCTTCCGGTGGTCGCCGACGCCGATGCGCTCAACGCGCTGTCCGAGGACACCTCCGTGCTGAAGCGACGCCGGGCCCCCACGATCCTCACACCGCATCCGGCAGAGCTTGCCCGGCTGCTCGATTCCAGCGTCCCGGAGGTCTCCTCGGACAGGATGGGGGCCGCGCGCGCCGCCGCCGGTGAGCTCTGTTCGGTGGTGCTCCTGAAAGGCTTTCGCACGATCGTGGCCCACCCCTCGGGCCGGGCCGTCGTCAACCCCACCGGAGGTCCCGAGCTTGCCACCGCCGGCACCGGTGATGTCCTTACGGGAGCGGCGGCCGCCCTGGCGGCCGCGGGCCTCGACGATCTGAGCGCAGCATGGGCCGCGTGCTTCGTCCACGGGCTCGCCGGTAGCGTGGCCGCCTCTCGTCTCAGTTGGTCCGGGGTCCTGGCCTGGGACGTCGCGGAGTCCCTGCCCGAAGCGGCACAGCTGCTCCACGACGGCACGGTGGCGGTGGCTTGACCGGGCTCAGCAAATCCGAGATCGAGCAGCGCGGGCACCCGGTATGGGTGGAGGTGGATCTGGCTGCGATCCGCCACAACGTTGCGATACTGCGCGGACTCGCTCCTTCGTCCGAGGTCATGGGCGTAGTCAAGGGATATGCCTACGGGCACGGCAACCCCGCCTCGGCGCAGGCGATGCTCGACGGAGGGGCCACGCGCCTCGGAGTTGCGAGAGTGGCCGAGGCGCTTCATCTCAGAGAGGCGGGGATCAGCGCTCCCATTCACCTCTTCACGGAGCCGCCGCCGCAGGCGGTCGCCGCCTTGCTTGATCACGAGATAACGCCGACCGTCTATACGAAGACTTTCGCGTTCGGCCTGGCGGAGGCCGCGTCGCAGCGGGGCCTCAGGGTCGGCGTGCATCTGAAGCTCGACACCGGTATGAATCGCGTGGGCGTCCCGTTGGATGCGGCCGACGACCTTGTCCGTACACTCCGGCGGCTCGACGGTCTGTGGATCGAGGGCCTGTGGAGTCACTTCGCCACTGCCGACGTTATAGGTCATCCCTTCGTCAAGGAGCAGCTCGACCGCTTCTGGGGGCTGGCCGAACGGCTCCAGAAGTCCGGCATGGATCCGCCCATCAAGCACATCGCCAACTCGGCTGCCACGATGTCGATGCCCGAGAGCCAGCTCGACCTCGTTCGATGTGGAATCGCCTGTTACGGGCTGTGGCCTGCGCCGGCTTTCCGGGGGACGGCCGACCTCCGTCCGGCACTCTCGCTGAGGGCGCGCGTGGGTCTGGTGAAGCTGGTGGAGGCCGGGGGGGCACTGTCATATGGGCTTTCCTACGGGTTGCGGGAGACGAGCCGTGTCGTCACGGTCCCGGCCGGCTACGCGGATGGGTACGACCGTGGGTTCTCCGCAACGGCCGACGTTCTGCTCCGTGGGCGGCGTTATCGAGTGTCGGGCGCGGTGTGTATGGACCAGTTCATGGTCGACGTGGGCTCCGCCGAGGTCGAGGCAGGAGACGACGCCACCCTGATCGGCAAGCAGGGCTCAGAGCACATCACGGCAGAGGAGCTTGGTTCTAGGATCGGTACGATCAATTACGAGATAACATCGCGCATTCCCTCGCGAGTTCCGCGCCTGTATCTCAACGAGCAGCGCGCAACAAGAGCTGAGGGGCTACCGAGCGAAACAAAAAGAGAGGCCGGCACATGAAAGATCAGCGCGCAGAGAAGCTCGCCGAGATTCTGGTGGCGTATTCGACCAAGGTCCAAGCCGGGGAGCTCGTGAGCATTCGAGGGCCCCATGTGGCCGAGCCGTTGCTACTGGCACTCTACAACCGGTGTCTGGACGCAGGCGCCCACCCTCTCCTGCGTCCCTCGCTGCCCGAAGCCACCCCGGCCTTCTACCGCAACGCATCCGAGGAGCAGCTCCAGTATGTCTGGGAGACGGACCGCTGGCTGATCGAGAACCTCGATGTGACTTTCAACGTCATCGCCGAAACCAACACGCGCCAGCTCTCGCGCGTCGATCCCGCTCGGCAGGTCCTCGTTTCGAAGTCTCGCAAGCCGCTCACGGATGTCTTCTTCAAGCGGTCTGCCGCTGGGGAATTGCGTTGGAACGTGACGTTGTTTCCCACCGAGGCTCACGCTATGGAAGCGCAGATGAGCCTTGCCGAGTATGAGGACTTCTATTACGGCGCCTGCTTGGTAGACGCAGAGGATCCAGTCGCCGAGTGGCGGAATGTCGCCGAGCGCCACGCTCGAATGATCGAATGGATGCAGGGGCGCAACGAGGTTCACATCGAAGGCGAGGGCACCGATCTGATCCTCGAGGTGGGGGGACGGACTTTTATCCCGGCCAACGGCGAATGCAATTTCCCCGACGGCGAGATCTTCACCGGCCCCATCGAGACCAAGACCCGCGGCGTAGTCAGCTTCAGCTACCCCGCTCTCTACGGGGGCCAGTCCGTCGAGGGGATCGAACTCGAGTTCGAGGAAGGAAAGGTCGTGAAAGCTTCGGCGGAGAAGAACGAGGACTTTCTCGTCTCCAAGCTCGATACCGACGAGGGCTCACGCACCCTGGGCGAGTTGGGCATCGGCACGAACTTCGGCATCCCCTCCTTCACCGGAGAGATCCTGCTGGACGAGAAGATCGGAGGCACCGTCCACCTCGCCATCGGTGCGTCTTATCCTGAATCGGGCGGGACCAACGAATCTGTGGTGCACTGGGACATGGTGTGCGACCTCCGAGACGGAGGCCGCATCACGGTCGACGGTGAAGTCTTGATGGAGAACGGTAAGTTCACCGTCGTCTGACGGTGAGTAGTGGCTTTTGCAGCATTTATCCACCGCTCGGCAGTTGTTCGACCGCCGAATGGCCGTCAACCGGAGGTTGACCCTCCCGCCGCCGTGGCTCTACCCTGACCTCAGATACCAACGTCACGGATGGAGCAGTCATGCCGAATGCCCCCAGCACTCCGGCGCTCATCGACATCGATGTGGTGCGCGCTGCCGCCCTGTCGTGTACCAAGTGCCGGCTCGCCGCCGGCCGGACCCAGGTGGTGTGGGCGGCCGGCAATCTGGAGGCCGACCTCTTGTTCATTGGAGAGGCGCCCGGCTTCCACGAAGATCGTGAAGGCGAGCCGTTCGTGGGGGCCGCGGGTCAATTGCTGGACAAGTTGTTGGGCGAGATAGGACTTGATCGGACGAAGGCCGCGATCGTCAACGTGATCAAGTGCCGGCCCCCCTCCAACCGCGACCCGCAAGAGGATGAGATAGACGCTTGCCGCCCCTATCTGCAGGCCCAGATAGACCACATGGCACCGCGTGTGATCGTTACCCTGGGAAACTTCGCGACCAGGTTCATCCTCGAGTCAAGCGTCGGAATCACACGAGCCCGGGGCCGCAAGTACCGACGGGGGGAGGCGACGGTCGTACCAACCTTCCACCCGGCCGCGGCGCTTCGAGGCGGTCGCTTCGGCGGAATCAGCCCGATCGATGCGATCCGTCAAGACTTCCGCGTGGTCAGAGCCGTTCTCGACGAGCCTCCGCCCCAGTCGCGGCACCCCGTCGAAGAAGTTGTCGCCGCTTCGGAGCAGCTCGACCTCTTCTAGAGAGCCATGAACCGGGTACTCACCGTTTCGAGCAACTCACCAAAGGAGACCCGCATCTTGGGCACGTCCCTGGCCCCCGTCCTGCTTCCCGGGGACGTGGTCACTCTCTCTGGTGACCTTGGCGCGGGTAAGACGACGTTCGTGCAAGGGGTTGCATCGGCTCTCGGAGTCACGGTTCAGGTGACGAGCCCGACCTTCGTGATAATCCATCACTACGAGGGCCGCTTTCCGGTCGTCCATATGGACGTCTATCGCCTCGACTACATCCAGGAGGTTCTGGACCTTGGTTTCGAGGAGCTGCTTCAGCCCGACGCAGTCATGTTGGTCGAGTGGGGAGAGGCCCTCTCCCCCCTTCTCCCACGCCGCTATCTAGACGTCGAGATCAAGCTAACGGACGACGGGCCGGCCGATTCGCGCATATTCGCCTTTCAGACCGTCGGCCGGGAGTGGGGGCGCAAGCTCGAGCGCGTGAGAGTGACCGGCGAAGCGCTGCTGGACGCGGCGTCGGCAGAGGGTTCCGGCGGATCTCGGTTTTCGTACGAGTCCGGCCCCCGGACACGCGACCATGGGTCGGGAGCGGACGAGAAGGACGCGGAGGCCTGATGCTGGTCCTCGGGATCGAAACCTCGACCCCACAAGCGAGTGTGGCCCTCGGCTCCGACCAGGGCGTGATCGCGAGCGCGCTCGTGGCGAGGGGGGCCACTTACAACGAGTTCCTGCTGCCCGCGATCACATTCTGCCTGAACTGCTCCGGTTCGGACTGGCGCAATCTCACCGGCGTGGCCGTGGGTTTGGGCCCGGGGCTGTACACGGGCATGCGCGTGGGGGTATCGACGGCCAAGGCGCTGGCTCAGGCATTGGCGGTTCCGATCGTGGGCATTGCCAGCCTCGATCTGCTCGCCTATGAGGTTCGCTACTCACCGAAGACCATCTGCGCGGTCCTCGACGCGCGGCGCTCGGAGGTCTTTCACGCCTTCTACCGGACCTCGCCCGGAGGGATCCAGAGGATGACCGAGTACAGGGTGGAGAAGCCGGGTCAGCTCGCCGTGGGCATCGGCTCCCGTCCCGAGGAGGTCCTCATGGTCGGCAACGGAGCGCTGCTCTACCGCGACGAGTTCGAGGAGCTCGGCTCGGTGGCCGAGGTCGGAACGATGAGCCATGCCTTCCCCGACGCGCGCTCGCTGGTCGAGCTCGCCGTTCCGCGCCTGATTCGAGAAGAGTTCGATTCACTCTTCGAGCTGCAACCTCTGTACTTGAGGCGATCCGCCAAACGCATTCAGTGGGATCGGATTCGCCAGGCCAGGAGCGCCTCTTGAGCGCCGTGGCTCGCATACCTCAGGAAGGGACGGGTGACGTCGAGCTCATCCGGATGAGGCGACGTCACTTGCGCCGGATTCTGGCAATCGAGGGCCGCGTTTACCCGCGCCCGTGGAGTGCCTCGTTGTTCCTCTCCGAGTTGGCCCAGCGTTCATCGCGCAGCTATCTCGTGGTCCGGATGCACGGGTTGGTGGTGGGTTACGCAGGGATGATGTTCGCCGGGCGTGAGGCGCACGTGACCAACATTGCCGTTGACCCCGACTGGCACGGTCGCAAGATCGGCACACGCCTTCTATTGGCGTTGGTGACCGAGGCTCTCGCCCGGGGCTCCACCCAGATTTCCTTGGAGGTCCGAGTAACGAACGCAGCGGCCCAGTCGATGTACGACAAGTTTGGGTTCGAGGTGACGGGCGTGCGCAAGGGTTACTACATCGAGACCAACGAGGACGCCTACGTGATGGTTGTTGCAAGTCCCCTCTCCACCGAGTACCGAGAGCGGTTGCAGACAATCAGAGCCGAGCTCGAGCCGCCTCGCGATGAACGAGCGCCTTGATCGCCACAATTCCACCACAGTGAGCACTACCGGATGACGGACACGATTGCGACTGCCCCAGCGGTCGCTACTGCACCTCGTGCCCTCCAGAAGTGGGACGACCGTGTCCTGGTCCTGGGTATCGAAACCTCCTGTGACGAGACTTCTGCGGCCGTGGTCAAGGGGGGCCGCGAGATCCTCTCCAACGTCGTGGCGTCCCAGACGGAGCTCCATCGAGAGTACGGAGGCATCGTTCCCGAGATCGCAGCGCGCGCCCACATCGAGGCGCTCACCCCCGTCATCGCCGAAGCGCTGGTGCTCGCCGACGTGACTTTTTGGGATCTCGATGCAGTAGCCGCGACCGTGGGGCCCGGACTCGTGGGGTCCCTTCTCATCGGGATCGCCGAGGGCAAGTCCATAGCCGCAGCCCTGGGCTTGCCGTTCATAGGGGTCAACCATCTCGAGGGCCATATCTACTCTAATCTGCTGGTAGATCCGGCGGCGCGCTGGCCGGCCCTCTGTCTCATCATCTCCGGCGGACACACCCTGATTGTCGACGTGTCGGGTCACGCTCGCTACGAGATCCTCGGCCGAACTCTCGATGACGCCGCAGGAGAGGCTTTCGACAAGGTTGCACGCTTCCTGGGTCTCGACTATCCGGGGGGGCCGGAGATTGATCGACTGTCGTTGTTGGGCGATCCGGAGGCGGTCCGTTTTCCGCGAGCGATGCTCAATCAGGACGGTCTCGACGTTTCCTACTCGGGCCTCAAGACGGCGGTAATCAACTACGTCAGGGGTCGGGAGAAAGCCGGCGCGCAGATATCGGTCCCCGACGTTGCCGCCTCATTTCAGCAGGCGGTGGTCGACGTCCAGGTGGCCAAGACGATGACTGCGGCGGAGCGCACCGGGGCGAGTCGCGTCTGCATGTGCGGAGGAGTCGCCGCCAACTCGGGGCTGCGCCGAGGCATGGAGGCGGCCTGTAAGGAGCGGGGGCTGGAGCTCACTGTGCCGCCCCTCGAATTGTGCACCGACAACGCGGCAATGATCGCAGCGTGCGGAACCGAGATGCTGAGGGCGGGGGAGCTTTCGGGCCTCGACGCGGCCCCCGATCCCAACCTGCCGCTGGCCCGCTGACCCGGGCGCGCTCCCCGCGCAGGACTCCACGCACGTTGAACCAAAGCTTCGCGGGCCCTGCGCTGGACGTCGTGGTGGGCAAATGTCCTCGGTCCGCTTCTACCCTGCCTTTCGTGTGGGTAGGTGTCCTCGGTCCGCATTTAGCCCCTCTCTCCTCCCGAGGAGCCTCTAGAGTGCGGGCGGTGATCCGGACACAACCAGACCTGAGAGTCGCCCGGCGCCTGCTTTGCGTGGTGTTCTTCTGCCACGGTGCGGTCGCCGGAAGCTGGGCGGCGCGCATCCCTTCGATCAAAGCGGCCCTCGACCTCACCGAAGGCGAGCTCGGACTTGCCCTCGTCGGCGCCGCCTTCGGAACCCTGTGCTCACTTCCTGTGGCTGGAGCCGCAAGCGCACGTGCGGGATCCCTGCGGGTGACGCGAATCGGAGCGTTCGCGTTTCCGCTCACGCTCGCGCTTCCGGCGCTGGCCGGGAGCCTGCCGGCCTTGTTCGGCGCGCTGGCGCTTCTGGGGGCGTCGGGGGCCTTTATGGACGTCTCCATGAACGCTTACGGGGTCGATGTCGAGCGTCGCTACGAGCGACCTATTCTGTCGAGCTTCCACGGACTGTGGAGTCTGGGCGCCTTCGCCGGAGCCTCGCTCGCCGGCATTGCCGCGGCCGCAGGCTGGAGCAGCGCCGCCCATCTGGGAGCGGGAGCGCTGCTGCTGATGTCTGGGGCCGTGCTCGCCGCCGGGCGCCTCCCCCGGCTCGACGCCGACGAGGCGAGGGAGCGTCCCCCCGCCTTCGCCCGCCCCACCAAGCGCCTCGCCGCACTCGGAGCGATCGCGTTCTGCGCGGTGCTGGGCGAGGGCAGCGCATTCGACTGGAGTGGGGTCTATCTCAGAGAGTCGTTGGGCTCCTCCGAAGCTCTTGCAACCGCGGGGCTGACCGCCTTTGCCCTGGTGATGGCCGGGGGTCGATTCGTGGGCGACCGTTTGACGGAGCGCTGGGGACGGGTGCGCCTGGTGCGGAACTCCTCGCTGATTGCAGCAGTGGGAATGTGCGTCGCCGTGGTGACGCAGGATGCGACGATCGCAGTGGTGGGCTTCGGTCTGCTGGGCGGGGGGTTGTCCTGCATCGTGCCGGCGATGTTCGCCAGCGCAGGCCACGGCGAAGGGGGGCCGGGCATCGCCGCCGTCGGCATCCTCAGTTACATGGGCTTCTTCCTCGGCCCCCCGGCAGTCGGTGGATTGGCCGAGCTCATAGGGCTGGGCGGGGGTCTCGCCGTGGTCGCCGCAGGCCTTCTGTGCGTGCCGCTCCTCCTCCGTACGGCGCGCGCTGCGGTCGGTTGACCGGGCTCGCCGAGGCGGTTAGGCTGGCACTCGAACAGGTGGAGTGCTAATTACTAGGTGTTCAGGAGGTCAGGGCATG